>Ga0247822_10001211_pt1 | contig 15564 bp, 11 predicted proteins | sample 13C_Cellulose_Da_FD_192423 | JGI IMG/M metagenome (GOLD analysis project Ga0247822, IMG submission 192423) | Soil microbial communities from agricultural site in Penn Yan, New York, United States - 13C_Cellulose_Day30 | ecosystem: Environmental > Terrestrial > Soil > Agricultural land | place...
ATATGGGACAGTGGATTGAGGCGAAAAATAAGTAATTCTTTTTTCTTTTCTGTTAAATAAAATCGTACTTTCCCAAATAAATCCGCACTTCTCCCTCCCACTTTGGCGTAATAAAAGTGCTACTCGCCAAATGTCTGCAATTGTTTGACAACGTTGTCTGATGGGAATAGCCTTCTTTTCGGCACGTTGTATCTGCCTGAATCATGTGAATAGCGCTGAGTGCTATCTAAAGCCTCTCAATTCACAGCAACAAATACGATAAATGAAACGCGAATTCAGCAGCATGCGTCTCTATAACCCTTTGGTTATAGGCGTATCCATTAGTTAGTCCGCATTCCCGCGGCGTTGTTTATGGCTGTTATTCCCCCAGGACTCCCTCGTATTCAGGACATCATTTCATCGTACGTTCTACCTGACGTGAACCCTTTTAATAAATCAACCATCTCCCTTTCAGGGAGAAAATCCGGACGGGTGACTACAACATGAATATTAAGAAAATCTTCGGAATTGCTTCCGTATTACTCTTATCGACACAGGCTTACGCCTACAACTGTAGCGGCGTGGCCCAATATGTGGATGGCCGCTCTTACAACAATAATGCGATCGTGCAAAACGCTGGCAGTGCCTACGGCTGTAAGGTAGCTGGCTGGTGTACGGTCGGTGGGCCATACGCACCTGGCACTGGCTGGGCGGCGGGTGATGCCTGGACTAACCTCGGCTCATGCGGAACTACCACAACCAGTTCAACGCCGCGCTCAAGCGCGCCTTCCAACACAACCTCCAGCACGCCAAGCACTGGCGGCAATTGCCCTAACTGGGCTGCGGGCACTAACTACGCCGTTGGTGTGGTGGTGAGATATAACAACGCCTTCTACCGCGCTAAAAACGAAAACCCTGGTTATGATCCGGTGATCAGTACCTGGTTCTGGGAGCCGGTTGCGTCTTGCCCTGGCGGCAGCAATACATCGAGCAGTTCAGGCAATAATGGCACTTGTGCGGCTTGGGTTGCGGGCAGAATGTATTACGCTGGCAATACCGTGAGCTACAACGGTTCTACCTTCCGCGCGAAGCATGACAACCCGGGTTACGACCCATTGGTCAGCACTTGGTACTGGGAGCCAACCAGCGGTTGTAATGGCTCGGGCACCAGTTCAAGCGTATCTAATCCTGGCACCGGTTTTGGCGCAGTGGTAAGCGAAGCGCAATTTAACCAAATGTTCCCAGGTCGCAATCCTTTCTACACTTACGCTGGCTTGGTTGCGGCTACCCAAACCTATCCAACCTTCGCGGGTACTGGTGATCTTCAGCTGAAAAAGCGTGAAGCAGCAGCGGCACTGGCTAACTTCTCCCATGAGACCGGCAGTTTTGTGCACGTGACGGAAATTGCGCGCGGCTTGTACTGCAGCGATTGGGGTAATTTGGCGACCTGTCCATGTGAGCCTGGCAAGCAATATTACGGTCGTGGTCCGATCCAATTGAGCCACAACGGTAACTACTGTGCTGCTGGTGCTGCATTAGGTTTGGATCTGCGCCGCAACCCTGAGATTGTTGAGCAGAACGCGACAGTGGCTTGGCAGACTGCTCTTTGGTTCTGGATGACCCAGAGTGGTTCGGGCTATCGCCCTGCGCATGACAACATCGTTAACAACTACGGCTTCGGTGAAACCATCCGTACCATTAACGGGGCAATCGAGTGTAACGGCGGAAACCCTGCACAAGTGCAAAGCCGTATCAACGAGTTCAACCGCATCCTCCAGATTATCGGCGGAACTGCGGGTAATAACCTTGGCTGTTAATGAGCCTGAATTGTTAATGGTTTGATAAAAACACCGCGCGTTTGCGCGGTGTTTTTTTGCTACGAAGCAATTTTTCGTCGTGCTAACGACACTGGAAAATTATTCAGCAGCAGCAGCTTCTGCGATAGCGATATTGCTAACTTTGTCGCCCGCGAAATGAATGGCAACTTGTTTGGCGGTTGCAGCAGTATTTACGTTGAACGCAGCTGCGATCTCGGCAGCTTGAGCGGCGGTTGCATTGATTGAGCTTGCGTCATACAGCCATACCTCAGCACCTTTTTCACCATTGGTTGCAACAGGTGCGCCTAATTTGGCTTTTACTTGTGCTTGCGTCGCTTGTTTATCGCCCAGCTTGGATTTGACCAATGCCAGAGCAGATTCTTCTGGAGACACAGTTACACTGCTTGCAGCAGCGGTTGTGCTTTCCACTTTTGCTTGAGTCTCAGTGACTTTTGCTTGTGCTGCATCAACACTCTCCGATACCTTTTTGAGTGATCCGAATAAGTCGGCTGCACTGGCATTCAGTGCAAATGTGCTAACCAAACCCATAACTAACAATGATTTTTTCACAGTAAAACTCCCTACAGTAACTAATGGTGTGACAACCATTTGTGAAGATTGATGTGCCAATTGGCGGGCGCACCCTAAACAAGTTGAGGGATAAGGTCAAATGAAACATTTGTTTTTTTGCCATATATTGAAATAAAAAACGCCGGCAATTGCCGGCGTTTTTTATTATTACAATGAGGCGATGAATCAAAATTTGACGCTGCCAGAATCTTTGCCGAACCAGTATTGTTTTTCATCGCCGCGCGCATATTCCACGGTAAATCCGGAATTGCCATAGCCCTGAAAGTAAGAGATATGCACCTGATGTTCGCCCTCGTTTAGAAAGATCATACAAGGTTGCACACTGAAAGGCCGGTCGCCCAGGTGTTCACAAATTAATTTTCCATCGATGCTTAACGAGAAACCATCATCACTGCCAACTAAAAAGCGATAGTTGTCCGATTTTGTGACGGTGATTTTGTGGTCTACATCGACAAAAAAATCTTCCGAGTAATTGCCAACGTTACCCAGTTTGGCGTGGCCAAATCTACTTTTGTGTTCTAGGTTAAGTACATCCACCCAGGCTTCGTTAGAAGATTCTATATCGCGCTGTTGATAAATGTTGGCAATGCTCACCCGGTTTTTGCTGATGACCAATTTAACAACCGGATCAACCGTGACAGGAATAATGCGATAGACAATCAATAGCGTCACCAGCGCAAGCGCAAGCGAAAATAACCAATTTTTTGTTAAGAGGGATTGGATGTTCATGTTTATCTCACCACCTGCAGTTTCCAGAATTCAAACCAATTGCGCATTTCAAATTGATCTTCGGTTAAACCAAAGCCATAAGTGAAAGGTGAGAAGAACGCAAAAATTGCAATCACCAAAGTGGCAAACAAAGCGGTGTTGATAATGGTGTGTTTATTGTTGGCAAGCACTTCATCGCGATAAATATAGGTATAGGTCAGTGCCAAATTTACTGCGCCAAAAACCAAAGGAATGAAGTAGTGGTAGAGATACATGACTCGTTCAATTTGCAAAATGGCAATCATGTACGCAAGGTACAAACCGGTGAACGCACAAATCCAATAGAAAAGTTTTTCATCTTTGATCGGGTTGTTGTACACGTAGCGACTGATAATCAAACCGACGGAAAGAATAATACCGCCAACAATCGAGAACCAGACAATGGGGTTGCCAATTAAATACTTGTATTTAACGATAACCTTTCCATCTTCAACGTTGCGGTCCCAGCGATAGCTGATGGTTTTTTTACTCAGTGGCCAGCCCAGCGCATAGCTGCCATTTTCGTCCGGCTTACATACATCCAGACGTGGAACGCCATCGGCGTATTCGCTCATGAATTTCCAGTTGTCGCGCATGCCCAATGAAAATGTCTTGAGCGACCAGGTATCACCCATGCGAATCTGGTTTATATATTCGGGTGATGCCTTGTAGGTTCTGTTGTCGATAATTTTTGAACCCAAGCCTATGTGGACATAGAACACTGAGAAGAAAACCAATGCGGCCGGCAAAACCCCCGCAGGCACAGTCAGCGCGATTCGCTTGAGCAGCGCTTGCCACTTCCATTGTTTGATATTGTTCCACTGGTCAACACAAAAAAGGATTGCCAGCAGCAAAAACTCAATCGCAGAAGTTGCTTTCACACTGGTGGCTAAGCCGATAAAGACTCCCAGTAAAACATAGTCCTTGAGGCGTATGGCATTCCCACTGGTGATGATGCGGACAAAGAAATACAACTCGGCAAGAATAAAAAATAACTGGATTCCGTCGAGGTGCACCGCGCGGGAATGGATCACTAGCGCGTTGTCAAAAATCAGCAGGCTGGTAAATGCTGCTGCCAGCCATGCTCTCTGGGTAATGCAATTAATAATGCCGTAAAAAAATAAAACCGAAAGTGCCATCATTACTGTTGATGGCCATCGAAACCCTTTGTAGGTCATTTCCGGCGGCGCGTTGTCGCCAGTCAGATAATCGGTTTCCAATAATTTGGTCTTATTTACGTTTTCATTACCGCCGAACCAAACCTCACCCACCGCCATAAGCAATTTGCCCAATGGTGGGTGAGGCTCCATGTACATCACACCATCGACATATTTTTGCGCATTCGGGACGTGATAGTTCTCGTCCCAAAACATCGCCTGCGGTGTGCCGTAATACGGAAAATAAATGCTGAGCGAAACCACCAAAAGGACGGCGGGATAAATAAACCTTGCATAGGTTTTAAGGAAGTTTTTCATGATGTCTTTTTTTTATGTTTAAGATGAGTGTCAGGAATTATTTTTTACGCAAACCTTTGCCGGTTGCGGCCCAATAAAGTCCACCATAAATGTGCTCAAGGAATAGTGAGTCGCTATAGGTAGCAGGCATGTGGCCCAGTGCAGTGTAAAACGCACGGCCGCCATCGTAATCGTGATACCAAGCGATGGGGTGGAACTTGCCCATTCCTTCACTTTTTTTCTCGCCCCAAGCCACTTTTGGATTAAAGGTCTGCTCATCAACTGTCAAAATATAATTCAGGCCTTTGATTCGCTCTGCACCGAATTCATACCACTCGTCAGTCCATAAAAAGCGGTCGGGCATGCGCTCCAAACCGGGGAATTTGCGATTGGTTACCGTCAGCTCGGCCGTTTGGATTTCTGGATGGATATGGAATGTGCGGCCAACCATCTTGGTGTACCAATCCCAATCGTATTCAGTATCTGACGCGCTATGAATACCGACGAACCCTTTGCCTGAGCGAATAAAACGCTCCATTGCGGCCTGTTGTTCGTTATTGAGGATATCGCCAGTGGTTAACAGGAAAATGACAGCTTGGTAATTTTTTAATTTTTCATCGTTGAAAATAGCCGCATCTTCATGCCAATCAACGGTGAAATGATGGCGCACCGCCAGTTCACGTATAGCAGTAACCCCTTCATTTACCGAGGTGTGATGAAAGCCATTGGTTTTGGTGAAAAGGAGAACATTGAATTGTTGTGCTTGCGCGCTAAGGGCTGTGCAAAAAAAAGCGCACGTCAGTACCAGGGATAAAGCGATTCGTTTCGACATACATTTACCTCGCAGATGGATGTTATTGTTGTCCGTGTTTTTCTTCTTATCTTTTTTATAACCGGCGCCATCATAAGCGATACAAATATATAGGCAATAAAAAAGGGCGCTGAGAGCGCCCTTTTTGGGTTGGGGGTAGCCAGTGTTGAGAACTAGGCTACACGGCGGCGTACTGCCCCAATCCCAAGCAGGCCGAGAGCAAGTAACAGCAATGAACCTGGCTCTGGTACTTTCACTATGGGGGGACGCTCTACACTCACACCTTTGACTTTGAAGTAGTCATCGCCGCTAGAGAGGTTCTTGTTGGGGCCAGTAAAACCGCCCAATTTTTCATTGTAAGCACCTACCAGCCAGTACTGTGAAGCAACGCCGCCCTGATTAACGGTTCCGTTATTGGTGCCGTAATCCACGTTGTAGTAGTTACCTACTGACTGCCAGCCGTTGCCGATCAGATCTTCCCACTTTTTGCCCAACAGTGAGCTTGAGTTAAAGCTGGTGCCGGTAAAAGCAAGGAGCGATATATCGCTGTCGCCGCTGATCCAACCCAAGTCGATGCTCAGAAGTTTGACGACTTCGTCGAAAGAGAGCAGAAGCATATCGAAATCACCACCTTCGTTATCGACGGCATGGTTTGGTGAGTCGGTTTTTTCAACACCAAGGCCATCCCACTTGCCAACGAATTCCTGCTCGATCTTATTGTTCACCGCAGTGGTAGTTGTGGTGGTGGTTTTGTATTTGGTGCAAACCCCGCGTGCGTTAGTCTTGGTGCAGGTTTGGCTAGATGTTGTAGTCGTAGTCAGGCCGTATGACCAACCGGTAACTGATAAACCCAAGTCACCTTTCTCATAGTTATATTGCTTGGCATAAGTACCGTCAAAGACACCGGTGCGAGAATTAGGTGAAGTCAAGTCAATGTTGATTGCACCAGCTTGGGCAATCCCGCTGAAGCTGAGGGTAATCGCAAGTCCTGCGAGTAAGTTTTTGATGGTGCGCATATGTAAAGTCCGTGAGTAGTTGTCTTCAGCCCATGCTGAATTACACGCATCAAGGCAATTGATGTGCCATATTTGTAAGTCATTGATTGTGTTATGTGATGGGATTCGCCTTTTTGTTAGGCGTCATAATTTTGTAAAAACAACCGACGGTTTGCCACCATTCGAGGATACGAACACCATGGATTTGTTATTTTGATAGTGAATAGGGCGCCAGAAAACATGATTTTATCGAAATAAAAAAGCCCGAGCGAACTCGGGCTAAAGGGCTTTCTTAAAAGGAGAGGTTAAGGGGGTGTCAGGCTACTTGAGGCTTTGGGTCGATTGGTTTTGGTTCGTCATGGCCTTCAGCATCCACTGCAGCAAGTTCGCCGGTTTTACGAGCGTGGTTGCCATACACCAATTCGAATAATGGGGATGCCATCAGGGTTGTCACAATGGCCATCAATACCATGATGGAGAACAGCGCTGGTCCAATAACGCCTGCTTGTAAGCCGATATTGATGATGATCAGTTCCATCAAGCCGCGTGCGTTCATCAGGGCGCCAATACCCATGGCGGTGCGGTTATCGGCGCCGCACAGGCGCGCAGCACCCCAGCAAGCAACACCTTTGGCGACTATAGATCCAATCAGGATTACGGCTGCAATTGCCAGCAGCTCAATGTTGTTCACCATGGTCAGCTGGGTATTCAGGCCGGAGTAGGTGAAGAAGATTGGGATGAGCACAATAACCACGAATGGTTCCAGTTGACGCTTGATCTCTTGAGTCAGTTTACCGCGCGGCATAACCGCACCCAATAAGAAGCCGCCGAATACCGCGTGCAGGCCGATGGCATCTGCGGTAAATGCCGACAACATAAACGCCATCAACACCAGCGCAAAAATGGTTGGACTAAGGGTCGCTTGCTTCTCGGCAGCGCGTGCAAGTGGAGCAAGGATTTTTGGTGCAACCAGAATCATAAATGTCGCGAAAATGATGCCGCCAACGATGGTTTTGACTGCCAGTTCAGCGCCGGCACCGAAGGTCGCCAGCACAATTGCAAGCACGCACCATGCACCGGCATCATCGATGGCGCCAGCGGAGAGCGAAAGGGTGCCCAGCTTGGTTTGGCTCAGCCCGCGCTCGTGAATAATTCGCGCCAACATCGGGAAGGCGGTAATTGCGATACAAGCGCCCATGAACAAGGTTGCGCTAAAGGTAGTGGCTTTTTCCGAGAAAAGGCCGGGTACCGTCAGCAGCCAAGGGGTAATTGCAAATGCCACCAGGAACGGCGCAGCCATACCGGATATAGAAACGGCTGCAGCGCTTTTAAAGTTGGACTTAAAGTGATCGCCCCGGAAGCCCAAGCCCACCAGGAACATATACATGCCGACGCCCAATTGCGCGCCTACATAAAGTACGCCTTTCATTTCGGTCGGAAATACGGTTTTTTGCAGTTCCGGCAACAAAAGGCCAAAGAGTGATGGCCCGAGAATTACGCCGGCGATCATCTCACCGACAACTTGGGGTTGATGCAAATATTTCTTTCCGATCCAACCGACCAAGCGGCAAGCGGCGAGAATGATGAACATTTGCAGGAAAAATACGACCGATAATTGAGCAATTGGCATAGCGCACCTACTGATAATTTTTATAGTGTTGTTATTAGAGAATATTGACCGTTGTAAAGACGGCAAGCCCGACTCACTTTTTACGTGAGCAAGCCAATATGGGGCAATTCTGGCGCCATAGATTTTGTCTATAGTCTTTTAGGGGGATTGCTTTACCTGGGATAGGGCAAAAGGGCACACTGGCGCCATTATCTGACTTTTTGGGATTTCCATGACCCTGACCGAGCTGCGTTATATCGTCATCCTTGCGGAGGAGTGCCATTTTGGGCGCACTGCCGAGCGCTGCCATGTCAGCCAGCCGACCCTGAGTATTGCGGTTAGGAAATTGGAAGAAGAGTTGGGCGTAGAATTATTTGAACGTACCAAAACCAAAGTGCAGCCCACGGTGCTGGGTGAAAAGATTGTGGCGCAGGCCAAATTATTGCTGGCCAACACCACGGCGATAAAGTCGCTCGCAGAGGCCGGCAAAGACCAGCTCAACAGCCCTCTGGCGCTGGGTACCATTTTCACCATGGGGCCTTATCTTTTACCGCAACTTATTCCCCATCTTCAAAAGCAGGCGCCCAAGATGTCGCTGTTTGCGCAGGAGGATTTCACCGAAAGCCTGCGCCGGAAATTGCGCGACGGTGCGCTGGATGCAATTTTGGTGTCGCTGCCATTTAGTGAATCTGATGTGGTTACCCAGGAGTTATTTAGCGAGCCCTTGGTGGTTGTGATGCCTCAAGCGCATCCGCTTGCACGAAAAGATGAAATTGCAGTTGCCGATATTGCCCGTGACGATTTATTGCTGATGGGTGAGGGACATTGTTTGCGTGAGCAGGTGTTGGCACTGTGTCCTGAATGGCGCGAGCCTGTTGGTGATGGTCAGGTAGTGCGGCAATTCACCGAGGCAAATAGCCTGGAAACATTGCGCTATATGGTTGCTGCTGGTTTGGGGGTGAGTATTGTGCCGCGCTCGGCGATTGAGAACAGTGCGAGCGCTTCGCTCCGTTTGGTCGCGCGGCCTCTAGCTGGCGCCAGTCGCAAATTGGCGCTGGCGTGGCGAGCGAGTTTCCCCCGGCACAAGGCGATTGATGTGCTGCGCAAGTCAATCCAGATTTGCAGTGGAGCCTATTGGAATTTTACGACTGAGCCAGATTCGGTAGAGCAGACTATGCTTCCGATACAGCGCTGGTAAAAGTTGGGATGTTGTCGTTATGAGTGCAAGTATGAATCCGCTAAAAAAGATCGTTATTCTCGGTGGTGGTACATCCGGTTGGATTGCTGCGTCCATGCTTGCTGCGCATCTGAAGCGGGAATTGTGCGAAATTGAGTTGGTTGAGTCGGAAGAAATTTCCTCAATCGGTGTGGGCGAATCCACGATTCCGCCAGTGGTGCGCTTAATCACCAGCTTGGGAATTGATGAAGAAGATTTTATTCGCGAGACCCAGGCCTGCTACAAACTCGGTATTAAATTTGTCGATTGGAAAGCGAAAAACGAATCCTACTTTCACCCCTATGGTGCGCTGGGCAAGCGGATTAATTCGCAGGATTTTTACCAGTGCTGGCTCAAGGCTACCATGGAGGGCGAGCAATATGATTTGCAGGATTTTTCCCCCTGCGCAGTGATGGCCGCACAGGAGCGTTTCTTCCCTCCCTCGCAGGCGATGAACACGCCGATTGGCGGTGCTGGTTATGCGGTCCACTTGGATGCGAAATTGGTTGCCGCTTATTTGCGCCGCTATTCTGAAGCGCGCGGTGTACTGCGCAGCGAAGGAAATTGTGTTGATGTGGTGCGCAACGATAAGGGTTTTATTGATTCGCTGGTGTTGTCGGACGGACGCAAAATCCAGGGCGATTTTTTTATCGACTGCTCCGGTTTTAAAGCGCTACTGATTGAAAAATCGATGGGCGTTGAGTTTGAAGATTGGTCAAAATATTTGCCTTGTGATCGCGCCATAGTAGTGAAAACCCAAGTCGCCGGTTCGCGCATGCCTTATACCACGGCAACCGCACGCAAAGCGGGTTGGGCCTGGCGCATTCCACTGCGCAACGGCACTGGTCATGGCTATGTTTACTCCAGTAAATTTTGCAGCGATGCCGAAGCAAAAACGACCTTGCTAAAAAATCTGGATGCGCCGCGCATTAACGATCCGCGTGTAATCCACTTCAACACCGGCCGCCGCGCAGAATTCTGGAAAGATAATTGTCTCGCTATAGGGCTGGCGGGCGGTTTTATTGAGCCATTGGAATCTACTGCGATTCATTTAATTGCACGCGGCATGGATTTCTTTTTGCGCTTCTTTCCTGATGCGGACTGCGAGCCGAGTTTGCGGCGCGAATACAATCGCCGCATGGGCGCAGATTATGAAGAGGTGCGCGATTTTATCGTGCTGCACTACTGTGCAACCGAACGCGATGACAGCGATTTCTGGCGCTGGTGCAAAACAATGGAGTTGCCTGAATCGCTGCGCGAACGCATTGAGTTATTCAAAGGTCACGGCATTTTGCGTGAAGATAATGACGAGCTGTTTCGCAGCACCAGTTGGCAATCGGTATTTGAAGGCATGGGGATTCGCCCGCAAAAATACAGTCCGCGTGTCGACAATCTCGATTTCGAACAGATTAATGAAACGCTCAAGCTCGCGCGCTCAGCCATTCTCAATATGGTGAAGAGTTTGCCTACGCACGATGCTTATCTAGCGGAGCACTACGGCTCCGTTGCTCCCGAGAAATAATTTACTCGCTCACCGCCAAATAGCTACCGTTAAGGTAGCTGCCGCCTTCAACTACTGCGATGCTGTGCGAGGGATATACCTCGCTCAGATGCAGGCGCGTATCGCGTTTTACTAAACGTGTATCTGCAACTTGATAATCAGTATTCGAGCTAACCACAATCACCTGATACAAATGCAAATTGTCGCCGGCGTGCAAACCGTTATTCGCGCCGCCGTGCAATAAAATTTGTGCTTGTCCTGGGCTGCTATCAATCGTTGCCATAAATGGTTGGCAATGAATGACTTGTGCTAACTCCTGGCTGACTTTATCGGTCAGTGCGACAACATTTTTACCGTAGGGTGTTTTGAAAAACGCAGCGGAATCGAAACCGACCGGTTTGCGTTGATTCCAAATGCCGGTAGTGGTGTAACGTTTATTAAATAATAAATCGCCGGTAAAACCATCGCGTAGTTGCACATCCATGCTCAGGGTACGAGTGCGCTTATCAAACTTTTCAATTCCGGAAATATCGTGAAACGCATTGGCGGTGCGGCGATATAAATTGGGTGCATAGGTTGTTTCGGGTGTGTCCATTGCCATGTCGTGAATAGTGCCGCTCAACACAAATTGCGTGCGGGATTGGTGGGCAATTTTTTGCGCGTGTTGTTTTAGTTGCGCTTCATTCACGTTGGTGGCGGCAAACCCCTGCTGTAATACCGAGGGGCCAATGGATTGATATTGTTCGCTGAGTTGTGCATGGATTAATTCCGGCACGCCGGATTCGGCTGCAAATAAATTGCCGGCATTGGCGGTCTGCGGAGAGGTGCGCAAGAAGCGGGTAATCACTACCGATTTTTGCAGGTTGTCGTGGCTGCGGCTCTGGTCGGGGCATTGGCCTTTGCCGAGGTAACTTGTGGCGGGCGGTGTTACGGAGATATCCGGAGCTATAGTTCCGCCAGATAAAGTCCCTCCAGAACCCGACGGCAATTCGGCAGTGCCTACGATCACATCTGGCGTGCTCGCACTTGCCGTCGCACTTTTAGGTTTGTAGGCGATGTCGTCCGGTACAATCGAGTTGGCGCCCAAAGCTGAACTCGCGCTAAAAATGCAGGTCAACAGCAGTCCATAACCCAAGCGGGTGGGGGAGTAGGATGAACCCATGGTAGGCTCCGGCGTTAAACGCGTGTAGTGTATGCGGAAAGATAAGTAGCTATGGCTAGTTTGTCGGCTGCTGGCGTGGATTCTTTAGTCGGATATGTATGGTGCGCAGCTGTTTCGGTGGCGCCCCAAAATTGATAAATAACGAAAAGTCGGATGTGGGATTAGTGCATGAAGAGGCTGCTGGTTTTGGTGTTAATTGGTGCAGGTCTGCTGGGATTGAATGGCTGCGGTACTTCAGGGCGCAGTTTTGTGGATACCGGAATGGCCGAGACCCTGGAAGTAGAAATCCTGCCTAATACCAGCAAGATGTTTACCTACCGCCTGCGTTGGCCGGAGGAGAGTATTCCCAATCATATCCAGGTTGCCCGCAGTGGCGGGAGTAAGCCCGGGCAGGATTTTGCTCGCGGCGGAGTCGATATGGGGCGCAGTACTTATGATCGCTTGCTGGAAAATACCGCTTATGTGGTTGAGCATGCGGGATACTGCCGCGACGGTTTTTTCGAGTTGGATCGCAGCATTTCCCGCTACCATTTATGGGTGCGGGGCGAGTGCAAAGACAGTGCAAGTGATGCTGACAGGCAAGCCTTTGGTGCCAAGCAGACGCTGACGCGTGACCGCTGGGTCAAATCATCCTGACCCATAATGTGCCGCCCGATGGTCGGGTGGCGTGATAAATAGCGTGGCGCCAGCTGATTTTTGCATCGATCTGGCTCATAATTCCTCATCTGACACCTCCGCGCTTGTCTTGCCAATACCCCTTTAAGCGGGTAATATCCTGCGCCCATTTGCCCAGCCCCTACACCTCAGGGGCTTTTTTGTCTGGGACGTGATCTGGCGCGGCTTTCGCATGAGTCTCGCCTCTTACTTGCAGCATGTCCTTTGATAGTGATTTTTGTTGAGAATCAGCCTATGACCACTGGCCTCTACCAGATAGACGAGTTTAAAGATAACTGCGGTTTTGGTTTGATTGCCCATTTAAAGGGCAAGACCAGCCATCGTCTGCTTACAACGGCGATCGAAGCCCTGACTTGTATGACCCACCGTGGGGGCATCAATGCAGACGGTAAAACCGGTGACGGTTGTGGCTTATTGATCCAGAAGCCGGACAGCTTTTTGCGTGCTGTCGCGAAGGAAGCCTGTGGTGTTGAGCTGACCTCTATTTATGGCGTGGGCGCCATTATGCTCAGCCGCGAGCCTGCTGTTGCCGATAAAGCGCGCGCTATTATGGCGGAAGAGCTGACCGCCCAAGGCCTGATCGTCGCTGGCTGGCGTGAAGTGCCGGTTGATTCGACTTGCCTCGGCCCAATCGCGATGCGCTCATTGCCTGCATTCAACCATTTGTTCGTAAACAACCCCGACCTCACCATTGATGAGGTTAACTCCAAGTTGTTTATGGCGCGTCGCAAGGCGGAAATCCGTCTGCAAGACGACAAGACTTTCTATGTGTGCAGCCTGAGCACCGGGATTCTCTCCTATAAAGGATTGATGATGCCGGTCGACCTGCCGCGTTTCTTTTCTGACTTGGCGGACGAGCGTCTGGAAACCGCAATCTGCGTATTCCACCAGCGTTTCTCTACCAATACTTCGCCGCGCTGGCCATTGGCTCAGCCGTTCCGCATGCTCGCGCACAACGGTGAGATCAATACTATCGTGGGCAACCGCAACTGGGCGGTAGCGCGTACGCCCAAGTTCGTGACGCCATTATTGCCGGATTTGCACAGTGTGACTCCGCTGGTTAACCGCACCGGTTCCGACTCATCAAGCCTGGATAACATGCTTGAAGTACTGGTATTGGGCGGTATGGAATTGCACCGCGCTATCCGTATGCTGGTGCCGCCGGCATGGCAGAACGTAGAGAACATGGATCCGGACCTGCGTGCGTTCTACGAATACAACTCCATGCATATCGAGCCCTGGGATGGTCCTGCCGGCTTGGTAATTACCGATGGTCGCTATGCAGTATGTACCCTCGACCGCAACGGCCTGCGTCCATCGCGTTGGGTTATCACCAAAGACGACATGATCACCGTAGCTTCGGAAGTGGGCGTGTACGCCTATGATCCGGCTGACGTAGTGGCGAAAGGCCGTCTTGGCCCAGGCCAGATCATGTCGATTGATACCCTGACTGGCACCTTGCACAGAACCCAGGATATCGACAACCAGCTGAAGTCTACCCAGCCCTATAAAAAGTGGCTTAAAGAGCGCGCGCTGCGGATCGAGTCCACCCTCAATACCGATGCTAAAGAAAACGGCATCGACGGTATCGCCCTCAAAGCCAACATGAAAATGTTCCAGGTGAGCTTTGAAGAGCGCGACCAGCTTTTACGTCCGCTGGCTGAAGGTGGTCAGGAAGCCGTTGGCTCCATGGGTGACGATACCCCTATGGCGGTACTGTCGCGCCAGCAGCGTTCGCTCTACGACTATTTCCGTCAGCAATTCGCGCAGGTCACCAACCCGCCAATCGACCCGCTGCGTGAAGCGATTGTAATGTCGCTGGAGACTTGTCTCGGGCGCGAGCTGCCGGTGTATGACGAATTACCGGAACACGCTGACCGCGTGATCCTGAGCTCGCCGATCCTCTCGCCAGAGAAATTCCGTGGCTTGATGAACCTGAATCGCCCCGGCTATGAAGTGGCGAAATTCTCGCTTTACTACAACGCTGACCAGACCAATCTGAAAGCGGCTGTGACCAAACTGTGCGAAGACGTCGCAGCGGCGGTTAAGTCGGGCAAAGTATTGATGGTATTGAGCGATTACGGCTTTGAAAAAGGCCTGTTGCCAATCCCGGCATTGCTGGCTGTTGGTGCTGTTAACCAGTATTTGACCAATGTTGGTCTGCGTTGCGATGCCAACCTGATTGTTGAAACCGGCAGTGCGCGCGATCCACATCAGATCGCGGCCTTGATCGCTTACGGTGCGACGGCGGTGTATCCGTTCCTGAGCTACTACGTGCTTAACGACCTGATCGAAACCGGCGAATTGCTGAGCGATGTCGATACCGCGTACAAAAACTACCGCAAGGGTATCGATAAAGGCTTGCTGAAAATCCTCTCCAAAATGGGGATTTCCACTATTACTTCTTATCGCAGCGCGCAATTGTTTGAAGCGATTGGCTTGTCGGAAGAAGTGGTTTCCATGTGTTTCGACAGCACGCCTTCCCGTGTTGCGGGCGCGCGTTTTGAAGATCTGGAAGCTGACCAGAAAATCTTGGCGCAAACTGCCTGGCTTGAGCGCAAGCCAATTGTGCAGGGCGGTCTGCTCAAGTATGTGCACGGTTCCGAATACCACGCGTACAACCCGGATGTAGTGCAATCGCTGCAACGCGCTGTGCAGAGCGGTAACTATGCCCTGTGGCGCAACTATGCTGATCTGGTGAACAAGCGCCCGGTAGCTATGCTGCGCGATTTGCTGGCGATCCGCGAAGATGTTTGCACGCCTGTGCCTTTGTCTGAGGTTGAGCCAATCGAAAGCGTGATCAAGCGTTTCGACTCAGCTGGTATGTCGCTCGGTGCATTGTCGCCTGAAGCGCACGAAGCCCTGGCAGAAGCGATGAACCGTTTGGGCGGTCGCTCCAACTCTGGTGAAGGCGGTGAAGATCCGGCGCGTTATGGCACGGTGAAATCGTCCAAAATCAAGCAAGTGGCCTCTGGCCGCTTTGGTGTGACACCTGCGTATCTGGTGA
>Ga0247822_10001212_pt1 | contig 15557 bp, 15 predicted proteins | sample 13C_Cellulose_Da_FD_192423 | JGI IMG/M metagenome (GOLD analysis project Ga0247822, IMG submission 192423) | Soil microbial communities from agricultural site in Penn Yan, New York, United States - 13C_Cellulose_Day30 | ecosystem: Environmental > Terrestrial > Soil > Agricultural land | place...
GCCGCAGGAAGATGCCGTCGTGCATCGGCCAGAACTTTCCCTGCTCGTCGGCGCAGCGGGCCGCATTGTGCGCCGCGGGTGAATTGCGATGCCCGTCGAGCGGTAGGTCCATGAACACGAAGCCCACTTCGCCGGTCTCGATCAGGCGGGCCCTGATATCGGGCTCGGTGACGGTGGCGAACTGCCCGCATCCGGGGCATTCGAAGTCGGCGAACTCCACGATCTGGACGAGTGCCGTCGAGTCGCCCATGCGGATGCCGGAGGCCTCCACGGGAGGCAGCGTCGTTTCGAGGGTGGTGACTTTCGCGGGGCGCGAGACGACGTAGCCGATGGCGGCGACGCCCGCGATGGCGACGACGGCGAGGATGCCGCCAAAGGACTTCGAGGAAGCGCTCTGCTTTCTTGCCACGCGTGGACTCTCCTGAATGTGCCGATACTGGGAATCAGGGGAAGCTACACCCCGCGAACGGCTCCCGAAACGGTGGGGTAGGAGTTGGGGCCCGATTCGATTAGGTTTAGGGACGTACGGTGCAACACCTACGAACACTCGAACCGGACGAGATGAGCAGACAGAAAAGCCGCGGCCGCCCAATGGCCGCCCCCGCGTCGCCGTTCGACCAGGCGCGCGATGAGATGTTCCAGCACGTGATGCGCTGTGGCGTGATCGGCTCGGAGCCTGAGCACCAGAAGGAATGGTTCGACGAGACGATGAAGTACCTGTCCGAGCGTTACCACGAGCTGAACAAGAAGGAGATCGTCGACCTGCGTGTGCTGGGTGAGCGTTTTGCCGCCCCTGCCCGCAAGCCCGAAGCTGCCCCGCCGGCGGAGCTTGTATCCGAGACCGACGAAGAGCCCCAGGGTGAACTCGACGCCGTCACCGCGGCCTAAGCGACACCACGGCGACACGCGACGCCCCGGCACTCCCAGGAGATGCCGGGGCGTCGTCGTTTCAGCCGTCGACTTCCGCCGTCGTCGCTAGCGAGTGGGGTACGCCCCGCCGCGCCGCGCACGCAGCACCACCCCGGCGCGCACGCCGCCGCCCAGCGCGACTTCCACGGCGGGGATCATGCGGCCACGTGGCGAGCCCTCGATGCCGACGACGAGCATCAGCCCGGCCTTCCACGCCGCACTGCCGTCGCGCCGGGCCGTGAACCCAGCCCCGCCGTAGAGCCCGTGGGCGCGTTCGGCGAACGGGTCGATCAGGAAGCGCGCGGTCGCGTCGGCGCGTTGGCTGAAGCGTGCGCCGCGATCCCCGGCGGGCCCCTGCGCCGTGCCCGCGAGATACGCGACGCCGAGGCGCGCGTAGTGGCCCGCGCGGACGTTCAACCCGGCGCCGGCGTGCGCGGCGAGGGCCGGCGTGAACGTCATGTCGGCACGCGCCTCCCACTGCGCTCTCGGCATCTCTCCTTCGCGCGGCTGCTGCGCGCCGAGTGACGTCGACGGCGCGAGCGCGACGATGGCCACGGGAACGAACATGGCGAGCAGAAGGCGGGTCGCGCGGGGCATGGGCGCAAGCTAGGGACGGTCGCCGCGCGCAACAACGCGGCTGGCTCGCTTGCCCGCACCTGTGAGCCCGGGTAGCTTCGCCTTGCACCCGCCTTCCGGCGCAGAACCGAGGACGAGACGATGCCCGATACGGTCGCGCTGCTGCGCGGCGTCGCGATTTTCAAGGACCTCGATGACGGCGAACTCGCCCGCGTCGCGGAAGTCTGCCGCACGCAGGAGTTCGTGAGCGGCGAGTACATCTTCCGCGAAGGCGAGGCCGGCAACCGGCTCTACCTGATCTTCGAGGGCGACGTGCGCATCTCGCGCGTGGTTCCGGGGAGCGGCGAGGAGGCACTGGCCGTGCTGAAGCCGGGCGCGCTGTTCGGCGAGATGAGCGTCTTCGACCGCAGCGAGCGCTCCACCGACGCCATCTCCAATGGCGGCACCAAGGTGCTGACGATCTCGCGCAGCGACTTCGAGCTGCTGCTCGACTTCAATCGCGAGCTGGCGCACAAGGTGCTCTGGAGCTGCGTGCGCGTGCTCACGGGACGGCTCCGCGCGACGAACGACTCGCTGCGGTCGTTCCTCGCGATGTCGATGTTCTAGGAGATCGCCCACATGCCGGTCCTGGAGGAGTTCCTCTCCCTGCTCGAGCTCGAACCGCTCGAGGTGAACCTGTACCGCGGGCGCAACCGCGACGTCGGCACGGGTCGCGTGTTCGGCGGGCAGGTGTTCGCGCAGGCGCTGGTCGCCGCACGCCGCACCGTGACCGAGGCGCGCGAGGCGCATTCGGTGCATGGCTACTTCCTGCGCGAGGGTGACTTTCGCGCGCCCATCGTCTACTTCGTGGACCGCCCGCGCGACGGCGGCAGCTTCACGAGCCGTCGCGTCACGGCCATCCAGCATGGCGAGGCGATCTTCCACCTCTCCGCGTCCTTCCACAAGGCGGAACCGGGGCTCGAGCACCAATCGTCGATGCCCGAAGCGCCGGACCCCGAATCGCTGCCCGACGAGCTCACGCTGATCCGGGCCATCAAGGACAAGCTGCCGGATTCGCGCCGCGACGTGCTGACGCAGGACCGGCCGCTCGACTTCCGTCCGGTGACCCCCGCCAACCCGCTCGCCGACCATCCGCCGCAAAAGCCGCGTCGGCTGGTCTGGTTCCGCACGGTGAAGCCGATCCCCGACTCGCCGATCCTGCACCAGGCGATCCTTGCGTACGCGTCGGACTACAGTTTCCTGCCGACGGCGCTGCTGCCGCACGGCGTCGCCTTCCGCGACCCGCGGCTGCAGATCGCCTCGCTGGACCACTCGCTATGGATGCACCGCCCTTTCCGCGCCGATGAATGGCTGCTCTACGTCTGCGACTCCCCTGCCGCGCATGGCGCGCGCGGGTTCGTGCATGGCGAGGTCTTCGCGCGCACGGGCGAGCTCGTCGCGACTGTGGCGCAGGAAGGCTTGATCCGCGTGCGCGACACGCGCCCCCGGTGACGCGGTGATCGAGCCCCGGCCCGTGCTGCTGGAGCGAGACGGCATCCGCCTGGAGCCGCTCGCCGCCCCGCACGCCGACGGGCTGGCCACCGCGGTGGCGGACGGCCGCCTCTGGGAGCTCTGGTTCACGGCCACGCCCGAACCCCACACGACGCCGCAGTACATCGAGGACGCGCTCAAGGGCCAGGCCGAGGGGCACATGCTCCCGTGGGCGGTGCGCGACGTCGCGAGCGGCGCCATCATCGGCACCACACGCTACCACGACATCGTCGCCTCGCTCGACCGCGTGGAGATCGGCTACACGTGGTACGGCGAGAGCCGGCAGCGCTCACGCGTGAACACCACGTGCAAACTGATGCTGCTCGCGCACGCGTTCGACACGCTTGGCTGCGCGGTCGTGGGGCTGCGCACCGACAACTTCAACTTCCGCTCGCAGCGCGCCATCGAGGGCCTCGGGGCGAAGAAGGACGGCGTGCTGCGCCATCATCATGCGCGGCGGGACGGCAGCGTGCGCGACAGCGTGATGTACAGCATCCTCCGCAGCGAGTGGCGCGACGTCAGGCAGCATCTCGAGCTGCGCCTGGCGCGGCACGCGGAACGCTAGAGACGCAGGGGCATCGCTTTTGACGGCTGGTGCGTTCTGGGGGCGAGGGCACAGCGATGCCCGCCAGAAGGGACCGCCAGGAAGTACCTTCTGGACTCACCCGTCACCGACCTCCCGCCGATGAAGCTCATTCGCGTCCTGCTCGCCGTCGCTGCCACTGCTTCGACCACCGCGCCGCTCCTCGCCCAGCGATCCGCCCAGGCGGCCGCACCGCGCACCACGCTCGCGGTCTCGACGCTCGGCTTCACGAAGGACGCGCGCATCGCCGCCGCCCTCGCGGACATCTCGCCCCAGCGCCTCCGCTCGAACGACTCGACGCTGGTGTCGTTCGGCACGCGCCACACCATGAGCGACACGCTCTCGGCCACGCGCGGCATCGGCGCGGCGCGACGCTTCATCCACGCGCAGCTCACGCAGTACGCCAAGGACTGCAACGGCTGCCTCGTGGTCGAGTACGATACCGGCAGCGCGGTGATCACGCGCCATCCGGACCGGCCGAGCGTGCGCATGGTCAACGTCGTCGCCTGGCTCCGCGGGCGCGACACCAGCCGCGTGGTCGTGATCGGCGGGCACTATGACTCGTGCATCTGCTCCACCGACGGCATGGACTTCACGTCCGACGCGCCGGGCGCCGACGACGATGGCTCCGGCACGGTAGCCGTGATGGAACTCTCGCGCGTGATGGGCAAGCATTTCCCACAGGGACTCGACGCGACGATCGCGTTCGTGCTCTACACCGGCGAGGAGCAGGGCCTGCTCGGCTCGACGCAGTTCGCCGAGCGGCTCAAGCGGGAGGGCAAGGTGGTGACGGCCGCGTTCACGGACGACATCATCGGCAACGTGGTGGCGGACGACGGCAGCACGGACTCGACCTCCGTGCGCGTGTTCGCCGTGGACTCGCTGGCGCTCGGCGGCAGCGAGCTGGCGCGCTACGTGTGGGGCATCGGCGCGCTCTACCAGCCGCAGTTCGAGGTGCTGCCGGTGCTCCGCCTCGACCGCCTCGGCCGCGGCGGCGATCACCGCCCGTTCCACGCGCAGGGCTACCCCGCCCTCCGGTTCTCGGAGCGGCTCGAGAACTACAAGCGCCAGCACCTCCCGACCGACACCCTCGCCGACGTGAACTTCGGTTACATAGCGAAAGTCGCGCGTTTGAACCTCGCGACGGTCGCGTCGCTCGCGGCGGCGCCGGCGCGCCCCGTGCGCACGGCCTACGCGCGCGAGCGCGCGACCTCCGGCGGGCAGTCCTTCACCATCCGCTGGGACGCCGCGCCGGGCGCGGCATCGTACGAGCTGCTCGTGCGCCGCACCACGGACCCGACCTACACGCGCATCGTGCCGGTGGGCAACGTCACCGAGTTCCTGCTCGACGAGCAGCTCGACGACGTCTGGGTGGGCGTGCGCGCGGTGGGCGCGAACGGACATCGCTCGCTGACGACCGTGGTCGGCGCCGCCGGCGGGCCACGCCTGCCGCGGTGACCGCGTTCCCGGGGTTCGAGCCGGAGGCGCTCACGTTCCTGCGCGGCCTCAAGCGCAACAACGCGAAGCCCTGGTTCGAGGAACGCAGGCCGGTCTATGAGCGCGCACTCCTCGGCAAGCTGCGGCTGCTCGCCGAGGAGCTCGACGTGCGGTTCGCGAAGCTCGCGCCGGAGTTCGTCGCTCCGGCGCGGCATGCGCTCTTTCGCATCCACCGTGACGTGCGGTTCTCCAACGACAAGTCGCCGTACAAGACGCATGGCGCGCTCTGGGTCTTTCACCGGGACGCCGGGCGCGGCGTCGGGCGCGATGCGCATGGCGGCGCCGGCTTCTATTTCCACATCGAGCCCGGCGCGTCGATGGTCGCCGGCGGCTTCTGGATGCCGCCGCGGCCCCTGCTGAACATCATCCGCGAGCGGATCGTCGAGGACCAGCGTGCGTTCGAGCGCATCGTGAAGGCAACGACGTTCCGCACGCGCTTCGGCGGACTCACCGAGGACGACCCCGGCGCGATGCTGAAGCGGATGCCGCGAGGGTTCGCCGAGGACCATCCGGCGGCGCGCTGGCTGCGCTACAACACCTTCACCGCGTCGCGCATGCTCACGGACAAGGAAGTCCTCTCGCCGCGACTGGTGGAGAACATCATGAAGGATTACGCCGCGCTGCTGCCGCTCGTGCGGTGGCTCAACGCGTCGCTCGGCCATCCCGCGGCGCGGAGCCGCTGAGGTCGCCACGCACGATCCCCTCGACGCGCCGTGAGGGGTCGAACCACCGCCGTGCGAGTTCGCGCATGCGCGCCGGCGTGACGGCGGCGAGATCCTCAGGGTAGCGATGGAGCTCCTCGAGCGACCCGTTGAGCCACGCGTCGGCGAGGTCCGCGAGCACGGAGGCTCCCGATGACTGCCGGATCTGCCAGCTGCCGATCGCGAACGTGCGCGCGCGGTGGAGCTCCTCGGCAGTGACGTCGCCCTCGACGAGCCGCTCGAACTCGCGCAGCAGGCCGATGCGCGCGATCTCCTCCTTCGCCGGCGAGGTCGCGATGTATGCCGCGAAGGTGCCGCCGCAGCGGCGCGGATAGGGGCGGGCGAGCACGGTGTAGGCGAGCGACTGCCGGTCGCGCAGCTCCTCAAAGAAGCGCCCGCCCAGCCCGCTCGCGACGCCTCCGATCATCTCGGCGTCGAACCGCGCGATGTCGCGGCGCGACGGTCCATCGAAGAAGAGCGCGATCGCCGTCTGCGCCTTCTCGCGCCGTTCCACGTTCTCGAGCGCGCGAATCGTCCAACCCGGCACGGGCACCTCGTGTGGTGCAGCCGGGCGCAGCGCGTCAAAGCGGCGCGCGAGCAGGTCCGCCGTCGCGTCGGGGTCGAGGTCGCCGACGGCGGCGAGCACCGTCGGGGCCTCGAGCACGCGCGCGGCGTGCCAGCGGCGCAGCGCGTCCGCCTTGAGTCCGCCAACGCTCTCCTCGGTGCCGAGCGTCGAGCGGCCGTACGGGTGGTCCGGCCATGCGACCGCCGCCGCAAGACGCATCGGCTGCCGGTACATGTCGTCGCGCAGCGAGGTGATGCCGGCGATGAGCGTGGCACGGTCGGCCTCGACGCCGTCCGCCGGATAGCGCGGATCGAGCACGAGGTCGGCGAGCAGCTCCGCAGCGCCGTCGAACTGCCGTGCGGGCACGCCGAGCGTCCACTGGAACGACTCCGTCCCCACGCTCGCCGCGGGCGTGCCGCCGAGCCGTTCGGCGTCCTCGGCGAGTTGCGTGGCCGTGCGGCGCGAGGTGCCGCGCAGCGCAGACCGGGCCATGAGCGTCGTGATGCCCCCGTCGCGCTCGGATTCGGACGTGACGCCACCGCCGATGAAGCACCCGACGTTGACGAGCGCCGCGCCGGGCCGGCGCCGCACGACGATGGGCACGCCGCGGCGCGTGCGGTACACGCGGACGTCGCCGGCGACATTATCGAGGACGGCGGCGCCGCCCGAGAGCACGGCCGGTGCCGTGACCGGGCCCGGTGCCTCGAGCGGCTCGGGCCGCGCGGCATCGAGCAACGCGCGCACGGCTTCGGCGCCGGACTCACCGCCGGGCTCACCGGCGCCGCAGAGCGGCGCAGTGCCGAACGGCCGGTAGGCCACGATGGCTGCCTGGCCCGGCTCGAGCCATCGCGCGGCAACGGCCTGCACCTGTGCGGCATCGACGCGCATCACCGCCTCGCCGTACCGGACGCCATCGCCCCACGCGCCCAGCAGTTCCCACGACGCAATGAAGTTCGCTTGGCCATCGGACGACTCGAGCCGCCGCAGCCACTGTGCCTCGAGCAGGCAACGCGCCCGCTCGATCTCCGCGTCCGTCACCTCGCCCTCGCGCACGCGGCGGAGCTGGTCCCAGATGGCGCCAGCGGCCTCGGTCATCTTCTCCGGACGCGTTGCCGCGTGCACCACGAACACGCCGATCTCGGTGGGCGTGTAGTTGTATGCGTTCACCGACGACACGAGCAGGCGGTCGCGCGCCGCGCGCACCAGCCGCGAGGCGCGGCCGCCCGCGAGCACCGTCGCGAGCACGTCGAGCGCGGGCGTGTCGGCATGCGCGATGGCCGGCGTGCGCCAGCCCATCACGAGTTCCGACTGCACGATGTCCCCTTCCCACTCGCGGACGCGGAAGCCATGGCCGTGCGCCGCTTCCTGCGGGCCCGGCGAGCGCTCCACCGGCGCGTCGCCGAGGTGGCCGTACAGTGCGCGCGCCTCGGCGAGGGCCTCCTCGGGATCCACGTCGCCGACGATGGCGATCACCGTGTTGCCGGGCCGGTAGAAGTTCCGGTAGAACGCGACGAGCTGGTCGCGCGTCATCGCCCGCAGGGCGTCCTCGCGGCCCATGCGCCAGCGCCGGATGCGGTGGCGGTCATGCAGCAGCTCGAACAGCGTCTCGACGGCGAGCGCGCTCGACGTGTCGGCCTTGCGCTTGGTCTCCTCGATGATGACCTCGAGCTCGCGCGAGAGCTCGCCGGCATCGATCACGGAGTTGGCGTAGGCGTCGGCCTGCACCGCGAGCCCGGCGCGAAAGCCGGACGCGGGCAGCACCGCGTAGTAGTTCGTGTGATCGTAGATGGTGCCGGCGTTGAGGTAGCCGCCGGCGGCCTTCGTCGCACGCGCGATCTCTCCCACGCCAAGGGTGGGCGTGCCCTTGAAGTACATGTGCTCGAGCACATGGGCGATGCCTACGACGTCGTCAGGCTCGTCGAAGTAGCCGGCCCTGACCCAGGTGACGATGGCGACGACGGGGGCCGTCGTGTCGCGGCGCGCGAGCACCGTGAGCCCGTTCGGGAGCACTTCACGCCGCACGCTCCCCGGAGGCAGCACGCGATCGAAGTCCGCCAAGGCCGTCATCTCAGCGAGCGAGCGGTGCGCGGCGGATGAGCACGAGCGCGGCGGCGAGCATCGCGAGCGAGTACAGGCCGACGAGCAAGACGTCACCGGTGTCGGCGGCGCGGCCGGCGAGCCATGCCGCGCGCACCGTGCTCGTGACATTGACCGGGGGCAGCGAGTTGGCCACTGCGCCAACCCACTCGGGGAGCATCGGCTTGGACTGCTGCAGCACGCCCGCGACGAGGATGATGCCGATGAACATGATTCCGTCCTTGTTCAGCAGCGCACCGCAGAGCATGGCGAGCGAGCCGTAGAGCAGCGCGTACATCAGCGACGACGTGATGACGGGCAGCACCGGCACGCCGGCGACGAGCGCACCGAAGCCGAGCGGGATCAGCGCCATCACCAGCGCGAACATCACCGCCCCGATGACGAAGCGCTGCAGGTAGTACTTCCACGGCGCCACGGGGTTCGAGAAGAGGAACCGGAAGTGCTGCCGTTCGCGATCGAGGGCGACGATGCCGCTCGCCAGCAGCACCGCGCCGAGCGTCATCGCGAGCGTGAGCGTCGAGTGGTACGCCACCAGTGCCATGGCCTGCGGCTCGCCTTCAAGCCGCATCGCGGCGAATCCGCCCGACTGCCGCGCCAGCGCCCAGAGCGGCAGCAGGCCGAGCGAGAGGAAGATCACCAGCGGCGTCGCGAGGCGCGGCAGCGAGTCGCGAAGCTGCCACCGGGCGTACGCGGCGAGCGGCGAGGAGACGGTCATCGCGCCACCACCGCGGAGCGGAACGCTTCCTCGAGGGACGACTCCGACGGCGCGACGGCGTTGATCAGCGCGCCCTGCGCGATCGCCTGGCTGATGCCGTGGTTGAGGGCCGCGACGTCCGCGAGGCACTCGAGCGCGTCGCCGGCGATGGTGGCGCCCGGGAACTGCGCGGCGAGCGCGTCGAGCCCGGCGGCGACACGCAGCCGCCAGCGCCGCGGCGTGCCCGCACCCATCGCGTCGCGCACCGTGACGACGCGCTGGATGCGCCCGCGGTCGATGATCGCCACGCGGTCGCAGAGACGCTCGAGCTCGTCGAGGTTGTGCGATGCGATGACCATCGCGCGGTCGGGACGGCGGAGGCCGGCGACGATGTCGCGGAAGCGCGTCGTCCAGACGGGATCGAGGCCATGCGTGGGCTCGTCGAACACGACCACGCGCCGCTCGGTGAGGAGCGCCTGCGCGAGGCCGAGCCGCTGCAGGTTCCCCTTGGAGAGCTGCTTGAGCCGCTTGCCCCGGTGCTCGCCGATGCCGACGGCCTCGATCACGCGCTCCCGTGCGGCGAGGCGCGCCGTGGCCGCGATGCCGGCGAGCGCCGCGAGGCGGTCGATGGCTTCGTCGGCGCGCCAGTTGAGCGGCAGCGTCATCAGCTCCGGCAGGTACGACATGCCCTCGCGCTCGACGAACGCGCGCGGCGAGCTGCCGTCCACCGTCACCTCGCCCTGGTCCGGCGGGAGGAAGCCGAGCAGCATCGCGATCAGCGTGCTCTTGCCCGCGCCGTTGGGGCCGGCGATGCCGAGCACCTCACCCGGCGCGACCTCGAACGACACGCCGTCCACCGCCCGCACTTCCTTGCCGAAGAGCGAGCGGTAGGTCTTTCCGACATCGCGGTATGAGATCAGTGGATGATCCGCAGGAGTCCGGCATCCGCGCTTGCGCGCAGGAAGCTCTCGGCGTCGCGCGTGGGGATCAGCATGCCGGTGAGCGAGAAACCGCGGCGGGCCTCGCTCTGCATGAACTCCTCCACCGAGCGTTCCTTCCCGTTGGGCGCATCGTCACGCATGGCGGCGACGATCACTTCCCAGGTGCCGTCGTAGCTGCGCCCATCGCGGCCGACGACGCGGTGCGGCGCCGGATCCGACTTCTGGTCGGTCAGGTCCGCCAGCAACGCGCCAAAGAGCTCGAGCTGCGACTTGGCGACCTGTTCGTCGGCCTCGGCCGCGCGCTGCTCGATCTCCGCCAGCATCTCGTCCACGGCGTCGGGCTCAGGCGCGAGCTCGGTCAGGCGCTCCTGCCAGATGCGCAGCGACGAGTCGTCGTCGTGCGTGCGCAGGTGCGACTTCTTGAGCTCGAGCAGGCGCCAGATGCCCAGCTCGTCCCAGTGGTCCTCGGGCCGCGTGCGGTCCAGGTGATAGAGCGCCGCCTCGTAGTCGCCGCGATCGTAGAGGATGTTGCCGAGGTAGATGCGCGCTTCGCTGTGGTCGGGGTCCAGCTGCAGCGCACGGCGCAGTGTCTCCATCGCCGCCGCGTCGTCGTCGAGCCGGTGCTGCGTGTAGCCGATCATCGCCACCGCCTCGGCGTTGTCCGGCACCTGCTGCACCGCGATCTCGAAATACTCCTTGGCATCCTCCATCAGCCCGTCGCGGAAGAGCGCGCGGCCCACCTGGAGCATCAACTCGATGTCGTCGGAGTAGCCGAGCTCGAGGATGCGGCGAAAGGTCTTGAGCGCCTGCGGAACCTGGCCGAAGCGCAGGAGCACCTCGCCGAGGCCGGCGAGACCGTCCTCGTGCTCGGGGTCGAGCACGAGCGCCTCCTCGAACGAGCGGCGCGCCCAGGCGAACTCCTCGCGCGCGAGCCGGGCGTAGCCCACGCCGACATGCAGCTCCACGGCGTTGGGATACAGGCCGAGGCCTTCACGCAACATCACGAGGGCGCCGTCGTAATTCCCCTCGTTGTAGAGCTGGTGCGCGCGCTCGTCGTACTCCTCGGAACTCAGGAAGTGAGAGGGCATCCCGGTTGTCCTCCAGCTCAATGGCGGCCAGGTGGAACTCGCCGATAACCTACCACTTGGTACACGTGTGATTCAATATGACGAGCGATCATTCGCATGCGGCCCAGCCGCGTCAGTCCCCGTTGTCCAGGGCGACCGCGATCTCCGCCGCCACGCCGGCATTCGCTTCCAGCAACGCGAGGTTGGCCTGCAGCGATCGGCCGCCCGTCGCTCGCTCCACCGCGGCCAGCAGCACCGGCGTGACCTCCGCGCCTCGGACGCCGCCCCGGCGGGCCTCCTCGAGTGCGGCGGTCACTGCGGACTCGACTTCGCTCTCCCCGAGCGCAGCCGCAGCCGGCGGCGCCTGGACGACGAGCACGGCGCCGGGCCGGCCAAGCCGGCGCGAGGCGCGGAAGATCCGTGCGACCTCGGCCGGGGAGTCCGCGCGCGCGCTCACGCGGAATCCCGTGCGTGCGGTGAAGAACCCCGGAAAGTCGTCCGTGCGATAGCCGACGAGCGTGACCCCGTAAGTCTCCAGCCGCTCCAGCGTGGCGCCGATGTCGAGGATCGACTTCACGCCGGCGCAGACCGTGACGACCGGTGAGCGTGCGAGTTCGAGCAGGTCGGCCGACTCATCGAACGGAGGCTCGCGGTGCACGCCGCCGATGCCTCCCGTGGCGAATACCGTGAGCCCGGCAGCGACGCAGGTGGCGAGCGATGCGGCGACGGTCGTGGCGCCATCGAGCCCCTGCGCGACCGCCACCGGCAGGTCGCGCGCCGAGACCTTGAGCACACCGGTCCGCTGGAGGAAGCGCTCGAGCGTCGCGTCGTCGAGTCCGGCGCTGAGCACGCCGCGTACGACGGCGGTGATGGCCGGCTCCGCGCCATGCCGCGTGATCGCGGCGCGCATGCGCGTGTCGGCTTCACGGTTGGCGGGAACCGGCAGACCCTGCGCGAGCACCGAACTCTCGAGCGCGACGACCGGCCGGCCCGCGGCGCGGGCGGCAAGGACGGAAGCGCTCAAGTTCACCACCAGTGGATCTCCTTGCCCGTGGAGGTCAGCGCGACCAGGCGCCGACGATCGCCTCGCCCATGCGCGCCATCAGCACCTGCGCCTCGTTGTCGAGGACCCAGCGCGTGTCCGCGTTGTCGCGCGTGAAGACGCAGGCGATGACGCGGTCCGGCAGGCGCCAGAGCGCGCACTCAGTGCGCACCGAGTCGCCCGCGCCGGTCTTGTGCGCCGAGGTCCGTCCACCGGCCAGTCGCTGGAGGAGCTGCATATCCTCGTTGTGCTCGAGGATGTCGATCATCTGCGAGTCGGCGGCGGGGCTCACGGCGCGGCCGGCGGCCAGCAGTTCGAACAGCCGCGCCGATTCGTTGGGCGTGCTCACCCCGAGCCCGTACTTCACCGAGCTGTCCATCGCCACGGACGAACTGCGCAAGAAAGACTTGGAGTGCGGCTTGGTCCGCGGCAGTCCCAGCGCCTCCATCTTGTCCCAGACGCGGCGGATGATGATCCGGTCGAGGAGGAGGTTGGTGGCCGTGTTGTCGCTGATGGTGGTCATCAACCATGCGGCGTCGTGCACGGTGATGACCGCGCCGTCGTGCATGAACTGGAGCTGGCCGCTGCCGGGCACCTTGTCGATCGCCAGCACGGTGAGCCGGTCGTCGAGCCGGAGCTTGCCCTGCTCGACGAGGTCAAAGACGGTGACGAGGATCGGCACCTTGACCAGCGACGCAGTCGGGAATGGCTCGTCGCCACGGCGGCTCAGCCGAGTGCCCGTCTCCATGTTGTGGACCGCGTACCCGACGACGCCGCGGTGCGCGTCGGCGAGCGAGTCGAGCGTGCGTCGCAGCGCATCGACATCACGCGGCGGCTGGCCCTGGAGGCCGCTCGAGAGGCAAAGCGCCAGGGCCAACGCCAGGTGTCTCACGCGTCGTCGAAGTCGTCCGCCCTGCGGGTTTCGACGAGGTCGCGCTCGCGCGCGTCGGGGTCGTAGACCGCGAGCAGCTTCACCGACTCTCCCGAGTAGCAGTCGAACGTCTTGCCGGTGCCGCGCTTGATGACGATCTCGTGCCCGTCCTCGAACTTCAGGACAATGTTTGGATATTCCTTGTTGAGATACTGCTTTCGAAGCTTCTTCGCGGGCTGTGGCATCGTTCAGGATGAGTAAGAGGGGGCCGGCGTGCGAAGGTCCGCCGAAGTACTCGTTGTGGACAATGGCAGCGAAGGTACGCGCGCGTTTGCTCTTACGGAAGCCCTACGTCACCCGCGGTCGGGCACCCTCGAACGCCCGCCACGCGCCCGTGCGAACGATCTCGTCGATCTCGCCCACCACCGACTCCACTTCCTGGTCGCTCGTGTAGAAGTGCGGCGCCACGCGAATGCCCGCGCCCGGCCGGTAGTCGATCACGATGTTCCGGCGCAGCAACTCCTGCGCGACCTCTCCGCCATGCGGCACGTCGAAGGCCACGGTCCCTCCGCGCCGCGCGGGGTCGCGCGGCACGTGGGCACGATACCCGCGTTCGTCGGCGAGGGAGAGCAATCGCGCGGTCTGCCGCTGGCTCTTCTCCCTGATGGCCGCGAGCCCGGCCTCGCGGACGATCCGCGGTCCCTCGAGTGCCGCATACAGCGCGGGCACCACGGGGGTGCCGCCGAGCCACCGCGCGGCGCCCGATGCCCAGTCCATCGACTGCTCGAACCCGAAGGGCCGGCTGTGCGCCTGCCAACCCGTGAGCGCGGGGGCGAAGCGCTCACTGGCCGCGCGCGACGCATAGATGAAGCAGCCGCCCGGCCCGCCGCAGAGCCACTTGAGCACGCCTCCGGTGAGGAAGTCGGCGCCGCTGGCCATCACATCCACGGGGATCACGCCGACCGAGTGATACGCGTCGAGTGCAACCACCGCCCCCTGCGCATGGGCGTGCGCGCAGAGTCGCTGGGCGTCGATGATGTACGCCGACCGGAAGAGCACGTGCGACACCGAGACGAGCGCCGTGCGTTCGTCGATCGCCGCGTGCAACCGGCCCTCATCGATCCCGATGCCGTCGTCGCTCGGCACGACGACGACGCGGGCCCCGAGCTTGGGCGCCAGCTGTTCGATGGCATAGCGCACGCTCGGGAAGTCGAGCTCCGTCATGACCACCGTGTCGCGGCCGCCGCGGAAATCCATGGCGGAGAGGATCGCCGACTGCGCGAGCGTAACGGTGGGGGCCATGGCCACCTCGCCCGGTGCGGCGCCGATGAGCGGCGCCACCAGGTCGCCGAGCTTGAGCGGCATCTCCCACCACCCGCGGGCCCAGGCGCGCACACCCCACTCGGCCCATTCCGCGGCGTACTCGGCAAGGCGCTCGGGGACCGCGCGCGGCATCGCGCCGAGCGAGTTCGAGACGAGATACGTGCTGCGAGCGAGGATGGGGAACTCGTCTCGGAAGCGGAGCAGTGGGTCAGTCACGGAGTCAGTTGAAAGGTTCCTATATTATGCACACCCACCAACGCCACCGGAGCCGATGCGCCCAGCCACCCACGGGCCGGAATCGAACGGACAAGGACTCGCGCTGCCGCCGAAGATCTCCCTCGTGCTCGGTGGCGGGGGCCTCAAGGGGTTCGCCCACATCGGCGCGCTGCGGGCGTTCGAGGAACGCGGCGTGCAGCCGACGCTTGTCGCGGGCACCAGCATCGGCGCGCTGATCGCGGCGGCGTGGGTCGGCGGCATGCCGCTCTCGGAGATGGAGCGGCGGGCGCTCGAGCTCACGAAGCGCGACCTCTTCCGGATCGACCACTTCTCGATGGTCGCCAAGCGCATGCTCTCGCCGGCGCTCTACCTCGAGCGGCCGCTGCGGAAGCTCTGCGAGGAGATCGTGCCGCAAGGCACCTTCCGCGACCTGCAGCTGCCGCTGCTCGTGAACACGGTCGACCTCGAGAACGCGGCGCAGCTGCTCTGGGGGCTGCCGGGCCTGCAGGATGTCACCGTCGCGGATGCGGTGTACGCCTCGTGCGCGTTGCCGGGCTTCTTCCCGCCCGCCGTGATCGGGGGCCGCACCTGCGCCGATGGCGGCGTGGTGGACAACGTGCCGGTGGTGCCAGCCGCGCATGGCGCGGATGCCGTGATCGCGGTGGACGTCGGCAGCACGAACATCGCGCGGGCGCGTCGCATCCGGGAGAAGGGGTTCGCTGCCATCTACATCCGCGCCGCCCAGATCATGATGAAGTCGCTGCAGCACCAGCAGCTCTCCAGTTGGCAGGGGCCGCCACTGCTGCTCGTGCGGCCGGCGGTCTGGCACTACAACTGGTTCAGCTTCGCGAACGTGGAGCGGATGATCCAGCTCGGGTACGAGGCGGCCAACGACGCCCTCGACCGCATGGGCAGCGCGCTGCTCTCGGGCGGCGGCGTCTGGCC
>Ga0247822_10001213_pt1 | contig 15551 bp, 12 predicted proteins | sample 13C_Cellulose_Da_FD_192423 | JGI IMG/M metagenome (GOLD analysis project Ga0247822, IMG submission 192423) | Soil microbial communities from agricultural site in Penn Yan, New York, United States - 13C_Cellulose_Day30 | ecosystem: Environmental > Terrestrial > Soil > Agricultural land | place...
CTTCCTGGCCAGTCCTGCCAACACTTACATCACCGGCCACGTGCTGACCGCAGACGGAGGCCTCACCCAGACTCTTTGACTTTTTTATGAATATTATCTTTTTTGGCGCACACCCTGATGATCTGGAAATCCTCTGCGGAGGCACCATCGCCAACTACACGGCCGCCGGGCACACGGTGTGGATGGCCGTAGCCACTAATGGCAACATCGGCCACCCGACTCTTAATAAGGAGCAGATCGCCGAGCTCAGAAAAAGCGAAGCTACGGCCGCGGCCGAGCGACTGGGAGCCGCCGGGCTCATCTGGCTCGATGAGGACGACGAATTCCTCTTCGACAACCTGCCGACCCGGATGAAATTCGTCGACGCCATCCGCCAGGCGAAGGCCGACATCATCGTCACGCACAACCCACAGGACTATCACCCCGATCACATCGCCTGCTCCAAGCTCGCGACCGACGCGCGCATCCTATCCGCCGTCCGCCTTATCGAGTCGGCCCACGCTCCCCTCGATAAGTCCCCCGAGCTGTTCTACATGGACTCCATCGTAGGCATTAATTTCACGCCGCAGTTCTACGTGGATATCTCGGACACGTTCGCGGTCAAAATGGAGGCCCTGCGCTGTCACGACAGCCAAAACGCCTGGCTGAAGCGGATTTTTAATCAGGAGCTCCTGGACGTCGCGCAAATCCAAAGCGCCTTCCGTGGCCTGCAAATCAACCGCCCTCACGCCGAGGCCTTCATGCAGCCATCCTACTGGCCGCGACAGGGCATCACTATGCCTTCCTTACAGGCACGCTAATATTAGCTTCCCGATGATCACCGATCAACGACCCGCCACTCTCGCGACGCCCATCGTCGCGGGTATTAGGGAAATTGAGTTTGCCTCGCCCTTCGACGACAGCGCCCAGACTTTTCTGGAGAAGGATTATCGCGAGGACACCGAGGCGGAGGCCCCTCTCGTGGTCATTTATCTGCACGGAGCCGCTTCCCATCAGGATCAGGGGATGACCTCTGCCATCTATGGCGGGGCCTTTGACCGCTGGCACGAGACATTGTCGAGTCGTGGCGCCATTTACATCTGCCCCGAGTATCGCGGGGGCTCCTGGATGGGGCCGGCCGCCGAGGCTGACCTGGGCGAGATCATTCGCTTGGTTCACGAGCGCTATAATGTTGGCCGCCTCATCCTGGCCGGCGGGAGCATGGGTGGCACCTCCTCCCTGATCTTCGCCAGTCGCCAGCCTCATCGCGTCGATGGCGTGATCGCTCTCTGTCCCGCGACAGATCCGGCCGCGATGTTTAGCTCATTTTCCGAACAGTTCATCACCGCCTACGGAGGATCCCCCGATGAGTGTCCCGACATCTATCAGGAGCGACGCTCCCGGGATCGCATCGCCGACTTGGCTAAGCTGCCCATCGCGATCGTTCACGGAGCTAAGGATATCGTCATTCCCGTCGAGCACAGCCGCACGATCGTCCAGCTATTGCAGGAGGCTGACGGACGCATCCTTTACATCGAGCAGCCGGAGGGAGACCACGATGCACCCATCAACGCATCTTTTGGGGAGCTCCTCGATTTCGTCAGCCCCGTACCTCGCTAACAGCGAGAAGGCGGCTACCGCCACTCGGCCAGGAGCTTTTCCTCCAGTGGGCTGGGCTTCTTCAGACCGAGCCGCCGAGAGAGCAGGGCCTTGGCATCCGCGCGGCGACCGGCTTTGCGGAGCGCATCCCAATGGGCAAAGCGGAAGAGATCGTCCTGCGCGTCACTACCGCCGATGCAGGTCATCCGCCCCATCGCGGGCTCCATCCATTCCGTAGCCGCGGCGGCATTGCCTTGTCCCAGTGCTGCCACACCCCGGATGATGCCGTGCCCCACCGGAGCCCACACGCGCTGCGCCTCCGCATCCGGCTGAGCCGACCTTTCGTCCACGCGGCTTAGTAAATGCTCGAGCGCATCGCTCTCCCCGGCCCTCGCCAAGAGATAGGCGTAGTGTGCCGTGACAAAAGGCATGAACAATGTATCCGCGAGCGGCTGCACATGCGGCACGATGCTCTGAAACCGGGCATCGTCCACCTCGATCCCCGCCATCTCCGCCCGCCAGAGAAAGGCGATCGCGTCGAGTTGCTCCACCACGAAGCCGGGACTTTTCCCCCAGACATGTTCGTCGAAAACCGCGAAGGCGCGGTCCACGGACAGCCGGTCGAGGTGCATGAGGGCGACATGCCAGGCATTGTGGCAATGAATAATCCGGCCCGCCTGATCCCAGGTGCCCAGCCAAGACTCCATCCGCTCGACTGCATCCTCGGGGCTACCCTCCCACAGCAGCACATGCTCCAGCGCGTGCTGCGCCCAGGGGTTATGCGGCGTCAGTTCCAGCGACCGTTCGGCTAGCTCCCGAGCCTCGCCTGTGTGTCCGCAGAGTTCATGCGCGAAGGCCTTGATCGCCAGGAAATCCGGATCCTCCGCGTGATATCCCGTCAGCCGCTCCATGTGCGCAAGGAACCTCGGCCCCGACTCCTGCTGCCCGAGGATGTAGTAGATGAACTCCGCGCCCTTCACCGCCAGCAGATCCTGCGGCCAGGCTTCTGTGATCGCCTCAAACGCCGTCGCACACGCCTCGAAAGACCGCGCATGCCAAAGCTCCAAGGCCTCCAGCCAGGCAACCTCCCGGGGATTCAGGCGAGCCCGCCCAGCCTTCGCCCTCGCCAGATAGGCCGCGCTCTGCTCCTGCGCTTCCGGAGTTTGTCCGAAGAGCCAGAGATACGCCCCGGCGATCTGCAAGACCGGCTCGTCGGGAAATCCTGCCGCCGTCTCCAGTATGCCCTCCACCCCCGGATCGAGCCGCAGGAGCTTCGCGCAGAAGGTCTGGCATGCCTCTAAAACCAAAGGCTCGCTCGTACTGATCGGAACCACTCGATTCTCGGGAAACTCAGACATCATCACATTTTAGGAACTCCGCTTCGGCAAGACAAGCCGCCCTTCCGGATCTGGTCGATCTTGCATTGGCGGGCCTTTTCTCATTGAGAAGTCGCTTAAAAAGACGCACCCATAGGATATGGTGACCACATCTCCTCTCCGGCATCCTTTCTTCGTCGCGCTCGCTTTGACGCTGGGCCTTTTCGTGTCCGGCTGTGCCACCTCACCGACCGCCTCGGAGAAGTCCTGGACCGCCAAGTCTCTTTCCGACCAGACCACGCAGGTCGTCTTCATCGGCGGCGAGAAGCCCGTCATCGCCCGGGCTAATTCCGCCTACCGCGATTACCGGGAAGTCCCTCGCAGCCAGTACGAGAAGTACCATCTCCCCGCCGAAGCCGCGTCCGCCTTCACGGGCCGGGACCGCGTGAACTACGACGTCGTCTATGCCGTGGACTCCGGCAAGCAGTGGAAAATCTACGGCTTCACCTTCGGCCTCTACGACATCGACCTCCCCGCCACCCTGCTGGGCTCTACGGCGAAGTAAGGCTAAGCCGCCTCGCTTAACCTTCATAGGGTATCGTTCAACCACGATGATCTTCAAGGGACGATCATCGTGCAGTCTCGTTATGCACCGCAGTTGGAGTGACAGGGAAAATGTTGTGGTTTGTTGTGGTTTTGCACGGAAAGTGGTGGGCTTACGAAGGAAGAGGGCGAAAATAATGTTGTGGTTTGTTGTAAAGGTCAGGAGTTTTTGTAGAGGTGCCGGTGGGTTTGTGGTGGGATTTCCCTGCTTTTGGTAGTGGCACGATTTGGGAGACGGGAAGAAGATGAGGAAGGAACTGTCAATACATTAAACCGACTGTAATTTCAAGAATTTTGGTTTCCCGGCGGATAGGCGATAGCGGCTAGCGAGACGGCGGGGTGGCGCTTAAGTGGGCATGGGACTTGCATGAGGATGGGGCATCAGGCACTGTGACCGGACTATGGACCGTCGGACTTTCTTGAAATTGATCGCGGGAGCAGCCGCGACGGCTCCATTAGCCGCCTTTGGATCTCAAAAAGATACCTGGGGTGCGGTCCTGCCTCAGCGCCTCCTGGGCAAGACCCCGGTGACCTGCCTCGGCCTGGGTGGATTTCATATCGGCTGGACGACCGAGCCTCTCGCTCAGGCCACAATCGAAGCCGCGATCGAAGAAGGTGTCCGCTTTTTCGATACCGCCGAGTCGTACGGCCCGCACACCAGCGAGGAGCGCTATGGCCGGTATCTCACCCCGAAGTACCGGGACCAGATCTACCTCATGACCAAGTCGGCGGCGACGACGGCCGAGCTCGCGCGCGAGCATATCGAAGGCTCGCTGCGCCGCATGAAGACCGACCGGGTGGACCTCTGGCAGATCCACTCCATCACGAGCCCTGAAGACGTCGATGATCGACTGAAAAACGGCGTATTGACGGAGGCCTTGAAAGCCCGGGCCGAGGGGAAGATCGCCCACATCGGCTTCACCGGCCACGCCAGCCCGTATGCCCATCTGCGCATGCTGGAGCAGACCTCGGGTGACGCTTCTCCGTTCGTCGCCAGCCAGTTCCCGATCAATCCTCTGGATGCCGCCTCCAAGCACAGCTTCACCGGCAAAGTCCTGCCCGCCCTCGCTCCTGCGGGCATCTCCGCCCTGGCCATGAAGACGCTGGCCGACGGGCGTTTCTTCGGCCGCAAAGTGGTGAATGACCAAGTGCAGTGGGAAACGCCCAATCCTATCGTGCCGGATGCCCTGTCGGTGGCCGACTGCATTCATTTCGCGCTGTCGCTGCCGATTTCCATCCTGATCACCGGGGCCGAAAATCCGGAACTGCTGCGTGAAAAAGCGCAGATGACGCGAGACTTTCACAAACTCGATGCCGCCCAACGCGAGGCACTGATCGCCCGCACTCTGCCACACGCCCAGGAAGGAAAGGTCGAGTACTACAAGTCGCCGGAGTTCCGCGTGTCCTAATATTTCTGGAAAAATCGGGAATTTCTCGCGGAATCCAGTTCCCCCGCGCACCGAGAATTTCTTGCGAAATCCATTGCCAGAAACCTCATTTATCGTGAATTTACACGATATGGAAAGGACCTGGTATTTCACGCCTCGCGCGAGGGATTTCGGCTACGCGTGCCTGTGCCGCCGTGGCCGGGCCGGGTCTATTTTCCTTATCCCCAGGGAGATGACTAAGTATGCAGGCGCGCCAGCATGAAAATCGAGGCGCGCAAATGGCGGCCCTCCGACGGCTGGTGGAGGAAAAGTTCCCCCAGGCGCAGCCCGCTGCACCGGTTCGCCGACTGCGGACCGGCTGCCCTTTTCTCGATCAAAAAGGGGGGTTGCGCCGTGGTGCTCTGACGGAGATCTGCGGCTCGCCGGCGGGAGGACAGATCGCTCTCGCCGCCCTGCTGGAGAGGGCTCGTGAGGAGGGGTTTTTCACCGGGCTGATCGATGCGGCGGATGCGTTCGCCCCGACGGAGTGGTCGGAAACATTGTTGCACCGCCTACTTTGGGTGCGCTGCCGTCAGGCGGATCTCGCGCTGAAGGCCGCCGACTACCTGCTGCGCGATGGCAATTTGCCCCTGCTCGTGCTGGATCTCCAACTCGCTCCCGAAAAGCAGCTCCGGCGCATCCCTCTCTCCACCTGGCATCGTTTTCACCGCGTGATCGAGAGTTCCGCCACGGTCTTCGTCCTGCTCACGCCTCATCCCATGGTCGAGGGCGTGGCCGCGCGCATGGCGCTGCATACCCAGCCGGAACTCCTGGATATGTACCGCTCGCGGGCGGACCTGGTCCGTGAGCTCAACGGGAATATCTTCGAGCGCGGAGATGCTCAGGATTTCACCCTGCTCGAAAAGTCCGCCTGAGGAAAGGAGCGCATGTTTACCTGCCTACTCGCGCCCAGTTTTCGTCTGCAGGCCGCCTTGCGCTGGCGAGACTCGCGGGGCTCGGCGGCCGTCGTGGATGAGATGTCCACCAAGGCCGTCATCCTGGAAGTCAATCGCGCGGCCGAAGCCCGGAGGATTTTCGCCGGGATGACCGCGACTCAGGCGATGGCTCACGATCCGCGCATCCTCATCCTCCCGCGCGCGCCCGAGCAGGAATCCTGCCTGAATCAACTGCTGGCCGAGCGAGGACTCGCCCTCTCGCCCGAGGTGGAATTATCACCGGAAGGGTTCTGCGTCATTAACCTGCATAACGTGGCAGCGGGCACTTGCTGGCAGCAACTCGCCGACGAGCAAATCGCCCACCTCCGCGAGCAAGGAGTCGTCGTGCAAGTGGGGATGGCCGGCACACCCGACCTCGCCATCCTCGCCGCGAAAACAGCGATCACCCATGCGGCGATCATCTATGACGCCCCGGCCTTCGTCACGCCCCTGCCGCTGCTGGCGCTGGAGCCGGGCGAGGCGTTGCGGGCGATCCTGCAGGATTGGGGTATTCGGACGGTCGGGGATTTTCTGGCTCTACCGGGGAGCGAGGTGACCGAGCGTCTCGGAGCAGAAGCCCAGGCGCTGCGGCGAAAAGTCTCAGGTCAGCATAAGCGGCCCCTGGAGTTGCTACGCACGCCACCGACCTACAGCGAAGCTTATGATTTCGACTACGAAGTGGACACGACGGAGCCACTGCTCTTCGTGCTGCGCCGGTTTCTGGACGCACTCTGCACGCGCCTGCGGACCGTCTATCGCGTGGCGCAGACTTTGCACCTGACGATCCCGCTCGATGACAGATCCCGGCATAGCCGCGTGTTTTGCATCCCCTCGCCTACGGCCGAGATCGAGGTACTTTTTCGGATATTAGAGACGTATTTGGAGACCTTGCAGTTGCGGCAGCGTCCCATCGGCGTGCGGCTGTGTATCGAGCCCTCGCTCCCCACGCGCGATCAGCTGAGCCTGTTCGAAAGCGCGCTGCGCGATCCTAATCTTTTCGGAGAAACCCTGGCGCGCCTCAAGGCCCTCCTGGGCAACAATGCCGTCGGCGTGCCGATGCTGCGGGACTCTCATCGACCCGATGATTTTTTCCTGGCAGATACCTTTCCCACGCCACCGCCCGGCCCGCCTGCGCCCTGCCATGGGCTGCCCCTGCGTCGTTATCGCCCAGCGGAGCCGGTATCAGTCCAGACCATGAACGGCCAGCCGGCCACGCTGGAGTCGGCGGTGGCCACCGGAAATATCGCGCAGAGCATGGGGCCCTATCGACTCTCCGGGCACTGGTGGGACAAGGAGAGCTGGGAGACGGAGGAATGGGATATCGAACTCACGGAGGGCGGGCTCTATCGCATCGCGCGACAGGACGAACGCTGGACGGTGGAGGGATGCTATGACGTATGTTGAGCTGCACGCCCGGAGTGCATTTAGCTTTCTCCGAGGCGCCTCGACTCCCGAGGATCTGGTGGACACGGCTCATGCGCATCAGCTGGCGGGCATGGCGCTTTGTGATCGGGATGGCGTCTATGGGACACCCCGCTTTCACTCCAGGGGACAGAAGCGTGATTTCAAAACGCATGTCGGCGCGGAGTTGACCCTCGAAGGCGGCTACGTGCTGCCGGTGCTCGTGTGCAATCGCATGGGCTACCAGAATCTCAGCCGCCTGATCACGGCGGCGAAACTGCGCGGCACCAAGAAGGAAAGCTTCGTGCGCTGGGCGGAGCTCCCGCAGTATAGCGAAGGCCTGATCGCGCTCACCGGGGACGAGGAGGGACCCCTGCGCGATCTGGAGGACGAACAGTCCCTGTACCGTCTGGATCAAATCGTGGCGGCCTTCGGCCCGGACAACGTCGCGGTGGAAATCCAGCGCCATCTCAAGCGGGGGGAGGAAATCCACAACTCCCGCCTGATCGACCTCGCCTACGCCCGCAAGCTGCCACTGGTCGCGACGAATGGGGTGCTGCATGCGACTCCGAGCACACGCGGAGTCCTCGATGTCTTCACGTGCGCCCGGCATCACACGCATCTGGATGCCGCCGGGCGCCTGCTCAGCCTGAATACGGAGCGACACGTCAAGGGTGCCGATGCGATGAGAACTCTCTTCGCCGATCTGCCGCAGGCCATCGAAAATACCGCCCGCATCGCGGAGCGACTGGAATTCACGCTGGAAAATCTGGGTTATACTTTCCCTAAATATCCCGTGCCGGAGGGGCATAGTATGGACTCTTTCCTTCGCGAGCGAGCCATGGAAGGAGCGCGCAGACGATACCCAAAGCTGACCGAGCAAGTCCTGGCTCAGCTCAACAAGGAACTCGCCGTCATCAAGCAGCTGAACTTTTCCGGGTACTTTTTAATTGTTTGGGATATCTGCGAATATTGCCGAAAAAACGACATTCTCGCGCAGGGGCGCGGCAGCGCGGCTAATAGCATCGTCTGCTACAGCCTGGGGATCACTTCGTGCGATCCCATCGGGTACAAGCTCCTGTTCGAGCGCTTCCTCACGGAGGATCACGAGAAAACGAGCTATCCGGACATCGACCTGGATCTGCCCAGCGGAGATAAGCGCGAGAAAGTCATCCAAGAAGTCTATCAACGCTATGGCAAACATGGCGCGGCCATGACGGCCAATGTTATTAGCTATCGAGGGCGCAGCGCCATCCGGGAGATCGGCAAGGCGCTGAATTTTTCGCCTGATATCCTGGAGCGCTTTTCCCGAATTTACACCCATGGCGATCCCGATTCCGAAGAGGAAGATCCTTATAAAAGGGAAGAGCTGATCAAAAAACATCTTCTGCAAAAACTGCGGGAAGCGGGGCTGCCCGCTCATCATCCGCGCACGGCGGCGACGGCCGACCTTTATGTGAAGATGCGTGGATTGCCCCGGCACTTGGGCCAGCACTCGGGCGGCATGATTATTTGCCAGGATGCCTTAAGCTCGGTCGTGCCGTTGGAAAATGCCTCCATGCCCGGACGCGTCGTCGCGCAGTGGGATAAAAGAGACTGCGAGGATCTCGGTATCGTGAAGGTCGATCTACTAGGTCTGGGCATGATGGCGGCGATGGAAGATGCCTTCCGCCTGTGCACAGAGCGCGGCAATCCTATCACCCTCCATACAATCCCGCCGGATGATCCGGAAGTTTATGAACTGCTCCAGCGTGCGGACACAATCGGGACTTTTCAAGTGGAGAGCCGTGCGCAAATGGCGACGCTGCCCCGCTTGAAGCCGAAAGATTTCTACGACATTGCCATTCAGATCGCCATCATTCGTCCCGGACCCATCGAGGGAGGGATGATCAATGACTTTCTGGATCGTCGTGAAAATCCGAAGCTTATTAAATATCCTTATGAACATGATGATATCGTTAAGACCTTAGAGCGCACTTTAGGTGTGCCGCTCTTTCAGGAGCAAATGCTCAAGATGGCCATGGATATGGCTGACTTCAGCGGCAAGGAAGCGGCTGAGTTGCGCCGGGCTCTGAGCTATCACCGCTCCCATGAACGCATGATCGCCATTTGCAAAAAATTACGAGTCGCCATGCACGCCCGGCAAATACCGCCGGATGCCATCGAGTGCATCGTTTCTTCCGTGCAGGCCTTCGCCGTTTATGGCTTTCCGGAAAGCCATGCCATTAGTTTTGCGTTGATCGCCTATGCGAGCTGCTGGCTCAAGGTGAGACATCCGGCGGAATTTTACACGGCACTCCTGAACAACCAGCCGATGGGATTTTACAGCAGCTCGACGCTGATTCGAGACGCCAAGCAGCGGGGCATAAAGTTTCGCCCGGTCTCGGTGCTGCACTCCGACTGGTCCTGCACGATCTCCTCTGACGGCGAAATCCGCCTCGGGCTTCGCCTGGTAAAAGGCCTGAGTGAAAAGTCGGCGACCCGACTCCAGACCGAGCGCGCGCTGAGCCCATTCACCTCGCTGGAAGATCTGCGTCTCCGCGTGCCGCTCGACAAGCCGGTCTGGAGGACTCTGGCTCGCATCGGCGCGCTGAATGGGCTCGTCGAGCATCGGCGAGAAGGATTGTGGCAAGTCGAGATGCCCTTGAATGAGCTTGGCCAACTACTCCCGCCTGCGGAAAAGACACCTCTGCTCCCCATGGATCCCTTCGAGCGCATGGAGGCGGATTTTACGGGCACGGGTGTCACGACGGGGGCGCATCCGATGGCCCTGATCCGCGAAACATTACCCGGCATCCTGCGCGCGGAAGACCTACCGACACATGCTCCCGAGACGCTCGTGCAGATCGCCGGACTGGTCATTTGCCGCCAACGTCCCGGCACGGCCAAGGGCTATGTCTTCATCAGCCTCGAAGATGAGACGGGAGTTTCCAATGCTGTATTGACTCCTGCGGTCTTCGAGAAATACCGCATCGTCATCACGCAAAGCTCATTTCTGAAAATCACCGGCCTCCTGCAACTCGGCCGCGGGGTGCCCATGATAAAAGCGAGCCGGATCGACCTGCTCCCCTACCACGCGGGGCGCACTCCAAGATCCCACGACTTTCACTAAAACCAGAAAGCCTGCCGCTATTAGCAAACAGGCTTCCAGGGCGATCAACCGATATTGGATTTACTTAAGATACTGAGCCTCGAGAGCCCAGCGTGAGCCAGAAAGCACACGTCCGGAGGTGAGGCCAGCGGCATTAGGCTGGCCGTCAATTTCATCGAGGAAATCCTGCAAATAACCGGGGACAGGCTCAGAAACGCCCGGTAACTGCTGCGGCGCGGTGTCCTCATCTGTGACCAAGGTAACATTAGGAAGCGAATAACTGATCTCGGCCACTCCTTTAGTGCCGTTCACGGTGATACGCCAGTAGAGGGGAAGCCCGTATCCCAGAGTATCTGGCGCGAGGTACGAAACATCGGCAAAGCAGGAGATCTGCCCTTCCAACACGGCGTGGAACTGGGCGCAATCCATGAAGTGCGGAGTGGAAACGGCTTTAGCATTCCACTCGCGGGCGGTCAGCAAGGAATCCCACTTCGATCCGGTGAGCCATGGGCAGAGGTCGAAGGCATGGATGCCGATATCATTGATCGTTCCCCCATGCTGCCCTGGCTCGAAGTACCAAGCCGCGCGGCTGCCCTGTCGAAGCGGGTGTTGAGCGCCGATCGTGATCGTGCAGATCTGGCCCAGAGTTCCCGCCTGAATGATCTCGTGGAGTTTTCGCACGACGGGGACTTCCACCAAATCGAGTTGGCAACCAACAGAGAGACCTTTTTCCCGAGAGAGGCGCTCGATTTCCTGCAACTCCGCGAGGCTCGTGCAGATCGGCTTGTCTGCGATGACATGACGCCCCGACTCCAAAGCCGCAATCGCCAATGCCCCGCGCTTCGCATACACATCGCCAATGGCGATGATCGTCGCGTCGCTTTCCGCCAGCATCTGCGCGAAGTCGGTGTGCGTGATCTCGACCTTCCCGCCCTCCTTCAGCGACTCGCGGGTCGGAGGATGCGATTCGTAAGCAGCGACGATTTCACAATTAGAATGCGCATTGGCGCGTTCCCAAAGGCCAAGGATATGAGGATGCCGAAAGCCGGCGAAAGCGATGCGCTGTTTCATGATTAATAAGAAATGGGTTCGACGCGGCTCGTGCGCACTGCGCGGTAGATGGTCTCGACGATGGCGACGGCCTTAGCGGCCTCCTGGCCACTAATAAACTCCGCCGCCTCTCCGCGAATGGCGCGGCAGAAATCCACGATCTGCTGGCGATGTCCCTCGCTGGAAATGGCGCGCGGATCGGAGGAACCGCCGCGAATGCTGCCGCCCAGATTTCCCGAGCGCACTTCCTCGTCGCCGGGGAGTTCCTCGGCAAAACGCCAGAGGTCGATCCGGTCATTCACTAATACCGCCGTCCCTCGCTCGCCCGATACCTCGACGGACAAATCCAGTCCGGGATAACACGAGGTCGTGGCCTCCAAGGTGCCTAATGCGCCATTAGCAAACCGCAAGGTCGCGGCAAGGGTGTCCTCCACCTCGATCCCGGGGTGCGTGAGGGTGTCGGCGAAGGCCGCCACGGCGGTGGGCTCGCCGCCAAACCACTGCAGGAGATCCACGGCGTGGATGCCTTGATTCATCAAAGCTCCGCCGCCGTCGAGAGCCCAAGTCCCGCGCCATTTAGACGAGCGGTAGTACTCGAGATCGCGATACCACTTCACCCGGGCGCTGATAAAAGTGAGCCGGCCAAAGCGCCCGGCCTGCAACGCCTGGTGGATGGTTTGAGCGCCCGCACCTTGACGGAGGGGGAAGAAACCCGCGAGGATCACTCCGGAACGAGTCGCCTCATCGATCATGGCGCGCACACGCTCAGAGTTAATTTCGAGGGGTTTTTCGCAGAGTACGTGCTTGCCTGCGCGCAAAGCAGGGAGCACCGCGTCGGCATGCGCGCCGCTGGGCGTCGCCACGAGCACGGCGTCGATGTCATCCGCGGCGAGGAGTTCTTCCAAAGATCCGACCACGCGGGCCGCGCAGGGCTGGGCCAGCTTCTCGGCCATCTCGCGATTTCGGGAGCAGACGGCTTGCAGGCGCACCTCCGGGATCGCCTCGATGGCGGCGGCATGCGTGTTTGCGATATTGCCGCTTCCGATGATGGCCAGGCGCAGAGGAGATGATGGAGCTGTGGTCATAGTGCTATCCTGCCTCCAGATCGAGCCGCCCTTCACGGGCAACCTACCGGAAATTGGGAATAATGATGTCTCGAAACATCATTCTGGAATAAAGTTCCTGTCAAATCTAAAGAGGGGAATTTACAGATGCCCTTTCGGGCTTAAGAATCACCCATTAAATGGCTGAGCGCACGACACTATCCGATATCGCCCAAGTCGCCGGCGTATCCCGCTCCGCCACGGCGCGTGTGCTGCTCGGGACCGGAGGCGACCACGTGCGGGTCTCGCTGGCCACGCGGGATCGCATCCTGGAAGCGGCGCGTTCGCTGGGCTACTCCCCGAACCGGTCCGCCCAGCAGCTCCGCGGGAAAGCCAGTCGCACGCTGGGGGTCATCCTCGATACGATCAACACGCCCGTGATGAGCGAGCGTCTGTTCGCCTTGGAGCGCGAGGCAAACATCCACGGTTATCGGCTTTTCGTGGGGCATACGCATGGGCAGCCGGAGGCGCTCCAGGAATATGTCGCCGACTTTGGCTCCCGCGGGGTCGAGGCGATTTTTTGCCTGTTCGATCTCACGGCGGATCGCGATGCGCGCGCGCGACAGTGTTTTGGACCGTTTAAGAAGGTCGTCTTCCACGGTCGTCCCGCGTGGCCGGGAGGATACTGTGTCCGCGTGGATACGAGGGCGGGCATTCGCGCGGGTGTGGAGCACCTGATCGCTAGGGGCAGGAAAAGGCTGGCTCTCGCGATCTCCAACTCGGCCAACGACGAGCTGATGACGCTCCGGATGGAGGTCTTTGAAGAAAGCATCGCGGCGCATAAAAGCCGCGTCAAAGGATTCGTCTGGGATGCTGATTTTCAAAACATCACCCCGTCCGCCGACGTGCTGAATCAGGGTGTGGAATACCTGCGCGGCGAATGCCGGGCCGATGCGCTCATCTCCTCAAGCGACGTCTGGGCGACGCGCTTCATCCTTCAACTCCAAAAATCCGGGCTGCGAGTGCCCCAGGATGTCGCCGTCATCGGCTATGACAATCTCGATATCGCCAAGGTGATCTCGCCTGCGCTGACCACCATCGATCAGCGCCATGAGACCTACGCAAAATCGGCGATCGAGCTGCTCCTCAGCGTCGCGCGGGAGAAATCGATCCCTCCGCGCAAACGCATCGTAACGATCACGCCGGAACTCGTGATCCGTGAGTCGTCCTAGCGGCCAGCCGCAAACGCATCGACCTCGGCCCGCAGAGCGTCGGGCAACTCCAGGCGCAAGTGGTGGTTTTCGCTCTTAGCGAGGCCTTTCTGCAGCATAAAGCGCTTCAGGCCGGCGATCCACCAGCGGAAGCCTTCTCCGTAGATGCGGAGGTTCAACGCGCGAATAGCGTCGTCGATTTGCTCGGCTTTGGCGGCGTCGTTCACAGAGTTGATCAACTCCATGACTAGCGGACCGTTGAACGTAGCACCACCGATGAGGAGACCATCGTAGCCCTTGCGGAGGTATTCCAAACAGCGGTTTTCGTCACCCGAGAAGGCGGCGAGCTCCGGACGAGCATCGCGCGCGGCGAAGATGGCACGCGTCTTGTTTTCATCGCCCGAGCTGTCCTTGACCGCCACGACATTAGGATGCTGCATCAGCTTCTCGAAAACGCTGTCGGGCGTCGGGATGTTGGCATGCTTGCCACGGCAGTAGAACACGACCGGAAGTTCGCTCTTTTCCACGGCTTCCGAGTAGATCTTGAGAAGGTTCTTCTCGGTGGGGCTTAGATAAAACATCACCTCGGCGATGACGGCCATGTCGGCGCCGGCGTCCTTCGCGGCGCGGATGTTTTCGAGGATGCGGACGGCGGAGTTCTCCGTGACCTGCGCCATGAGCGGCACATTCGGGCCTACGCTCTCACGAGCCGAGCTGATGAGCGTATGGCGCTGCTTGTTGGTGATCCAGGGTCCCTCGCCGCAAGTACCGCTGACGAAAAAGCCCTTCACGCCGAGGGCGAGTTGGAACTGGAGCAGCTTGCCCAGCGACTCTTGGTCGATTTCCCAGTTTTCATCCAAAGGAGTCGGCGTAGCAGACCACAATACCGGACCATTCGCGCTTTTGAGAGATTCCATTGATCAAGTTCCTGCCGCACCGGCAAGCTCTAATCAAGAGACCTCATCCGGTAAATAATCCTGACCAGTTACGGGCGCGGGTGATTTCTGGATCGGTAATCGGTGGGCGAAAATCCGACCGTCGCCAGAAACCGCCGGGCGAAATAGGTGTGGTTTTCGTAACCAACCCTCACCGCGACCTCGCCAATCGGAAGAGCGGTCTCCACCAACAGGCGCTTAGCTCGCTCGATCCGCATGGCGGAAATGTAGTCCAGCGGGGTGGTCCCGAACCTCCGGCGAAAGAGCCTCGTGGCGTGCTCATAAGTCACGCCGAAGCCGGCGAGGTGATCGGTCAGCAGTGGGCATTCCCTAAGCGCGTAGGTGGATAGCTTTTCCAGCTCGTCCCGAATCCGGCAGGCGATGCGATCCTCCTCGACGGAGCGATCCCGACTCGCTCCATCCGCGAACAGTAACTCGACGAGCAACTCGAACAGGATGCCCTGGCAGAGTAGCCTGACCTTAGGATCGCCGTGAGTCGCGGCCGAGAGCAGGCGTGCATGCAGGGCACGGACATGCCCGAAACGGGTGGAGCGTCCGTGGAAGATGCCCTTAGGCATCCACTTGGGAGGCGGGCGAAGCAGGTCCTTCCGAGGACGATCCGGATAAAGCGTCATCACCGGCGAGTCTTTCACCGGCGATACGACCCAATCGAAGTGAACCCAATACCGATGGGCGCGCGATCCTCTGGCCACCCTCGAAACATGCCAGACGCCCGGAGGAATGATGATGAACGAGCCATCGCCACAAACGAAGCGTTCCTGGTTGATCTCCACATCTATCTCTCCGCCCTGGAAGAAGACGAGTTCATGATCATAGATGATTCTTTGCGGCTCGACCCAATCGGGCTCAGCGGGAGCGTCCCCGACGAGACGGGCCTGCGGCGATAGGCGCTGGAAAATTTCGCGGTCCAGCCGGGATGGGCGCTCGAAGGCCATGATCA
>Ga0247822_10001216_pt1 | contig 15532 bp, 11 predicted proteins | sample 13C_Cellulose_Da_FD_192423 | JGI IMG/M metagenome (GOLD analysis project Ga0247822, IMG submission 192423) | Soil microbial communities from agricultural site in Penn Yan, New York, United States - 13C_Cellulose_Day30 | ecosystem: Environmental > Terrestrial > Soil > Agricultural land | place...
ACCCTGACGGCGGCCCCGGCTGCCTGATTGTGCAAGGGGTTCCGACGATGCGAGCCGTCCTGAAGGCCCTGATCCCCAGTCCGATCCGCGACGCGCTGCGTGGCCGGACGCCGGGCCGCCGTCAGGGTGATCCGAACCGCAACGACATGGATGACATCCGCAACCAACTCGCCGGTGTGGCCGATGCCCAGGCCCTGGCTCAAGAGCAGATACTGAAGGCGATCCAGGCGCAAGCCGAGGCCACCAGGACCGAGTTGGGGGCCACTCTCCAGGGTCTGGCTGCCGCTCTGGCGGCCTCGTCCGTGGCACCAGTGGCGCCTGCGTCGGCCCACTTCTCCGAGATCGACGTGGGCCGGTCGTACGCCGACCCGGCCGGGGTGACGCCCCACTTCACGTTCACGCCGGCCCCGGTGTACCCCTGGGCCGACGCCGCGACGCTCGTCACGATCACGGACGGTGACCGGTCCATCCAGCGGGTCATCTACCACCCGCACCTCTGCTTCCTGGAACTCTGTAAGCACTACAAGTTCGAGAGTGTCGTGGACGTGGGGTGCGGGGAGGGGAACGAGGCCGAACTGTTCCGCTTCCTGGGCAAGAACGTGGCCACGGTCAACTTCGACCCGAAGACCAACTACTACAAGGCCGACTACTTCGGCGATTACCTGGACGTCGATTTCGGGCGGCGGTTCGACTGCATCTGGTGCTCCCACGTGCTGGAACACATCCGGATGCCGGGGCTGTTCCTCGACAAGCTGTTCGCAGACCTGAACGACGACGGCGTACTAGCCCTCTCGGTGCCGTACAACGAGTTCAACTCGGGGGCGACGGGTTTCAGCATCGGCCACCACAACCGGTACAACATCTCGCTGCTACTCTATCAACTGATTTGCGCCGGCTTCGACTGCCGCGATGCCGCGGTCCGGGTCTACACCCGACAGATATCCGTGATCGTTCGAAAGAAGCCCAACGGCATCGAACGGTCGTCGTTCGCGGACTACGCCACGGCTGCCCAGTACTTCCCGTACAAGGTCGAATACTACAGCCACTTCGACGAGCCGTCGGTCAACTGGCACGGCGTATAGGTGGCCAGCCATAGCGCCGGCGTGTGAGTCACCGGAGTGCACGGGATGAGGACGGATCGTTGAGCCACACTGACACAGGCGACCCCCATGCGCACAGTCTTGAAGGCCCTGATCCCCGCGCCGGCCCGCCGCTGGCTGAGGGCCGGCGATCGCGTCCTCCGGCTCGAGGCCGAACTGGCCGCGACCCGCTCACTGCTCGACCGGGCGGTGGCCGATCTGCGGGCCGAGTCGGCCGCCCTTCGACGTGAGATCGAGGGCCGGGCCGGAGAAGCGGGACCCGATCGACCGGCCGTCCTCGGCGACCGAGCTACCGGTATACTCGACCGGCTCGCCGCCTTGGAACAACTGACGCAGAGGCTGACCACCCGCTCTCGCCAGCACCGGCATATCGACGTGGTCGCGTTCGGGGAAGTGAAGCTGTTCATGTACACTGACGATGCGGGCTACAAGGTGATCCCGGACAACATCCGCAACCAGCCGTGTGCCCCCGTGGACCTCGGCGACGTGCCGCCCGCGGGGGACAACCTGACCGTCGCCCTACTCGCCCACCACTGGGACAACGGACTCGACCCCTGGGTGCTGGACGTCGGGGCGAACTACGGGTTTGAGAGTGTCTACACCGCCCAACTGCTCCGGTCGACCGGCCGGGTCGGCCGGGTAGTCGCGTTCGAGCCGGGAGTGGTGTCCGCCCTGCTCCCGCACACGATCGCCCTGAACAATGTCACCGATTACGTCCGGGTGGAGTCGATCGCGGTCGGGAACTATACCGGGCCGGGGCTGATGTCCGGAGAGGACGGCCACAGCGAGAACAACCGGATCGTCAACCACCGGGACCCGGACGGGTGGGCGTGCTCCCGGATCGTCCAGGTGGACACCCTGGACGCTTACACCGAGCGGCACGGGATCACCGCCGACCTGATCGTCAAAATCGATACCCAGGGGGCCGAGCCCGAAGTGCTGGACGGTATGGACCGGCTGTTGCGGGATCGGATGACGACGCTCGTGGTCGAGTTCTCCCCGCGTGAGATACGGCGGCGGAACACGGCCGAGGATTTCCTGGCCCGGCTTGCCAGGCACGGGACGATTCTCGACCTGAACCAGCAGGGGTTGTTGACCCCGACCACCGACGGACTTCCGGTCGTCTCCGAACGGAACTTCTCGGGGTTCGCCACAGACGTCATCGCACGCCCGTACGAATGGTCCGACCTGCTGGTAATCCCGTACAACCTCCCGAACCGGGATGCCCTGCTGACTCGCCTGATGAGACGGGTGGGGTCCCAGTCCGCGGCGGCATAGCCCGGACTATCGGACCGCACCTCGAACGGGAGCCACCATGCTCAAAGAGTCGATTAAACCGCTCGTCCCCGAGTGGGTCCGGCGACTGGCTCGACGCACGGGGCCTTCATTGCGCCAACAGGTCGCGGACGCTCGGTGCGACCTTCAGGGCGTGCGCGAGCGGCTCGACAGCGTGTCCGCGGTCCAGGCCCAGTTGCCGACCGAGTTGGAGGCCGCCCGCCAGTTGATCGCCGACCTCCGTGGGAGGATCGGCCAGCTCAGCACCGAGCTGTGCGACCTCCGCGCCCGAGTCGAGTGGATGGCCGGGTTTCAGGGCCAACTGTCCGACCGGATGGGGACCGCCGAAGGGTCACTGACCGGGGTGTGGGGCGAGGTGGCGGGACTCCGGCAATACACTACGGGTCTGCGTGAGACTTACCCCGGGCTGTGGTGGAAGGACAACCTCTTCGAGTTGACCGTGGCCGTCGTCCTCCAGGACCTGTGCCGCCCCGGCACCGTGGTCTGGGACTGCGGGGCCAATGTCGGCGGGCTGTCGGTGCTGATGTCACGGCTGGTCGGACCGCGCGGGATCGTCTGCTCGTTCGAGGCCAGCCCGCGGGTCATGGACGAGTGCCTCCGAAACGTCGTGATGAACGGGTGTGGCAACGTCACCCTATACCACGCCGCCATCTTCCACTCGTCCGATCAGACGATACCGATCTACTACGGCCACCATACCCAATCCGACTCGGTCGTCGCCGGCAAGGATCCGGCCGGCAGTGGGCAGTGCGTCCGGGTTCCGACCCTGGCACTGGATGACTTCGCCCGCCGCACGGGTCTGACACCGGACGTGGTGAAGATGGACATCGAGGGGGCCGAGTACGACGCTCTCATCGGGATGCGGGAGACCATCGGGTCCGCCCGCCCGCACCTGGTGCTGGAGACCGACACCGGTGACGACCGGTGTCTGAACTTGCTACGGGAGATGGGATATACGGCGATCGACGTGGGCAGCTATCGGGAGGTCTGCTCCGCGGCGGACTACCCACCCCGGTCCGAGTTGAGAAACCTGTTGTACGTTCACGAGTCCCGGCTGGACGAGGCCGGATATCGGCCGCCGTTCGAGTTGGTCGAGTGTGGTCGGCTCGGCCCGGCGGACTTTGAGTCATTGCCCAACGGGTCGCTGCGGCAGCGGGTCCCGCTGGAACTTTCTGCGGGCCGGTATCTGGTCGAGGTGGATGCCGAGGCGGCCGGCACGGACAATCAGATGATGTGCGGGGTCCGCTCCAGAGGAGCCGTCATCCAGATGTACTGGTGCGACACGGCCCACGTGTTCAAGTCATACCGGGACTGGGTCTTCTGTTTGCCGGAACCGTCGCCGTCGGAGTTGTTCTTCGAGTATCAAGGTGGAACCACCGATCCGACGTTCGCCTTCCGCGGTGCGGTCGTCCGCCGGCTCGCCCGGTTCGATAGCCGCCCGCGCCCGCGGGTCAACTGATCAGCAATCGTGGTAAGCGAGCCATGTTCAAGACACTGATGCGCCCGGTGGCCCAGATGGTCCGACGGCTGACCGGCACGACGACCCTGGCCGACGGTCAGGCCGCGATGGCCGGAAGGCTGGCGGAACTGGAGCGGCTGGTCCAAACCGGAACCGCCCGGTCCGACGGGGTGACGGGCGAACTCCTTGCCGCGCTCCCGGACTTGCGGCACCGTCTCGATGACCTGCGAGACCGGACCGTCGCAGTCGCCGCGCTGGACGAACTCATCCGCGCCCGCGCCGACCGACTGGCCGAGCATATCACCCAGGCCGAGGCGACCCGCGCCACTGCTGCTGACGAGTGGCTTCGGGCGGTCAGCCAGGGGATCAGTGACGTTCTCCGGACCACCCAACTTCAGGCGGAGGCCAGCCGCAACGAAGTCCGTGCGACCACCGATGACCTTCACCGGAACGTCGAGGCGTCACGGTCCGAGCAGCGGGACTCGTTCGCGACCGCTTCCCGGTTCACCGCGGAACAGGTCGGCGCGGTCCGCGACGAGTTGACCAACACCCGACTCGGGCTAGACCTCCGGCTCGGCGCGATCCACAACGAGGTGCTCGCGCTGTCGTCGGGCGACGGTTCCGCCAGCCAATTGGGCCAGACCGTCGGCCAGATGGCCACGGCGTTGAGCCGCCTCCACCACGAGTTCACCGACCTGGGGCTGGACCGCTGGAAGGTCCAGGAACTCGAAGGGCTGGTCCGTTACCTTCGCCGCCGTGCTTACGAGGACGACATCGCGGCCGGCCGGCTCGCCGTCCCGGACCTGGAAACCCGCCACCCCGTCGCGGTCGATTCGGACGACACCAAACACCCGTGGGGCGCGGTCAACGACAATTCCATCTGCCCCCGGTTTAACGCCCGGCTCGCCGAACTGCTCGGCGAGCGACCGCAAGCCCGCGTCCTGGACATCGGGTGCGCCGGCGGCGGGTTTGTCCGGTCTCTACTCGACGAAGGCTACTTCGCCGTCGGTCTGGACGGGTGCGACGTACCCCGTACCCGGCGTCTCGGGGAGTGGGGGACGATCCCGCACCACCTGTTCAACTGCGACGTGACCCGGCCGTTCATCCTCCGGGACCGCGCGACCGGGGAGCCGCTCCGTTTCGACGCGATCACGGCGTGGGAACTGCTCGAACACATCCCTGACGGCGACCTGGACCGCCTCATGGCCAACATACTGGCCCACTTGACCCCGGACGGGTACTTCCTGTGCTCGGTGTCCACCATCGAGGACGGCAACCCGGAGGTCGGGGCGGTCTACCACGTGACGGTCCAGTCGCGGGAGTGGTGGCTCGACCGGCTGGCCGGTGTCGGATTGGAGCCGGTGACCGACCACCCGATCGGCACGGACGACTGGGTACGGGGGTCGGGCAACTGCCGCCTGGACCGCCGGGTCGAAGAGGAGGGCGTCGGGTTCCACCTGGTCCTGCGACGGCGAGCCGCGAGCCAATGCGCGGCGGCCTGACCACCGAAAGGGGCGGACGGATGGCCAGGACGGCGGACGTGGCGGTGATCGGCGGCGGGATCGTCGGGACGGCCACCGCCATGGCCCTGACCCGGGCCGGGGGCTGCCGGGTAACGGTGCTGGAATCCGAGGACCGGCTCGCCGCCCACCAGACCGGGAACAACAGCGGCGTGATCCACTCGGGCATCTATTACAAACCCGGGTCGGCCAAGGCCCGCAACTGCACTGACGGTCGGGAACTGCTCTACCGATTCTGCACCGAGAACGGCGTCCCGCACGAACGGTGCGGCAAGTTGATCGTCGCCACGACCCCGGATGAACTACCAGCCCTGGAAGAGATCGAGCGGCGTGGCCGCGCTAACGGTCTGTCCCGACTGCGCCCCCTACGCGCGGAGGAACTCCACGAGTACGAGCCACACGTCCGAGGGGTCGCCGGGTTGCACGTCCCGGACACCGGCATCGTGGACTTCACCGCTGTGACAATAGCCTACGCCCGGAAGGTGCGAGAAGCCGGCGGGGAAGTCCATACCGGAGCGCGGTTGCTAGCTGTCCACCGTGACGGCAGCGAGATCGTCCTGGGAACGACCGCAGGCGAGGTCCGTGCCCGTCACCTGGTAAACTGCGCCGGGCTCCAGTCCGACCGGGTAGCCCGGCTGTGCGGGACCGACCCCGGCGTGCAGATCGTGCCGTTTCGCGGCGAATACTACGAGTTGAAGCCGGGACGGGCGCACCTCGTCCGCAACCTGATCTACCCGGTCCCGGACCCGCGGTTGCCGTTCCTGGGCGTCCACTTTACCCGGATGGTCCACGGTGGCGTGGAGGCCGGCCCGAACGCGGTCCTGGCATTCCGCCGCGAGGGGTATCGCCTGTGGCAGGTGTCCGGCCGTGACCTGGCCGAGATGGCTCGGTCTCGCGGATTCTGGAAGATGGCGAGGCGGTTCTGGAGGACCGGGATCGCGGAGTATTACCGTTCGATAAGCCGCCGGGCGTTCTGGTTGGCCCTGCGGCGGCTGGTGCCAGAGGTCGGCTTCCATGACCTGGTCCGGGCGGGAGCCGGGGTCCGCGCCCAGGCCGTGGCCCCGGACGGCAAGCTGGTGGACGACTTCCACATCCGCGGAGCGGACAGGATGATCCACGTACTGAACGCGCCGTCCCCGGCGGCCACGGCGTCGATCAGCATCGGCCGATCGATCGCCGCGATGGCCGCCCGCGAGTTCGGCCTGTCCGACCCTCACACAGCCTGCGCCTGAACAGCGGGCTGTTATTTCGCTCCCGCTGCCTCCCGGATCGGCTTCGGCAGAGGCTTGAAGGCGTCTAGCGCGTTGTGCGTCGTAACCCAGACGACGACCTTGACGTCCTTGAGCATGTCCGGGTCCCGCAGCATGTCGCCGAACGCCTCCGTCGTCTGCCCCCCGGCATCGTGGTAGTGGAGGGCCGTGTTCAACTCCTTGCCAAGTAGATCGCGGAACCAGGCGTTGTAGCTGTTGCCGATGACCAGCACCGGCGATTGCGTGGAATGGAAGAACTTCCCCTCCAGGTTGGCGACCTGCGTGTGTGTCTTCGGGTGGGCCTTCTCGGCCCGCACGCGTTGCTCGGGGTTCAGCGCGGCGTACCCCGCGGTCTCGGCAATCGGTGTGAACGGCATCTCAACCGCCCGGCAGATTGGCGGGCCGGTTTGCGCGCGGCTCACGAAGTCGTATCGCTTCAGCCGGTCCGCGACGACCCGCGCGCCGATCGCGTGGGCACGGGGGGCCCAGTGTGGGTCGGCCGGCAGGTAGAGGTATCCCTGGCCGGCGTCCCGCTCCACTAGGAAGGTTGGCAGCAGATCAACAACCTCGACGTCGGCCTCCAGCAGTTCCAGCCACAATCGGCGGACCTGGGGGGCGATGATCCGGTCCGCCGGACTCCCGTCGGCGAACTTCTCCGGGTAGACCTCGGTCATCTTCGGGACCGGTACGAAGACGAGATCGATGCCCTTCTGCTTGAGCCACCGGGACGCTGCCGCCACAGACCGCTCCTTGCGGAACGGCTCCAGGGACTCCGGATCGAGCACGAAATGTAGGTAGTTTTTCGGGGCACACTCGAAGAGCGGGAAGTCGTCCTTCGCCTGCAAGACGGGGGAGCGCGCCTCGAAGTAGCCCTTGGCCATCGGGTCGAACGTCTTGGCCTCCTGGACCCGGACGCGGAGCGACGACCGGTACGGTTCCAGCATCTGCACCCAGCGGCCCCAGTCCCCGCCCGCGTTCCGCTGGCACTCCACCCGGATCTGGGCGATCGTGGCCCGGATCGGCTCGGCCCGCACCTCGTCGGGGAGCCGGGAGGGCGCTGCCTTCTCGACCTGCGTCGAGGCGGTTCCCGTCTCCGAGGGTGCCGCGTCGTCCGTCGGTCCCGAACACGCGGTCATTGCCGCCAGCGCCGCACCGGAGATTGCGAGACCCAGAGACGGCAACCACTTCCCGGTCATTGCTCCTGTTCCTCCAGCGCCAGGTACGGTCTGTGCTCAAAGTCATCCAGGTCATCGACCCGGCGAACACTCTGCAACTCGGGCGGGGCGTAGCGCAACGGGACGAGCCGCAGCCTCAGCCGCTTGCCTGGTGCGTAGCCGGCCGCGGGCTGAAGAACGTTGTCCTTGAGCCCCCACAGTACGGCGATGATCTGGTCGTCGGCATACCGCCCTTCGGCCACGCGGTCCACTCGCAACTTGGTGTAGGTCAGGCAGTCCTTGTACGGGACCGAGTACGGCGCCGGGACGCGCGAGGTCGCCACCACCGTCCCCTCGATGGTGATCGGCGTGTCGGACTCGGGCGGCGCGACGGGCTTTCCCCCCGCCGGCGAAGGCGGCAACGGCACTACCTCCCAGTTCCCGACGACCAGGTCGCGTGCGGCGAACTGCCAGACGACGACCCGCTTGCCGGTGAGTGGAGCCGGGCGATGGGCCAACTCGCGCCGGGTGCCGCTCGCCCCGGACCCGTTCAGCGCGATCGCGTCCACTTCGCGGCCGAGGAACCGGGACAACTGCGCTGGCAACCCGGCCGCTTCACCCCAACCCATCTCCGAGGCGGTGTAGATGTTACTAAAGCTGTCGCCGAGCAGGACGATGTCCGCGTCCGGGTTCGACTTCCACGGCCCCCCGGTCCGCCCGTCCAGTACGCGCCGCACGACCACCTCTTGAGGTGGGAAAAGCCGCTGGCCGGAGGGGAGTTCCAGCATGTCCACCAGGTCGCCGACCCGGCGGACCGGTGTCTCGTGCACCTGGTAGGTGCGCTCGGGCGTCAGTGGCACGCGGCCACGGATATGCGCGGCGAGGTCGTGCGCGACGGACTCCATCCAGTCGGGGGTCCAGTGCGTGTCCTGACGGAGGAACCGCGGCGACTCGCCGGGCGCGAGCCGGGCCGGCGTCGGGTCGTAGACGTCCACACCGGCCCCACGAAGGTCCGCCAGTAGCCGCGCGTAGTCCGGGTTCACCGGCGCTTCCGACTGTTCAGCCCGACCGAGCCGGCCGGTTAACTCACCCGGCTGGAGTACCGACTTGTCCGGCACCGGGACAACAACCAGATGGACCCCGGCATCGCGGCAAGCTTCGTGAAACGCGAGGATCGCAGGACGCGGGTCCGGGCTGGGCGCGGCCTCACCGGCACCGCTCAGTTCCTTGCGCCGCAGCCGGAGCCGCGCCTCGTCGAGCAACCCGCGGCCGGTCAGGAACTCGACCCCCGGGCGGTAGAACAACCACCCGTCACGGCCCAGGATGACGTTACTGTTCCCGAACCGGGGGTACTGGCTGAGCCCGAGTTGCAAGTACGGTCTTACGGCTCCGCGGGCCGCCGACGCCCGCTCCAGATCCTTCTCATACCGGTGCAGGTTCTCCCGAGTCGGCACCCGCGTGAACAGCTCGACCGCCTGAACCGACCGGCCCTGGGCGAATTCGATCGCGACCTGGACCACTGGAACGGAGAAGATGACCGCCAGGAACGACCCGGTCATGGCCCACGCCAGCCGCCGGTCGATCTGGGTCCGAAGGATATCGCGGTCGGGGTCCGCCTGCCCCGGATCGTTCGCCGCACTCATGTCTCGCGAACCTCGCCCGGTCAGAACTGGAAGTAGATGAACGGGTTCTCGGTCTGCGTCCACATGAACAGGACCGAGGCGGCCAACAGGGCGGCGACCCACGCGGCCCGGGCCGGGGTGATCCGTTCGGTGAACCGCCAGGAGTTCGGCGCGAACCAGACCAGCCCCACCGCGACCGCGAACACGGCCGCGTGATACCAGGTGTACAGCGAGGCCGCGACCGCCTCGTGCCCGGGGGACACCGGGGTCAGCCCGACCATTGCCCGGATGTAGTCCAGCGCCCCGGCGAGCGTCTCGGCCCGGAAGAAGACCCAGGTCACGCACACCACGGCGAACGTAATCGCGACCCGCAGCGGGTACGGCAGCCGGCGGTACGGGCTGTTCTTCCCCTGGATTCGCTCGAACGCCAGCATGAACCCGTGGATCGCCCCCCAGATGACGAAGTTCCAGCTCGCCCCGTGCCACAGACCACCGATGAGCATGACCAGCATCAGATTGATGTAAGTGCGGGTTTCTCCCTTGCGATTCCCGCCCAGCGGGATGTACAGGTAATCCCGCAGCCACGTCGAGAGGCTGATGTGCCAGCGGTGCCAGAAGTCGGTGATGCTCTGCGCCTTGTACGGCGAGTCGAAGTTCTGCATCAGCACGAAGCCCATCATCAGGGCCAGCCCGACGGCCATGTCCGAGTAACCCGAGAAGTCGAAATAGATCTGGAATGCGTAGCAGATGACACCGTACCACGCGTCGTACCAGTGCAGGCCGCCGGCGGCGAACGCGGCGTCGGCCGCCAGGGCCAGCGGGTTGGCGATCAGGAGCTTCTTGGCGAGCCCGAGCGAGAACAGGGCCACCCCGCGGGCGAACTTCTCCGGGGTGTGGGTCCGCTGTCGCATCTGCTGTTCGATCGAGTTGTATCTGATGATCGGGCCGGCCACGAGGTCCGGGAAGAATGCCTCGAAGCAGCAGTAGTCAATGAAGTTGGTCATCGGCCGGGCGTCGCCCCGATACACGTCGATGGCGTAGCTCATCGACTTGAATGTGTAGAACGAGATGCCAACCGGCAGGGCGATCTGGAGCACCGGCAACAGTTGTGGCCCGCCGAGCGCATCGGCCAGCGCGTTCAGATTTTCCTGCGTGAACCCGTAGTACTTGAAGAATGCCAGTAACGACAGATTCGAAGTGATCGACACCGCCAGGACCGCCCTCATCGCCCGGGTGCGTGGGAGATCCTTGGGGATGATCGGCGGGAGTTTGCCGTCCCGCGGCACCCCGGACAACCTCACGAGCGCCAGCCCGCAAAGGTAGTCCACCCCGGAGTTGAGGAACATCAACAACGCCCAGAGCGGGTTCGACCAGGCGTAGAACAGGTAGCTTGCGGCAGCGATCAGCCAGGTGCGGGCGCGCAGCGGGAGCTGGTAGTACAGCAGCAGGAACAGCGGAAGGTAATAGAAGATGAACAAATGGGTGGAGAAGACCATCTCGCCCCCCGGTACGCCGACCACCCCGCCGGACCGACACCCCGTCCCGCGGCCACGAAACCCTCAGGTATGAATCGACCCCGCGGCGGGTAGTACTTCAGCGCACTGCGGACTATTCGGACCCGCCGGGGTAACCTGGGGAATCACTACAGGTCGGGAGGTTCCGTCCAGACGTGCGCGATCGGAATACAAGCATCTGCCCGACGGTGACCGACGGGATGGAGTGACGAGGACAACTTCCGTGCATCACCGACCGGCCGTAAGCCTACCGACGGATTGCTCGGGTGACTAGCACCAAAACGGTACGGCTCCTGGGAGGTCGGGTATCGCCCCACCCTCACAGGAGCCGCGAAGTCGGCACTCGATGGCGCCGGGATACTTAACCGACGTCGGCCAGTTTGACCTCGAAGACCAGGTCCGAGTTGGGCGGGATGGTGGAGGTGCCGGCGGCGCCGTAGGCCAGCGCGGCGGGGATATAGAGCCGGCGGATGCCGCCGACCTTCATACCCGGGATGCCCTCCTTCCAGCCCTCGATCACCCCGTTGAGCGAGAAGTCCGCCGGTTCCCCGGTCACACCCGGTCGGGTAGCCAGGTTCGAGCGGCTGCTGTCGAAGACGGTCCCGCTGGTCAGCCAGCCGGTGTAGTGCGCAGTCACGTCGCCGCCGGCGACGGCCGTCGCACCTGTCCCCTCAACGACATCCCAGATCTTCACCCCGCTGGCCGTGGTCCGCCACTCCGAGGCGTTCACCGGCGGGAGGGTGTTGGTCATGCCCGAGTCGTCGTTCGGGTCCGACCCGCTGTTGTCGCCCCCGTCATCGGGGAACGGGGCGCCGCCCGGGAAAGGTGCCGGCGGAGGCGGCGAGGTGGCAACCGGAAACACGGTCTGGACCGGGACGCCGAAATGCATCGCGATCCGGCCGGCCGTGAAGGCGTTGTCCGCGGCCTGGTTCTGGAGCGCCCGGGCGCGGGCGAGCGACGGGGCCATCGCCGCGGCCAGGGTGGCGTCCGTGTCCGTCTGGGTCTGAAGGGTGTTGGCGAACTCGGCGAGGTCATCGTGCGCCGCCCGGCTCTCGTTGACCACGGACGGCAGGAACGACGACCAGAACGGCTTCTCGTAGACGTTCATCGGCTCGTCGAGGTGGTCGATCAGCCCCGTGAGCATTTCCCGGGTCTGGGCCGTCTGGAACGCGGCCGCAAACACCTCCGTCGGGGTGACAGCCGGGGTCAACCGGTCTTCAACCGCCTCCAGACGGGGGCGGAAACGCAACGGCACCATGGGGTCTCCTCTGAGGGCGCGATCAGGTCGCCCGGCCGCGGTATCGACCGGCCGCCGCGGCCGGCTTCAGCAGGTCGCGGATTCCGCCAGGCAGGAGCGCGGGCGGAGACGTCACTGGTCGCCGGACCCGCATCCCCTGCCCTATCCGGACGGGCGGGGCGTGTCGAGATTCCGACGGGGAACCCCCCGGTGCGGTTTTATCGTGCCCGCCGGCCTCACCCAACGCTGGCTCCGCCGAGAGCGTCAAAAGGCGCGGCGTACCGCACAAGTCCCCCAGAATCGGGCAATCCGCCTGGGCGTAACTCCAGTACCTGAAAGGCATCCCCCGCGTCGTAGACGCTCGTCAGGCCATACGATGCGGCCGGTCGGAACCCAAACCTGCTGTAGTACGCCGGCCATCCGAGGACCACGACGAACCCCAGACCCGCCGAGCGGCACTCGGATAGCCCTTCCATCGTCAACCGGGTGCCCAGTCCCTGCTTCTGGCGATCCGGGTGGACCGCGACCGGCGCCAGTCCCATTCCGCTCACCTCCTCGCCGTTTACCGTCACGGGGCTGAATGCAACGTGCCCGACCACCTCCCACCCGTCCACGGCGACCAGGGACAACCAGAGGTCGCCGTTGGCTCTCAGTGCGTCCACGAGGTCCGCCTCGACGGGCGTCGGGAATGCGGATTCGTGGACGCGGCGAACCGCGGAGGCGTCGCCGGGCTGTTCGGGGCGGATCGCATGCGACATTACATCACCCGGTCTTCGGCCCAGGGGTGGCGGCGGCCGGTGGCCAGTTCCTTGTAGTCCTGGTCGGTCGGCTCGTGGATCGTCATCGGGTCGAACGCGGCGTTGACGGCTCGCAACAGCGGCACGACGTCCGCTTCCGGGTAGCCGACGCCGCGGACCTCGAACGAGTCGCCGTTCACGTCGATGACCCGGAGGCGGTCCTTCCAGACGCGGGCGTAACGGAGGGAGCGGAGTTCCCAGCGGGTTCGTTTGAGGAACTCCAGGGCGGCGGCGAGGCCGTCCCGGGTGTAGTCGAACGTGGCGAGGGGTTCGGACATCGAAGGATTACCGGCGAACCCGGAGCGTCAGCGACGGGGTAGTGCTACCCCCTCGCTGACACTCCGGGTTCGCCAAGATCGCTACCGCAATCCCGCCAACTCTTGTAGCAGCCGCCAGTTCTCCAGCCGGTCTTGCTTGGCCATCAGCAGCGTCTCCGACGGGTTGCCGTCCTTGTCGAAGTGCTTGACGAACCGCCCCTCGCTTCGTGCGAAATCGATGAACGACACCTCCTGGTTCGTCTTCGGGTGGACGTACCAGTCGCCCTTCATGTTCGGGTTGCCCAGCAGGGTGAGTCGCTTCTTGATCGTGTCGCCGGCGCGCGGGTCGTGGATCAGGAGTGGGAACGCGCGGGTGTCCACCGCGAGCCGCGCCTGCTCGCCGGCCATGTTGTCGGCGACGCCGTGCTCCGGCTGGCAGGTGGTGTAGCAACACACGATCGCCGGGCCATCGAACTCCATCGCCCCGATCACCGACTTGTAGAAGTGGTTGGCGTGGGCACAGGTCGTCTGCGCGACGTACGTTCGCGGGTGCATCATCGCGATCTGGGCGATCTCCTTACGCCGCTCCTGCTTGCCGCCGAAGACGTTGCCGTGGACCGACATCTTGGTGTTCTGGCCGGTGAAGCTGGCGGTGGACGCCTGCCCGCCAGTGTTCGAGTACACCTGCGTGTCCAGCACGAACACCTTGATGTTCATTCCGCTGGCGAACAACCGCGAGAGCGCCTGGAAGCCGATGTCGTACATGGCCCCGTCACCGCCGACCACCCACAGCGGCTTGCCCTTCCAGCCCATCTGGTCCCACCGCATCCGCACGCCGATGGCGTAGGTCGGGGCGTTCTCGAAGAGTGAGTTCGTCCACGGCACCAGGTACGGGTTGTACGGGTAGGTCGATGTGTAGACCGTGTTGCAGCCGGTGGCCGCGACGATGCCCCACTGGTCGCCGTACTTCATGCCGGTGGCGGCGCACATCATCCGCAGGGCGGTCCCCTCGCCGCAGCCGGCGCAGGAGCCGGCCCCGCCGGTGTAGATGTGCGTCTGTTCCTTGAGCATCATGTCGATCAGCAGGGTGTCGCTGATGTACTTATCATTCGACGGCCCGATGTCCTTGAAGATGCGGTGTGTCTTGCGGGCCTTGACCATGATCTCGTCGGTCTTGGCCACCATCTTCAGGGCGTCGTCGTCGCACACAGTCACGCACTCGGCGCAGCCCTTGCACTTGGACGGGTCGATGATGATCTGGAACATCCCGCCCTGGCCGGTCTTCTTCTTGCCGGCGTCGTAGTACTTCTTGGTCTTCGCCCACTGCTCGCGGTACATCTCCCGGTCGGCCTCCGGGATGCCCTGGAGCTTGGCCTCCCACTCGTCCTCGCCGAGAACCTTGCCGAGGATGGCCGTATCTGGGCACTCGGTCACGCAGTCCATGCAGCCGGTGCAGTTCTCGGGGATGTACTTGGGGATTTCCGGCGCGATGTAGCTGAAGTCTCGCAGCGACGCGGTCCCGGCCGGGATCAAGGAGCGGGCGAGCGACAGGTCGGCCGGCAGTTCGCTCTCGCCGTACCCCTCCTCGTAGCCGCGGATGATCCGCTCGTTGAAGTCGGTGACGTCCAGCACCGGCAAGGCGACCGGCTTGTACGGCCGGTCCACCAGGGTACCGTAGCAGTTGTTGTTGAACGGATCCTTCTCGCTCGCCTCGTTCATCGACGGGGAGGCAATCATATCCGTGGCTCCGGGAGAGTTCGGTCTTGTAGTCTTGTAGGGTGGGTCAAGCCCGGGCTCTGCGGGCGCCGACCCACCGTGGGAGCGAAGATGGTGGGTCGGCGCTCGAAGACTCGCTTGACCCACCCTACGAAAGTCATTGGGCGTTCACGATGCCCTGCGGGATCTCCTTCATCTCGCCGTAGCCGCGCTTGACACAGTGCATGTTCTCTTGCACCACCTGGTCGCCGCGCTTGCCGAAGTACTTCCGCAGCGCCTTCTCCACCCCGGCGTACACCTGCTCGTCGGTCATGTTCGCGTCCCGCGTATACGGCGTCAGCCGCAAGAACGCGCCGAGCAGCACGATCCCCTGCATCCGCATCTGGAGGTCGGGTTCCGACGCGACCTCGCGGGCGATCTTCACCATGTCGCAGAAGTAGACTCGGGCCTTCTTGTCCCGGATCGTCTTCTTGTTCTCGGCCGGGATGCGCGCCCAGACCTCGGCCGGGTCGTCGTAGGGCGCCTGCATGAAGATCGCACCGCCGCTCACCAGCCCCTTGAGCGTCAGCGGGCTGATGATCGCCGTCGGGTCGTTGATGCACAACAATTC
>Ga0247822_10001217_pt1 | contig 15530 bp, 13 predicted proteins | sample 13C_Cellulose_Da_FD_192423 | JGI IMG/M metagenome (GOLD analysis project Ga0247822, IMG submission 192423) | Soil microbial communities from agricultural site in Penn Yan, New York, United States - 13C_Cellulose_Day30 | ecosystem: Environmental > Terrestrial > Soil > Agricultural land | place...
GTACCTGGCGGCCCGCCGCGGCGATCGTCCTCGAGTCGGCGCCTTAGCCGGCCTTAGCCGGCCTTAGCCGCGGCGGGCCGCCAGGTACGGCGCCAGCTCGGGCCGATCGGCGCCGAAGCCGCGGGCCAGCGCGCCCAGGAAGACGCGCGGGTGGAACTCCCACCCGCCGCTCGCCAGGCCGGGCGCGGCCAGCACCCGGGCGATCCACGCCGGCGGCAGGCCGTCGACGCCGGCGAACGCGCCCCACAGCGCGCCGGTGATCGCCGCGTTGGTGTCGGCGTCGCCGCCGCGGTTGGCGGCGTCGATCACCGCGGCCGCGTAGTCGGGCGCGTGCAGCAGCTCCCAGTAGGCCAGGCGGAACGCGACCCGCACGAAGCCGGCGGCGCGGTGGAGGTGGAGCTCGTCGCCGTACAGGTCGGGATCGTCGTCGCGCGCCGCGGCCAGATCGGCGCGCAGCGCGGCCTCGGCGCCGTCGATCTCGGCGCGCAGGTCGGGGTGGCGCCCGCGCAGGTCGGCGGCGGCCGCCGGCAGCTCGTCGGCGGCGGCGCGGACCATGCTCGCCGGCGACGGCCGGCCGGTCAGGGCGTGGGCGATCGACGCGTTGAACGCCGCGCACGCGAGCTGGCAGCGGGGATCGAAGTGGGTGACGGCGCCGTCGAGGAACGTCGCGTGCCGCAGGTCGGGGTGGCCGGCCAGCATCACGCCGATCACCGCGGTCCGCATCAGCGAGCCGTTGCCGGCGGGATGGCGCTGCTTCTCGTCCCACAGGCGGCGGCCCTCACCGGTGGCGTCGCCACCGGCCTCGATGCGCTGCAGCACCTGGCTGATCTGCACCCCGATGTCGAACGCGACCTCGCGCCAGGCCAGGTAGCGGGCGGCGATCGCCGCGGCGTCGAGCCGGCCCTCGCGGGCGAACACGTCGGCCAGGCCGGCCGCCATCTGGGTGTCGTCGGTGACCTCGCCCGGCGCCAGGCGGAACGGCCCCTCGCCGACGATGTCGATCAGCGGCCCGGTCGCCAGCGTCGGGAACGGCGGCGCGGTCAGCGCCTTGAACTCGTGGGTCGTGCCCAGGGCGTCGCCGGCGGCGAGGCCGAGCAGGCTGCCGAGCGCGCGCGGCAGCGACGCGCCGGCCAGCGTCGTCCGCAGGTCGGACAGGTCGACGGCGGCGAGGGTGAGGGTGGTCATGGCGCGAACCGATCCTAGTCGAGTTGCCGGACGGGCGTGGCGTCGGGGCCACGTGCTATGAGCACGGGATGCGCGCCGCCGCCGTGGTCACCGCGATCGCCCTCGCCTTCGTCGCCTGCAAGAAGAGCCCGCCGGCGAGCTCCGGCACCGGCACCGCCGGCGCGGCCGATCCGTGGGCGGGCAGCGCCGGCAGCGCCGCCCCGGCGCCGTCGGCCATCGACAAGCCGTTCCTGTACGCGGTCACCCATCCGCAGAGCCCCGGGGTCACCAGCTACCTGCTCGGCACCATGCACATCGGGGTCGACGCCGAGAGGCAGCTGCCGCCGTGGGTGTGGGCCAGGCTCGACGGCGCCAAGGCGTTCGCGATGGAGGCCGACGTCAGCAACCCGGCGCTGATGACCGCGCTGCAGCGCACCGACGGCAGCACGCTGCAGGCCGAGCTCGGGCCCGATCACTGGACGAAGCTGAAGGCGGTGATCGGCGACCGGCTGGCCGAGGGCATGAACGGCATGAAGCCGTTCGCGGCGATGACCGTGCTGGCGACCAAGGACCTGCCGCTGACGCCGCCGATGGATCAGGTGATGCACGCCAAGGCCAAGGACGCCGGCAAGGAGATCGTGTTCCTCGAGAGCGCGCTGCGCCAGCTCGAGATCATCGATCCGTTCATGACCGCCGCCGACGTCAAGGCCTACCTCGACAACCTCGACTACGCGAAGGGTCAGAGCCAGACGATGATCGAGGCGTACCGCAGCGGCGACGAGGCGGCGCTGCGCCGCATGTTCGAGGACCAGACCCTGTGGAAGGCGGCCGGCCGTGACCCCGCGACCTATCAGGCCTACCTCGACGCGATCCTCGGCCAGCGCAACGCGGCGTGGATCGAGCCGATCGAGAAGCTCCACGCCGGCGGCGGCGGCTTCATCGCGGTCGGCGCCGGCCACCTGGTCGGCCCGCGCAGCGTCGTCGAGCTGTTGACCCAGAAGGGCTACGCGGTCTCGCGCGTGACCGGGCCCTGACCGCCGCGCGCGGTCAGCTCCCGATCAGGTGCATGCCGAACGGATCGTCGTCGGCGAACGGATCCAGGAGGGCGTCGCTCGGGCGCCCCGCGATCGTCGCGCGGGTGTCGGAGACGTCGTCGACCGCGTCCATGCCGCCCGGCGTCGCGCGCGCCGCGGCGCCGGCGGCGTCGCGACGGCCGCGGCTGGCCTCGAAGGCGGCGTCGCGCGCCGCGCTCGCGCCGGTCGCCGCCACGGTCTTCGGTCCGGCGACGCCGTCGACCGCGACGCCGACCTGGGCCTGACGCTCGGCGACGCCGTGGGCGAAGTCGGCGCTGTCGAGCGCGGCGCCGCCGAACGTCCCGGGGTCGAAGTGCAGCCGCTCGTGCCAGCGCGGGTTGGCCGCCCGGGCGCGGCGGAGCTGGCGAGCGGTCAGGCGCGGCGCGCCACCGGCGGCGGCCGGGTCCTCGATGGTGGCGCGAGTGTCGGAGATGGTGTCGACCTCGTCGAACGAGGCCACCGCGCGCTGGCGGCCGGCCAGGGACGGCGGCAGGGACTGGGTCAGGGTTCGCTTGCCGGGCGCGATCGCCCCGCCGCCGGGGCGGGCGTCGTCGCTGCGGTCGGGATCACGGACGTCATAGCCGGACATCGTCGCTCCTCCAGGAAGTCGACGAGGGCTATCGACGGTGCCGGCCCGCGGTTGCGTGCGACCGCAAGCCGTTGAATCGTCAGGTTTTTGCGCCGAAGACGTCGGCGAGGAAGTCGCCGGCGAGGGCGAGCACCGGCGGCGGGATCTCGTGGCCGCCGGGGAACGGGACGAACCCGACCGCGGCGCCGGCGCCGGCGAGGAAGTCGCGCAGGCGCTCGCCGCCCTCGTAGGACAGCAGCGGATCGCGGGTGCCGTGGGTCTGCAGGATGCGCCGGCCGGCCAGCGCGGCCGCGCGCGGCTGCCACTCGGCCTCGGCGACCAGCGTGCCCGACAGCGCGATCAGGCCGGCGAACGGACGCGCGGTCGCCAGCGCGACGTCGATGGTCAACATCGCGCCCTGCGAGAACCCGCCGAGCACGGTCGCCTGATCGCGGCGGCCGTGGTCGCGCTCGAGGGCGACCAGCAGCTCGCCGACCACCGCGCGCGCGGCGGCCAGGCCCTCGGGCACCTCGGCCGCGCGATCGGCGCCGCGCCCGGCGGCCAGCTCGCGCTCGATCCGATCGAGGTCGATCATCCACCACGCCCGCGCGTCGCCGTACAGCCCGGCCAGGGCCAGCGGCCCGGCCGGGAACACCCAGCGGGTGCCGGCCGGCGCGTCGATCCACTCGGCGAGCGCGACCAGATCGTCGCCGCCGGCGCCGAAGCCATGGAGCAGGATCACCATGGGTCCGTCGCCGCCGCCGGCGCCATCGTCGCCACCGGCCAGGACGCAGTCGAGGCCGGCGATGCGTGCGGTCTTCATGACATCCTTCTACCGCGGCGAGCCGAAGACCTGGGTCCAGCCCCAGCGACCGAAGGGAGCGGTCAACAATGACTCTGGTGCGCGAGGTCTCGCGCCATGTGCGGGGGCAGTCTTCATCTTCATCGCGGGGCCCCTAAGACCTGGGTCCACAAGGCCCCGTCCACGACGTGGCCGACGCCGATATGCACGTAGTCGCCGTTCATGATGTTGCCGCAGTGGCCGGCGCTGTCCATCCACTGAGCCATCGTCGCCGCCGCGGTGGCGTTGCCCACGGCGATGTTCTCCCCGGCCGCGCGCCACGCGTAGCCGGCGCGCTCCATGCGGTCCGACGGCGACTCGCCGTCCGGGTTCGTGTGGTCGAGGAAGTTGCGGTCGTGCATGTCGAGGGAGTGCGCGCGCGCCGCGCACCGCAGCGCCGGGTGCATGGTCAGCGGGCCCACCGGCGGCTTGGCCTCGCCGTCGCAGGTCGCGCCGGCGGCGCGGTGCTGGTTGACGAGGGCGAGGATCTCGTCCTCGAGCGCGCCCGTGGTGAAGCCGGCGACCGGATCGCAGTACGCGCCGGGCGGGACACCGTCGCCATCCCCGGCCCCGTCGTCGTCGCCACCACACGCCGCCAGCGGCAGGGTGAGCAGGAGCCACGACCGCGTCCGCATGGCACGGATCCTACACGGGTTGCACACCGCCCGGGCGCGCGCCAGGATGCGCCGTGCGCAATCTCCTCGTGCTCGCTCCGGTCGGGCTGGCCATCCTGGCCGGCTGTTCATCGTCCCGCTCGAACACGCCGCTCGCGCCGCTGCCGCCCGACCCGCCAAAGCCCGGCACCGGCGACGGCAGCGCCGGCGCGGCGGAGACCAAGCGCGACGGCGGCCGCCTGATCATCACCCAGGGCGGCGCGCCGGCCGGCGCCGAGGCGTTCGAGATCCGCCAGCGGGGCGACGAGCTCGTGATCGAGACGCACGCCGAGATGACCGTGATGGGCCAGCAGCTGCGGGGCCGCGGTCAGGTCATCACCGACATGTCCTACCGCCCGCTGCGCGGTGAATCGAGCCACGACGTCGACGGCGTGAAGGTCGAGGCCACGCTGTCCGGTGGACCGGACGCGCTGCAGCTGGCGATCCGCGCCGGCGGTCAGCCGGCGCGCGCGGAGAAGGCCGCCGGCGCGGTCGACGTCTACGCCGACAACACCAGCTTCGCCCAGCTCGCGCCGCTGTGCGCGCGCGGCGGCGACGGCGGCACCGCGCTGGTCATGTTCCCCGGCACCAAGCTGACCATCGGCCCGGCGCGCAGCCACGACCGCGCGCGCGTGCTGCCGGTCGACATCGGCGGCTCGCTCACCATCGACGTGTTCTGCGACGGCGATCGCCTGCTCGGCCTCGACATCCCGCTCGCCGGCCTGACCGCGACCCGCGAGGGCGCCGACGAGGCGGTGGCGGCGCTGCGGCGCAAGCCGCGCACCAAGCCGGAGCTGCCCGCCGGCCTGGTCGAGCTCGACCGCACCGTCGAGGTCAAGGCCAAGGGCGTCGAGCCGGCCACCCTCGCCTGCTCGCTGCTGGTGCCGGCGTCGCACGCCGAGGTCAAGGCGCGGGCCAAGAAGGGGCCGACCGCGGCCCTGCCGGCGGTGGCGTTCATCACCGGCTCGGGCAGCCAGGACCGCGACGAGGACAGCTACGGCCCCGGCGGGCTCAAGCTCGCCATCTTCAAGGTGATGGCGATCGAGCTGGGCAAGGCCGGCATCGCCTCGCTGCGCTGCGACGATCGCGGCTCGGGCAAGTCGACCGGCAGCTTCGAGAAGGCGGTGCTCGAGACGTTCACCGCCGACACCGCGGCGACGGTGGCGGCGCTGCGCGCCGAGCCGGCGATCGATCCGGCCCGGGTCGGCCTGATCGGCCACTCCGAGGGCGGCATCGTCGCCCCGCTGGTCGCCAGCCGCGATCCCAAGGTGCGCGCGCTGGTGCTGATGGCCGGCACCGGCCGGCCGCTCGATGTCATCCTGCTCGAGCAGCTCCGCCGCGGCCTCGAGCGCAGCGGCCGCCCGGCCGACGAGGTCGAGCAGGAGATGGCGCGCTCGACCGCCATCCTCGCCGCGATCGCCGCCGGCAAGCCGCTGCCCGACGACATCGACGAGCGCGAGAAGAAGCAGTGGGAGGACAGCCGGGCGTGGATGGCGTCGCACATCAAGCACGATCCGGCCAAGATCGCGGCCAAGCTGAGCAAGGTGTCGGTGCTGATCGCCCAGGGCGACACCGACCGCCAGGTCGCGGTCGCCGACGCCGATGCGCTGGCCGCCGCGTTCGCCAAGGCCCGGAACAAGCAGGCGCAGAAGAAGATCTACGCCGGCCTCAACCACCTGTTCGCGCGCTCGACCACCGGCGACATCTCGGAGTACGCGGACCCCGACGCTCGCGTCGACGAGGGCTTCCTCACCGACGTGGTCGGGTTCCTGCGCCGGTCGTTGTAGTGCGCGACCGCGACGCGCTGATCGCCGCGCTCGGCCAGGCCGGCTACACCCCCGGGCGCAAGGACGTGCCCCCGCTGGTCGCGCTGCTCGCCGGCGACGACGCGCACGCGACCGCGGTGCGGCGGGCGCTGGCCCGCGCCGACGCCGCGGTGGTCACGGGCGCGCTCGCGCCGGCGCTGGCCGCCGCCGACGACGGCGGCGCGGCCCGGTTGATCGGCGCGCTCGGCGACGCCGCCGGCCGGCACCCGCCGGCGCAGGCGGCGCTGATCGCCGCGCTCGACGACGCCCGCCCGCGGGTCCGCCGCGCCGCGGTCGGCGCGCTCGGCAAGCTCGGCGGCGACGACGCCCGTGCCGCGCTGTGCGCCTACTGGGACCGCGACCTGCCCGCCGATCACCGCCGCGCCACCGCCGAGGCGCTCGGCAAGGTCGGCGGCGACGAGGCCCGGCGCCGGCTGGCCGCGGCCGATACCGGCGACGACGCGCTCTTGGCCCAGCGCCGCGCCCGCGGCCTGCTGATCGCCGCCCGCGACGACGAGGCCGCGCCGTCGGAGGTGGCGCTCGACGTGGCGCCGCCGGGGCCGGTCGCCCTGGTGGCGCGCTGCCGCGCCGGCCTCGAGACCGTGCTCGCCGGCGAGCTGGCCGACCTCGGCCTCGCCCCCGAGCGCCTCGGCCCCGGCCGCGTGCTGGTCGAGCTGACCGGGCCGCTGACCCAGGCCTACGCGGCGCGCACGATGCTCGGCGCCGGCGCGCTGATCGCGCTGCCCACCGACGAGCGCGAGCCGGCGGCGGCGATCGCGCGCGCCCTCGCCTCGCCCGCCGCCGCGGCCTTGCTGGCGGCGTGGACCCGCGGCCCGATCCGCTGGCGGCTCGACTTCGAGCGCGGCGGCCACCGGCGCGCGCTGGTGTGGGACGTCGCCGCGCGGGTCCAGGCCCTGGCGCCGGCGCTGCTCAACCAGCCGCGGGCGACGACGTGGGACGTCGTGGTCACCGACGACGAGCGCCACCTCGAGCTGCGGCCGCGCCGGTTCACCGACGAGCGCTTCGGCTGGCGCGTGGCCGACGTGCCGGCGGCGTCGCACCCGACGATCGCGGCGGCGCTCGCCCGCGTCGCCGGCGCCAACGCCGGCGAGCTGGTCTGGGATCCCTTCGTCGGCTCGGGCGCCGAGCTGTGCGAGCGCGCCCGCCTGGGTCCGGCCCGCCTGCTCGGCACCGATCTCGACGAGCGCGCGCTGGCCGCCGCCCGCGCCAACCTCGCCGCCGCCGGCCGCCCCGACGCCGAGCTGATCCACGCCGACGCGCTCACCCACGCGCCGCCGCCGGTCGGCCTGATCATCACCAACCCGCCGATGGGCCGCCGCATCCGCGGCGACGCCGGCGGCCTGCTCGAGCGCTTCGCCGAGCGCGCGCCGGCTCGACTCACGGGCGGCGGCCGCCTGGTGTGGCTAACTCCGGCAAGCGAGCGGACCTCGCCCGCGCTGCGGCGAGCCGGACTGACGCTCGGCTTCGCACGCGACGTCGATCTCGGCGGTTACGAGGCACGCCTCGAGCGCTGGGACCGGCCGACGTGAGGCGTGGCGAACGTTGACCGGGGCGTCCGCCCCCGGGCATCCTCGGCGGATGCGGGAGCTTCGCTTCACCGTTTTCGGGACGATCGGGCAGAGCGTCGGGGTATGGGCCAAGAACATCGTCCCGATCACGGTCCTCGGGCTCCTGTTCTTCTCGCCGCTCATCATCTGGACCGGCACGCTGGTCGCCGACCTCAGCAGCGACGGCTACGTCGAGGAGTCGTCGTGGACGGTGTGGTTCATCGTCACCACCATGCTGGCCTACGCCTTCGATCAGCTGCTGGCCGCGCCGATCGTGTACGGCGTGGTGCAGGAGCTCAACGGCACCCGCGCCGGCATCGGCGCCTGCATCGCCCAGGGCCTCAAGCGGTTCTTCCCGGTGTTCATCACCGTCTTCCTCCTCTACTGGTGCGTCGTGTTCGGCACCTACTCGTTCGTCATCCCCGGCATCGTGATGGCGTGCGGCCTGTACGTCGCGGTGCCGGCCGCGGTGTGCGAGCGCCCGGGCGTGATGGGGACGCTGACCCGCAGCTTCCACATCACCGAGGGCAACCGGATGCGCATCTTCGGCCTGCTCCTGCTGTTCTGGGGCGCGCGCATCGGCGCCAAGTGGGCCCTGATCGCCGGCATCGATCCCGAGGGCCACGCCGGCAAGATGCAGGCCGTGCTGCTCGGCTCGATCTCGATCGACTTCCTGTTCGGCTGCCTGGGCGCGATCATGCAGGCGGTGACGTACAGCCGGTTGCGCCAGCTCCGCGACGGCGTGTCGACCAACGACCTCGCCCGGGTCTTCGAGTAGCCCGCTCAGCGGTGCAGGTGCGACGGCCGCGGCCCGGGCGGCACCGGCGCGTGCGGCTGCCAGGCCCGCCAGTCGATCGGCCGGGCCAGGGTCCAGGCCTCGCCGTGATCGATCGTCTCGCCGGGCAGGACCTCGCGGATCGGGCCCAGGGTCTCCATCGCGACCATGTAGCTGTCGGGGCCGGCGTACAGTGCGAGGTTGGTGCCGTACGGGTAGACCGCCGAGCGGTCGTAGGCGGCGTGCTTCACGAACGACAAGCCGGCGCCGGCGTCGGTCATGCCGATCAGGCCACGCGGCGCCTGGATCATGCGCTTGGTCTCGTGGCCGCGCGGCCGCAGCACCAGGCAGTCGTCGGTGAGCGTGATCTGCGGGTCGGCGACCGGCGACGTGTGGCCACCCCAGCGGCGCGGGATGACCAGCGCGAACACGTCCCACGCGCCGTCGTCGCCGAGCGGGACGCCGTAGGTGACGCCGCGGCGCGGCTGGGTACAGGTGAGGGCCCACACCCCGCCGGTCCACATCAGGTCGCCGGCGTTGGTGACCAGGTGGTCGATCATGAAGCCACCGGGCCGGGCCCGCACCACCATCACCTTGACCAGGTGGTCGACGTCGGGCGGCGCGGCGATCGCGACGCCGTCGCGCAGGCGGCGGATCCGGCACGGCCCGTCGTCGAGGAGATGGGCCTCGGCGGTCTCGTCGGCCACCGGCCGCGTCGCCCACACCCGGTGGCCGCCGCGCAGGTGGAACCCGCCGCGCCGTCGCTCGTCGGCGGCGTCCCAGAACAGCAGGTTGTCGCCGCGCAGCGGACCGAACCAGGCGATGCGCGGCCCGACCTCGTGGACCACGATCATGCGGATCCCGGCGTGGACGAGCTCGATCGCGGCCAGCCCGTCGAACGTGACGTCGCGGATCTGGAGACGCGTGCGCTCGATGGCCATGAAGGGTCTGTACCCCCGCCGCGGCGCCCGCGCACCTGCGCACGGGCGCCTGCGAAGCCCGCCGGTTGCGCCGGCGCCACGGCCGGTCGCCGCGCCCGCGCCTCGGCCTCGGCGCGCCGCACCATCCGGTCACGGTCCGATCACGGTCCGTCGGACACCAGCTTCTCGACGTGCTTCACGTCCTCGCCGACCGGCACGTCGAGCGTGATGGTGCGATCGACGCGCAGCCGTGGGTTGACGAAGCGCACGCGGTGCGACCCGGGCGCGAGCTCGACGGTCTCGGGCGTCTCGCGCGGGGTCGGATCGTCGTCGACATAGAAGGTGGCCCACGGTAGGGCGTTGATGGTCACCTTGCGGTCGGCCGGCGCGGTCGCGGTCGGTGCGGGCGCTCGCGGCGAGCGCGAACGCGGCGGACGTCGCGGCCCGGCGTCGTCGGCGATCGCGGCGTCGACGGCGACGGCGGCGTCGATCGCGATCGCGGCGTCGGCGATGTCGGCCGCGGCGTCGACCTCGATCGCAGCGTCGGCGACGCCGGCATCGATCAACGGCGCGGTCGCGGCGACCACCCGCGCACCGGGCCGGGTCGCGAGCCACGCGGCGCCGATCACGGCGACCACGGCCGCGGCGGCCACCAGCGCCAGTGCCGACCGCCGCCGCCGCGCCGGCGGTGCGGGCGGAGCGGCCGCCGGGACCTCGCCGGGCACGGTCGCGGCCAGCGAGCGCGCGGTGGCGCTGCCCAGGACCGCCGCCTCGCCGTCGTCGAGGAAGGTCACGCCGGTGAGCGAGCTGCCGTCGGGCTCGTCGGTGCCGGCGCGCGCGGCGCCGAGGCGATCGCGCAGGACGTCGGCGAGCAGGTGGCTGGGGGCGCCGCGGTCGCCGCGCAGCGCGGCCACCACGCGATCGAGCGCGTCGCGCATCGCGCGGGCGTCGGGGTAGCGATCGTCGGGGCGCGTCGCGGTCGCGCGCGCGATCACCTCGCCCAGCCCGCCCGGGAGCTCGAGCGCCGGGACCGCCGCGCCGTCGCGCGCCGCCGCCAGCGCCGCCAGCGGATCGTCGGGGCGGGTGGCGGCGCCGCCGGCAGCCTCGCGCAGCACCAGCCCGAGTGCGTACAGGTCGGCGCGGCCGTCGATCTCGTCGGCGCGCGCCTGCTCGGGCGCCATGTACTGCGGCGTGCCGCGGACCGAGCCGTCGCTCTCGGCGCGCAGCCCGGCCACGCCGAAGTCGGTCAGTCGCACCTCGCCGGCGCGCGACACCAGGATGTTACGCGGCGTGACGTCGCGGTGGACGACGCCCTGGCCGTGGGCGTAGGCGAGCGCGGCGCAGCACTCGGCGCCGACGAACGCGACCAGCAGCGGATCGAGCGGCCCGTGGCTCAGCACCGCCCCGAGATCGCCGCCGTCGACCAGCTCCATGGCCAGGAACAGCGCGTCGCCGGCGCGGCCGAAATCGAACACCGGGACGACGTTCTGATGCGACAGCGCCATCGACACCCGCGCCTCGCGCACGAACAGCGCGATCATGCGCGGATCCCGCGCGCGCTCCGACCGGATCGTCTTGACCACCAGCCGCTTCTCGACGCCACCCGCGCCACGCCGCCGGGCCACGTAGACGTCGGCCATGCCGCCCCGGCCCAGCAGGCGAACGATCTGGTAGCGCCCCAGCTGTCCGGACAACGGACCGGCAGTATATGGTCCGGTCGACGTGCGCCGTAGCGTGACGACCCTCATCCTCGTGCTGATCGTCACGGCGTCCGCCGCCGCTGCCGACGTCGGGCTGGTGGTCTTCCACGGACCGGCCTCGCCGTCGGCCACCGCGCAGGCCGCGCACGACCGCGCCGCCGACCGCGCCCGCGCCGGGCAGCGCGCGTGGCTCGACCTGTCGCCGCCGAGCCCGCCGGCCCCGACCGTGTCGGCGCGGCTGCGCGGCGCCATCGACGCCTACAACGAGCTGCGCTGGGACGCCGCGCTGGCCGCGCTGGCCGCGGCGATCACCGAGATCGAGCGCACCGGCGGCGCCGGCGCGACCACCGCCGAGCTATCCGACGCCTTCTTGTTCCGCGGCCTGGTCCACACCCAGCGCGGCGATGCCACCGCCGCGTGGGAGGACCTGATCCGCGCCGCCACCCTCGCGCCGGCCCGCACGCTCGATCCGGCCCGGTTCCCGACCCGCGCGGTCGAGGCGTTCGAGCGGGCGCGCCAGGCGGTGACCGCGCTGCCCCGCGCCGCCCTGACCGTCGACGCGCCCGGCTGCGCCGCGTGGATCGACGGCGGCGCCGCGGCGGCGAGCCAGGTGCCGCATGGCGAGCACCTGGTCCGCGTCGCCTGCCCCGGGCGGGCGCCGTGGGGCGCGCAGGTCGTGGTCGCGGGCGCGACCGCGGTCACCCCGGCGCTCGAGCCGACCGCGCCGCCCGACGACGCCGCCCTGGCCGCGCTGGCGCGCGAGCGCGGCGCCGCGGCGGTGGTCGCCGTCGTCGTGGCCGAGGGTCCGGGCGCGGCGCCGACCGCGACCGTGCGCGTGGTCCTCGCGAGCGGCGCGGTGAGCCGGCGCGCGTCGCTCGCGCTCGGCGGCGACGCCGCCGCGGCCCGGCTCGCCCAGGCGATCGACGAGGCCCTGGCCGCGCCGCGAGGGGCGAGCCCGCCGCCGCGTCGCACGCGCTGGTACCAGTCGCGCTGGCTGTGGGCGGCAGCCGGCGCGGCCGCCACCGCGGCGATCGTGCTGCCGTTCACGATCGGCGACGGCGGCGACGACCGCGCCGTCGTCCGCCCGACCGGGTGGCCGCGATGAGGCGCCTGCTCGGCCTGCTCGTCCTCGGCGCCTGCGCCGACGGTGGCCCGGTGGTCGCGCCGGCGATCGACCTGCCGCCCCCCGGCAGCGAGGCCGATCCGGTCCCGCAGCTCGATCAGATCGAGCTGTCGGTCGCGCGCGCCGGCGCCGCGACGCCGCTGGTCGCGGCGAGCTTCGCGCCCGACGAGCCGCTGGTGCTCGACGCGGTCCCGCTCGCCGACGATCTGGTCGTCCACATGACCGGTCGGTTCGCCGGCGCCGAGGTCGCCTACGGCCGCACGTGCCCCTTCGATCTCGACGCGCGCGCGGCGGCGCCGACGCCGCGGCTGTGGTTCAGCCGGACCGTGCACTGGGCCACCGCGCCGGCGCCGAGCGGCGCTCGCACCGGCGCGGGTGCGTGGCCGACCGCCGCCGGCGGCGTCGCGGTCGCGCTCGGCGAGCGGGACGGCGCGCCGATCACCGAGGTCGAGGTCCTCGATCCCGACACCGCCCGGTGGACCACCGTCGCCGCCGTCGCGCCCCGCCGCGGCGGCGTGGTCACGCGGTTCGCCGCCGGCCGCGGCCTGCTCCTCGGCGGCCGCGACGCCGCGCGCGCGCTGCAGCCGCTGGTCGAGGTCGTCGATCCGTTCGCCGCCATGGCGGTGCGGGTCGAGGCGGTGACCGATCCGCGCCTCGCCCTCGACGATACGGCCGCCGCGACCCTCGACAGCGGCGCGGTGGTCGTGATGGGCGGCCTCGGCGCGACCGGTCCCGTCGACGCCGTCGTCGTGATCGAGCCGGGCGAGGTGGAGGACCTGGCGATCCGGACCATCGCCGCCCGCTTGACGGTGGCGCGCAGCGACCACACCCTGACCCCGCTGTCCGACGACGTCGGCGCGCCGATCGTGGTGATCGGCGGGCGCGATGCCGCCGGCGCCCCGGTCTCGATCGCCGAGCTGTACCGGCCGCTGAGCGAGGCGTTCTCGACCGCGCCCCCTCACCGGCTGGTCGTGCCGCGCCACGGCCACCAGGCCGCCCGGCTGCCCGACGGTAGCGTCGTCGTGGTCGGCGGTCGCGACGCGAGCGGCACGGCGGTCGCGGCGATCGAGCGGTTCACCATCGACGAGGGCTTCGTGATCGCCGGCACCTTGCCGGCCACCGCCGGCCTCGTCGACGCCACCCTCACCGCGCTGCCCGACGGCCGGCTCTTGCTCGCCGGCGGACGCGACCGCGGCGGTGCGGCGGTGGCCACCGCGTTCGTGCTGCGCCTCGACCCGCTCGACGGCACCGTCGACGTCACCGCGACCGACGACCTCGAGGCCAGTCGCGACGGCCACGCCGCCGCCGTGCTGTGCGACGGCACCGTCGTCGTGATCGGCGGCACGGTCGACGCCAGCGCCGAGCGCTACCAGCCGCCGTCGGTCGGCCGGCGCTGATCGACGTTTGCACGCGCCGGCTGTGCAAGCCGCGTCCACCGCGCCCGCAACCGCTCGACTCCACGTCGCGACCGGCTGGCGCGCCGGCTGCAAGGTCGCCGCGCCATGCGCGCCTCGTGCCTCACCTTCGTCCTCGTGGTCGCGACCACCGCGTGCGGTGACGATCGCGGGTCGACTCCCGGCGACCAACCGGACGTCGACGCCGCAGCGCCCGATCCGGCGCCATCGCTGTTCATCGACGGCGAGCTGACGACCGTCCCGATGATCCCCGACGCGCGCCTGCCCACCGACGTCGCGCTCGACGTCCACGTCCGCGTCCTCGTCGACGGCGAGCCGCTCACCACCGGCGAGGTCGTCCTCGACAGCGACGCCGGCCCGCTGGTGCTCACCTACGATCCCGACGACCGCGAGGGCCGCTGGCGCGGCGTCCAGCCCGGCTACGTCGAGCGCTACACCCTGCGGGTCGCCGGCGGCGGCGTGACCCATGCGCTGGCGATCGACGGCCCCGACCACCACTTCTTCAAGCTGCCGCTGTTCGGCTTCACCGTCGATCCCAGCTGGCCGGTCGAGGTGGTCTGGTCGAAGCAGGAGGTCGCCGACCGCGCGCTGATCTCGACCCGGGCGATGGCGCCGCGATCGATCGACGATCGCCGGGGCCGCTGGATGATCCCGGTCGGCGACCTGACCGCGTACCCGCACGACAAGGCCCGCGACGAGATCCGGGTGACGCGGTCGGTGCACCTGGTGCCGGCCGACCTCGCCCCGGGCTCGATCGTGCACGTCACGGTCGACAACCGCCTCCCGGTCGTCGTCGGCGAGCTCGCCCCGTGACCGTCACCGCCGCGCCGGCGGCGCCTTGAGTCCATGCTTCTCGAGCTTGTAGATCAGCGCGCGGCGCGACAGCCCGAGCCGCTCGGCGGCGCGGGTCTGGTTGCCGCCGGTGGCCTCGAGCGCGGCGACGATGGCCGCGCGCTCGACCTCGGCGATCTGCTCGCGCATGTCGCCGTCGCCGGCCGGGATCACCGCGCCCCCCGGCTGCACGGCGAGCACACGCTCGGGCAGGTGCTCGGGGCCGAGCGACTCGCCGCTCGACATCACGACCGCGCGCTCGATCGCGTTGCGCAGCTCGCGGACGTTGCCGGGCCAGCGGTAGGCGAGCAGGGCGCGCCGCACGTCCTCGCTCAACGCCGGCGCCGGCTGGCCGAGCTCGGCCGCGAACGTGCGCGCGAAGTGCTCGGCCAGCGGCAGCAGGTCGCGCGGGCGATCGCGCAGCGGCGGCACCGCCAGCGTGAACGTGCTGATGCGGAAGTACAGATCCTCGCGGAACCGGCCGGCGCGGACCTCGTCCTCGAGGTTGCGGTGGGTCGCGGCGACCAGGCGCACGTCGACGGCGACCTCGGTGGTCCCACCCACCCGCACGATCCGGCGCTGCTCGAGCACGCGCAGCAGCTTGGCCTGCAGCGCCGCCGGCATCTCGCCGATCTCGTCGAGGAACAGGGTGCCGCCGCTGGCAGCCTCGAGGAAGCCGATCTTGCGCCGGTCGGCGCCGGTGAACGCGCCGCGCTCGTAGCCGAACAGCTCGCTCTCGAGCAGGGTGTCGGGCAGCGACGCGCAGTTGAGCTGGACCAGCGGCCCGGCGGCGCGGGCCGAGCGGCGGTGCAGCGCGGTCGCCACCAGCTCCTTGCCGACGCCGGTCTCGCCCAGGACCAGCACGGTCATCTGGGTCGCCGCCACCCGCTCGATCAGCTCGTACAGGTGGCGGGTGCGGGGATCGACGACGATCGCGTCGACGGGCGGGGCCGGGGCCGGGGTCGGCGCGCGTCCGGTGCGGGCGCGGCGCAGCGAGGCCCGCGCCTGCGAGATCAGCGCGTCGGGGGTGGTCGCGTCGGCGGGGTACGCGGCCACGCCGGTGCGCACGGTCGCGGCGGCGGTCTTGCCGGCAT
>Ga0247822_10001218_pt1 | contig 15526 bp, 10 predicted proteins | sample 13C_Cellulose_Da_FD_192423 | JGI IMG/M metagenome (GOLD analysis project Ga0247822, IMG submission 192423) | Soil microbial communities from agricultural site in Penn Yan, New York, United States - 13C_Cellulose_Day30 | ecosystem: Environmental > Terrestrial > Soil > Agricultural land | place...
GGCCCCGAGACCTCCGGCTCCGTGCGCGCCGTGGCCGCCGCGGCCGGTGCTCCGATCTCTCCCGAGACCCGGCGCTCGCGACGCTCTTCATCCTCGCGCGCCTTCGCCTCGGCCTCTGCCTTGGCCTTCGCCTCGGCCTCTGCCTTGGCCTTCGCCTCGGCCTCTGCCTTGGCCTTCGCCTCGGCCTCTGCCTTGGCCTTCGCCTCGGCTTCTGCCTTGGCCTTCGCCTCGGCTTCTGCCTTGGCCTTCGCCTCGGCTTCTGCCTTGGCCTTCGCCTCGGCCTCCGCCTTCGCGCGCGCTTCCGCCTCCGCCTTCGCCTCGGCCGCGGCCCGCTCCTGCTCGCGCTCCCTCTCTCTCGCCCGCTCCCTCTCGCGCTCCTGCTCCCTCTCCCGCGCCTTCTCCCGCTCGATCTCCGCCTCCGACACCTCCTCGCTGACCACCGACGCCCCGCCGCTGAACAGCCGGTCGCGCTCCCCCGCGTCGGTGAGCACCTCGAGCTTCTCGCGCGCCTCGTCGCGGCTGGGCCGCGCCGCTGCCGACCGCACCTCGATCTCGCCCTTGGTCGCCGACGACGGCACCACGGGCGACAGCGCCCCGCTGTCGAGCCCGGTCCCGCGCGGCACCAGCGCCGCCCAGTCGACCTCGACGGTCGACCGCGCCCGCTGCGCGTCGCTGCTGCCGCCGCCACCACCGGCGGCCGCGGCCCCTTTGCCGCCGCCCTTCTTGCCCTTGCCGCCCTTCTTCTTGCCCTTGCCGCCGCCGACCGCGCCCGAGCCCTGGCTGATCACCGGCGCCACCGGCGCCGTGGCCTCGCTCGCGCTGCCGACCAGCCACTCCTCGATCGCCAGCATCGCCCGGTGCACGGCCCGCGGCCGCGCGATCACCAGCTTGCGCAGCAGGCCGACGTGGGCGGCGCGCTCGGCGACCCGCAGGGTCTCGAGCACGCGGAACGGGCTGTCCTCGAGCACGTCGGCGACCGTGCGGTGGCCGTCGAACAGCCGCAGCACGCCGTGGACCTCGGTGGGCAGGCCGCGGCCGAGCTGCGCCACCGTCGCCTGATCGACCTCGTACACCGCCGCCGGCGACAGGCTGCCGGCGACCTCGCGCAGATCGGACAGGAAGGTCTCGGCCTGGGTGAGCAGCTCGTCGAGCCCGAGCGGGATCTGCTGGCGCCGCACCACGGGCTCGTTGCGCAGCTCGACGCGTGCCTCGGTCCACAGCAAGAGCTGGTGGAGCGCGGCCTGGCCGTGCAGCCCACCCACCTGCGCCGACGTGACCTCGCCCTCGAAGAACCGGATCTCGCCGCGGCGCAGCCCGCGCAGCATCAGCATCGTGCCGGTGGCGCCGGTCGCGCACAGCGCGCGCACCAGGTAGTACACGCCGAAGCTCTCGCCGAGATCGGCATCCATCACCGAGCGGTTGCCCGGCCGCCGCCCGGCCAGGATGCGCCCGATGGTCACCACGTCGCGGACGAACGCCGGCGATGCCAGCACCGCGGTCGCGCCGGCGGCCAGCGCCTGGGCGCGGCTGACCCCGTTGCCGACGTACAGGAGCGGCGGCGCGCCGCGGTCGGCGGCGGCCGCGACCAGCTCGCGGATCAGCCGCTCGGGCTCGGCCGGGCCGCTGCCGCGCTCGCCGCCGGCGACCACCACCGCGACGTCGTCGAGCAGCGGGGCCGCCTCGTCGCGGCTATGGACGGCAGAGACCGGCAGCCCCTCGCGCTCGAAGCCCATCCGCATCGCATCCGCAGCCCGGCGATCTCGGCTGACGACCAGAACTTTCGAGGAAGCCGCCATGACGGAAAAATGCGACTGGGAGTATAACCGTGGCGGGGCCTACCGCACCCGCGTTCTGTCGAAAACACCCGTGATCGTCCTCGAAATCATCCGCGGCTCGTCGTCCCGCCCGAAGTACGAGCTGTCCGCTCCCGTGATCACGCTGGGCCGCGCGCCCACGAACACGGTGGTGCTCACCGACTACCACCTGTCGGGTGAGCACGCCCAGATCGTCCGCGAGGGCGCCGGGTACGTGTTCCGCGACCTGCGCTCCACCAACGGCTCGGTGATCGAGCGCGACGGCCAGAAGCTGGCGGTCGACGCCAGCCGCCGCCACGAGCTCGGCCTCGAGTCGGGCGACCTGATCCTCCTCGGCGACGCCCGCGCGCCGGTCATGGTCCGCGTGCGCTACACGCCGGCCGACGACGCCGAATTCGCCGATCGCCTGATCGCCACCCGCTCGATCATCGACCTGCCCCAGGTTCGCGACCAGATCGAGCACGACCCGGTCAGCGCGCTCAAGCTCTACAAGGCGGTGCAGCGCCTGTCGGGCCGGCTCGACCAGGCCACGCTCCTCGACGCGATCGCCGACGCGATGTTCGAGATCCTCGGCCGCGCCACCCACGTCACCGTGCTGCTGCGCGCCGAGACCGACAAGGATCGCTTCACCCTCGCGCTCCAGCGCGAGCGCGGCGCGCCGGCCAGGCCACCCGAGCCGGGCGTCGATCCGGTCCGGGCCAGCCGCGCCATCCTGCGCCGCGTCCTCGCCGATCGCGCCGCGATCCTCACCGCCAACGCCAAGGAAGAGATCTCGTCGTCGGAGTCGATCCTCGGCGGCCAGATCCTGTCGGTGATCGCGGTCCCGCTGTTCCGCGGTGACGAGATCACCGGCCTGCTCCAGGCCGACAACCGCCACACCGCCGGCATGTTCGACGAGACCGACCTCGAGGTCGCCCTCCTCGTCGGCGCCCAGGCCGCCCTCGCCCTCGACAACGCGCAGCTGGTCGGCCGCCTCAAGCTGGCCGAGGAGCGCGCCCGCGGCGAGAACGTCTACCTCAAGGCCCGCCAGGAGAAGCAGCGCTACCCCAACATCGTCGGCGACTCGCCGGCGATGCAGCAGGTGTTCACCCAGCTCGACAAGGTCATCGGCACCCGCGCCACCGTGTGCATCGAGGGCGAGACCGGCACCGGCAAGGAGCTGATCGCGTCGGCGATCCACTACCGGTCGAGCCGGCGCGACAAGATGTTCGTCGCCCAGAACTGCGCCGCCCTGCCCGAGAACCTGCTCGAGAGCGAGCTGTTCGGCCACAAGCGCGGCGCCTTCACCTCGGCCGACGCCGACAAGAAGGGCCTGTTCGAGATCGCCGACGGCGGCACCCTGTTCCTCGACGAGATGGGCGAGATGCCGCTGTCGCTGCAGGCCAAGCTGCTGCGGGTCCTCCAGGAGGGCACCATCCGCCCGGTCGGCGCCACCAGCGAGAAGCAGGTCGACGTCCGCATCGTGTGCGCGACCCACCGCGACCTCGCCGCCGAGGTCGAGAAGGGCCGCTTCCGCCAGGACCTGTACTACCGCCTGATGGTGTTCCCGATCCGGCTGCCGCCGCTGCGCGAGCGCCGCGAGGACATCCCCGAGCTCGCCAAGCACTTCCTCGCCAAGTACGCCGCCGAGTACCGCGCCGAGATCCCCGGCTTCTCCCAGGAGGCCCTCGACGCCCTCTCGTCCTACGCCTGGCCGGGCAACATCCGCGAGCTCGAGAACGAGGTCCAGCGCCTGGTGATCCAGGCCGAGCCCGGCTGCTTCCTCGAGGTCACCGACCTGTCGAACCGCCTGCGCAAGATCGAGGGCACGGTCGCCAAGGTCGCCCCCAAGAAGGGCACCCTCAAGGAGATGATGGACCAGGTCGAGCGCTGGCTCATCTCCGAGGCCCTCCGCGACCACAACGGCAACAAGACCAAGACCGCCGCCACCCTCGGCATCACCCGCGAGGGCCTGCACAAGAAGCTCGACAAGCTCGGCCTGTAGCCGCGCCCTGCCGGGGACACGTTCCTGGATCGGAACGCCCAGGGATCACTGCGCTTTCGAGGCGTACCGCGACAAGATCTCTGGCGCTGGAGAGGCCGCTGAGACCAACGCGCCCCCATCAGCTGCCCGCCCTTCGACGTCGGGCTCGCCTGCGCTCGCCCTCGCTCAGGGCGAACGGGAGAGGGCTGCGCGCTCGATTGATTCCCACCCTCTTCAGGGGCGAACGGAACAGGTGATCGAGCTCCTTCGGCTCGAAGCGCTACGTGCCCGGCATCGACGCCAGGGCTCGCCGCTCACCGACGAGCGGCGGCCCGCCTACCGGCACAGGCCGGCGTCGAAGAAGTAGGTGAGCGTGTACGGGCTGCATTCGAAGCCGGGCGCGTTGTCGCCCTGGACGCGCACGAAGATGGTGTAGCTGTCGCTGCTGGTCGGCGAGCAGGCGCCGTCGAGGAACTGGCGGACGGTGCCGGTCGAGCCGGCGCTGACCTCGACGCAGTTGGTCATCGTGCAGCTGTTGTTGCTCATGCACAGCGTGTACGACCCGGCGTCGGCGGGAACGCCGAGGGTCACGACCGCCTCGTAGTCCTCGTCGGTCCACGGGAAGCCGCAGCTGCAGCCATCGTCGGTCTCGACCATCGGGATGGCGTACCAGTCGGCGTCGCCGGCGCCGTAGACGGTCATGCTGGCGTAGCTGTTCGATCCGTCCGAGCCGACCTGGCCGAGGGTCTTGCGGGCCGCGCACTCCGAGTTGGGCTCGTAGCTGTCGCTGAACGCGCCGTCGTCGGTGATGCCGTTGCAGTTGTCGTCGAGGTTGTTGCAGGTCTCGGCGGTCGGGTTGCCGGGCGTGCACGTCGCCGGCGCGCCGTTGGTGCAGATCGGGGCCGTGCGCGTGCACTGGCCGACGCCGCAGGTCTGGGTGCCCGGGTTGACGTTGGTGCACGAGCCGGGGACCGTGCCGGTGCAGCTGCCGTTGGCCGGGTCCTGGCACTGCCCGTGGCAGGTCGTGGTCACCGGGCCGGGCACCGTGTAGGCCGTGCACTCGGTCGCCTGGCTCCGGCAGCTCCGCGCGCCGCTGCAGCTGGCGACGTTGGCCGGCACGTCGGCCTTGCGCTGGCAGCTGTCGCCGCTCCAGCCGGCGTAGAAGCCGACGCAGCTCACCGCGCCGCACTCGTTGTCGGGGTCCTGGCCGTTGGGCACCGCGGTGCAGGTGCCGACCGAGCCGGGCAGGTCGCACGCCTCGCACGAGCCGTTGCACGCGCTGTTGCAGCACACGTTGTCGACGCAGGTCAGGCCGGCGCCGCACTCGTTCGACATGTTGCAGAACCCGCCCGGGCCCTGATCGGGCACGCACATGCCGCCCGTGCAGTGCGCGGACACGTCGCACTGGGTGTCGTTGGTGCAGGTGGTCGCGCAGGTCGGCGGGGTCTGGGTCGGCGACGCGGTGCACACCTGCGCCGGATACGGCCCGCAGCCGTTGGCCTCGATGCCGGCGCAACCGGAGTCGTCGGCGACGGTGGTCGACCCGCACTGCTTGGTCGGCGAGCACACGCCGTCGACGCGCGAGCCCTGGCAGGTCGCGGTCGAGTCGCACACCGGCGCGCGATCGTAGGCGCCGCAGTCGTTGTCGGCGGCGCAGCAGTCGCCCGACGCGCAGCAGAAGCCGTTCTGGCAGTGGCCGCTCTGACACTCACCGTCGTCCTGGCACGCGCCGCCGTCGGGCAGGTCGGGCACGCACTGGCCCTGCGGGTTGCAGAACGCGCCGGTGTCGCACTGGCCGTCGCCGGTGCACGAGGTCGCGCACGGCGGCGTGGTCTGGGTCGCCGAGCCGGTGCAGAACACCGGCAGGTACGGCCCGCAGTCCGAGGCCTGGGTGCCCGGCCCGCACGCCGAGTCGTCGTCGACGTCGTGGGCGGTGCCGCACTGGCTGGCCACGCAGGTCGCGACGTCGGCCTCGCCGTCGCACGCCGACGGCGAGGTGCACACCGCCGGCGACGCGTAGCCGGCCGGGCAGTCCGTCGCGGTGGCGCAGCAGTCGCCGCCGGCGCAGCAGAAGCCGTTCTGGCAGTGGCCGCTCTTGCAGCGCAGCTCGTCGACGCCGCAGGCCTGGCCGTCGTCGAGGTCCTCGCGGCAAGTGTGGCTGCCCGGGTCGCACCAGGCGCCGTCGTCGCAGTCGGCGTGGGTCGAGCAGGTGGTCGGGCACGACGGCGACGGCTGGTTGACCGCACCGGTGCAGTAGATCGGCTTCCACCAGCCGCAGTCGTTGGCGACCGTGGTCGTGGTGCACGCGCTGTCGTCGGGGACGCCGTTCTGGGTGCCGCAGGTGAACCCGGCGGTGCAGACCGCCTCGCCGCGGCTGCCCTGACAGGCCGGCGGGTTGTCGCACACCGGCGCGAAGGTGCCGAAGGTCGGGCAGTCCTCGGCGACCTGGCAGCAGTCGCCGAACGCGCAGCAGAAGCCGTTCTGGCAGTGGCCGCTGACGCAGTCCGAGCTCTCGTCACAGGCCTGGCCGTCGACGACGTCGGCGACGCACACCGAGGCGTCGCAGTGGGCCGCCGGGATGCACTTGGCGTCGCTCTCGTCGTCGCACGAGGTCGCGCACGCGTCGCCGTCCTCGCCGCCGCCGTCGCAGGTGTACAGCCCGCACATCACCGCCGGCTGCTGCTGGCAACCGGCCGCCCCGGCGCACACGTCGCCGGCGCGCTGGAAGTAGCCGAGCTGACCCAGCTCGCACATCGGCCCGGCGCAGTCGGTCGGCTGGTCGTCGACGCCACCGGCGCAGTCGTTGTCGAGGGCGTCGCACACCTCGGTGCCGCCGACGTAGACCTCGGGCTCGTTGTCGTCGCAGTCGGCGTCGAGGCAGCCGCCGCCGACGCCGCGGCGATCCTGGTCGGCGTCGATGCAGCACAGGCCGTTGATCGGCAGGCACTGGCGCTTGTTGGCCTCGCCGACGCCGGCGACGATCTGGCACGAGAACCCGGTCGGGCACACGGTCGCGTCGGCGAAGCAGTCGATCGCGCAGAACTTGCCGTCGGTGAGCTGGACGCAGCCGTCGCTGTCGTCGCCGCAGTCCTCGTCGGTCTCGCAGCGGTCGCAGAAGGTCTGCTCGGCCGGCACGCACAGCCGCTGATCGAAGCCGCCGATCTGCACGGTCCGGCACGCGAAGCCGTCGGGGCAGTCGAAGTTGCACTCGCGGGTGCAGTGCCCCCCGTGGCAGATCTGCGACGAGCAGTCCTGGTTGTCGTCGCACACCTCGCCGAACCCGGCGCCGGCGGCGTCGGCGTTGGGGAGATCGCCACCGTCGGGATGACCGCCGTTGTTGGCGCTCGACGCGCACGCCGCGAACAGAGCGAGACCGACGCAGAGCGCGAACCGATACAGACGAGCGCCAGCGGACATGGGTGTGCTCTCCCTCTCTGTCCGGCATCCTTGCAGTATCGGGCCGTCGATTTCCAGCGTGATCCTTCCTGGTGATCCCGTCTTTTCGTTGCTGTGACGGCCGCGCACGGGTCCCCCGCCGTGCGCCGCCACCGCGCACCCCGTTGCGCCCGGCGCCGGCGTCAAAGGACACTCGCGGGATGCGTCGCGCGGTGCTGCCGCTGGCCTTCCTCGCCGCCTGCCGGTGCGACGCCCCGCCCCGCGTCATCGACGCCGGCCTGCCGCCGTGCGCCGAGCTGGGCGGGGTCCGAGCCGGCGAGGCGACCTTCTACGACCCCGGCCAGCGGGGGAAGTGCAGCTTCCAGCAGGCCCCGGACGAGCTGGTGGCGGCCATGAACCGAACCGACTACGGCGACGCGGTGGCCTGCGGGGCGTGCGCCGAGGTCGAGGGCCCGCGCGGCGCCGTGGTGGTGCGGGTGGTCGACCGGTGCTCCGGATGTGGCGACGGAAACCTCGATCTCGCCCGCGCCGCCTTCGCCCGGATCGCCGACCTCGACGCCGGCCGGGTGCCGATCCGCTGGCGGTGGGTGCCCTGCCCGGTCGACGGCCCGCTGCGCTACCGCTTCAAGGACGGCAGCAACCCCGACTGGACCGCGCTCCAGGTCCGCAACCACCGCCACGCGATCGCCCGGCTCGACGCCCGGCTCGCCGACGGGACGTGGCGGACGATGGCGCGGGCCGACTACAACTACTTCGTCTCGGCGGCCGGGCTCGGCCCCGGGCCGTACACCTTCCGCATCACCGACGTCCACGGCCTGGTCGTCCAGGACGTCGGCATCGCCGCCGGCGACGCGGTCGAGCGTGCCGGGCTGGCCCAGCTCCCACCGTGCGCGGCGGCCCCGCGCTGACCGCTACCGGCGGTTGCCGGCCGTCGCCGATGGTTCCGTGCGCACCTGCCCGCCCGCGCGGGTAATGGAAAGTCATGACCCCGGCCTGGCTCCGCTGGCCGCTCGCCATCACCGGCAGCCAGGCCCCGCGCGCGCTCGTCGGGCTGGCCGGCGGCGCCCTGGCGATCGCCGTGGCCTGCCTCCTGACCTTGGTCGTGTCGGCCGGCGACGTGGTCGCCGGCGTCATCGGCGGCGCGCTGGTCGCGCTGGCGCTGGCGGGGCGGCGGGCACCGTGGACGCCGCGCGTCGCCGCCATGGCCTTGGGCGGCACGCTCGCGGCCCTCACCGTGCCGCGCGAGCTCGGGCTCATCGACTTCAATCTCACGCGCACGTGGACCGAGACCCGCGCCAGCGCCGACTGGCGGACCAACTGCACCATCGTCGGCGGTGGCGGGGCCAGCCTGCCCACCCTGGCCGACGAGTGGGTGCTCGACCTCGGCGGCCTCACCGGCAACGTGGGCGAGCTGCTCCGCGCGCGCCACCCCGCCCCCGACCTCGGCTCTCGCGACCGCGTGCTCACCATGCGCGTCGACGGCGATCTGTCGATCCCGTGGACCACGTGCCTGCCGCCGATCTATCAGCGCGCCCGCGTCCGCACGACGCTCCGGTTCACCGCCCGTGCATCCGCTCGGTGGGCCGGCTGCTCGGCGCGCGGGACGCTCGAGCTCGAGATCGATCGCGACATGATCGGCAGCGAGAGCTGCCGGCACCTGCGCGCGGCGATCGCCGACCACGCGCTCGACCGCCTCGGCGCCCAGGCGGCCGACCTGATCGACTGACGCCCCGCCGGCCCCCCCGCGGTTCTTTGCGCACCGCGCCGACCGGCGGGGTTGCAGGCGACGATGATCGCCTTCGCTGGTGGGGTGCTCGCGCTGGCGAGCGCGGTGGCGGCCACCGCCCGCGCCTCCGTGGAGGTGGTGTGGCTCGGGGTCGAGACGGTCGGCCTCGGCGCGGCGGCCGTCGCCCGCCGGGTCAGGCGGGCGGCCCCTTCGCTCAGCCGCCGGCGGTCCCGATCGCCAGGCGCGTGAGCCCGGCCGCCTTGGCCCGCTCCATCACGTTGACGACCCGGCCGTGGGGGACGCCCTTGTCGGCCTGGAGGACGACCTGGGTGTTCTTGTCGCGGGTGAACGCGGCGCGGAACAGGTTGTCGAGGTCCTTGTCGACCACGGTCTGGCCGCCGACGACGATCTCGCCCTGGACCGGGATGAGCAGGACCAGGCTGGCCTTGCTGGGATCGATCTCCTGGGCGGCGCCCGACGGCAGGTTGATCTTGAGGCCGCTGCGCTTGGCTTCCTCGGCCTTCTCGATCACGTCCTCGGTCTGCTTCTTCTGCTCCTGCGCCTCGGCCTGGACCGCCAGCGCGCTGACCATGAAGATGATCAGCAGGACCAGGAAGACGTCGGTGAGCGGCGTGATGTTGATCTCGGCGAAGATGCCGCCGCCACCGCCGCCCTCGTCGTCGCCGCCGTCGTCAGGCAGCCGCGCGGCCATCGCCCTTGTCCTTCTTCTTGGCGTCGTCGCGGCGGCTGTCGTCGCCCTCGACCTCCGGCGGCAGCTCGCGCAGCTCGGTGAGCTGCTCGAGGAACTCGTCGGTCAGGAGCTTGAGCTCGGTCGCGATCCGCGCCGCGCGTTGGTTGAAGAAGTTGAACAGGATGACCGCCTCGACGGCGACCATGATGCCGGCGGCGGTGACGATCAGCGCCTCCGAGATCGGCTTGGACACCATGGCGAACTTGATCTGGTCGTCCGCCTTGAACTTGCCCATCGCCTTCATGATGCCGACGACGGTGCCGAACAGGCCGACGAACGGCGCGGTGGCGCCGATGGTGCCGAGCATCCACAGCCGGCTGCGCAGCTCGCCGGCCACCCGCATGCGCTCGCGATGGACCGCGGTCTCCAGGTACTCGGGCTTGCCGCGTCCGAGGCGTTCGTAGCCGACCAGGAACACGTCGGCCAGCGGCGACGGCGACCGCTCGCAGGCGCTGCGGCCCTCCTGGAGCGCGCCCTTGGCGAGGCAGCGGCCGACCTGGTCGGCCAGCGCGCGCGCCCGCGTGGTGAACTGCCACTGTGCGATCGCCCGTTCGATCGCCACCGCCAGGGCGATGACCGAGAAGGCGACGATGAACCACATGGCGTAGCCGCCGTGGCCCATGAGGTCCCAGATCGAGCTGTCCATTCCTAGACTTCCTGACGCGCCGGCGTCTGGTCTTTCATGAGGGTGGCCCGACCGGCCCTCCAAGGCAAGGCTCGGGTTCCTGTAGGACCTATCCGACGGTCGACCGGTTGCCCGGGCCGGCGCCGGACGCTACGGCTGGAAGGGGGCCCGGTAGCCGTTGCCGTCGAAGTCGAGGAAGATCGGGGCGGTGAACGCCGCGGCCGGGACGCCGTGGCCACGCAGCGTGGCGTCGATCTGCTCGTCCGTGCCCGTGGCCAGGATCGGCAGCGTGGTGTCGTCGATCAGGTCGCCGCTGAGGATCGGGAAGATGCCGCGGTCGCCGCGGGCGCGGACGATCAGCCAGGCGTCCTGACCGGTGGCGCCGGCCCGGGTCCGGATGTCGGCCGCCGACAGCGTGATGGTCAGCTGGGTCCGGAGGAAGCGGTGGGCGCCGGTCCCACCCGCCGAGACGCTGTCCATGGTCATCGACTCGGGGGCGATCGGAGCCCGGCTGCACGGGTCCATCGCCGACAGCCCCGCCAGCGGCCGGGTCGTCCAGCACTTGAGGGGGGTCAGCGCGACCACCCCGCTGCTCGCGATCGGGGTCTCAGGGCTGTCGTTGGCGAAGATCTCGACGGTGTCGAACTCGGCCCAGGTCGGGGCGGTCACGGTCACCTCGAGGGTCACCGTGCCGCCGGTCGCGGCCGCGACCCGGCCGATCGCCGGCATGCCGTTCTGCGTCACCGCCAGCATCGGCCCGTTGGTCACCACGATGTCGCGGGCGACCCCGCCCAGGCCTTCCAGGGTCGACATCACCGCCTCGACGGCGGCGCCCGACATGAGGCCGACGCCGCTGTCGTCGGCGACCCGGACCATCGTGCGCGGCATGCCGACCGGATCGGCGTGGGAGTAGTGGGTGTCGCTGTTGCCGACCGGCGCGGCGTAGAAGCCCATGGTCAGCAGGTTGAAGTAGTCGCGCAGGACCCGGTCCATCGAGGTGATCTCGCGCCGGCCGTCGCCGTCGGTGTCGGCCAGGGCGAAGCCGTTCCACACCTCGAGGACGTTCCAGCTGTCGTCCCACAGCGACTCGTCGGGCAGGCGCAGCCACGAGTTGGGCACCGGGGTCGCCTCGAAGTCGCCGAAGATGGTCCGGGCGGTGAAGTCGTACTTCAGGTTGGCGCGGTCGAAGAACGACTGGAACAGGGACAGCGCGCCGTCGCCGCGCGGGTGGTTGACCTCGACGATGCGGGCGCCGCGGGCGCGCACGGCGTCGAAGATCTCGCCCGGCACCATGGCGTAGCCCTCGCGCCCGCGCCCCCAGTCGATCGCGCCGCCGTTGGCGTTGGGCTCGGGGGTCAGCGGGTAGGCGTTGAAGTGGCCGTAGGCGAACGGGGTCATCTCGATGCCGGGGACCACGCGCAGCAGGTCGGTGGCGTCGAGCGCCTCGACCAGCGGCTGGAGGTCGACGACCACGTCGTGATCGGTCATCGCGAACAGCTCGACGCCGGCCGACAGCGCCGACCGGACGCGCTCCATCGAGCCGACCGGGGAGTCGGGCGAGCCGAGCTGGTGGACGTGGAACTCGCTGGCCAGGTAGCCGGTGGTGTCGATCACCCGGCGCAGGCGCAGGGTCGCGGTGCCGTCGGCGGTGCCGGCGAAGTCGGCGGTGTCGATCGACCACTCGGTGCCGCGCGAAGCGTAGACCCGGTAGGTGCCGCCGGCGGGCAGGAACAGCTGGGGATCGGCGCCGGGGCCGGTGGTGGTGCCGGCGACCGCGTGGACCGAGCGCACCACGCCGCCGAGCCGGTCCTTGGTCTCGAACAGCCGCTTGTCGGGGAACACCGGGTGGGTGCCGACGATCAGCAGGCGGCCGGGCATCGGCTCGCCGGTCGCGTCGTCGATGAGCTGGTAGTCGAGGCGCACCGGCGCCGGCAGGACCAGGGCGCGGCCGGTGCCCACCGCCATCGCCGGCGACCGCGAGGTGTCCTTGACCTCGGCCTGCACCAGCAGCTCGCCCGACGGGACCTTGCCCGCCCACGAGCCGTCGGTGGCGACGTCCATGTAGCTGAGGATCAGGTCGGTGTCGTCGACGGTGCCGTTGCCGTTGCCGTCGAGGTAGACGCCGACCCGGGCGCCGACCGCCGGGCGGCCGTCGCTGTACATCGCGGTGCCGCTGACGTCGGTCAGCGCCTCGGCCTTGGCGCTGCGGTAGGCGACGTCGACGTCCTCGGCGTCGCGGCCGACCACCACGTCGACCTGCTGGAGCAGGCCCTGCTTGGGCTCGAGCACCAGCTCGTAGGTCGACGGGTCGAAGATGTCGAGCAGGTTGTCGGCGCCGAACAGGACGATCGACACGCCGGCGACCAGGATGCCCGACGACACCGTCGGCTCGGCGAAGCGCGGCACCACGCCGTAGGCCACGCCCGGCCCCTGGTACACCACGTAGTTGATCGCGGCCGGATCGGTGAGCGAGGCCAGCGCCTCGATGCCGGCGCGCTCGAAGCCGCGGGTGTCGCCCCACGCCTCGGTCTCGCCGCCGGTGTCGTTGAGCATGCCGAGCGGGCCCTGCACCTTGTAGCTGCCGGCGTTGAACACCGACCAGTACACCGACACGTGGGTGGCGCCCGGCGCGAGCACGTAGGTGGTCGCGCAGGCGAGCTCGTCGGTGATGTCGGGATCGAGGTCGTCGCCGATCGGCAGCGCGCCGATGCCCTTGAGGTTGATGAAGTCGTTGTTGCCGCTCTTGCCGATGGCGCGGATCACCGCGGCGCCGCCGCGCGAGCCGTCGCGCACGATCTCGACCCGATCGTGCTCGCAGGTGCGGCCGGCCTTGTAGATGAGCGACGTCTCGCCGAAGTGATCGTCGACGAGCTGCTGGCCGTCGGGCCCGATCAGCGCCGCGTCGATGAGGTTGCCGCCCTGGGGCACGACGCCGATGACGCGGCTGGCGGCGCCGATGATGACGCGCACCTTGTCGTTCTTCATGACGTAGTCGCCGACCATGCCCTGCGCCGCCGGGCCGACCAGCAGGTCGGCGGCGGTCGCCGGACCGGCCCAGACCGTCTGGGCCCCGCCCTCGGGCGGCAGCTCCGGGTAGAAATCGTCGAGACCTGGACCGTCGTCCCCGCCGCACGCCGCCAGGCCGCAGATCAGCAAGAATCCAAGCTTCCTCATCGGCCGGCAGGGTAACCGAATCGACATCCGGCCGATGCGAATTTGTCACACGATCCCGCGCTCCCTTGCTCGCGGTCACAAAGGCTGGTCGAATCCGCGCCATGCCACGGATGGTCAAGTGCGCCAAGCTGGGAGCCGAGCTGCCCGGCCTCCCCTACAAGCCCTTCGCCGACGCGCTCGGCCAGCGGATCTTCGAGCAGATCAGCCAGGAAGCCTGGCAGCAGTGGATCGAGCACTCGAAGCGCATCGTCAACGAGTACCGGCTCGACCTGACCCAGAAGAAGGCCCACGACGTCCTCAAGGAGCAGTGCGAGGCGTTCCTCTTCGGTGACGGCAGCGGGCTGACCACGCCGGCCGAGTACGTGCCAGAGCACTGAGCGAGCCGCAGGCGAGCGATCGAAAATGACGCTGGGTGTGCGGGGTCACCGGTCAGGTACGGGGTCGGTCCCATGAATCCCGGCCCCAGCGCCGCCGCGGCCTACGTATCGTGGACGATGTGATCCAAGACCCGGGGGGCCGGCTCGACCTCGACGACGTGGCGCTGTTCCGGGCGCTGCCGCAGGTCGGGCGCCAGCTGCCGTGGGTCCGCCTCGGCGACTGGCCGACGCCGGTCGAGCCGGTGGCCGCGCTCGGCGAGGTCTGGGCCAAGCGCGAGGATCTCACCGCCGCCCGCTACGGCGGCAACAAGGTGCGCACGCTCGAGGCGATGTTCGGGCGGGCGCGCGCCGCCGGCGCCACCCGCATGTGGGCGACCGGAGCCTATGGCTCGAACCACGCGGTCGCGACCGTGCTGCACGCCGGCACGGCCGGGCTCGACGCCGGCGCGATCGTGTTCCCCCAGCCGGCCAGCGAGCCGGCGCTGGCCAACGCGGCCGCGCTGCTGTCGGCGCGCCCGCGGGTGATCGCGATCGACTCGGTCGTCGCCTTGCCGTTCGCGATGGCCGCGACCCGGCGGCGGACGCGCGGCGGCGAGGTGCCGTACGTCATGCCGCCCGGCGGCGCGACCCCCGAGGGCGCGCTCGGCGCGCTGTCGGCGGCGTTCGAGCTCGCCGAGCAGGCCGCGCGCCACGAGCTGCCGTGGCCGCGCCGGGTGGTGATCGCGGTCGGCAGCGGCTGCTCGTCGGCCGGGCTGCTGGCCGGCTTCCACCTCGCCCACTCGCTCGGGCTGGCGCCGCGGCCGCCGATCGTGACCGCGGTGCGGGTGACGCCGTGGCCGGTGACCAGCCGGCTGCGCATCGCCAACCTCGCCCGCGGCGCCCTCGCCCTGGTCGATCGGCTGCGCGGCGCCGACAGCGGGGTCGGCTACCGCGCGCTGGTCGCGGGCCTCGAGGTCGACGGCCGCTGGCTCGGCAAGGGCTACGGCCGCACCACCGCCGCCGGCGAGCGGACCGCGGTGCGCATGCACGCGATCGGCGGCCCGCGCGTCGACTGCGTCTACACCGCCAAGTCGGCGGCGGCGCTCGCCGAGCTGGCCGCGCGCGAGCCCGGCCCGATCGTCTTCTGGGCGACCAAGTCGAGCGCGCCGCTGCCGACCGCGACCGACGACGACATCGCCCACGCACCGCGGGCGCTGCAGCGCTGGCTCGGCCGCTGACTCGACGCGCGCTACTTGCTCGAGGGCGACGGGGACGGCGACTCGGCGGCGTCGAGGCGGGCGTCGTTGCTGCGGCTGGCCCGGCTCTTCATCTCTTCCTGCTGCTTGGCCCGACGCGCGCGCTCGACGTACGAGCGACAGGCGCGGACGGCGCGGTCGTTGGAGACGTTGGCCTGGTAGTACTCGGGGGCCTTGCGGGCGATCTCGGCGCCGACCACGCCGGCGTCGTTGCACTTGCCGGCGGCGACCAGGCGGACCATGCGCGCGTGCTGATCGCGGGCCCACGCGGTGCGCTCGGCGTCGGCGCTGGCGTCGTAGGCCGGCGCGCGGCCGACGTCGGGCTTCTGGGTGACCGCCGCCGGCGGCGGGGGCGGGGCGGCCGGCGCGACGGCGGTCGACTCGGGTCGAGGCGCGACCGCACCTGGGCGGCCCGCACCGCTGGTCGCGCCGCCACCGCCACGCGCAACCTGGCTCTCGACCAGC
>Ga0247822_10001220_pt1 | contig 15518 bp, 16 predicted proteins | sample 13C_Cellulose_Da_FD_192423 | JGI IMG/M metagenome (GOLD analysis project Ga0247822, IMG submission 192423) | Soil microbial communities from agricultural site in Penn Yan, New York, United States - 13C_Cellulose_Day30 | ecosystem: Environmental > Terrestrial > Soil > Agricultural land | place...
GTGCACGTCGAGGGCTGCGAGCGGTGCCGCGTGCTGATCGCGGAGCTGGCGCGTAGCTCGACCATCGATGGCCCCTCCCCGCGCGAGTACGCCGAGCGCGAGGCCGAGAAGCTGATCGGCCGCTACCGGATCGAGGACCTGCTCGGCATCGGCGGCATGGGGCTCGTGTACACGGCGCGTGACCTCGAGCTCGGGCGGCGCGTCGCGCTCAAGCTGCTGCGCTCGAGTGACGACGGGCGAAGCGCCGAGCGGAGGGCCCGCCTGCTGCGCGAGGCGGCCGCGATGGCCGCGCTGTCCTCGCCGCACGTCGTGGCGGTCTACGACGTCGGCACCCACGGCGATCAGGTGTTCATCGCGATGGAGCTGGTCACCGGCGCCACCGTGCGGTCGTGGCTCGCGGCGCGACCACGAACGTGGAAGGAGATCGTCGACGTGTTCGTGCAGGCGGGGCGAGGGCTGATCGCCGCGCACGAGGCCGGCATCGTTCACCGTGACTTCAAGCCCGACAACGTCTTCGTCGGCGACGACGGTCGCGTGCGGGTCGGCGATTTCGGGCTCGCGCACGCGCCGGCGGAGATGGTGCCGGCGCCACCCGGCGAGACGCCCGCCGAGCTGACGGAGACCGGCACCGTGATGGGGACCGTGCGCTACATGGCGCCCGAGCAGCTCGAGGGGCGGCGCGTCGACGCGCAGAGCGATCAGTTCGCGTTCTGCGTGTCGCTGTTCGAGGCGCTGCACGGCACGACGCCCTATCCGGGCACCACCGCGGCCGCGGTGCTCGCGGCGTTCGATCGTGGCATCGCGCTCGACGGCAAGGCGCCGCGCAAGCACCCGCGCTGGCTCGATCGCATCGTCGAGCGTGGGCTCGCCCTCGACACCTCGACGCGCTACTCGTCGATGAAGGAGCTCGTCGAGGCGCTCGCGCGCGAGCCGGTGCAGCGGCGGCGGATCGCGATCGCGGTCGCGACGGCGGGCGTGGCGCTCGCGGCGACCGGCGCGGCGTATGCGCTCGGCAAGACACCGGGCGAGGCGGGGGCTTCCCCGTGCGCCGGCGGTGCCGCGATCGTCGACGGCGTGTGGGGTCGCGCCGCACGAGCGCGCGTGCAGGGCATCTTCGCCTCCTCCACGAACACGCAGCTGCGCGCGCAAGGCGAGCGCGTCATCGCCGGCCTCGATGCGTACGCGGGCGCGTGGCTGCGCGGGCACGCCGACGCGTGCGAGGCGACGCTCGTGCACGGCACGCAGTCCGCCGAGCGCATGGACCTCCGCATGGAGTGCCTGACCGAGCGGCTCGGCGGGCTGCGCGCGCTGACCGCCGAGCTCGCCGTCGACAAGGCCGACCTGTGGAAGGCGATGCAGGCCGTCGATGCGCTCGCGCCGCTCTCGGCGTGTGCCGATCCGAAGGCGCTGGCGCTGCGGCATGCCCCTCCCCTCGCCCCCGCGGATCGCGAGCTGGAGGCCCGTCTTCGCGGCGAGCTCAGCTCTGCGAAGGCGGCCGGCGACCTCGGCAACTACACGCGTTCGCTCACGCTCGCCGACGGCGCGCTCGCATCGAGCAAGGGCCGCGAGTGGTACGAGGCGGAGGCCGGCGTGATCGCGGGCCGCATGCTCACGCTGCTCGTGCGCGGGGCCGAAGCCACCGCGAAGCTCCACGCCGCCGCCGTCGCCGCCGATGCGAGCAAGCACGATCGCGCAGCGGCTGAGGCGCGCATCCTGCTCGTCTCGAGCATCGGCTACACGCAGAGCAAGCCCGACGAGGCGGCGCAGATCGTGCCGTACGCCGCCGCCTCGATCCGCCGGCTCGGCGGTGACCCGCAGCTCGAGGCGCTCCTCCTCCAGACGCGCGCCCGCGTGCTCGGCCTCGCCACGCGCTACACCGAGGCGCTGCCGCTGATCGAGGAGGCGCGGCGAATCGCCGAGCAGCACGACCCCGACAGCGTCGCGCTCGCCGCGGTCTACAACACGCTCGGCAACACCCTGAGCGGCCTCGGCCGCCACGAGGAGGCCCTCGCCGCGTCGGCGCGCGCGCTCGCGATCTTCGAGGCGAAGTACGGCCCCGAGCACCCGCAGGTCGCGATGGTGCTGACCAACCGCGGCGGCTCGTTCCGCTACCTCGCGCGCTACGACGACTCGATCGCCTCGCACCAGCGCGCGATCCAGATCCGCGAGAAGGCGTTCGGGCCCGACCACGTCGAGGTCGCGGCCGCGCGCACGAACCTCGCCAACACCTTCGACGCCTGCGGCCGCCACGAGGAGGCCTACGCGGCGTCCAGCCGCGCCCTCGAGAGCTTCGAGAAGGCGCTCCCCGCCGAGCACGCCTGGATCGGCACCGCACGCGTGAACATGGTCGAGCGCCTCCTCGATCTCGGGCGCGTCGACGAGACCGTGGCCTACGCCACCCAGATCCTCCCCGAGGAGCGCCGCCTGCGCGGGGCGCGCGGCACGACCGCCAAGCTCCTCGGCATGCTCGCCGGGGCGCGCGTCCGCACCGGCACCCTGCGCGATGCGTGGGACGCTCACCGCGAAGGGATCGCCCTCGCCGCCTCCGGGGCGGACCGCGAGGTCACCGCCGACGTGCTCACCTGGTTCGGCAACGCCCTCCTCGCCACCAACCACGCGCGCGACGCCGCGAATGTCCTCGGGCAAGCCGTCACCGTGCACCGCGAGCTGTACGGCGCCGATCATCACCTCACCGTCGCGACCGAGGTCGCGCTCGCCGAGACCCAGCTCCAGCTCGGCCGCCGCGACCTCGCGGTGCCGGCCCTCGAGCGTGCGATCGCCGCGCTCGCGAACGTCCCGCAAGCGACCGCGGACCTCGCGCGCGCCCGCGCCGCCCTCGCCCGCGCTTCACTCGCGCGGTAGCTGCGCGCCTTGCCGGCGCTGGTCGGGACGGTCTTTCACGTGCAGGAAGTACGCACCCACGCGCGCCCACTCGCGCAGGCGATCGAAGCGTCCGGACGCGCCGCTGTGGCCGGCCGTGAGATCCACCTCGAACACCACGAGGTTGTGATCGGTCTTGGTCGCGCGCAGCTTCGCGACCCACTTCGCGGGCTCGAAGTACTGGACCTGGCTGTCCCACAGCCCGGCGCGCACGTAGATCGACGGATACGCCTGTGCCGTGACGTTGTCGTAGGGCGAGTAGCCGAGCATGTACGCGTAGGCTGCGGCGTCGCGCGGGTCCCCCCACTCGTCGAGCTCGTTGGTGGTGAGCGGGATCGACTCGTCGAGCATCGTGGTCACCACGTCGACGAACGGCACCAGCGCCGCGATGCCGCGATAGAGGTCGGGGCGGAGGTTCGCGATCGCGCCCATGAGCAGCCCGCCGGCGCTGCCGCCGATCGCGAACACCTGGTCGCGAGCTCCGTAGCGATGCGCGACGAGGTGCTCGGTCGCCGTGATGAAGTCGATGAACGTGTTGCGCTTGGCGAGGCGCCGGCCGGCCTCGTACCACGCACGGCCGAGCTCCTGCCCTCCCCGCACGTGCGCGATCGCGACCACCCAGCCGCGATCGAGCATGCTGATCGCGTGGAGGTCGAGCTCGGGCTCGTACGTGTCGCCGTAGGCGCCGTAGCCGGTGACGATCAGCGGCGCGGTGCCGTCGCGCCGGGTGTCCTTGCGATAGACGACGGAGATCGGGACGCGTGCGCCGTCGGGCGCGGTCGCGTGCAGGTACTCGCTCGCGTAGCGTGACGGGTCGTAGGTCGGGACCGGCGTCCGCTCGAGCAGCGTGCGCGGGTGCCCGGCCGCCGCGACGTCGACCTCGTAGATCGTGTGCGGCGTGGTCAGCGAATCGTACGCGTAGCGTACGCGCGTCGAACGTGGGTCCGGCGTGTCGTCGAGCGTCATCGCGTAGCTCGGGTCATCGCCCGCGAGCTCGAAGGGTGCCCCCGTGGTGGGCAGCACGCGCACGCGGCGCAGCCCTCCGCTGCGCACGTCGAGCGCGATGAACGTGTCGTACAGCGCGAAGCTCTCGACGAACGTGTCGGCGCGGTGCGCGACGAGCTCCTTCCAGGCACTGCGCTCCGCCGCGCGCGCGGCCGGCACCTCGACGAGGCGGTAGTTCGGCGCGGCCTCGTTGGTGCGCATCACGAATCGCTCGCCCACGTGATCGACCTCGTAGTAGTGGCCCGGCGAGCGCGGCAGGAACACCGACGGCGCGTCGTGCGGGCGCGTCACGTCGACGAGCCGGACCTCCGTCGTGTCGGTCGCCCACAGGTCGATGACGATGTAGCGCTTGGACTTCGACAGCGCGAGCCCGACGTAGTACGCGCCGTCGGCCTCGCGATAAACCACGTCGTGCGTGCCGCCGAGCACGTGGCGCATCACGCGATCCTCGCGCAGGGTCGCGGCGTCCTTGCCGACGTAGAACAACGTGCGATCGGCCCACGCCAGATGGGGCGCGATGTTGGTCGCGGTGTCGGCGAGCACGCGGCCGGTCGTGAGGTCCTTCACGTGCAACGAGAACTGGTTGCGACCGACGGTGTCCTCGGCCCACGCGAGCAGCGTCCCGTCGCGCGACACCGCGTAGTCACCGATCGCGAAGAATGCGTGACCGCGCGCGAGCAGATTGCCATCGAGTAGCACTTCCTCGGACGCGGCCAGGGTGCCGCGCTTGCGCGCGTAGATCGGGTACTGCTGCCCGGCCGCGTAGCGCGTGTAGTACCAATAGCCGTCGTCGAACACCGGTGGGGTGGCGTCATCCTCCTGGAGCCGCGCGCGCATCTCGGCGAACAGCGTGTCCTCGAGCGCGCGGAGCGGGCCGAGCACGCGCGCGGCGTACGCATTCTCGGCCGCGAGGTACGCGCGCACCGCCGGGTCCTGCCGCGTGTCGTCGCGCAGCCAGTAGTACGGGTCCACGCGCACCCCATGCGGCGACACCACCTCGTGTGGGCGGCGCTCCGCAACGGGGATGTCCTGCCCCGGGCGCGCCGAGGCCGGCGGCCGGCACGCCACGGCGACGGCGAGCATGACGAGCACCCTGACCAGCATCGACGCCGAGTCTCGCATCTGTGGGCGTGTCATCCGAGCGCGATCGGTGTATGGAACGCGCGAGAGCGAGGACACCGACGGATGCTCCTGTTCAAGAAGGCGTTCCATGCCGGACTCGCGAGCGGCGCCGTGACCCTGACGTTCCGGCGGTGGGAGAAGCCGCACGTTCGCGCCGGTGGCCGCTATCGTTGTCATCCGATCGGAGTGCTCGAGGTCGACCGGGTCACCCAGGTCACCGCCGGCACGCTCACCGAGGCTGATGCCGCGCGCGCGGGGTTCGCCTCACGCCGCGACCTCGTCGCCTATCTCGCCGAGCTCGGCCCGCTCACCGACGACACGCCGCTGTATCGCGTCGAGCTTCACTACGGCGGCGATGGCGACCGCGTCGAGAACGCGCTCGACACCACCCTGTCCGATGCACACGTCGCCGAGCTCGAGGCCAAGCTCTCGCGGCTGGATCGCAGCGCGCCGTGGACTCGCGAGACGCTCGCGCTGATCCGCAAGCACCCGCGCGTCGCCGCGTCGAAGCTCGCGGCCAAGCTCGGGCGCGAGACGGTTCCGTTCAAGGTCGATGTCCGCAAGCTCAAGAGGCTGGGCCTCACGCAGAGCTTCGAGGTCGGCTACGAAGTTTCGCCGCGCGGGCTCGCGTTCCTGGAGCGCTCGCGCCGCCGCCGACCGAAGAAGAAGGCGTAGGCGAGTGGTGCACCCCTTGCAAAGTGTGGGGGCACAAACATCTGGAGCTATCGATGATCGCCGCAACCATCTCTTCGGCGGTCGTGCCCGTTCCCTCGTGGCCGGGCCGGATCGCTATTTTGCTCCCAACCGAGCATCCCTCGCCTCGCTTCGTCGCCGAAGCGCTCGCGGAACGCTTGCGTGCCCGCGGGTATCACGCCGATGTCCTGGAATCGCCGGCCGCGCTGTCGGCGGACTACGACGCGCTGGTCCTCGGTGCGCTCGCCGATTCCGAGGAGGACTTGCGCGCCATCGCGCAGTATCTCGAGCGCGCACACGGCCAGCTCGCGCAGGTCGCCACCGCGCTGTTTCTCGTCTACGAAGCGTGCCGAGTCGGTCACGATCCTCTCGGCGGGATCGCAGACATGGTGACGCGCCTGCACTGGCGCCCCGATCTCGCCTGCGCGTTCCAGGACGACGAGGCCAAGCACGGCGCGATGATGCGCTGGTTGCTCCACCACATCACCCGCCGGCACGAGCTGTCGGTGTCGAGTCCCGCGGACATCGATCGCTTCGCGGAAGCGATCGCGACCGGGCTCACGCGGGCCACCGTCACCGGCGACCTCGCGCGGCTGCGCGCGCTCCGGCATCGACCAGCGTTCGCCTTCTGATCAGGACGAGCGCGCTCGCCGCTGCCGCGTCCGCGCGGCCTTGCGCGCCGCCTGCGAACGCACGCGTGATCCCTTGGTCGCCGCGCCCTTCCGAGCAGCGCGTGACCGCTGCTCGTGGGTCCGGCGAGCGGACGCGCGGCGACCTTGCGTGGACAGCGAGCGACGCGTTCCGGCGGCGCGGCCTTCGCGGCGCAGCGCACGCGTCGTCGCCTTCGCGCGGCGGCGCGACGGCTTGCGCTTGGGGTAGGTCTTGCCAGCCTCGAGCTCGCGCCGCGCGGCGCGGCGCGTCCGTGCCGAGGTCGTTCCCTTGCGCGGCGCCGGCACGCCAACTCCTGCGCGCCGCGCCTTCGACAAGCCGATCGCGATCGCCTGCTTCGACGAACGCGCGCCGTGCTTGCCCTTGCGGACGTGGTGGATCTCTTCGCGCACGAACTCGCCGGCGGCGGTGCGCGGGCTCCGGCCGCTGCGCAGCTTGCGGCGGGCCCTCTCGACGGTGGCCTTCTCTGGCATGTCTCGCTCCGTGTTGGTTGCCCGCCGAGTGCGTGCACGAGACATTCCAGCGTGCTCACGCCCCGCGGCGCTCGCGGAGCATCTGCTCGACGCGGCACATCGCGTTCCACGTGGTCAACGCATCCGCACGCCCCGGGCGCGCGGTGTCGATCGAGACCCGAACGTACGGCTCCCCGATGTCGTCGGCGCGGACCGGCACCGCATCCGAAGGTTCGAGCGGAGCAGCATCCGCATCGGCCGGCAGAGGCTGGATCGTCGCGCTGCTGCCACGGGCCAACCTCGGTTCTCGTCGGCGCACGGCGACGCGGCGTCCTACACTCCGCATTCTCGACTTGCTGCCCATCGCGATCCTCCTGTCGGCGATCCACGCGGGGAGCAAGACCGGTGCCCGCGAACCGGCGCGATGCGGGGCGGCGGCTCGCGTCGCCGACGCCACAGCGAGCGCATGCGCGCGATGCACCAAGGACGACGGGAGCGCGACGTGCGCAGCTCTACGCGCTCGTCAGGGAGCAGGCGAGCTCGCGTACGCGTGCGTGGTCGCGACGTGATCGCGGAACCAAGCGATCGCGAGGCGCGTGACCTCGTCCAGCGTGCCGGGCTCCTCGAACAGGTGCGTCGCACCGGCGACCACCTCGAGCTTGGTGGGACAGGTCATCAGCCGCATCGCGCGCCGGTTGAGCTCGAGCACGTCGCGATCGTGCGATCCGACGATCAGCAGCGTCGGACAGCGCACGTCTGCGAGACCTTCGCCTGCGAGATCGGGCCGCCCCCCGCGCGAGACCACGGCGCGCACGCCGGGATGGGCCGCCGCCGCGAGCAACGCCGCCGCCGCGCCGGTGCTCGCCCCGAACAGGCCGATGGGCAGACTCGCGAGGTCCCGCTGCGTGGCGACCCAGTGGAGCGCCCCTGTCATGCGCGCCGCGAGTAACGGGATGTCGAACCGGAGGTGACGCGTGTAGCGCTCGGCGGCCTCCTCGTGGATCGTGAGCAGATCGAACAGCAGCGTCGCGAACCCCGCGTCCGCCAGTGCTTGCGCGACCACCTGGTTGCGCGGGCTCGTCCGGCTCGAGCCGCTTCCATGCGCGAACGCGATCAGGCCTCGCGCGGCCGGCGGCAGCATGATGTCGCCGCGCAGCGCGGTACGCGCGGCGCGCACGACGACGGAGATGGGCGCGGTGTCCATGACGACCTCACGGGTGAGCGGCGGGCTCGTGCGTCGCCGCGGCTTGCTTGCGTGCTTCGTACTGCGCATCGGCATCGTCGAGCAGCGTGCGGACCTCGGCGTCGCTGGTCTGATCGAACTCGCGGTACCACAGACCGATCGCGGCCATGTAGCCCGGCGTCGCGAGGCACACGACATCGTCGACCAGCGGGCTGATGATCGCCACGGCTTCGGGCGCCGCGACCGGCACGGCGACGATGACCTCCGACGGCTCGCGCTGGCGCAGCGCCTGGATCGCCGCTCGCATCGTGGCGCCGGTGGCGAGCCCGTCATCGACGAGGATCACGCTGCGCTCGTGGACATCGAGGAACGCGCGGCGGCCGCGATAGAGCCGTTCGCGGCGGTCGAGCTCGGCGAGCTCCTCGTCGACCACCGCGAGGAGCGCTTCCTCGGAGACGTTCATGGCTTCTCGGATCGTGTGATCGACGACCTGCACGCCGCCCGACGCGATCGCGCCCATCGCGAGCTCCGAGCGGCCGGGGACGCCGAGCTTGCGCACGACGAGCACGTCGAGCGGAACTTGCAGCTGCGTCGCGACCTCGTAGCCGACGACGACGCCTCCGCGCGGCAGCGCGAGCACGATGACGTCGGGCCGCTCCGCATACCCTTGCAGCGCGAGGGCGAGCTGCGCTCCTGCATCGCGGCGATCGCGAAAGATCCTCATGTGGGAGCGAAGTGCACGAACAACGCCACGTAACGTCGGGAACTCATCTTGCGTGAGCCTCCAGGATGACCATCTACGCGTGTCCGCTGCACTCCGAGGTCGAGAGCCACCGACCCGGCACGTGTCCGCGATGTGGGCAGAAGCTGGTCGTGCGCGAGGACGAGCGGGCCACCACCGGCCGCAAGCCCAAAGATCTCCCGATCCGCCGGGACGCGTGAACCGGACGTGAACCGAGTGACCGTTCCGCGACGCTCGCCGAGACCGCGTGGCGCCGGCGCACGGTCGGCCGGTGGCGCGCGGCGTGCACCGACGAGCACCTCATGGAGAGCCCTGCCCGTGCATCCGAGATCGAGCTCCTGCTCGGCGACGTGAACCCGTCGGTCATCGCGCGCATCCTCGAGACCGGCGCATCGATCGCCGAGGTCGACGAGGCGCTTCGCGCGACCGAGGACGAGGACGCGTTCGGCGAGCAGCCCCACACCCCGTCGACGTCACGCGTCGCCGAGGTCCGCGCGATCCTCGAAGAAGTCGCGATCGAAGACGCCCGCCTCGTCGACGAGGACGCCGTCACGCGCCCCTGAGTGCTCAGCCCTGCTGCTCGGCGATCACCGCGTCCAGCGACAGCGCCTCGAGCTTGAGCGCCTTCGCGAGCTGCGCCGCGATCTCGCGCTCCTGCGCCGAGACGTCATCGTCGGCGAGCGCGATCGCGATCCCGAGCCGCAGCGCGGCCTCCGCGTCGCCCGCATCGGTCAGCAGCTCCGCGACGCGCGCGATGCGCGGCTCGAACCCCGACGCCTCGAGCTCGTTGGTCACGACGGTCAGCAGCTCGTCGACCTTGTCGCGATCGACGCCGCCGAGGATCTCGAGTCGATCGAGGAGTGCGTCGTACTCCTGCTCGCTCGCGTTGCCGTCCGCCGCCGCGATGAGGAGCGCGCAGGTCACCGCCCCCTCGAGGAAGGCCTCACCGGTGAGGCGCTCGGTCATGCGGTGACGGGACCACCAGGTGCGCTTCTCGTAGCTCGCCATGGGCGCGGTTATACACACCCGTCAAGCAGCGTTCACGGGAGGAGACGTGGTCTCGCCGAGTTAGCCGTGGCCCGGCGCTTGCTGTCCCGGCCTCTCCATGCGCCTTCGCTTGCTCGCCGTTGCCGGCCTCGCCCTCTTTCTGTCCGGTTGCTCGCTGTTCATGCGGTCGATCGAGAAGCCAACCGCGCAGGTGCGCGGGGTCTCCGTCACATCGGCGGCGCTCATCGGCGTCAAGGGCGAGCTGTCGCTCGATGTCTCGAACCCGAACGCGTTTGGCGTCCCCCTACAGTCGATCGACTGGCAGCTCTCCGTCGGCGGCTCGCGCGCGGCGACCGGTCAGGTCGAGCTCTCGCAGACCATCCCGGCCAAGGGCGTCGCGCCGGTGACCACGTCCCTGACGATCCTCGCCGGCGATGCGGCGGCGCTCGGTATCGTGCTCGCGAACGGAGCACGGAACTACGAGCTCGCGGCGCGGCTCACGTTCTCGACGAAGATCGGGCCGCTCACGGTCGACGTCCGCCACACCGGCACGCTCGGCGGCACCGGCGGCGTGCTCGGGCAGGCGCGCGCGCTCGGGCTGTGAGGGCTCAGCGTTGCCGCGCGCCGTCGCGGCCGTAGACCAGCGTGGTGCCCACGGCGGCACCGAACCTCCGGGCTTCCTGCCCACCCTCGTCGACGAACACCTGCGCGCCGCGGATCTCTGCGGCACGCTCGACCAGCGCGTCGCCGGCGTCGCGCGGCGCTGCGCCGGGCCGCACGATCACCACATGGACTTGCACGTCGCGCCGGAGGGCCGCGAGCTCGGCGAGCTCTCCGAGCTTCGCGCGCGGCGCCGGCGCGTCGCTGTCGACGAACAGCACCACGTTCACGACGCCCGTCGCCGGCGCCATCACGCTGTCGGCCGGCCACGTCGCGGCGCCGCTCACCGGCGGCGCCTGGTAACGGGAGACGGCGCCGAATGCTGCCGCGACCCCGATGAACCACGCAGCGACGACCGGTGCCACGACCCGCGTGCTCATGTCACCAACTCAGCTCGCCCGCCGCGCGACGTCCAGTCGCACGCGCACGCTCCCGGCGCACGACGACGAAATTACGGGTCTACACGTACGGGAGCGTCCTCGTGCACCCTCCCCTCGAGGTCCAGATCGACGCGGCGCTGGAACGTCGCCGACTTGATCCACATCGCTTCGAACGGCCGCTTCGTCGGCGGCGGGCGCAGCTCCGTACGCCCCGCAGCGATGTCGAGGGACACCGCGTCCATCGCGACGAAGTGATGATCGAGGAACTCGATCGTCACCTTCCCGAGTGCCTCCGCCGTCTCGATCCGCAGCGTGCCCGTTGGCAGGGCATCCGGCGCGGGCAGCCCCTGCTGCCGACGCGCGTCACGCTCGAACGACACCGCGAACGCAGGCGCCCCGGGATCCGGCGCGGTGTAGCTCTTCGCCCATGGCGCCTCGCCCGGTACGAGCTCCGCTTCGTCATCGGTGAGCCGGCGATCGAGCGGTCCGGTGTGTCCGAACCCGTCCGCGACCGGGCCCACCATCAGCCGCGGCGCACCGCCTGCATCGACGACGAACACGCCGAGCCGCGGACGCTTCGCGCCGAGGTAGTGGATGCCGCGCTCCTGATCGCGGTCGTACGTCGCGTAGTCGGCGACGAATGCGGCGTCCTTGAGGCCGACGTCGAGGTTCGGGAACAGATCCATGTACCAGCCATCGAAGGTCGCGAGCGGTGTCGTCGTGCCGTAGCCAGCCGCGAACGTGTCGCGGCGCTCGACGATCATGGCGAGGAAGCGCTTCGCCTGCGCCGAGAGCGGCCGGTTCGCGAGCTGCTCGTCGGAGAGCGCGGCGAGCACGCGCATCAGGCGCTCGAGACGGCGGAAGTAGGCGGTCGCGCCGGTCGTGCCCGCCGGATCGAGCTCGCGGAACACCGCCTGCCCGCGCTTCGCATACGCCGCGAGCGCGCGGTACGTCGCCGGCGCAGGCTCGACGTAGCCGTCCGGAATCTCGCAGCCGCCTTGGTCGTAGAGCTGCGCCTCGACGAGGACGTGGTTGTGGCGCAGCTGCCCGTACGCGACGAGCGCGGTGTCGAGCCGTAGGTCCTGATAGGCGGCGGTGTCCATGAACGCCGGCATCGCGCCGCGCGGCTTGTCGGCGAGCGCGCGGATCGCGGCGAGCCACGTGGTGTAGAGGTCGTCGCCGGCGGGGATCGCGGCCAGCTCGCGCCGCGCGTCGACCAGGCGCGCGTGCTCCTCGGCGGTGGGCGCCAGGTGCGCGAGGGCGCGATCGTGACCGAGCATGAAGCCGATCTCCGCGGCGCGGAGGTCTGGACCGCGTTCCTTCGCGAGCGACCACATCGCCTGGGTGCCGGGGGTGATGCGCGGACCGAGCACGGTCGCGATCACGGGCAGGTTCGTCACCGCCGGGTTGGGGTGCAGGTTCGTCGTGCGCACGAAGCCGGTCCCGATCGCGGTGCGCAGCTTGGCGGGCGTGCGCGCGAGGTCGAGCGTGGTGATGCCCGCTTGCTTGCGCAGGGCGAGCAGCTGCGCGAGCGAGACATCCTCGCGCTTGCCCGCGATCGAGGCCCACGCACGATCGAGCGTCGTCACGTGCTTCAGCGCACCGGTACGCTGCGCGAGATCCGCGAGCGCGAGCGCGACGACGGCCTCGCGTGGCGTCTCGCTCGGATCCGGGGCATCACCCGGCTGCGAGCTGCGCGTGTCGCGCGACACGAGGTTGAGCTCGACACGCGACAGCCACATCGCCGCGCGGAAGTAGCGATCGAGCCCGCGGAAATCACTCGCGGCGTAGTGTCCGCGCGGCGTGAACTGGCTGGCGTCGAAGTTGCGCCGCCGCCCGAACAGCTCGATCTCCTCGGTCCCGCGCGCGCGTTCGATCGCCGCGAGCAGCGGCGCCGCCGCCAGTCCGCCTGCCGGACCGAGCTCGCTCGGCACGTGCTGACCGGCGAGCAACGAGCGCGCGACCGTCAGGTACTGGTCGAGATCCTCGGCGACCTCCTTCGGATAGTGCTTGGCCGCCGCGGGCAGGCCGCAGTGCAACGCGCCCAGCAAGCTGTCGAGCTCGCCGATCAACCGTCGCTCCTCGACCGCGCCGAACAGCATGTCGTGCGACGCGTAGACCGTGTGGAGGATCGAATCGAGGCTGACGAACACCGGCAGTTGCGCGCGATGAACGTCGTAGTACGCGGTCGTGTACGTGCCGTACGACAACCGCTCCGGCACGACGAAGCCGTCGCGCGCGAGCTGCGCCTCCTCGCTCGGCGTCAGCGCGAGCGCGTTGCGGACGAGGTCTCGATGCCGTGGGGGCGTCGTGTGGTCCCACCCGCGCGTGGACATCGGCGCGGGCGCGGGGCGGCGCAGCGTCAACAAGTCGCTGGCGAGCTTGTCGCGGTGGCGCGTATCGCAGATGCCCGCCGACGGGCGCTTCCGGTTGATCTCCGCGAGCTTTTCATCGAGCGTCTTGCCGCCCATGTCGTCGTCGACGACGAAGGGCTCGTCGACGACGACCGGTTCCTCCGGCGTCTGCGGCTCGGGATACGCGATGAAGCCGTGGACGACCGAGCGCTGGCACGCGTGCTTCTGCCACGGCTCGGGCGGCGCCGAGAGCTCCGTTCCGCCGGCCCATGCTTCCTCGGCGGCGTCGGCATCGGCGTCGGGATCGGGCGCGATGGCCGGCGCAGGTGCTGCTGTGCGCGCGAGCGGAGACGCCGTGGTTGGTGCGCTTCGTACGTTCGGCGTGACGCTCGTCGACGCGGAGCACGCTGCGAGGATGGCGAGGGCGATCGGTGGTCGCATCTGGCCATGAGACGTCGCAAAGCCCCGAAAGTTGTGCGGTTTATTTCACGCGGGCTGCGCAACCGCGCCGTGCGACGCGTGTCGTCGTTAGTTCAACCAGATCTTGGTACCGGTGACGCGGACCTCGCCCTTCGCCTCGACGGTCGCGTCTTCCTCGGCCGCGACCGCGATCTTGCCGCCCTCGATCGCGACCTGCTCGCTGCCCTTGATCTCCACGCGGCTCGACTCGATCTCGACCGCCTCGCTCGCCTTGAGCTGGAGTCGCACGCTCTCCATCTGGAGCACCGGGCCTTGCTCGGTCAGCTTGATGCGCAGCTCGAGCATGCCCGACTCGTTGCGGATCTCCACGAGCTGATCGCTGCCCTGCTCCGAGATGACCAGCTTCTTGCCGTCCTTCAGGAACACCTCGCGCTCGCTATCGGCGGTCTCCTCGACGGCCGTCTCGGTCACGAGCTTCTCCTTGGGACCCGCGGACATGGCTCCAGGGTAACACACCCTCGGCAGCCCTCCCCGAAGGAACCTAGGTCGCTCAGGATCCGTATATCCTTGGCCACAGGAGCCCGATGCCCGCCCCGTTCCCCGACGCGATGAAGCAATTGGTGCGAGCGAAGTTCTGCACCTTCCAGCTCAAGGTCCCTTCCGACTGGAAGCAGCCCGAAGGCGAGGCGGCTTCGCAGTTCAACGGCGCGTTCAAGGACAACGAGCTCGTCACGCCGCCGGATACGCCGCTGTTCCTGCCGGCGACGATGAACAAGTACCACACCGACGCGCAGCGCGAGGCGAACAAGAACTACGGCGACTTCATGGATGGGATCTCGGCGGCGATCTGCGACGCCTGGAGCCAGTGGCAGAAGGCCGCGACGCTGGTCACCGTGATGATCAACGCCAGCATGGCTGCCGGCGGTCAGGTCGTGGGCCCGCCGTGGGCGCCGCTGATCCTCGCGAAGGCGCCGATGGCGAACCCGTTCCAGGTCAAGCACAGCACCGCGATCGCGAACGCGCTTTCCACCGCGTGGCTGACCTACACGGCGTCGATCAAGGTGCCCGGCCTGCCGTGGTATCCGGCGTTCCTCGCGAGCCCCGGCCCGATCGCGCCGCCGATGCCGAATATCCCGGCGCCGCTGCAGTCACTCGTCCAGGTGCCGGTCTCGCTCGCGCCAGCGATCCTCGCGCAGCAGATGTTCGGGCTCTATGCCGATCCCACGACACCGTTCACTCGCGAGCTGTTCGAGGCGATCGCCGATGGGTTCGACAAGTGCTTCAAGATCTGGCAGAGCTCGACGATGATCACGAACGTGATGGGCACCGGACCGGTCCCCACGTTCGCACCACCGCTCGTGCCTGTCGGCCCGGTCGTCGGTGGGTTCGGTAACATGACCCCCGGCGGATTTGTCTAAGGAGCCCCATGCCCCCGCAAGGACGAGTTGGAGACAAGGCCCAGGTTCCGGCGGACTCGCACGGCTGCCCCGGGTGTGCGCATCCGTGCATCGGCCCGGGCACGGCGGGCTCGCCCGACGTGCTGACCAACGGGCGCCCGTCGCTGCGCCTTCAAGATCCGGGCGTGCACTCGTCGTGCTGTGGCCCCAACACGTGGATCGCCACGAAGGGCAGCAGCACGGTGTTCATCAACAACAAGCCCGCGCACCGCAAGACCGACCAGACCACCCATTGCGGTGGAGTCGGCATGCTCGTCGAGGGCAGTGACAACGTCATGGTCGGCGGCTGACGTTAGTGGGGCGTCATGGGTGAGAAAGGACGTCGGCACTGATGCCGCCCTGGATCACCATCTCGCCCTTCGTCTCGTGAACGGCGGCTTCGCCCATTCTGGCCTCGACCTCGCCGTTGGTCTCGTGGACAGCCGCGCCCTCGTCGATCAGGCACACGGGGATGTCCTCGCGGCCTTCCCGTCGTTCGTCGCCGCGCAGCGCGTAAGCTGCCGCACCCGCGCCC
>Ga0247822_10001221_pt1 | contig 15518 bp, 33 predicted proteins | sample 13C_Cellulose_Da_FD_192423 | JGI IMG/M metagenome (GOLD analysis project Ga0247822, IMG submission 192423) | Soil microbial communities from agricultural site in Penn Yan, New York, United States - 13C_Cellulose_Day30 | ecosystem: Environmental > Terrestrial > Soil > Agricultural land | place...
GCCGACGCCACCAAGGCCGCGCGTGTTCACGATGAGGCGTGCCCGCTTGTCGCGGCAGCGCGCAAGAGTCGCGGCAAGGTCAAGGTGACCGCGGTTGAGCAGGGGACGATCGACGATCTGAATGCAAGCGGATGGCCAGTGAAGTTCTGCAAGTGCACGAAGGTGAAGCTGTGACCCCCACCCACTTCCTCACCCCGCTCATCAGCATCCGGATCGCCGCCATCGGCTGCGGCTACGTGGTCTCGGCATTCCGACTCGGCGATGATGGCCGGCCTGACTACGACCAGCTGGTCTACTGCTGCGACTTCGAAGATGGGAATCGGGCCGTGGAGGTGTATAGTGGGCTCTGTCAGGAGTGGGGGAGAAAGGTGGCTTGAATGGCACTGACGAAGCGACAGGAACTCACGCGGCTCACGGTAGCTGAAACCGAGTTCAGGTTGGCCACCACGATTCTGGTCAACTCCGTGGCGAACCTTGAGCGCGTCATCGGCATGACTGAATCGGATGAGGCTGGCGAGGCGCTACAGGTGATCCAGAGGACTGGCGCAAAGATTCGTCGCATGGTGATCGACCTGGAAAACGAGATCGATTCCGAATTGAGCGATCTGTGACCGCCGCCCTCGCCATCCGTCCACCCATCGACCTCGCCCCCTGGCGACTCAGCCGCGACAGCGACGCCTACTGGGCCACCGTCGAGGCTGCGGCTCGGGAGGTTTGCGGTGATGCGTTCGATACGATGACGCTGAATCAGGCCTTGCGCAGATTCGGCTACGAGCGGGCTACGGTCGACGGGTGGCGGGTGATCGCCAGGAATGGCGTGGTGAAGCGGCGATCGAACTGGCCGCCGGGGACGTGGATATGGTTGGCGAGAGTGAAGCGGCGGGTTGAAGGGAGACGAGGATGACCCCCGCTGAACTGACCGCCCTGCTCGCGCCCGTGCGCGCGGAGCTCGATGCGATCGACGCAGAAGCTCGCCGAGATTATGGCGCTGGCTCGGAGACGTCGCTGGCCAACTGGCGTCGACTGCGAGCCGCCCTCGACAAGCTCGCCCCTCCCTCCGAGAACGGGGCCCTGATCGTGCTCGGGTTCGCTGCGCTTGGGATGCTGAAGGAGTTGCGGGAGAGCGAAGCACTCGGTCGCGCTCGGGCTGGGTTCGTCTCGACCACGGCGGGCGAGGACTGGATCGAGCGCGCTGACGCCCTGCTAGCCGCCGCCTACCCGAAGAGCTAACCCAGTCTCGCCATCACCACCTGGTAGCCGTACGCCGTGAACACGCCCTTGGCCGTCCCGCGGTAGCGGATCAGACGCTCTTTCGCCAGTTCCCTATGCGTCTCTGGGCGCGGAAACTCCCAGGTGTCGAAGTGCCGTCTCGGTTCAGGCAGCGCTAGGTAGCGATCTGCTATTGCTTCAAACTCAGCTTCGGCTTCAGGTGTCACACCAGGAATGTGACCGATCGCGCACAGTCGCGCACACAAAAAGAGAAGACCCCGATCACCACTAGGATGACCGGGGCCTCGGGTAGCAACTACTTCACGGACTAGCCGGGTTCGCTGCGATTGTTGGAGCTGGCGCCGAGAGTTGAACTCGGGTCGTCGGGGTACAAGTCCGATGCTCTCCGCGTTGAGCTACACCAGCGTGATCTTGTCTCCGATGGTAGCAATCCGTTCGGTAGTGGCCGGATTTGGTTTCGCGCTCGGCTGTGGCGCGCTCGCGGTCGTAGGTTGCCGACATGGCGATCCTTCACACGAAGAAGGTCTGGAAGAAGCCTCCGACGCCGCGTGTCGTTGATCGGGTCAACCAGCTCACGCGAGAAGAGGAAGCGAACGTCCTTGAAGCGATGCGCGTCGTTCGCATGCAGAGGGGCTCCTGGGACCCGATGGCGCGGTCGATGCGGATGACGTCGCGAACGAGGTGGAGAAGATGCAGCGCCTGCTCGCCGAGCTGAGAACGTCCGAGCGGCAGGTGTCGGCGCCGCCATCGGCAGATGCCCAAGAACTCGCCAAGTTGAGCACGCCCGAGATGGTGTACTACGTCCTGCGCAAGTTCCCGAGCGGGCTCAGCGGCAGTGCCATCATTGAGGGGATCAATAGGCTCCGCGGGGATGTCGAGGAGGACAACATCAGGTCCGCCATCTATCGCGAGTCCACCAAGGTATCCGGCCGCCTCGCACGTAAGGGGCCGAAGGGCGAGTACATCTACTTTCTGAAGGAGGCGCAGAAGCGGTAGGCGCCCACAAACGACGAGAGCCGCCTTTGCTGGGCGGCTCCTATCGAGCCTCGGTCGCTTACGACCTCGGCTTCGTCCTTCCTTGCAGGGTGGGGACGGAGACAGGTTACCGCGTACCGGCCGCCGAGGCAAATGCCACAGGTGCGTCCGGAGGTAGCTCGTAAAAATGCGTCGAATTACAAAAGTTTAAGCTAGGCCGGCTGACGCTGCCGGTGAGCCCCGGATCTGGACCCCTTCGCGGGCGACACTAGGCGGCCGAACGAAAGGCAGTCAATTTCTCGTCGATTGTCTCAATGAGTTCCACGATGTCCCCCTCGCTCGTGAAAACGAATCGATACCCCGCGAAGCTGCACTCTACGGGATAATCCTTTGTCAAGGCCGCAAGCTTCCGAAGATGGGTGCGCAGCGCCTCAAGCGCGCCTGCCAGCGCATCAACGTTCTGCTTGTTCACCCGGATCTTGCTCCCCATTTCAATCTCCTTCGGGCTTCAGTGGGCCGTTGCTTAGCACGACCAACGTCGCAACGGGGTTTGCAAAGTCTGCACGCTCTCGCGTTCTTCCGTCGCTTCCGTTTGTGATGCATCCGATCCTCCTGCCGGCGTTACCGGCGTGGGTGGGATCGGGATGCCGTCACCGTCGAGTTGGTCGCAGTACTCGCAGGCTTGATTCGTGCGCTGCATCATCTTCGCTCGCTCTCGCTTCGCCCATGCGATCCTGTTTTCGCATTCCTTCGGCGAGCACACCCGCTCCAGGTCTGCCAGCAGCCGCTCGGCGTCTTCACCGTAGAGTGTGGTCATAGCATACGCCCGTGGAATCGAACCACGCACACGCAGGTTTGGAGCCCGCATCGCCAGCCTTGGGACATGGGCGCATTCATTCTACTTCGACATCCGCGTGAGTTGGACTTGAAGATATACTGCCAAATCTGCCGCCTCTTCAATTCCGTCGCGAATCATGTCCCGTCTCTGATCGGTGAAGTCGTCGTTGTACTGCACTCGCCCGATCGCCAGTCGCTTCGCCGTCATGAGCAGCACCTGGCGCGCGGTGGGGCCGAGGACACGGAAGGCTTCGAGGAGTTCATGCCACTCGCCGACGTTGGGCGCGACTGGCGGCGGCGCAATGCACGGCTTAGCGCACGGCTTCCCTTCCTGATGCCTCAGCGCGTCGAGATCTTCAGGGATGTGACTGTAGTTGATCACGTCATCCCGCAGAATGACGCCATCGTGGCCCGAGTCAGACATCGAAGTAGACCTTTCGCGGCAAGCCACAGACGCAGCATCCCTTGGGTTGACGGCAGACGACGCAGGCTTTCATGAGATCCTCAGGTATTGACGAACGTCCAGGGCGGGCGAGTGAATGGGGTCTCGGCGGCAGCACACTCGAGCGCGCGCTTTAGCCGCGTCTTTGGCTGTAGCTTGCCGGACGCGGTCTCTCGCAAGCTCACGCAGGCCTTGTCTCCGCCGCTTCCGATCGAATGGTAGCCGTGCAGTGGCCGCCATCCGCAAAGGTCAGACTCGATGACGAACAGCTGGCCACCGACTCCAAGCATTATGCCAGAGTCCCCGATATCGAACCAACCTGACTCGATCACGAGCCCTTCGCCGGTCAGCGCCTTTCGAATCGCCGCAGCCATGTCGACGTTTACCCATCGGTCAGGGTCGTCGCCGCGCTTGAATGTGGGCACGTTGACGATGTGCCGCATCACCGGCTCGAGCCTGCACTGGCCGCAGATGCCGATCACCACGTTGGCCCGCTGGAACACTTTGGGTAGCGTCTGCAGCGCGACCGTTTCTTCGGTAGAAATAGCCGAGTCACCGCCTAGCCAGACGGAGCCGCGGTGTTCCAGGCCGACTATCGTGGTGATGGCAACCTCACGAGAGAAGCAACCAAGCCGCCACGTCCGCGACGCTAGCGCCTTGGGCCTCATCCTTGAGCAGATTCCTGATCGCCGCGCGGGTGTCCTCTAGGCGCCTCGCAGCGGCCGCGTCGTCACTGACGAACTGCTCAACGAGCGTCACGTAGGCGATCTCGGCCGCTAGGATGGCGGCCTCCGGTGAGCGCTCGCAGACAATCTCGCCGAGATAGTCGCCGACCTCACCGATCGCGTTCACGTAATCCAGATCGTTCATCGCCTTGCATCCCTCGCGATTCGGCCGGCTCGAGCTTGGGCGTCGCATCTGAGCACGGTTTGCCCGTTGAACCGATCGCGCCAGTAGCAGGCGAGGCGCTTCATCTCCTCGACCTCACCGCGAAGATGGACGATCTCGCGAGCCGCACGTCCTAGCTCTTTCGCCTGTCGCGGCATCTGGTCGGAGATGTCGCATGCGATGACGAGGAGGTTGTCTTCTGGGGTCATGCGGCCGCCTTTTGACGAGACAGGATCCGATCCATGCGCAGTTCCAGCCGAGCGATCCACTCCATAACCGTTTTAGCTCCCTTGCTTGAGTTGCATTCTCGGCAGCAAGGAACCACGTTCGTAGCGTCGTCAGCTCCGCCGCGCGCAATCGGAACTACGTGGTCCATTCCGATGTTGCCCTTTGAGAAGCAGTAGGCGCAGGCGTGGTGGTACTTCTTCAGAAGCGCGCCCCACTCCCGCTCGGACACACCGGAACCAGCCACAAGCGACTCACGCAGAGCGCGACGACGATTCCTCTCCCTCTGCTTTTCCCTAGTGCGCACCCTTCTCGGGTGGTCTTCGGGTAGCGCCATAAGAGCAGCCTTCTCTTGTTTCCTGGCGGCAAGGATCCGCTCTCGGTTCGTGTCGTAACGAACAGGCTGGTGCGCCTTGTGCCAAGCAAGCTGGGCCTCGCGATTCTCTGCGTAGTATGCGCGCTGGTTGGCGCGCTTCTCGGGCGCCTTGGCTCGGTAGTTTGCCTTCTTCATGAGAATGAAACAGGCCTTGCAGTCGTTGCGATAGTCGCCCTTGTCCGAGCGCCAGTAGAACTCAGTGAGCGGCTTGGCCTCTTTGCACTTGATGCACTCGCGCATGCCGTCACCACACCGCCTTCGGCACAGCGTTCATCGGTGCGATCTGCTCTGCGTCCAGCGTGTTGAAGATCTGGATCGGTTCCTCGCGCTCGAAGTAGCTCCGCTTCGTGAGACCGAAGTCGCGGATCGTTCCGTGCTCAGTCACCGACCACGAGAGGATAAGGCCCCCTATCGCAGGCGACCCGCCGAGACTCTTGCCGAAGCTCGACTGGCCACCCTGAAACGTTGGGCAGGCGATGCCGTGGACGCCGCGCTCGTAGATGTAGACGAAGCGATGCCAATGCCCACACAAGAGCGCCTGAGGCTTTATCGAACTGTACCGTTCGATCTGCTTCTGGACCTGATAGCTTGCCGCGTACGAAGGCGAAACGCGCGGGTGCCAAAGGTGAATAACCGCGCCTCGCACCTTCAGGAATGCAGAGCGGTCACCGTAGAACTTCAGGTCATTGCGCCCACGATCGCGGAAGTAGCCGCTGATGTGGTGACCGATCGACATGCCGGTCTTCTCTGAAAACGTCTGATCGTGGTTGCCACTGATCGCGTGGTAGGTGAGCCCAGGCCGATGCGGCAGAACCTCGAACAGATCTTGACACTGATCGTCGAGCCCGGAGTGGGTGAGCTCGAAGACGCCGTGTCGGTAGCAGCCGTCGAGAGCGTCTCCGACATGCAACACCTCACGGATCCCGCTGTCGTATGCGCTGTTTACGAAGTCTCGCAGTTGGTCGCGCAGGCAGTACTTTGAGCCAAGGTGCGTGTCGCTGATGACCGCCACGCGCTGCGTTTCTCCAACGACAGGAGCTACGCCAACTTGGACAACGCGATCATCTTGAACTGGCCCGCGGATGCCGACGTGATCGTTCTCGACGTGGACCTGGACGCCAGCAGACTGCGCCGCTTCGATGAGCGACCGAGCCTTGCCTGGCGACAGGTCCAGCTTGTCGCAGAGGGCGGAGAACCCGAGCGGGCCTCGCTTCAGTACCTCGACGAGACGCTGAAAGCGCTTCGGTTCTCCGCCAGAAATGGAAAAAGCCTCGGGTGGCGTTGACTCGTCCGAAGACGGCAACACGACCCGAGGCGGTATAGCGTCGACACTCCCGTAGGAGGCCGACTTAAGATATGCGCCTGGGCTCTTCAGCCCAAGCTCAGGGAAACGGACACGTCCAACACCAAAGACCTTGCGAAGGTTTTTCGGCGACGTCTGCCAGCCGCGTTGTGCGCCGAGAATCTCGCAGGCTTCGGCGACAGTCTCGCACGCATTGAGCACGCGAATCGCGAACTCGAAGTCCTCTCGCTCCCGACGAATCTGCAAACCCATGCAGCTCTCCCGATCGCGAACCGAATCAGTCCGCGCATACGTTGCTTCCGACGTACGTCAATCGCGACGTCCGTCTACACAGCGGACACTAACCCGTCTGAGTGCAGCTCCCCAAATCACGGCCCGGGACAAATTGACGACACTTGCGATCGAAGTGACGGCGTTCTGTCTCGCTACTCCGTCACCCACTCGATCGTCGGATACGGCGTATCGACGATCAGGATCGGCGCGACTGCATTCCGCCCCGGCAGCGGCCTCGGCCAATGCGTCTCGATCGGCCGCATCGGCGGCAAGCCCTGAGGCCGAGTCACGATCGCGACCTTGCCGTCAGCCAGCACCTGGATGTGGTAGTCCATGACCGCGCGGTCGAGTGCATTCTGTCGCCGGTCAGATTTCTCCAGCGCCTCGATCCGGGAGAGGGCGACGTTGAGCTCGTCACGGGTGACGGCGATGGTCTCCCCTTGGCTAGCCACCCTCGGAGCCTCGGCCTTGGTCGCGAGTGAGGCGCCACCTAGCCCGACGCCCGATAGTGCCAGCACCAGCAGGGCCCACGATTTGGCCGAACCAGTCGCCTGAACCTTGATGTCCCCGCTCTTGGGCGCCACCGACTCGGGAGCGCGTCTATGGGCCGCCTGGGTAGCTTCCTGGACCTGTCGTCGGGCAGCCTCCAGGTCAGCCAGCAATCGAGCGTTCTCTCGCTCGCGTTGCTCTAGCTGGCGTGCCGTCTCGGAGTCATCGAGTGACGGGCGGCTGGGCTGCCTGCCTCGCGGCGGTATCGTGGGTCTGTCGGCCATAGTGTCGGCCGATCAGGACTCGGCGTCTAGTTCGATCTCAGGGTCGTGCCCGTTGCCGTTGCCGTTGCCGTTGCCGCCGGGCCCGTTCACGCGCTCGATCCCGTGGGCGTCGTCGGCCTGCTTACCTTCGTGCGCCTGACTCCACCGCATCAGGTGATCGATCTGGTAGTCGTGGAAGATGTTGGTGGACGTCAGCCGATCCAGCGTCTTCTCGAGCTTCCGGTCGAGTTCCGCCAGCCCCGCATTCGTCTGCTCTTCAAGGATGCGCGCGATCCCGTTCACCATGTCATTGGTGACAACGGTGGCGGCATGTGCAGCTCGAGCCTCGGACGTAGCGGCAGCAGCCTGGTTCTTCGTGGCGTTCACCTCGATCGCCAGGTTCGAGACCTTGCGATTGACCGCCTTCACGTCGAGGCTGAGTGAGTCGACCTTGCTAGCGATCTCACTCAACAGCCGCATCACCGGGTCAGCCGGAGCCGGGTCGGTCTTCTTGTCCAGCTCCGTCGGCACCAAGTCCGCCGGCAGTGGCGGTGGCATCAGGTCGGCGCGCGACAATGGCGGCCCGTCTTCCGGATCATCCAAACTCAAAGCATCCCTCCCAACATCGGCAGAAACAGAACGAGCGCGCCCCACGCGATCACCTGGCATTCACACACGACCGACCAAAAGAAGTCGGGCACGGTGTCGCGAGTACGGGCGCCGGTTTCGATCACAGTAGGCCCTGGAGCAGACGCTCAGCCCTGGTCGGCTCGACCTCACGAAGCCTCGCGATGAGTTTCAACCGCGAAGGCAACCGCTCTGCCGCTGGGCGCGTGATCGAAATCGCAGCAACCAGGAGCGCGACATCTAAGCGCTGCTCATCCAGGGCTTGAACTGCAGCCTCCGTAGCCGCCCAGTCGCCAGCCGTGAGCATGGAATCAACGCGATCGTAGAGAACATCGATCGCGTCGTCGGTGTCGCGCGCTGCCATCTCGTAAAGATCAGCCCACATCACGACTCCAGCTTCGGCGCAGGCACGCTTTCGATGCCGGCGAGCTCGGCCATCTTCGAGATGTGGTCGGAGTCGCGGGCTTCGCGGGCGGAGTCGGCGATGAGCGCGAGAGACTGTGCACGCAACGTAGCGTCCGACGCTCGCTGTGGTTCAGCCACAACCGATGGCGCCTTCTGCGGCTCAAGCTTGGCGACGTAGATCTCGGCGCGCTCAGGCCAGAACAGCTCACCTACTGGTAGATCGTGTTCCAGCGCGTAGGCCGTGTTCTCAAAGCAGAGGTAGTTCGCTTTGTTACGGGGCACGATGCCGCCGTTCGAGACACCGTCGACCACCTCACGAATCTTCCCGGCCCAGCCACCGTTCGCGTCCTTCTTCAGGATCTGGCGCCACTGACCGGCGTTGATCATGCGGGTGAAGTTCGGGAACTTCTTGGCGAACGCGGGGCCCACTGCCCACGCCATCGAACTCACGGCCAGCTGGCAGTCGGCGGTCCAGTTGTCCCACTCCGGAAAGTGGTTCTTCTTCATGTAGGCGGCGTTGCCCAGGAGCTTCGCCATCACGAGCGCGTCGATGTCAGCGGCATCGAGATGCAGACGAAGCGGTGCGCGCTGAGCCTGGATCCGATAGTGGGACTTCGCGAGCGCTTGCTGCCCCTTCAACAGGTTCCACTCGGCTGCGACCTGCTGCTTCGTGGCCAGCGTGCCGTCGGGGAGTTTCCACGCGAGCTTCTGTGCCTCGTTGATCGTGTCGATCAGGTTGCCTTGACCGGTCGTGACGAGACCCAGGATGTCGAGATACATGGTCGACACCCTGCCTTCATAGGCAGCGCTATGTGCGAACCAAGCATCGATTACGGATTGGTGCATACTAATCTTGTGTGCTAGTTATAAGCTCTGGTGATCATGCAGCTCGACGACAAGACAGTGGGGCGGTTTCTGGGATTCATCGAAAGAGGGGGCGCTGACGATTGTTGGAACTGGACAGGAGCCAAAGACCGGCGCGGCTACGGAAGGTTCAATGTCAAAGTTGATGGTCGGTGGTACACCAAGCTCGCGCATAGGCTCGCATTCCTGATCCACTACGGTGAATGGCCAAACGTAAGCCGGCATCAGTGCGACAACCCATCATGCTGCAACCCCGGCCACATTCTTTCTGGAACTCAGCGCGAGAACATGCGCGACATGGCTGATCGGCAAAGGCGCAGGGGTATAGTCGCCGTTTGCGGAAGCGCCGTCAGAAACGGCCGACCACCGCGATTCACGGAGCAAGACATCCTTGAGATCCGGTCCGCTGTGGCCAATGGCCCACGTGGCACCTCGACGCTGCTGGCCCAAAGGTACGGCGTCTCTAGAACACAAATCTGTGACATCGTTAAACGTCGCGCCTGGAAACACGTTGCCTAGTTCCACCTCTGGTCATCAGCCGCCGCCCGCTCGGTCGAGTCCGCGATCACGATCACGGTGGCCGACTCGTCGAATTCGCCGATCAGATCCTCAGCCGTCTTGGGCTCCGGCTCGATCACTTCGCGGATGCGCTGCCCAGCCGCTCGCTTCATCGCGCGTGCGTGGCTGAGTGAGCCGAGCGCGTAGCCGATACCAACCGCGATGGCAGTACCGACGAAGGCGAGCGCGTGGGTGGCGAGGTACAGACCGACGTGGATTGCCTTGCTGGAGCGAGTCACTTGACCGCCTTCTTCGCCTTCGCGGCCAGGTTCGCCGCCTGCTCCATCGCGATACCGGCGCCTTGCTTTAGTCCGATCTCCATCGCGACCTTTTGCAAGCGCCTCTCGATCGACTCCGGCCGACCGCGAACGATCTCGGACACGACGTCGAAGAGCAACTGTTGCTGTTCCGGTGACAGGCTCGCGGCCGCGGCGGTGACCTTGTTGACGATCTTGTCGATCATTGGCACGCCTCCAGTGCGGCCGTGATCCGTCGATGACATTCGGCTTCGATCTGCTCGCGAGCCGCACACTCAGCCCAGGGCTTGCCTTCGCAGCCAGAGACCGCGAGCGCAGGACATTCGACGGTCGCGACGCGGGTAGCATCGGGGCAGGCTTCGTCGGGAACGACTGGATCGCCGAATCCGCAGCCAGTGAGCACAAGAGCCAACGCGAGCGTCGACAGCCCAGCACCAGGCGGAACCACAGGCGGGATCGGCTTCGCGGCGACGGGAGTTTGGTCGCCGCCGGGAGGATCCTTTGGTGGACCCTTCAGATCTCGGAACGCCTCGCTGACCCGCTTGAGGTCGAGCCCAACGCCCTCAAGCAGCTTGCCCACTCGTTGCAGGAACGGGATCTTGGACGCGACCAGCGCGTGGCCAAGGACACCCATCGTGATCGCGATCGGACCGGTAGCGATGGCGAACGCGGTCACCATGTTGACGACTTCAGTGATGGTCATGTGGTTCCAGAAAATTAGGCGGCCTTTTCGACTCGCGCCCTCTGACGCCGTGGCTAGTCAGAGTGGCGTCACGGCTAGGGGACAGTTGCCGGTGTTCCCGGTCGGTCCCTTCCGATGGTGACTTTGCAGCGAGCCGGCCCTTCCACCCGAATAGGTGGCGCCGTGGTGGGCTAAGCGAGCGAGGGTTGTAATCTGCGCCGTAGCGCCTCTGTCTGTCGCTCGCAGGTTTGGAAAAGGTGCGGCGAGGATCGACATCACGTCGGTCCACCCTTCCGTTCGCAATTGGCCAACGGCGCCGCTGGGGGTCGTGGGCTAGGCCCAAAGACGTTCTACATCGACTCTCGTAACCGAACCAAACCAGCGCCCTGACGTGTTTGGGAGGAGAACTCCGCCGGGGCGCTGGTTGAGTGCGGCTACGTTGACCGGGTGATGTCCGCCTTGATCATGATCTGGCCAGACGCGAGCGTGTAGACCGTTGCAGGCGATCCGGAGATCACGCCCTGCAGGTCGTAATAAAGTCTGCCGGTTGGCCAGGCGGTGGTTCGCGAGGCAGGGATCGTGATGACGATCGCGGTGCCGTCGATGGCGATCTCTCCAGTGGCAATGCTCGCCTGGTCGATCGCGCCGGTGTCGGTGACCTCGCTGCTATCCGGGATGCTCGTCCTGAGCGTGAACTTGATGCCGCCAGTCAGTGATTCTGGTGAGTACGCCGAGCCACCCATGGTGATCGGCACTCGACGAGCAAAGGTGTCGCCGCGGGTTTGAGGATCGAGAGTGGTCATACCTTGGTCCAAACTCCGGCACTTGGGGTGGGTAGGCTGGTCCAGAGCGCCGCGTCAGCCATAGGTGTCGGCAGAAGCGTCCAGGCGGTGGCTGCCGGTGTGGGTAGCCGCGTCCAGGGACCGACGACGGGCGGCGACTCAGGCAGGACTGGCCCCGTCGAGATCGCCTCCGTCGGGCTCGGTGCCGACTCAGCGAGTGCACCGACTACGAGAGCGCTGATCGAGATCGCGTCCGTTGGTGACGGCGCAGTCTCGTTCGCTGAACCCGTGATCGGGAGCGCAACATCGAGCGCCTCGGTCGGGGAGGGGGCTGTCTCGGCGAGCGTTCCAGTGATCGGCGCGACGCCTTCGCCGAGGATCTGATCGGTGGCGCTTGGAGCCGTCTCGGCGAGTTCGCCGGTAACCAGCACGTTGCCAGCCACGGTCTCGCTCGGGCTTGGCGCAGCGTCGGCTAGGGAGGCCGCCACCAGGACGGCCCCGCCCAGGCTCTCTGTAGGCGACGGCGCTGCTTCAAGGAGCGAACCCTCCGGCTGCTCGACCTCGCCGCTCAATGCCTCTGTGGGGCTAGGAGCGGTCTCCGCCAGCGTCGCCGCGATCGGCGCATCCGCCGCGAGCGTCTCTGCCGGTGATGGCGCAGACTCGGACAGGTCCGCAGAAACGAGCGCCTCGGCAGCCAGCGCTTCCGTAGGCGACCCCGCGGTATCGGTCAGGGTCACCGCTACAAGCGCGGCGGCGGCGATGGCTTCGGTCGGGCTTGGGGCGCTTTCGGCTAGCGCACCTTCGACCGACGTCTCACCGGCGATCGTTTCCGTTGGGCTCGGCCCCGTCTCACTCAGTGAGCCTTCGTCGGGGACTTCGCCGCTGATTGCCTCGGTGGGCGACGGCGCAGACTCGGCTAGGTCGCCTTCGATCCCTTCGTCGCCGCCGCCTTCGAATGGGTTCGCTAGGTCGTTGTCGTTGGCGGCTGCCGTGTCACCGGCAAGCGCCTCGGTTTCATCGAACGAGTCGAACTCGCCGAAAAAGAGCAGGTGCGAATAGCCGGCCGCAGAAACCGACATCGCACCGAACGGGCATCCAGTGATCGCCTCGTCGGTGCCGGAATCGATCGATACCGTGGCGTTCTGCGTGACGCCGCTGGTGGTTCCGGTGCGTGAGCCCTGGAAGTAGACGCGCGCCCTGTCGGCCGCTGTGGCGTTCGGTGTGTCGAGAACGAAAAGGAAGTGATAGAGCGTGTCGGCGGCCAGCGTTGTGTCGGTAGCAGTAACGATGTCGGTGCCGTTGAAACGGAAGCGAACGTCCTCGCCGTTGCCGCCCATCCATGCGCCAACTCGCATGCTGCCTAATGAATTTTCGTCCTGCCCAACCCCAAACAGGACCTCTCCCGTCATGGGCACGGTCGAGCCCGTGCGGACCACTAGTTCGATGATGAGCCGATCGGCACCGTGAACGCCGGTGATGAGCGCCGATCCGGTAGCGTTCGGCGCAGCGTTGTACTGGACGCGGTAGCCCTCGCCGAGCCCATCACCGTTTCCGTACCATCCGCCTGACGAGCCGAAGCTCTGGAACGATGGCCCGCCTATGGCTGCGGATATGGTTGTCCCGGACCCCGCGTCGAAGGGCCAGGAGGTGATCGGCGTTACGTTCATCGACCAGTCGACTCAGGATGCGCGTCGGTCCCGAACCAGGAGAGCGCGACGTCCATCTCAGCGCCCAGTGGGTAGCGGGTACGCGCGCTTCGCTCTACGCAGCGAACGGTCACCAGCGGCGCCCCGAACTCGCGCCTGGACGAATTGGCGTTACCGACCACGGTCCAGATCGTTCCCTTCCACGAGCGCCATCGCGTACCGTTGGCCGGCTTCGGATTGAGAGTGGCGAGTTTGGCGGCTGCCACGTTTTGCTAGCTCGCCGGCACGGTGAAGACGTGGCTGTTGACCGTGACGTCCTGGCCAGACGCGATGTTCGTGTTGTCCAGGCTCAGCCCACCGAGCGTCGCACTCGACCAGAGGACGTTGTCATCGCTATCCGTGATCTCGTAGCCGTCCGCGTCACCGCTCGCGACTGCGGTCCCGGTCTTGGGGAAGCTCGCTGCCGTCGCTTGGCCTGCTCCGGGCGTGCCGGCAGCACCGAAGGCCGTCGTCTCGTAGGTGATCGTGACGAGTAAGGTGCTGCCGTCTTTGATCTTGAGCTTCCCGCCGGCAGATCCGGCGTCGATCGAATCGACGTAAGCGTTACAGGCGTTATTGCGAACAGTAGTTCCGAACGTAGGCATTGCTAATTCCCTTGGTAAATCGCATCAAACACAGCCACATCCCCCGCCGTGATCTTGTCGTTCCCGACGTAGCAGCCGTACATCAGCAGCTCTGGATCCGACGAGTGACCGAGCCCGAAGAAGTGGCCGAGCTCGTGGAGCGTGACCGCGTAGAGCATCGAGATGTCAGAGATGCGGCTCGCGCTGAGTTCGATCCGATGCGGCCCAAGCGAGGTCAGGCCGGCGCACTTCGGGCACCGGTCGATCTTGAGCACACCGTCGATCGACCAATCGCTGGACGAGTTGCCGGTGAAGAGCATAGGCGAGGCGCGCCCGTCGGTGACGTCGTTCCAAACTGCGGCGGCGGCCCAGATGGCGTCCCGCTCAGCCGACGAGAACGCCTGGTCTACAGTCAGGATGGCGTTCAGGTGTTCGGGAACGGCGACGCTCTCTTGGTCCCCGTAGACATGGCACTCGTCGGGAGCTTGGCAGCCGAGGAGCGCGGTCAGCCAGAGCCAGCGGATCACTCTGCGGCGACCTGTTCGACGGGTTCGACCGGCTTCGCCTTCAGGATCGTCGCAACGAATGCCCGCTCGATTCGAGGGTTGATCTGAGCATCGACCTTCTCACCCGCCTCATTCGTCGCGACCAACGGCATCAGGAACGACACCTCGGACGTCTCGATCAGCTGGCAAAGAAGCTGGTGATCGCCATCACGCAGGCTGAGGACGCCGCTCTCTCGGGCTTCATCGGCCGCGTCGACAAGTCGCATGGCGACCGCCACGACGCTCACCGGTTTGGCCAACCTCGGCTCCGTGTCGACGTAGTGAATCAGGCTCTGTAGAAACAGCTGTTCCGGAGCGCCCGGCGGATTCGCCGGCACCTTGATCTCGATCATGTTGTCCTCCCGTTTGAGCGCTACTTGAGAGCGCGAGTTCTTGCCGGCGCGGCGCTGAGCCCGCCCACGCCCACATCACCGACCTCAGACGGCAGCTTCTCGATCGTCGGGTCGGTGTCGATCTTCTGTTGAGCTAGTCCACGGAACAGCGTCTGCTCGGGTGAGCCGCTCGCATAGGTCGCGGAGATCCGGATGTTGTTCGGTCCGATCCCGTCGACGATGAGTGCGCCAGGATCCTGTGCCGTGTCCTCGGCGAATGCGACGCGGAAGGTGAAGTCTTGGAGTCGAACGTCCAGCTCTTTGACGACGGTGCGGCGAATAGAGGCGAGGATGGTCATGCTGAGGTGGAGTCCGTGACGAGGCCGAGGTTTGAGAGCGCGGTCATGAGCGACCCAAGCGCTGCGTTTGAGCCCTTCGCTCCAGACACAGTGGGCTTGGCTATCGGCGCCGTGTTGAAGAACGCCATGCCCGTCCCATCGATGCGGATGCGCTTGGTCGAGCCGTCTTGCAGCGAGAGTTCGCCGTTCGCGGTCGCGCCGGTGCCAGCGCGGATCACGAGCGCGCCGCCCGTCCGCGTGCCTGAGCCACCAGTCGCGTCGCCAGCTTGGATGGTGAGCGCGCCGCCGACGTGAGTTTGCCCTGCTCCTGTCGCATCACCAGCGCGAAACGTGACCGCTCCCGCCGTATGCGTACCCGCGCCGCTTCCCGTCTTGTCCTCGCCCTTGATCGTGAGCAAGAAGCCGGTTCCGGTGGTGGCGGTCGAAAGTAGCGACCACGTGGCCGCAGCGCTCGCGTCATGGCGCATGGTCGTGGCGTCGATCTGAAACCGCGGCGTGTTGTTGATCGAGAACTGGTGGACGTCGAACGAGTTGTAC
>Ga0247822_10001223_pt1 | contig 15502 bp, 14 predicted proteins | sample 13C_Cellulose_Da_FD_192423 | JGI IMG/M metagenome (GOLD analysis project Ga0247822, IMG submission 192423) | Soil microbial communities from agricultural site in Penn Yan, New York, United States - 13C_Cellulose_Day30 | ecosystem: Environmental > Terrestrial > Soil > Agricultural land | place...
GTACGGCACTCAGCCTGGGCCGGGGTACTCAAATGCCTTTCCAGGTTATTGGTCATCCGGACCTGAAGAACCAGCCATTCTCATTCACGCCTGTCGACATACCCGGAATGGCAGTAGACCCACCGTTGGAAGGGAAGCTATGCTACGGACTGGACCTTCGTAATGTGAAAGTCGAAAAGCGTGTCGTCGTCTCGTTTCTCATCAACATGTATCAGGCCTTCCCCGACAAAGAAAAGTTCTTCGTAGAACACTTTGGACGTTGGGCAGGCAGCAACGATCTGGCACAACAGATTAAAAGCGGAATGACTGAAGACCAAATTCGCGCTACCTGGCAGGCGGATCTCGGGAAATACAAAGTAATGCGGAAAAAATATCTGTTGTACGAATAATGACGAAGGCCGACAAGGTTGCAGACATTCTCAAGATCCTCGAAGAATGTTTTCCTGATCCGGAGGTACCCCTGCATCACAAGGATGCTTATACACTTCTTATATCGGTGCTCCTCTCTGCTCAATGTACGGATGAGCGTGTAAACAAGACCACGCCGTCGTTGTTCAGGCAGGCCGATAATCCTTACGATATGGTGAAGATGAGCGTTGAGGAGATCAGAGAGATCATCAAACCCTGCGGCTTGTCTCCCATGAAATCGAAGGGTATTCACGGTTTATCGAAGATCCTCATTGACAAATACAACGGAGAAGTTCCAAACACTTTCGAAGCACTTGAATCTTTACCCGCTGTAGGACATAAAACTGCTTCGGTTGTCATGACACAATGGTTTGGCATGCCGGCGTTTCCCGTCGACACGCACATTCACAGGCTGGCCTACCGATGGGGCCTTAGCAATGGAAAAAGCGTAGAGCAAACAGAACACGATTTGAAGCGACTGATCCCGGAACCACGCTGGAATAAGGCGCACTTACAAATCATCTACTTCGGAAGAAAGTATTGCCCCGCACGCGGTCACGTATGGACTGAATGTCCGATATGTTCGAAATATATGCGGAAGGATTTGAGAGATTGATTCCTTCTCATTTGGCATCGATACAATTGATCTTTGCTTTGTGTGTAACGAAAGAAATTTACTGTTGGGATGATCAATGATGAGAATGTATCTCCGTGTTATCGTAAAGTGGTACATTCATTTGCTGCGACCAGATCTTTGCGCGCTTCATCACTACGTCCTTCTTTTTGTGTTTTATCAGCTGAACAATCTCCTCCTCGTCAAACTTCACAAACGCGCTGTACTCATCGAATGTGAAGGAGGTTGTAAGCTCGGTTCGTGAAGGGCTGAACTTTTGTCGCATTTTGTTCTTATTTACAAACAACTTCTCCATACTCTCGTACGCTACCCATTGCCCCGTTTTGAAAAAGAACAGGGATGTGTATTCACGAAAGCGCCGGTTCGCCAAATCGATTTCCGTTCCTTCCACAGTGGTGAATACGAACAGGGAGCCAATAACAAGGGTAACGGCAGTCCACGGATGTTCGGAGGCAATAAGAATTGCAATGAGCATGGATATGGCGGCCGCAAAATGGAAAGGCCAGGGCAGCAAATTCCCAAAGCGAATTTTGATGACCTGTGGTGTCGCGACCTCAGAATTTATGCTCATCGGTAACAGGCGATCCGTTGTTGGAATATCCGAACCGCCTACATATATACAAAATACCCGCTTTTTGTGACCGAAATATCCTGGCGTTCACTTATTTCGCACTCTTATGAATGACTTGCGAATTGTTTTCATGGGCACACCGGAATTTGCTGTTCCCAGCCTTGAGATCCTCCTGGAGCATGGTTATGATGTTGTCGGCGTAGTCACAGCGCCCGATAAACCTCAGGGACGAGGGCAAAAGGTTGAAATGTCACCCGTAAAGGCTCTTGCTGTAAAGCACAATCTCAACGTGTTGCAACCATCAAACCTGAAGTCAGCGGAATTTGTTGACACGTTGCGTTCGTTAAATGCCAATCTGCAGATAGTTGTTGCGTTTCGAATGCTCCCTGAAGTAGTTTGGTCGATGCCAGAATTGGGAACATTTAATCTTCACGGATCACTGCTTCCGCAATACCGCGGCGCCGCTCCCATTCATTGGGCTGTTATCAACGGAGAAAAAGAAACCGGCGTAACTACTTTTTTCCTGAAACACGAGATTGATACCGGTAGTATTATTTTCCAGGAGCGTGAACCCATTCATGACGACGACACTGTTGGCACGGTGTATAACCGACTGATGAAGATAGGTGCCGGCCTTGTATTGAAGACAGTAAAGGCGATTGAAAAAGGCGACGCTCCGGCATTGCCTCAACATGATCCTGGCACACTCAGGCATGCTCCCAAGATCTTTCGGGAGACCTGCGAAATCAAATGGGACCAGCCAGCGCAGGACATTCGGAATTTTATCCGTGGATTGAATCCCTTTCCAACGGCCTGGACAACACTTCGGGGAAAAACATTTAAGGTCCTGCGTGCACAGGTGCTGCAAGGCGGTTCTGGCGCTGCCGGAACCATAGATACGGATGAACGCACATTCCTTAACGTGAGGGCTGCGGACGGCTGGATTTCGATCGAAGAGCTACAACCTGAAGGAAAGCGAAAAATGAACGTCCCCGATTTTTTCAGGGGAAACAAGTTGTGACTATTTTGTGCGGCGTATTGTACATGCCGCAACGCGTAATTGTATATCACTGATTTATATCATTGTCTTAGCCTATGATCATCTCACTTATTGCTGCCCGTAGCCGAAACGGCGTGATCGGAAGAAACAACGACCTCCCGTGGAAGTTGCCGGACGACATGAAGTACTTTATGACGACAACACGCGGGCATGTCGTGATCATGGGAAGAAAAAATTATGATTCATTGCCGGCCAGTTATAAGCCACTCCCCAACAGGACCAACGTAGTTGTTACACGCCAACGCGCATTTCACGCTCCTGCCTGCGTTGTCGTACACGATATGAACCAGGCACTGGAGGTCGCACGCAAGAATAATGAGTCCGAAACATTTGTAATTGGTGGTGCGGAGATTTATGCGCTGGCGCTACCAAGTGCCGACCGGTTGTATCTGACTGAAATTGATGCTGATATTCAGGGCGACACTTACTTTCCATCTTTTGAAAGGGAAGAATGGCGGGTGACGTCACGCACACATCACGATGCTGACGAAAAACATGCATACCCTTTTGATTTTGTCGTGTACCAACGAAACAGGTGAACTGCCCCCTATATAAATCCAACAACTGATGGCAAGTCTCAACAACAAAGTAATTTGGGTTACCGGCGCATCTTCGGGTATCGGTGAAGCGCTGGCAATGGCCTTGAGTAAGAAAGGTGCCCGGCTAATATTGTCTGCGCGTCGTACGGAAGAACTGGAGCGCGTTAAACAAAATTGTTCCGGGGAGGCTCTCCTTCTTCCACTTGACCTGACGGCTGCCGACACGTTGGACGAAGCCACACGTAACGCGCTATCGCTCTACGGACACATCGACGTACTCATCAACAATGGAGGGATTAGCCAGCGGAGCTTTGTGCATGAGACCAGCATGGATGTTTATCGCCGGATAATGGAAGTAAACTTTTTTGGCGGCATTTCGCTTACCCGCAATCTTATCGATCATTTCGTGTCGCGCAATCAGGGACAATTCGTTGTGATCAGCAGTGTGACCGGCAAATACGGAACTCCGTTTCGCTCCGGATACGCTGCCTCCAAGCATGCTTTACACGGGTTCTATGATGCTGTACGAGCGGAGTATTGGAAGAATAATGTCAGGGTGACTATGGTTTGCCCTGGTGTGGTCAAGACCGCTATTTCTTTCTCGGCGTTGAAGGGAGATGGTTCAAAGAACAACAAGATGGATGATCTTCAGTCTAAGGGAATGCCCGTTGAAAAATGTGCAGATGCCATTGTTCGCGCCATGGAAGCTGAACGTGACGAGATCTACATTGGAGGAAAAGAAGTATTCATGATCTACATCAAACGCTTCTTCCCCTCCCTGTTTTCAAAAATTATCCGAAAGGTGGTCGTGCGATAAAACCTTTGCTGGCAGCGCGGCCGTTGTATAGACAGGTTATTCACCCAAGGTAACTTCGCTCAACTGAAATACAGGACGGCGAACAATGCAAGGAAATGGATAACGATAGGTCACCGTCGGAACAATGTAGCAGCCAATGTCCAGTCGCGTACTCTTCCTTTGCTACCATGGAGTCGGGCATATCAATCCGTGCTTTCCACTCGCCCGCGTTCTCGGGGATGAAGGTCATACCGTTACAATGGCAACCGTGGAGCATTTCAGGCGCCACGTGACAAACGCAGGATTTCATCACGTTTCATTAAAAAGCGTGCCGTTCGGATTGGGATTTGAATCGTGGATGAATGCTCAGCGAAAGGTACGGTTTCATTACTGGGCCAATTTGCGCGATCGTTTCTTCGATCGCCTGTACCATGCCCGTGAACGTGAACTCTTTGCATTGCTCGATACCGTCCGGCCCGATGTAGTATTCATTGACGCTACCCAGGCGACCGACTTCATTGTGCTGTATCCTGCGTTAAAAAAGACGCGCATAGCGCACGCGATGTTGCACGCGATGTTTCCCGCTCATGTTCTGCCCGGGCGTCCACCGGTGGATAGCATGCTTGTTCCCGGTAACTTGAACGAAGAGGCTGCCGCACTTCGGCGAATGAATCTTAAACTTAACTGGACCGATCTGAAACAGCGCCTGTTGTATTTCGGAATGAGTGACCGCTTCATCATAAACCGTCGACTTAAGAAGAATCAGATCCCGCAAGCCAATCGGCTCACCCTTCCATCGCTTTTTGATTTCCAGGTCGACAACGTACCTTCATTTATCCTGGCACCGCGGAAGTTTGACTATCCCCACTTTAACAACCCGGCCAACTATCATTATCTCGGTTTTGTACATACCCAAATCACCCCGATTCCAAACGACGAATGGTTAAAGGTGCGATCAGTCATTCACGCCAGGCGTGCAGCGGGATCACGGTTGGTCTATTGCTCATTTGGTACAATCTCCGTGAGCCGTGAAGCGCAGACCGATGCATTCCTGCTTCGACTCGCCGACGCTGTCACAGAACGGGGTGATCAACTGGTGGTATCAATTGGGACGCAGCGCCCGGCACCAGCCGGCCTGGTTCGGAAGAACGTTTGGGTTTTTCCATCCGTTCCTCAAATGGAGGTACTTCGTGACAGCGATGTATTTGTTACTCATGGCGGACTGAGTTCGATCAGGGAGGCCGTTGAGGCCGTTGTTCCCATGCTCATGATCGTTGTTCACGACCAGTTCGATCCACCGGGAAACGCCGCGCGCGTTCAGTTTCATGGCATGGGGATTCTTGGAGATGTCGAGTCCAATACAGACCGCATTTCAGCCGCGCTGCAAGACCTGATGACAAACGATCGTTTTCGTGTTAATATAAATAAGCTCCGTGATGCAAATAATCCCGGCGCTGAGCAGAACTTCCTCGAACTGTTCAATAGGCTGCTGCAGAAGCCGGCGTGAAAGTATCAAGCTAATAATACACCAACAGATTATGTGATCATAGAGGAGAAAGTATCATGCCGATAACTCACCAACAGATTATGGGATCATAGAGGCGAATGTACCAACCCAATAACTTACCAACGGGTTATGTGATCATAGAGCTGAAAGTATCACCCAATAACTCACCAACGGGCTATGTGATCATAAACGATACGAGAAACATTTGCCATTGCATCAACTGCTTTGTCCCTGTCCTTCAGATTATTTGACAGCAGAATGAGGACATACCGGTGGCCATCCGGCAATTCCACGATGGCGCAATCATGCTCCAGCCCTGTAATCCATCCGCGTTTGTCGGCAACCTTGACATCTGGTGGGAGCTTCGCGGGAATAATCTCACGAAATCTTTGATTGTACAGAATCTTCATCATCGCCTCCGACGCCTCCTTGCTGACCGCTTCCCCCAAAGCAATCTTCTTCATGATCAGTAGCTGATCGTAAGCTGTAATGGAATTATTAAGTCCCTTGTCGAACGCTTTCTGATCCTCGACACCACGCAGCACCTGGATGTCGTTCGCTCCGTATGCGCGCATAGTTGCCGTTACGTTTTGAGCGCCAACTTTTTCTATCACCAGGTTCGTAGCGAGGTTGCTGCTAAGGATGATCATGTCGTAGACCAGATCATACAGTGTGCGCTTCTGTCCCAGTCGTTTGTAAATGAGTGTATCGCTGTCGTCGGAGACTTTGAGGCTATAGGGGCTTCCATCTACAATACTGGTGAACGAGTTTGTGATGACGATTGAGTCCTCCAGAGAAAATTTTCCTTCAGCAGCCTGCTTAAACACTTCGATCATCACCGGAGTCTTCATTGTGCTTGCCGCGTGAAAATGCTTCTTCGCGTTGATCAGGACCTGCTCACCTGTAGCCAGATCTTCGAAGGCGAGTGCGAACTCTCCCTCAACTGTTGATAGTTCCTGTTCAATTCGCGACTGCAACGACTGACGTGGTTTACAACCCTGTAAAAAAAAACCTGCGACTGGAAGAATAAAGGCAATCAACAAAGAAAGCCTGCTGGATCCGGACATAAACTTCTGGGAAAGCTCATCCAAATATATAAATTGAAAAAGTGAAACGCACCTCTGCTGGCACATTTGCACCGCGCAGTCATCGGCAAAAGACCCGTATGCTTGCGCGGAATCCGAACGTAACGCCAAAAGCAGGAATCGTCTCCTTTGATAATTAATTAATCCTGAGAAATGAAAAGGCGAAATTTCCTCACTTCAGGGCTGCTGGGCTTAAGCAGTACATTGGGTATTCTTTATGCATGCCGTCCGCCTGAGAAGCGTACCGAAGAAACACCTGCTGCCGGATTCGATGTTGAAGAGACCGATATCAAGTCGCTGCTGGAGCGGATGAAAACAGGTGAACTCTCTTCCCGTACACTATGCGAAGCATACCTGAGTCGCATAGAGGCCATCGATCGCGGCGGGCCAGCCCTCAATTCCGTCATTGAGATCAATCCCGACGCGCTGTCCATCGCAGACGAACGTGACCGTGAGCGGAAAGAGGGGCGCATAAGAGGACCGTTGCATGGCATCCCGATACTGATCAAAGACAACATCGACACGGGTGATAAAATGATGACCACAGCTGGCGCACTGGCGCTCGAGGGAAATGTGGCTTCGAAAGACGCTTTTATTATCGACCTGTTGAGAAAGTCAGGCGCAGTGCTGCTTGGCAAAACGAATCTTAGTGAATGGGCAAACTTTCGCGACGAACGCTCAAGCAGTGGCTGGAGTAGTCGCGGCGGTCAAACGAAAAACCCGTACGTGCTTGACCGGAATCCGTGTGGTTCCAGTTCGGGATCAGGAAGCGCCGTAGCTGCCAACCTTTGCGCTGCAGCCATCGGCACAGAAACGAACGGCTCTATTGCGTGCCCTTCGTCCATCAATGGAATTGTCGGTATCAAGCCAACGGTTGGTCTATTGAGCAGGAGTGGGATTATCCCGATATCAGAAACGCAGGATACTGCCGGCCCCATGGCCCGCACCGTTGCCGATGCCGCAATGCTCCTTTCGGTCCTTACCGGTACAGACCCTGCTGACGCTTTGACCGGCGACAGCGATGGTCATCGCCTGGCGGATTACACTTCATCACTCGATGCCAATGCGCTCCAGGGTAAGCGACTGGGATTCGACAAATCTGCATTAGGGAAACATGAAGGAGTTGATGCCCTACTAACGGCTGCGCTGGACGCCATGCGTTCCAAAGGCGCAACAATCGTTGACATTGACTTCCGTTCGAAATTTAAGAACATGGGTTCTGCTCCGTTCACGGTGCTTCTGTTCCAGTTCAAGGCAGGCGTAAACAAATACCTCTCATCAGCTCACTCCAGGATGAAGACACTCGATGATGTCATCGCCTTCAACGATCAAAATGCAGAGCGGGCTATGCCGTTTTTTCAACAGAGCATTCTTGTTGAGGCAGCCGCAAAAGGAGGACTTGACAGTAAAGAATATCTCGAAGCCTTGCGTACGGTACAAAAGACGACACGTGAAGGAATAGACAGCACGTTGAAGGGTGAGAAACTGGACGCGATTGTTGGCCCCACGAATGGGCCTTCCTGGTGTACCGACCACGTTAACGGAGACTTCTTCACAGGCTATGGCACTTACGGTCCCGCGGCGCAGGCTGGCTATCCGCACATCACGGTTCCCATGGGCCAGGTTTCCGGTCTTCCCATAGGCCTATCGTTTCTGGGAGGACCCTATCAGGACGCATCGCTTATCGCATTGGCATATGCCTATGAACAGATTTCTCATAAGCGGCAAAAGCCCACGTTCACTCCTACCCTTTCATGAACTTCTATAAAAGGCAGTGCGTAGTTTTTGATTACCTTGTACGCTAAATAAAACACCCGTATGAAGTCGATACTGTTTGGAGTCCTTCTCATCCTGACGATAACGTCAGCTTCCCGCGCGCAGGGACTGATTAAAGAAAGTCTTTCGATTCAAAGTACCATACTCGGCAAAGAAGTTCAATACAGCGTTTATCTTCCCGATGGATACGATCGTACCAATCGCGTATATCCTGTTCTCTATTTGCTGCACGGTTATGGCGACGATGAAACGGGATGGACACAGTTTGGAGAGGTGGAACATATTGCAGACAAAGCTATTACTGACGGCACTGCCACACCCATGATCATTGCTATGCCTGATGGTGGCGTAACCTGGTATCTCAACACGTATGATGGAAAAGTAAAATATGAGGACTTCTTCATTAAGGAGTTCATACCTTATATCGATAAGAATTACCGTACACGCGATTCCAAACAGTATCGCGCGATTGCCGGGCTGTCGATGGGTGGCTATGGATCGCTGTTGCAGGCCACTAAACATCCAGACATGTTTTCATCCTGCTCGGCATTGAGTTCGGGTGTTTTTACCGACGATGAGTTAATGACCGCCAGCAAAGACAGGTGGAACAATCTCCTGGCTAATCTTTATGGAAAGCAGGATCTCGTGGGAAAGGATCGGCTTACGGCCCATTACCAGGAAAATTCAATCATTAACATTGTAAACAAAGGAAGCCTCGAGACGCTGGGGAAAGTCAGATTTTACCTTGACTGTGGAGACAAAGATTTTCTCATCAAGGGGAATATGGCTTTGCATGCTGCCATGATCGACAAGAAACTCCCTCATGAATTCCGCGTCCGGGAGGGCGTTCACAGCTGGTCATACTGGAGGTCTGCACTTCCGGAGGTTCTTAAGTTTGCCAGCGTCAGCTTCCATCAGCAATAACTTCGCTGCATTACCTTGAAGTATTTTCATGTTATCGTTGCTGTTCTGTTGTCGTTGCTGTACCTGACTGGCAGCATCCCTCCTACTGAGCGCTACAACCTCTGGTTCACGATCTTTGTTATTCCATTTGCCATGGTGGCCAACACGGTGCTGTTGATCATCATGGCGCTAAGACGAAAACGCGTCGCTTTGTTTTATCTTTTGCCGATGGTTGTCGGCCTCCCCTACATGATAAGCACCGTGGGATTTAAGTCTTACTTTCAGAGATCGAACCCTTCAGCAACCACGTTCACCTTACTCAATTACAATGTTTCCAACTTTAACATAAAGGACAAATTCGACCCAAGGCACCCTGACGCAGGAACAGAACTGTACGACATGGTCCTCAACCCCGAAACCGATATTCAATGTTATCAGGAGTTTATCAACTATCCATGGAGCGAGGCCGGTAATGTCATCCAGCGGTTAACGGCTCTCAAACGAAACTTTTACTTTTCCATGGAGCCGGAAACGAAGCACATGGACTATTCCAGGCTGGGCACGCTCATCGTTTCCAAATTTCCAATCATTGCCAGCGGTGACGTGCTTTCCGGACCGGCAGGTTTCAACCGCGTGTCATTTGTTGATGTTGTGATCAAGTCGGATACTGTGAGAATCGTTAACGTACACCTTCATTCTATGGGATTGTCCCGATTCGATCCGCGTGTACGTTCACAACTCCGGGAGATGGGACGGGCAACGCGTACCATTCTCAGTAAACTCAAGGAAGGTGTATTCGAACGAAGCAAAGAAGCAGAGGAATTGTCACGCTTTGTCGAGGCGTCTCCGTATCCGGTGGTGTGCGCTGGCGACTTCAACGATATGCCCTACGCATATACCTATCGTTACCTCAGGAAGTACATGAAAAACGCCTTTGAAGAATCGGGACGTGGGTTTGGATTTACCTATAACGGAGGAACGCTACGGGTACTTCGCATCGACAATCAATTCTATACCGGACCTGTGAGATCTGTTGAATTGAAGACCAGATATGATCTTCCCTATACAGATCATTTCCCCGTGCAGGGAAAGTATGAACTACTGAGGAACGATTGAAGTTCGAGTTGAAGAGCCTCACCCTCGTGCAGATCGCAGGTGCAATCACTATATTTACCGATTCATGCTCGGCGCCGTTCATCATCTGCTCAGTAAGCCCGTTGTCTATCTGCACGATAAACTTTCGCCGCGCCAATTCTTTATCCTGTCGAGCATTTTTGTCGGACTTTCGTCCGGAGCTGCCGCCATTGCATTAAAGTATTTTGTTCATTCAATTGCAGCATTTGTACGTACCTATGCCGTTGCGTATGATGGCTTCTTGCTGTTTGCTCTGTTTCCTCTTGTGGGGATCTTACTCTCGGTGCTGTTTGTCAGGTATGCGCTTCGAAATAACTTTAAGAAAGGCACGGCCGAGATCGTTTACGCCATTGTGAAGAAGTCTAGTATACTTCCAACACATCAGATGTATTCAAACATGATCACCAGCGCACTCACCGTTGGTTTCGGAGGCAGTACCGGGCTGGAGTCTCCAATGGTGACGACCGGCGCTGCCATAGGTTCAAACTTTGCACGGACATACAAATTATCATACAAGGACAGAACGATCCTATTGGGATGCGGAGCCGCGGCTGGAATAGCTGCTGCGTTCAATGCGCCCATCGCCGGAGTGCTCTTTGCTGTTGAGGTAATCCTCACCGACGTAAGTGTTACGGCGTTTGTACCCCTCATCATTGCTGCGGCCTGTGGGGCATTGTTGTCAAAAGTCGTGGTTGCGCAAGGAGTCATCCTTGGCTTTACCCTGCAGCAACCGTTCAGCTCAGGAAATGTCCCTTTCTATATCGTATTAGGACTACTCGCCGGCGTCACATCACTATACTTTGCTGATGTCTTTGGCTGGGTGGAAAAAGTCATCAAGTCGGTTGAAAACATCTGGCTTCGGATATTGGCTGGAGGTCTTTCGTTGTTCGTGTTACTCATTTTGTTTCCACCCCTTTTCGGTGAAGGTTATACATCGATCGAAGTGCTCGCCACTTTACAATCGGATTCGTTGATTGATGCCAGCATTCTTCGAAGTCTGATTAATTCGGAAGGCGAGTTGTTACTCTTTCTGGGAGCGATGATCATGTTAAAGGCAGTCGCTGCAGCTATCACCCTTGGAAGCGGAGGAAACGGCGGCACTTTTGGTCCATCATTATTTGTCGGCGCATACCTGGGATATGTCTTTTCCTCCCTGGTGAACATGACCGGCATTGCGCACATACCTGTGACCAACTTCACGCTGGTAGGAATGGCGGGAATTCTCAGCGGTGTGTTCTATGCGCCATTGACCGCGATATTTCTGATCGCGGAAATAACGAGTGGCTACGAACTGATGATTCCACTCATGATCGTCTCGGCCCTTAGCAATGCCGTTACGCATTATTTTCAGCCGTTGTCGATGGAGGGTAAAAAGCTCTCCGCTATGTTGAACCTTACGGTCGAGAATCGGGACACGTTCCTCCTTAGCAAGCTTGACCTGTCGACGCTTATAGAAACGAACTTTTCAGTTGTTGGAATCGACGAGCCGGTTCAGTCGCTCATTAAGGTCATCTCATCCTCCAACCGCAATACATTCCCTGTTGTCAATACCAATCGTGATCTGATCGGCATTATTCACATGGACGACATTCGCAGTATTATTTTCAGTCCGGAGAAGTACGAGAAACTGAGCGTTAAAGATCTTACCATAAAACCTGCGGCGATCATTTCGCTTCACGAAAACCTCGATACTGTTCTGAAGAAATTTGATGAAACCAGTCAATGGAACCTGCCGGTTGTTGACAACGGCAAGTATGTGGGATTTATTTCCAAGTCCAGCGTTCTCACTAAGTATCGTTCTGAATTACTCAAGACTGTTTAGTCATTCTTAAATGGCTAAAGGACTTTAGTAACTCCAAAAAGTTACGCTGCGCCAACACCATCTGCAGGGCGATATCTGCGAGGTGCTTCAGTTGCTGAAATTGAACATTACTGAAGTTGAACAGAACGTTTTATTTCTTGTCTGCGCGCCATTGATAACATACGTTTCATTCTGTTCCCGAACTACTGAGCGCCGCCTTTTTTAACCGTCATCTTCGACAGGGTAGCGGCCTTATCTGCTTTACCCGCGCTGTATTCCTTCAGTGCGCCACCCTTCAGCGTGATCTCGAGTGACGTAGGGATAGAACATCCTTCGCATCTTGTATTCGTCACTTGAAACACCAACACTTCGTCGTCCTTCAGACTCTTGATCGTTCGTCCATATTCCAGAATGTTTTCCTTGAGATCGTTTTCGAACTTTGGATAAAGCTCTTTCACTTTCTTATCGCGCGTGGCCTGGTCGACATCGGCGAGACCCAGGGTCGGCAGGATATAGCGGCGCGAATAGTCGCCCATTTCGATGGCGCTGAACATAGTCATATAGTAGATAGCTCCAAAGTCCTTCAAGTGCTCGAAGTAAACATTGTCACCAACAAAGTATGTCTTCGAAATATCTTCACTGTACAGGCGTGTAAAGATGCTGGATAACAATTCCAGGTCTGCCTCAACTTCTTCCACTGTTTCAGTGTTAACGATCTTTAGTTTAGACTGCGCCTGCTCCCTGGTGATTTTTCCGGTGCGTAGCAGGGTAAGGTCAGACTTAAGCGCCTCCACAGAAAGATGAGTACGTTTGGGTGCTGAAAAATACTGGTTTACCCAGACTCGTGGTTGATTACCCTGGTTGGTAACCACTACCTTTTCGTTTGGAGCCAGCTGCGCAATGAGGTCGCCGTAGTCGAGAATGAATGTTGCCGCTGCTTCGAGTACTTTCTTGTTTGATGCATCACGGATGCTGTCCATGTCGAGTTTTGCGCGCTCACGGTTCTGCTGGTCAAGGCTGACAATGTTGGAACTGTTCTGACGATGCTGTCTGCTCATTGCAATGTCGTCAGATCTTGATGTGTTGCCGTTGTATATGCTTACGGCTGTTCCGCCACTTGCAGGTGCCCATATATCATCCTGATACTGGAATGCAATCGGGGTTGTATAATCGGCCGGCAACACGAAGGTTACTCCGTAACCCGACTGATAGCTGCCCTTTACCTGAAGTTGAAAGAATGTGCGTTGGTTGGTGAACTGCTGCTTGATAAGGGTGAACAGCACGTTCTCTGCAACCGCGATGTCGCGACTCATTCTCTCCTGATCTAATTTCTGTGCCTCCACTTCGGCACCATTCATGATCAACAATGCGGTCAGTAGCGACAGCATCAAAATCCTCGATTTCATAATAGCTTCCGATTTGAATATTTTAACTGTGAACTGCATAACAGCTATAATAAATTAATTCCTGGTTCCCGTTGGTTTGCCTGGACCAACCGTTGAGATAATGCTTGTTAATATCTGCTCGGTTTCCTGTTTGAACAGATCGGTATTCTGCTGCAGGCTCTTCAACTGCGTCTGAACAACCTGCAGGTCGTCGTTTCTCTGTTGCTGGAGGTACTTGGAAAAATCAACCAGCAATCCTTCGACATACTTCTTTTGTTCTGTCGAGTTCATTTGAAAATAGCTCTTCACGACTTTCAGATTCTCGGCCTGTATCCCTGCCACGAACTCACGGATCTGATCCTGCGAAGCAGCGGACGATTCTTTCAACAACTGATCTATCTTGGCGGAGTTCAGATCAAGATTTCGATTGATTGAAGCATCCAGCTTTTTTTGTGTTGCCTCCCAGTTCACCTGCATGGTTGCGTTATTCTGGGCGAGTGCTTCATTGATCATTTGTTGAACGTTGCTTTGCGTTATTGAGGGTGTTGTCACAGCGGGAGCAACTTCGATTGGCATCTGCGGTGCACCAAAGCTGATCGACAATTCATTGCCAGACCACCCTGCTCGTATATCGACAAGTTTTCCAACAAGCATGACGATAAGCAACGAGGCGGCTATACTCAATACAGTCCGGATGTATGGCGTATCGAGCAAGCGTACTTTCGGTGCATCGCCCAGGAACAAGGGCGGCGCAATAACCTCCTTGTCTTTCACGTTCGACATCAACAGACGAAGTGATTTTAACTTTTCCAGCGAGGTTCGCGCTTCCTCGTTTTCTTCCAAATACTTTTCAATGGCCTCCTTTTCGGCGCCTTCCAGCTCGCCGTACAGGTATGCCATCAGGTCCTGTTCCGTTGCCTTATAAGCCATAACCGATCGTTTCCTTGTTTATGTTCTTCTTTTCCAAAACTTTTCTTAATGCCTCCAGACCGTAATACATCCGCGACTTCGCAGTATTCTCGGATATATTCAGGATCTCGGCAATCTCTCTGAACTTAAGTCCCTCGTATTCTTTCATGATGACTACTTCGCGTTGTTCATCATTCACTTCCATCAGGGCGGCCTGCAAAACGTCGGCTAGTTCCTGGTGCTGATATTGACGCTCGGGACTGTCGAACCGACTCGAAGACGATTCCCAGCCTGGCGATTCCTCAGCCTCGCGGTTCCAAACCACGTCGAACGAAAGCGAGCGATTGACCTTACGCTTGCGCGCTTCCTCCCGGCAATAATTCACTGCTATCTTATACAACCAGGACTTGAAACGAGTATTCTCTTGCAGTGAGGTAAGATTCCGGCACATGGAAATGAAGGTCTTCTGCGACACCTCCATGGCCATATCGTGGTCCTGAAAAAACTTGTAGCCGAAGTTGTAAATCCGTTTATACCAAAGCTGGACCACTTTGCCTTGCGCATTCTGGTCGCCGGCTTTTGCCTGGGCAATGAGATTGTCAGAATGCATCATCGGGATGTCAGCCAGCGTTTCGGTCACGGTTTCGGTCTATTTCGCAGTTATCCGCCTTTTCGACTTAAAGATGATCGCTTTTCAAAAATAGTTTTGTGTCACGGGAAAGTTTTTCAAAAGAAGGCCGTCAACTGGTGATTCTTAGCTTCGGGCACTGTTAATCAAGCCGTTACAGGATCTTTTGCTGCCAGGCAGCCCTGGTTTGGAGGATTTGGCCTGGCTCCTCACCAGACAAACAAGAAATGTCGCCTCAGCCACATTGCGCATGGAGCAGTATCGGGTTAAAAAATTACAAAGACATTTTGCGCTTCTTTCCGTAGCGGGAGCCTCTCCGCTCGCTGACATAAAGCGGGGCACCGCTTAATTTCCCCAGTGCTTCAT
>Ga0247822_10001227_pt1 | contig 15492 bp, 9 predicted proteins | sample 13C_Cellulose_Da_FD_192423 | JGI IMG/M metagenome (GOLD analysis project Ga0247822, IMG submission 192423) | Soil microbial communities from agricultural site in Penn Yan, New York, United States - 13C_Cellulose_Day30 | ecosystem: Environmental > Terrestrial > Soil > Agricultural land | place...
CGGTAGGGGTATCCTGAAGTCCAAACATTTCCTGCAAGCGAACTTCGATGTGGGGCGCGCTGCCATCATTACGGTAGTGAATTTTGATAGCGCTTCCGCTGGGCACCGTTAGTCGCGACGGCGCCAGTTGATTAAGCTTGCCAGATAGTTCCCAGGGAAGTATCCCCTCGAGAATAGAATTCATGTCGAGTTTGGCGAAGTCTTGCCGGCGTGATACCTGTTGCAGGTATGGACCCAGCCACGTTTCGAGTGTACTCAACAACACCTCGTCGCTGACATCGGGCCATGCTTCATCCACACGCCAGGCACGGAGACTCATGATGCGTGCGCGCCATTCTTCATGTGATTCCTGTAACGTCAACATCCGAAGGCCTTCTGAGCGAATGGCGGTGCAAATGGCGGCGATACGTTCCTGCGGATCAATATCCGTAACAGGTTCCGACCGGATAACTACATTTCCGAGACGGTATTCGATGGTAGAAACCAGCGCACCTTTATCGAAATCCCAGGTCACCATCCTGTACGGCGATGCGAGATGAACAAAATCGTCTTCGTGGACCGTCGCTGCCAGGAAGATGCGGCCCTCATGTTGACCGCTATCGACGTCGGCAATTGCCAGCCAGGATTCACGCACAAGTGGATCATGATCGGGTAACTTCGCCACGCGTCCGTTGGTAAGCTTATAGCGCGGACTGAATTTGTCGGACTGTCGCGCGATACGCTCCGGATATGCTCTCGCAATCAGCGCGCCGACGTCGTGGTCAACGGGACGGCTATTGTCGGCTTTGCAATTGACAATTCTCCTCCAGGCAGACGCCGCGCGTTCAACTCTGTCAAGAACTCGAGTGTCAGCGTTTACGCGCTCTCCCCGTCGCCATTTGCGCAAGGCATCAACGCGAAGAGTCAGGTCTGCACCAGCAGTTTTTTCCAGGGGATCGCGCTCTTCCAGCAGGGCGGCGACATCAACAGCCAGAGCCTCGAGTCGCCCCACAGAAATTAACATATGGGCTATACGCGGATGAGCAGGAAGCTTTAGCATGAGTCGCCCATGTGGAGTTATTCCTTTGTCATCTATCGCTCCAAGTTGCCGAAGCAAGCTCTTAGCCTGACTGACTGCTCCCGCCGGCGGCGGCGTCACCCAGCTAACGGCATCCGTACTGATAATTCCCCAGTTGTACAGCTCAAGAACCAGAGGGGCAAGGTCCGCCTCCAGAATTTCTGGCTGACGTGACGGCAAGAGCATATGTTGTACAGGCTCACTCCAGAGGCGATAACAAACACCTGGCCCCAATCGGCCGGAACGCCCCGCCCGCTGGTCCGCTGCATCTTTTGTAACGCGGACAGTGTCAAGACGAGTGAGCCCGCTCCGAGGATCGAACCTGGGGATACGCGAATAACCGGAATCAATTACCGTTGTAATACCCTGTATAGTCAGCGATGTCTCGGCGATGGAAGTTGCTAATACGATCTTCCGGTTTCCAGCCCGATCCGGAAAGATTGCCTCCTGTTGCTTGTCGAAAGGCATGGCGCCAAATAGAGCGCATACCTTAGCCTCCACGCCGTCCTGTTCCAACGCCTCCTGTACACGCAGGATTTCTCCGGCCCCCGGCAAAAACACGAGCAGGTCACCACTTTGTTCATGAAGAGCCCGGCGAATCGTCCTCGTAGCTGAAGTTACAAGTGCCACGTCCTTTTCCTGGCCAACGTATTTTACGGTAACCGGGTATTGCCTTCCGGTACTGGTAACCGTAGGGGCATCTTTTAGCATAGCGGATACGTTGGCAGTGTCGAGCGTCGCTGACATGACCAGAATCCTCAGATCGGAACGGATGATCTGTTGTATCTCGCAGCAGAAAGCAAGTGCAAGATCAGCATGCAAGCTTCGTTCATGGAACTCATCGAAGATCACCATGCCGACGTTCTCCAGGGTATTGTCTTCCTGGATCATCCTCGTAAGAATGCCCTCGGTAACAACCTCACACCGTGTGGCCTGGCTTACAACCTGTTCGAACCTGATGCGATAGCCAATCGTTTGTCCTGCCTTCTCCGATAACAACTCAGCCATGCGCACGGCCACCGACTTGGTCGCCAACCGCCGTGGTTCCAGCATAATGATCTTCTTCCCCGCAAGCCATGGTTCATCCAAAAGACTCCACGGCAAAATCGTACTCTTACCTGCACCAGGCGGTGCCTGAAGAATGAGCCTGTTGCTTCTCGCGAGCAAACTTTTGATCTCTGGAATAACTTCCCCAATGGGATAGTCAACGGTCATGCGGCAAATTAGGAATTAAATACAACAGCCACGCTTCTGAGCGTGGCTGCTAAATAATGCGAATATGTTCCCCTGTTCGCTATTTCATTTACGCCTTTTTAATTGAGCTTGTGGATTTGTGTCTCGCCAAAGATCAGCCCTTTGTTTACACTTGCATTCCCGGAGTATTCAATCTCAGATTCCCCAAACGCATTCACCTTGAGATTATCCTGAGTAGCGATCTTTAAGCGGCTTTCACCAAACGAATTGGCGATGGCGGAATAACTCTTAAGTGCTTTCGCGTCGATCCGGTTCTCACCAAACAATTTATACTTTTGAAACTCAGCCTTGCCACCCTGGATGTGTAAGTCGTTCACTCCGTATAGACTTGCCCGAACGTAGTCGGCTCTGATCGATGCAAGCTTGATGTCATTCTCGCCGTAAGCTTTTAACGTAAATCGTTCGGCAAGTATTGGACTGTTACAGGTGATCGCCTGACTACCGCGGATTTCAAGGTGTTCGATCTCACGATAAGTGACATACGCCGTGATGGTCGTGTTGTGATAAATGCTTCGTTTATAGGTTGGGTGTGTTGAGACGACCTCCTGGCGTTCCGTCACCTTGGCATCATCGAGGTAGACGCGGAGGGTATGATGACTCACTTCAATGTTGATTTTGTCAGGCGTAACATTGTCGTATACCAACCTGATGCTCTCCTCGTCGCCCTGCTCAAGCACGAGATTGATGCGCGGTGAAACCACAACCTTTCGAAATGATTTAAGAGGTTTTGAAATTTCCTGAGCCAGCAAAGGTGCGCCTGCGCAGAACGCTAATATCGCTGAGAGCAGAAGCCTGAATGGGGTTCTCATGGGTCTTTTGTTTTTTAAGTGAGACAACCCGTTCAGGCAATCCCCCTATGCGTTTAAAAAATATCTTTCGCCGGTGGCCCCATAATGTTGAGGCGGTCCCAGGTATTAAGACTGGAATACGTAACGAAAGGTTGCGTTTGCTATTATCCTAAACCCAATTGTCCGAACATTTTTATTCGTTCCGCAGCGAGTCGACGGGATTGCCGATAGCTGCTTTCCGCGATTGAAGACTTACGGAAACGAATGCAATGATCAAAGACAACAATGTGGCCAGTACAAAAACCCACCAGGGAAAGCTGATGTGATAAGCAAACTGCCGGATCCAAATATACATCAACCACCCGGCAAGTGGCCACGCAACAATGTTCGCAAATATTACGGGCCTGAGAAAGTCTTTGTTAATCATGATAACGATGTCATTTACGCTGGCACCCATAACCTTTCGGATGCCGATCTCCTTCGTGCGCTGGTCGGCCGTGAAGGCAGCCAGTCCAAACAATCCAATGCAGGCTATAAAGATTACCAGACCCGAGAACACGGCTGACAGCGTACCCAGCCTTTGCTCCGCATGATGTTTGGCAACGAAGTTTTTGTCGAGGAACGTGTATTCAAAGGGGGCATTGGGCGCATACTTCTTCCAGAAGGACTCAATAAGCGACACCTTGTCGCTGACGTTGCCACGGGTAATTCGAATAGCCATCTCCCAGTTTGGTTCGGGGCCAAGCACCACAGCCAATGGTTGTACAGGTTCCCGGAAAGAAAGGAAATTAAAATCGCGCATGATGCCAATGACTTTCCGTTTTCGGCCATCGTGGTCATAGTTGGTCTCCATGGTGCGGCCCTCAAAATCCTCCATGTGCAGGGCCTTGGCCGCAGTTTCATTAAGTATGATACTCATGGTGTCTGCCTGACTCTTGAAGAACCGTCCTTCAGTCATGGCATACCTCATGGTTTCGAGGTGGTCAACATCCATTTCGTACACAGACATAAAATACTCCCTCGTGGAATCAGTCTCGCGAAACACCGCTTTCCATTCGACATTCGGAGGAAGCCGGTTACTGTAGCTGGCCGAACTAATGCCCGGAAATTGCAGCAGGTCACGTTTAAAGTCCCGTCCATTCTTTTCCAGGTTCTTGGTATGGAGCAGATTGAGGATGTTACTCTTATCGAATCCAATGCTGGCCTGCTGTACAAATTGCAGCTGCAGATAAATAATCATCGTCGCGATGATCAGCACGGTTGAGATAATGAACTGGATGACAACAAGCGCATTGCGAATACCATAGCTTCGCAGTTTGGCGCGCAGCTGCCCTTTCAATACCTCGACCGGATTAAAATGCGTTAAATAGAACGCCGGATAACTGCCGGCCAGCAGCCCTACGAGAATGGTAAATGCAACCGCGCCGGCAATGAAATGTGGTTTGAAGAGTTCAACGACACGGATTTCTTTCGCTGTAGCAATATTGAGAACGGGCAGAAATACGATCACCAGAAACAGTGACAAAAGCACAGCGCTGATGACATAAAAATACGACTCAAACAGAAATTGGAGAATTAAGCGATGGTATTGGGCTCCCACTGATTTCCGAACGCCAATCTCTTTAGCGCGCGTCGCCGACCTGGCAGTCGACAGATTCATAAAATTGATACACGCCAACAGTGTCATCAGAACGGCCACCGATCCGAAAATGAAGACGTACTGAATATTACTGTTCGCCTCCATTTCATCGCTTAGCTGCGATCGGAGGTGAATTGACGCCAGCGGCTGAGAAAAGAACCCGAGGTCATTGCCACGCGATTTGAACTCAGCCATGCTCATGTTCCTGAGCTGATGCAATTCTCTGCGCAGGTGCGTTTGTATAAACCCGGGCAACGCCTGATTAATGGTGTCTATCGATTCACCAGGCTTGACCTTAAAATAGGTCAATACACGTCCCGTTATCCAGTCGCCGGTATGTACATCAACCCAGGTATTCAACGAAAGGACCATCGTGAACCTGAAGTGAGAGTTCTTTGGAGGATCGGCAGCGATCCCGCTGATTGTTACCGGATATCCCTGAGCAAGCATCAGGACCTTACCAACCGGGCTTGCTCCTTTGCCCTCATATCCAAAGTATTTCCTGGCGGCGGACTGTGTGATGACGATTTTGCCACTCCTGTTCAGCACAGAATCGGGATGTCCCTGAAGCAGCCTGAATGTGAAAAAATGAAAGAAATTTGAGTCGGCAAGCAGCATTTTTTCTTCTGTATATGCCTTGTCCTCATATCTCACCGGGAACGTCGCCCAACTTGCAATCCGAAGTGTACTCTCAATTTGAGGAATGTCTTTTTGCAGCGCTTTGGAAACTGGCGTTCCGGTTTGCGCACTGTTAAGCTCCTTGCCCTCAAGCTTACCGCGAAAACCGAGGCGGTAAGTACGGTCGCGATCCCGGTGGAAATTTTCGTAGCTCAGCTCATCCTGGATGAACAATACAATCAGAAGGCTGCAGGTCACCCCTATGGTCAGTCCGGAAAGATTAATCACGGAAAAACCCTTTTGCCGCATCATGAAGCGAAGAGCGATTTTCAGGTAGTTCTGCAGCATTACTTTGTCAGGACCGTGGATATTGCCACTAAGGTTAATCGAGGGCGACTACAATTTTCGTGAATTTGCGGTAAAAGTTGCTGGCATTCTGCGGTTTTAGTTATTTGAGATACCTATGAGAAAGACCCTCGCCGCCGCGTTGTTATTAATGATTACCCTTGCATGCGACGCCCAGGTCGGGAAGTATGTGTATGATCAGTCTTCCCAGCGTGCCTGGCTTGAGGAATATTTCAAGCTGGTGGCCATACCGAATGTTCTCGGCGACTCGGTCAATATGGAACGTAATGCATTGTTCATAAGTGAGATGTTAAACCGGCGCGGTGTCAAGGCAACCTTACTTCGCTCGGCAAAAGCGGGTAGCGCCCCGGTTGTATTTGGCGAAGTGATCACGCCAGGCGCACATACCACGATTGCATTCTACGCCCACTACGACGGTCAACCCGTAAATCCCCAACAGTGGGCTGCCGGACTATCTCCCTTTGAACCGAGTCTGTACTCTAAACGGATCGACCTGGGAGGCAAGCCGGTGGGGTTTCCTACACAGGGCCAGTCTATCGACCCAACCTGGCGGATGTATGGCCGGGGCTCAGCCGACGACAAGGCGGGCGTATTTGCCATCATTGCAGGATACGAGGCGATAGTCAGATCGAAGCAGAAGCCAACGGTCAATATCAAGTTTTTCTTCGAAGGCGAGGAGGAAGCAGGGTCACCATATCTCCACGAGATTTTCAGACAGAACAAGGCGCTGCTTCAGGCCGATATCTGGGTCATCTGCGACGGACCAAGACACGTTTCCGGACGTAAGCAGGTCGTATTCGGAGTGCGCGGCGACATCAACCTGGATCTTACGGTATATGGGGCAAAGAGACCGCTGCATAGTGGAAACTACGGAAACTGGGCGCCGAATCCTGCGATGCGATTGGCGCAGCTGTTGGCCAGTATGAAGGACGAAAACGGAATGGTGACAATCAACGGATTCTACGATGACGTCGTACCATTAACAGATGCCGAACGAAAAGCGATGGCAACCATGCCTGCTGTAGAGCAAAGCCTTAAAGACGATTTGGCTTTGTCAAAACCTGACGGAAACGGTAAGACGATGGCTGAACTAATCACACTTCCCACACTGAACATCAACGGCATGCAAAGTGGGAACACCGGAGCAATGGCGTCCAACGTTATCCCCACCGAAGCTTCTGCTGTACTCGACCTTCGTCTTGTTCCTGGCAACGACAAAGACAGGCAGGTTGCCAAAGTCATAGCACATATCGAGTCCAGGGGCTATAAGGTCTTAGACCACAAGCCATCGGATGACGAGCGGATATCCTATCCGTTGATTGCTACCGTAACCAGCAGGGGTAAGGGTTATAACGCCCAGCGAACACCGATGGATCTTCCCCTGGCATCACGTATCGTAGAGGCTGTGTCTACAACTACCAGCGATCAGGTCATCGCTGTGCCCTCGCTTGGTGGAAGTCTGCCCTTGTTTTTATTTGAACAATATCTGAATACGAAACCGGTCACCATACCCGTTGTTAACTATGACAACAATCAACACGCGGAGAATGAAAATGTAATGCTCCAGTATCTTTGGGAAGGAGTTGAAACGATGGCAGCCGTGATGCAGATGCAGCAGGTAAAGGCCGGTCGTTCAAAGTGATCTTGCACATTGGAAAGATATTGTCGCTTGTACCTTCACCCAGCGCCCACCGATTGAGTCAACATCTTGTTCCATGATTGAATACATTTCAGCAACAACCTCACAACACCTGGAAGGTATTCTCGAACTGCAACGAAGAAATCTGGCCGTAAACCTTGATGATGCAGAGCTGCGTAGTCAGGGATTTGTGACCGTGAAACATACGTTCAGTGATCTGGAGAAGATGAATTCGATGGAGCGTCATGTTATTGCTGTAGACAATGGAGAAGTTGTTGCTTACCTCCTTGCCATGACTCGTGCATCAAGGCACGATATTCCAGTGCTGGTGCAGATGTTTGATGTGATTGATTCTACAGTCTATGATGATCGGTCACTCATGGATGCCAGCTATATCGTGGTAGGTCAGGCATGTGTGGATAAGTTGTACCGTGGCATGGGAGTTTTCGACGCGATATATAACCACTATGCACAGTACTTCAAATCACGATATGATTACATTATTACGGAGATCGATGCAAAGAACACAAGATCATTGAAGGCACATGGCAGGGTAGGTTTCGAAACCGTTCGTGAATATGTGGCGCCTGATGGAGTGACTTGGCATATCGTCTTGTGGAACATACGTAAGAATAATTTCTAAATGGTTTGATAAAAATATGAAGGCCGGGAACATTTGTGTCGCGATAGTATTGTGCGCGCTCTCTTTTTCTGCCGATGCACAAACTGCCGATGATATCGTAACAAAATATATTTCCTTTACAGGAGGAGTAAAGAACTGGAAGACGATAGCAACCATCACTTCACAAGGTGAATATAATTACGGTGGGATGCCCTTTCCATTCACAACGTACGCACGGATTCCAGACAGCTATAAGCTGGTTGTACCCTTTAATGGGAAGTATTACGCACAGGTATATTCAGCCGGTAAGGGCTGGAAGATTGATGCGTTCAAGAACGAAACCAAACCGACACCTCTCGTCGGTAAAGAAGCCCGCAATATGGCCAATGAGGCAGATGTTGAGCTTGAAAACGTAATCATCAACTACAAAACAAAGGGACATTCCATTTCACTTCATGGCGAAGATTCGGTCGTTGACCGAAAATGTTTCGTGGTCGTCCTGACCCGTAAATCCGGAGAGACGGAGAAGTATTATTTTGATCAGCAATCGTACGCGTTGTTGATGAAGGAGGCAAAGGCAAAGAACCCGGAGTTGGGTGGGGCGATCCTCAACATCTACTATAGCGACTATCGTGATGTAGCTGGCGTGAAGTTTCCATTCAAGACCGTTTGTGAAGCAGACACACAGCAGATACTGACGATCACAGTTAGTGACATCGCGATCAACGAGATGATTGACAACAAGACTTTTGAATCGCCGTGACTTTTACTTTTTTCAGGTGCTTCCAGGAATATTTTTCATACGTGTGATCCGGCTTGTTCCATATCTGGCCTTAGCAGCAGGAATTGGATTGCTCTTTCTTTCCGATCAGTTTCTGGCTGGTAATACGTTCCGTATTCGAACTGAAACCGTCAACGTTACGGATGTACGTCAGGTCTTGCCAATCTCAGAACCTTATGTACGCCCGTTGTTATATACGAATCTTGCCGGATTGTCTAACCTTCCAACAGACGAAGCAAAACGGACATTCATTAGCGCCGTATTGCCGGCGGTTCTTGTGGCCAAGCACGAACTTGCAATGGTTAGCCAGCAGTTAGTCAGACTTAAAAACAAACGCCATTGGAACCACACCGACAGCGTGACATTTGAGGCTGCCGCTATGCGATACAAAACTGACGACCTGAAAGAACTGGTTCTGAAAGTCGGTACTCTTCCAAACTCAGTTGTGCTGGCCCAGGCGGCAGTGGAAAGCGGCTGGGGACAATCGCGCTTTTTTCTCGAGGGCAATAACCTTTTTGGCATTTGGTCTTTCAACCCCACAGAGCCCCGTATGGCAGCCGGAGAAATGAGAGGAAAACGGACGGTGTGGCTTCGGTCTTACAACAACATGTCAGAGTCGATCATCAGCTATTTTGATATGCTCTCCACTTCAGGTGCGTTCAAAGGTCTTAGAGCAGCAAGGCATCATACTTCTGATCCCCTGGCCCTGGTAGCTCATCTCAGGAATTTTTCAGAACGCCGGGGCGGATACACGCGCCAGCTCAGGATGATGATTCAGCAAAATGATCTGACTCGTTACGATGACCTGGAGCTCGATCCGGACTACCTGTTCGAACAGTAGCATCATCCGGTCAAGGCGTAAATTTGCCGAAGCTCGCACCGGAAATTCGCAGCCAGACCAGGCAGGGATCAAATATGTATTAACCGTCGAGCGCATTTGCTGTTACCCAATACCTGTACGCTATTACGGCTTTATCAAGTTTTGAGAGCCTGCTGATATCCCGTTTGCTATACCGTGGCAAAAGAATTTTGTTGATGCGAGCGAGGATCCTGAATGTCGCCTTCTTCATGTTTATCAAAATAACGATAATTGTGGATACGCGGTAATTCGACTGCCATTATGCGCGAAATTTCAGAATACTATGATAAGCAGCCCGAGCCGGTGAAAAGTTGCTTACTCGGAGTGAGGCACATTATCCTGCAGCACGACCCGGAAATCATCGAGGCCTGGAAATACCGAATGCCTTTCTTTACTTATCGTGGGAAGATGTTCTGCTATCTTTGGATCAGGCGCAACGAACCCATCCCTTACCTGGGCATTGTGGAGGGAAAACTTGTTAATGATCCGGACCTCATTCAGGAGAAGCGCGCACGGATGAAAATTCTGCTGATCGACCCAAAGCGCGATATTCCCGTACGCAAGATCAAACGGATTCTAACTGCTGCCATGCAGATTTAACTATATATGATTGTTGTCTCTTTATGACGGTCGAACTCCATCTCATTCAGCCGACACTTGAACAAAACGCCCGATTCCTTAGCCGCCTTGATAGTACGGAGGTGCTCGACATGACCGTTAAGTACTATGCGCGCATTGGCTACAGCTTACCATGGGTTGGCTACTTCGCCATAATCGACGATGCAATTGTTGGGTCAGCTGGTTTCAAAGGCAGGCCTGTGCAAGGAAAGGTGGAGATTGCCTACGGAACCGAGCCAGCGTTTCAGAACCGTGGAATAGGTTCTGAAATCTGTATGCTATTGGTGAACATTGCGAGAACCACTGATCCGGCAGTCACCATTACCGCGCGCACGCTTCGTAAAGAAAGCTACTCTACGAAAATTCTCCGAAAGAATAACTTCATTAAGAAGGGAACAGTTGTGGATCCCGACGATGGAAAGGTTTGGGAATGGGAGTATGCCGGCTAGTGCGCCATTGGCTCAAACATTCTCGATAGAACGTAGTTGCCAATGTTCCTGCCCTGGTCAACTCCATTTTCGCAGGCATCGCGATAGTGTATGCCACCATACAATCTTGAAATAGCAGCTTCATTTGACGCCTGGTAAAAAGACTGAAAGTCTCGCTCCGGTAAGCCAAAGTATACCTCCGAATTGTCGGTAAAAGCAAAGTTATCGCCCAGCAGACGCGTAAGTACCACGGAAACAGCCGACGACACAACGCTGTGGCCACTGGTATATTCCGGGAATGGAGGTGTTTGAAGCAGTGGCCTCCACGATGGATCCATCAATTTGTTGATTGCTGCCTCCGGACGGATCCTGTCACTATTATACTTTTCCTGCCAGCAGGAAATAAATGCGTCGTGTAACGTAAGGGCTACCAGGGTGTGAATCAATACCGCTGAATCAAGTGAAACGTTTGCCTTGCGGGAGGCAATCCCCGCGATAGCCATCCAATGACCGCCAGGAGATATTTTCTTCAGGCCGATGGCCATATGCCCTGAGTAAGTAACAGCAAATGGATTGCAGTCCCAAAAGCTGGCTATTGCCCGCTGCTCTGCGGTGAGATTTTTCGTTACGGTATATACCTCTTTCATTTGGCTATAAAAGAGGCTTGTAGTGTCTTTGCTGAAGGGGGTAGGTCGAACTGGTTTGAATTGGCTTGCAGAGTCGAGAAAGAATGGACGTATCGTTTTCCATTGCGGCTCAACAGCAGCCATGTATTCCGGCGGTGTTGGATACCAATGGCCCTCTTCTTTCGATGGTGAGTAACGCTTATAGGTACTCAGCTTATTGTACGCATCCTTTCGTGCATATTGCATAACCTGCGAAGCAACTTCCTGGCAATAGGCAATGTGCGCATCAAGCGTACTCTTCGACATTTTGTACTTCTTTCGAAACGTTTCTACCAGCGATTTTTGACGTTCTTCAAGCATAGGACCCGATGGCATGATTTGTTTACCAACCTGGAGCATCGTGTAGTTGGCGCAAAATGAAAGATCGGGTTGAGAAGGTGGCTCGGGAGATTTGGTGATCGGGTTCTCATGCAGTCGGCCGTTGATGTCTGGAACATTCGCCTTTGCATAATAAATGGCTTCATACGCGCCCAGCATCGCGTATGCGTAAAATCGACTGGCTGCCGGAGGATTTGCAACGTCGTGAAGCATTACCTCGGACAAGCTGAACACCCCTTCGCTCAAGAGCTGCAAATGCCCTTGCTGTATTTCTTGAGCGCGCGAAATAGATTTTTTGTCATTGCTGGTCTTGCGTACCGTTTGGGCCAGGGTAATATGAGCCTGCGCGAACAGTATAAGTCCGGATAGCAATGCGATAGCGAGTTTTCTTTTTTTCATTTTTTGAGCACGTAACATTCAATCCCCACATTGTTAATACCAACAAGAAGATACTCGTGGCCGGCGACTGAAATTATCTTCAGCGCCTTCACATCACCAGTAATCGAGAGGCCAGACTCTGGTTGTTTCACATATTCGAAATTGCCTTTGCCATCACCTTTAAACACCTGCCCAAAGTTCGCATCGATAACCCCCATTCGAATGCGTATAGAGCTTTGGTTGCCTGCGGCAATAAAATCCATGTTGCCGTCGTGGTCGACGTCCTTTACACTGAGCGCGTAAATAGGGGAGAACTGCGCTTGAACAGGCAATGTATGCGGCACCAGTTTACCGGCTTTGTTCTCCAGATAGATGCTCTCCAATGTTGTCGCCTTCAAAACCTTTGCACTCCTGAGATCAGACGCATTGAATATATCCTTCAATTGTGCATCGGCATAAGACTTATACGTGGTGAACTTCGGCCTCATTGCGTAAACCTGATCGAGCAACTCATCCCGGCTCGCGAATGGATACTCCACGCCCTGGATGTAATGTGTGATCATAGGATCGATTGATCCATTGTTATCGAAGTCCTTGTAGAAAAGACTGATCGGCTGCGCCTCAGACGCCTGCAGCTGAGAATTCAGACCGAAGTTTCCGACTATAAAATCCAGATCACCGTCTTTGTCAAAGTCCTCACCAACGATGGTGTTCCATAGCCCGGGAAGCGGCTTATCGAATACCTTGCTGGTGATTGATTCAAATCCTTTTCCACCCTTATTACCCAGTACCTCGATGTTCATATACTCGCCAATCAGGATCAGGTCCTCCCAGGTATCGCCATCAACGTCAGACCATATTGCATCTGTGACCATACCTATCTGACCCATGTCCGGCAATAGGTTGGCCTTGTTTTCCAGGCGGTCCTTTTCATTATGCAGCAGAAAGCTCGCAGGTGTCTGGGGATACTTACCCGGAATAACACGCCCTCCGACAAACAGGTCTAAACGTCCGTCGTGGTCATAGTCGAATGGCGCGACGCACGATTTGCTGGTCAGCATTGCTGGTAGCCAGTTTTCAGCAGCGGAAAACTTTCCGGTGCCATCGTTCAAATACAAACGATCCTGCAAGGCCCGGTCTGATTCTTCGTACTCATTGTATCCTCCACTAACGACATACAAGTCCAGGTCGCCGTCGCCGTCGATATCGACGAATGCCGCGTCCGCATCGTTATTAATTATCTTGAATAAACCTTTACCGCCAGCGGCATAGAAGCGGCCCTGTTCATCCTGAAGAAAGATCTCGCCCGTCTTACCTTGAGCGCCTCCAACGAAAACATCAATGCGTTTGTCACCGTTCACATCGGCAGTTGCAAGCACGGGACCGCAGGTGGTTAACATACTCATCAGAAGCGGTTGTCGCTTAAAGTCATTATAACCTTCTTCCATATGCTGGTAGGCGACAACCGGATCGACGCGGGTAAAAAGTTTTGAGCCTGACGCTGCTGGCACTGATTGCTTAAGCTGATCAGCCGTTGCTTCGTATTTTACATTCAGCAACTGATCCGCCTTGACGTTAACCAGACGTTGTGTATTTCCATCAGGCCAACGGACAATCAGAGAATCTATAATTCGTGCGTCGCCCAGACCAATGTGTAAGCGTCCGGCCATCGATGATTGAAAGCCATGAGATGAAGTCTTTTCGAAGTATTGCTGCTTACCCGAAAGCCAGACCGTGACCTGCGCTCCGATCGCCTGCGTGTTTTTATCCTTGCCCGTGAGAAGCAGTTGGAGATAATGCGCATTGCTGTTTCGTTCACGAAGATTATTGCGGAATACGGAGGCATTGGCGTTCTGATGATTGATGATCAGATCCAGATCACCGTCGTTGTCCAGGTCACCGTATGCTGCACCACTCGAAAAGTTCTTCTCTGCAAATCCCCAATCTGTGCTTTTGTCGGCAAAGGTCAGATCTCCATTGTTGCGATACATGTAGTTGTGGATCGGCGTGGACGTCATTGAAGTGACAAGGTGAAAAGTATCTGCTTTTTGTTTCTCCTTAGCCATCTGGAAATAATAATCACCTTTGTATTTCAGAAAGTCACGGTTGGTGTAGTCGCGGAAGTATCCGTTAGTAATGAACAGGTCTTTCCATCCGTCGTTGTCATAGTCACCAAAAAGCGGCGCCCAACTCCAGTCTGTTTTTGAAATGCCTGCAACCTGTCCGATCTCACTATACGTACCGTTGCCATTGTTCAAATGCAACATGTTCCGCATGTTCTGAAAATAGAACCCGTTCATCACCATCAATGCGTAGTGTTCGTAGTTCTCAGGACCATAAAGTAATTTCTGACGACGATTGTCTTCGGGTAACATATCGACCGTGAAAATGTCAGTGAGCCCATCGTTGTTGACGTCGCTGATATCACATCCCATGGAGAAGTAAGAAATGTGTTGCGCGTATTCCGGCATCCGGTCCGTAAAAGTGCCATCTCTGTTGTTGATGTAGATGTAATCGGGCTCCACGTAATCATTGGATACATAGAGGTCGATCCAGCCGTCCTTATTGATGTCAGCTGTAGTGATTCCGAGTCCGAAAGCCAGGGGATTGCCTTTGATACCCGCAGCTTCACTTACATCAACGAACTTACCGTTGTCGTTGCGATACAATTTATGGCCGGCGTAAGGGTGGCGGATTTTCTTTGCGTTTGCATACTCGAACTCCCGGATGACGACAACGTTGTGATTGAGGACGTACACGTCGAGATCGCCGTCGCGGTCGTAGTCAAAAAATGAGGCGTGGGTAGTATAGCCAGGATCATCGAGGCCGTATTCGTGACTTTTTTCGGAGAAGGTGAGATCACCGTTGTTTATGAAGAGCTTGTTCCGTCTTTTATCGGGGTCGCCTTTGCCGGAAAAACATATGTAGATATCGAGGTAACCGTCGGCATTTACATCTGCGAGTGCGACGCCCGTTTTCCAGCCGGATGGACAATTCACTCCGGCGGCTGCCGCGATTTCTTTGAATTTGAAGTTACCCTGATTGATATACAACGCATTTGGCGTCATGTTTCCCGTGAAGTAGATGTCGTCCTTCCCATCGTTGTTGAAGTCGCCGATTGCAGTACCACCCCCGTTGTAAAAATATTCGTACGTGAGAACGTTCGATTTGGGCGTCTCTTTCAGCATGTTCTTGAACTGGACGCCTGTGCTTTTCGATGAAATTGGTTCGAATAATGTTCCCTGTGCCGATAAATCGTTAGTCAATGCAAGGGCTATTGGAAGCAACAAGAGAGTAAGGAGCGAAGGGCTCATATTAGTGTTCGCAAAGTCTCGCACTTTGGGGCGGAAATTCAGGAGGAATTTAACGGACAAGTTACGGAGATGATAGAAAAATTCTGGCCGAATTTCCCTTTTTTTGAACAAATAAGCCCCCATTAAG
>Ga0247822_10001230_pt1 | contig 15479 bp, 11 predicted proteins | sample 13C_Cellulose_Da_FD_192423 | JGI IMG/M metagenome (GOLD analysis project Ga0247822, IMG submission 192423) | Soil microbial communities from agricultural site in Penn Yan, New York, United States - 13C_Cellulose_Day30 | ecosystem: Environmental > Terrestrial > Soil > Agricultural land | place...
GGCCGCATCTCGTCGGAAGCATTGGCCGTACGTCCTCGAAGTGTTCCTCGACGGGTTCCAACCCGCCTGCGGTACTTCTCCGGGCGTGCGGCCAAGCCTTCTCGACGATCTGCGGTCCTCGCTCGCCGTCGTGGTGAATCATCCGGGCTAGCTTAGCGCGATCGGGTCACGCCGCCTGCGGCGGCTCGCCGGCCGGCGGCTCGGGCAGCTTCGGCTCCTCGCGCGGCGGCTCGGGGCTGGGCGGGTCCTCGTGCGGCAGGTGCGGGCCTCCCGGAACCTCGGGCGGCTCGAGGGGCTCGGGGTCGACCATGCGCCGACCTCGTGCACCCCGCGTGCCGGCGACGGCCCGTCGAGCCGCCCCGCGCCGCTCGCCCCCGTCGTGTCAGCGCCGCGCAGCGGTGTGCGTCCGCGCCCGGCGACCGACCTACTTCTTCAGCGGATTGGTCGGTCTCGCGTTCTTCAGGGCCCGGTTGACGCGCTTGTTGCACTCGTCCTCGGTCTCGGTCCCGTCCTTGACGAACACCAGGGGCTGCGCCACCGCGGCGTCGTACTCCTCCTGGGTGAGCCGGCCGCGCTTGAGCATCAGCGCCAGGATGCGATCGATCTTGGAGCTGCTCCACTTCGACAGGGTGCCGTTGCAGTACTGGCGGTAGCGCGCCTTCGGCGACGGCAGGATCGACGAGAAGAACGCGGCCTCCTTGGGGGTGAGGTCGCTGGCCGGCTTGCCGAAGTAGTGGCGCGCCGCCGCGCCGATGCCGTACAGGCCGGGCCCGTACTCGATCGCGTTGACGTAGATCTCGAAGATGCGGTCCTTGTCGAGCAGCTGCTCGATCGACCAGGTCAGGAACAGCTCCTGCAGCTTCCGCGACAGCGTCTTCTCGCGATAGAGCAGGACGTTCTTGACGGTCTGCATCGTGATCGACGAGGCGCCGTAGCGGAAGTAGCCGGCCTGCAGGTTCTTGACCAGCGCGCTCCTGAACTCGCGGGTGATGAAGCCGCGGTGGTGGTAGAACGCGCCGTCCTCGGTGGTCATCAGCGAGTTGAGCAGGTGGCGTGACACCTGGCCGATCGGCACGAAGTCGGGGTTCTCGGGGCCGATCTGGAACACGATCCACTTGTCGCGCTCGACCTCGACGTAGTGCTCGAACGACTCCTTGAGCCGCTCGAGCTCCTCCGGGGTGGTCTTGACCCGGCAGCCGCGGATCGCGACCGAGCCGTCGAGCTGGCTGGCCTCGAGGTCGGCGAGATCGATCGACACCTGGAGATCGGTCGAGAACGTGCCGCGCAGGACGTAGCCCTGCAGGTACGGCGTCATCTCCGGGGGCAGCGCCACCAGCACGCGCTGGCAGTCGATCGCCGGGATGACGAACCGCGCGGTCACGGCCGGCTGCTCGCGGCGGGTGCCGGCCGGGGTCTGGCCGCCGGGCAGCGCCAGCGTGCCGGTCAGCCGGAACGGCAGCTCGCGGGTCACCAGGTCGCCGCGGGTCAGCGCCAGCGTGCGGGTGCGGCGGTCGAAGCTGCCGGCGACGTCGCCCGACACGTCGAGATCGGGCACCGGCTTCTCGGCCAGCATGGGGTGGCCGACGGTCAGGTCGTGGAGGTGGAAGCCGCCGACGAACGTGGTGACGTCGCGGGTGAGGGTCAGCGTGAGGTGGGCGTCGACCGAGGTCTTCTGGTAGTCGACCAGCGAGCTGTGCTCGAGGATCGGGCGCAGCCGGTCGAGGCTGAACTTCTCGGCGTCGAGGCGGACCTCGCCGGTCACGGCGTCGAGATCGACCCAGCCGTCGGCGGTCCACAGCGTACCGGCGACCCCGCCGTAGCCGCCCTCGAGCACGATGGCCAGCCGGCCGGGCGTCGTCGCGGGGCCGGTCGACGCGTCGCGCAGGGTGCCGGCGATGCCGGTGAGCGCCAGGCCGCGCCACGGCTCGACCTGGCCGCCCGCGATGGTGACCCGGCGGCCGTCGGCGTCGCGGGTGACGGTGATCCGGTCGGCCGACATCGTCGGCTGCTGCGGGGCGGCCGGCGCGGCGGGCGGCGGCGCCACCGCCGGCGCGGCCGCCGGATCGTCGTCGGCCGGGTCGGGATCGGCGAGCAGGTCGTCGTCGACCGGCCGCCGCGGGGCAGCCGGCTCGCGCCCGCGCCGCCACCACGCCAGCTCGGCCACCACCTGCGGCCGGGTGATCACGATCTCGGTCGTGCCGTCGGCGTCGGTGGCGGCGATCTCGTCGGCGCCGCCGCGCAGGCCCGACACCTCGTCGAGGAAGCTCAGCCGGACCCCGGCCAGCGTGGCCCGCGGTGGCCGCAGGCCGCCGAGCCCACCGCGGCGCCCGCGACCGGCGCCGTCGTCGCGGTCGCCGCCGGCGAGGCGGGCGCGCAGATCCTCGAGGTTGCTGATCCCGTCCTTGCCGCGCCGCACCGCGACCTCGCCGCCCTGGACGGCGACGTGGTGGACCTTGGCGGTGGCGAGCAACGACGCCTGGCCGTCGAAGGCGACGTCGATCCGGTCGAAGCGCGCCAGCGGTCGCTCGCCGTCGGCCGGCCCGCGGATGACCACGTCGCGCAGGACCGCGTGGCCGATGACCAGGTCGATCGACCCGATGGTCACCTTGCGGCCGAGCTTGGCCTCGAGCCGGGGCACGACCTTGGACCGGATGTACCAGGCGCCGGCCCGCGGATAGACCACCCGCACCGCCAGCAGCGCCAGCACGACCCCGCCGGCGACGAGCGCGGCCGCCAGGATCAGGCGCCGTCGAAGGCGGGCGTCGAGCCGCATCGGACGCTCATACCACAACCGACCGGGCGACCTTGTTCCCGTGCGACCTCGCGCACGTCGGCCTACACCGCGGAAACTACAGCTTGCAGGACAGCGCGACGATCTGCCCGCGGCTGTCCTCGCCCTTGAGCGACCGACCGACCACCAACCAGTCGCCGGCGTCGACGCCGACCTTGGTATCGAGGACGCGCTTGCCCTCGTCGTCGTCGAGCTGGATGCCGAGCGACACCCGCTGCTTCTTGCCGTTGCCGGCGGTCACGTCGCGCAGGATGAGCGACGCCTTGCCGTGGACCAGGGTCAGCTCGCCGGCCTTCATCGGCTGGAGCGTCAGCGCGTGCGAGCCGAGCCGCTTGAACGTGTTCCACGACGAGAACGGCGGCTTCTTGAGCTTCTTCTCGAACGGGCGCAGCTCGGGATCGATCGACGGCGAGGCGGCCGACGAAGCCTCGATCTCGAGCACGGTGCAGGACGCGGCCGCCTGGGCGTGGGCCACCGAGGCACCGCCGGCGAGGGCGAGCACGGCGGCGGCCGCGAGGATGGTCCGTCGAGCGAGGGGCGTAGTGGATCGCGTCATGTGGCTAGATCCCTTCGAGCACGTCGTCGGGGGTCACCCAGATGACGGCGATGTCGCCGCCATCATCGTCCTGGATCGTGAACACGCTGCCGGTCCCGCCCGAGACCTCGAGCGACTCGATCTCGGGCGCGGTCCGCTGCAGCGCCGGCGTCGCGACGATCGGGCCGGTCACCGGGCCGCCCGCGACCGGGCCCGACGGCGTCGGCCCCGGCACCTGGACGGTCTTCACCACGACCTCGGGATCGCGCAGCACGAGCGCGAGCAGGGCGACCGCGCCCGCCGACAGCGCACCGGTGAGGAAGTGGCCGCGATGGCCGTCCAGCCACCGGGTGAATCGCGCCCACATGCCGGCGGGCTCGCCCGCCGCGGGCGCGGCCGCCGCGGGCGCCGGCGTGGCCTCGGCGCGCGCATCGGCCTCGATGCGCCGCTCGACCAGGCTCCACAGCCCGGCCAGCCGATCCTCGGCCTCGTCGGTCGAGAGCTCGAGATGACCGCGGACCAGGCCGCCAACCTCCTGGATTCCCTCGACCTTTCGCGCACCAGCGCGGCCGGCGCGGCGCTCGATGGCGCTCGCCTCGGTGGCGTCGAGCTCGCCGTCGGCGAGCATCATCAGGTCGGAGTCGGAGACGTTGGACACGGTGGACCCTGGGGAGGTTAGGAGCGCGAGGTTCGGTCGTATGACGGTGGAGCGGTGGCCTCTGATTCAACGGCGGGACGATCTTCTGATGCGTCGCCGTCTTCGGCCGGCCTGCCCTCATATAGATCGGCCAGCCGCTTCTGCATGTTCTTCCGGGCATGGAACAGCCGGGACATGATCGTTCCCTTGCTGCAGCCCATCACCTGCGCCATCTCCTCGTAGGAGAGCCCTTCGAGCTCGCGCATCACCAGCACCGCACGATGGTTGTCGGACAGCTCGTCGAGGGCGGCGGCGATGCGGTCGCGGATCTCGCGGTCGAGCAGGGCGCGGCCGGGATTTGCCCCGAGAATCCGGGGCAGTAGCGAGTCCTCGCCGACCGCGTCGCCCTCCTTGAGGTCCTGCTCGGTCCAGTCGACCGCGCGGGTCCGCTTGTGCTTGCGCAGGTGGTCGATCGCCAGGTTCATGACGATCCGGTACAGCCAGGTGTAGAAGCTGGCCTGCCCCTCGAACTTGTCGAGGTGGCGGTGGGCCTTGATGAAGGCGTCCTGGACGACGTCGAGGGCGTCGTCGGGGTTGCGGACCACGCCCAGCGCCAGCGAGTAGGCCCGGCGGCTGTAGCGCTCGAACAGGGTCCGGAAGGCGTCGCGGTCGCCGCCCTGGGCCCGGTTCACGAGGTCGCGATCGTCGATCGCGTCGCGCTCGATGCGCACGCTCGCCGGCTGGGCCCGCTTGGTCACCGCGCCGGTTATACCGCACGCCTGCGCCGGCGCGGTGGCGAACGCGGCGCGGCGACCGGCCGCGATCCCGCGACCGATCCCACGATCGACGAGAGCCTCTCCTCCGAGGCGCCCGCGCGCTATGCTCAGCAGGTCGGACGCGCCCGAGGCGGTCCCGGCCTTTTCGCGTGTCCTCGCTCGACTCGATCCGAACCTTCCTGGCCGACGTTCGCGCTCGCCTGCGCGGGCAGCTCGGCCGGCGCGCGGCGCTCGCGCTGATCGCCGCGTGGGGCCTGCTCGCGCTGGTGCTGCCGCTGCTCGCCCACGTGGTCGCGCCCGGCCGCGCGACCGCGCTCGCGCTGCTGGCCAGCGCGATCCTGCTCGCCACGCTCGCGCTGGTCGCGGCGATCGTGCTCGGCGGCGTGGTGCCGGCGCGCCGCTTCCACGCCGACGCCGCGGTCGCGCGCTGGGTCGGCCAGCGCGCCAAGCCGCTGGCCTCGGATCTGCTGTCGACGGTCGAGCTCAACCAGCAGGCCGCGGCGGGCGGGCCGGGGCCGGCGCCGTCACCGGCGCTGGTCGCCGCGCTCACCGACGTCACCGCCGAGCGAGTGCGCCGCCTCGATCCCGACGCGCTGATCGATCGCGGACCGGTGCGCCGGGCCGGGCTCGCGGTCGGCGCGGTGATCGCGCTGGCGGCGGCGACGGTCGCGCTGGCGCCCGACGCGCTCGCCGACGGCTGGCGCCGGCTGCTGTGGCCGCCGCGCAACCCGTACGGCGACGCCGCGCTGTCGTCGGTGCCGCTGGTCGGAGACATCGACATCACGCTGCACCCGCCGGCCTACGCGCGCCGGCCGCCGCAGCGCCTGCCGTCGACGTCGGGCGACTTCCGCGCCCTCGAGGGCACCCACGCCCGCATCGTCACCCGCGCGCTGGTCGTGGCCAGCAAGGTGTCGCTCGTCCACGAGCGCGACGGCGCCGAGCCCGAGATCATCCCGCTGACGGCGGCGAGCCCCGGCGATCCCGCCCTGACCGCCGAGCTGGTGGTCACCGGCGCCGCCCGCTACCGCTTCCAGGTCGAGGACGCGCGCGGCCACCGCACCGTCGAGGCGATCGCCCACGCCATCGAGCTCGAGCCCGACGTCGCGCCGACGATCGCGCTGTACGCGCCCGGCGACGATCTCGACGTCACCAACATGAAGCGGATCGAGCTGGCCTACGTCGCCGAGGACGACTTCGGCGTCGCCAAGGTCGAGCTGGTCTGGGAGATCGCCGGCGCCGGCAAGGCCGAGCGCAAGACCTGGGCGGCCCTGCCCGACGCGCCCGGCCGCGCCCAGGGCAAGCTGGTGTGGGACCTCGCCGAGGTCGCGCTGCCGCCCGGCGCGGTGGTGACCTACCACCTGGAGGCGACCGACAACGACGCGGTCGGCGGCCCCAACGTCGGCAAGTCGCGCGAGCTGCGCCTGCGGGTGTTCTCGCCGCGCGAGCGCCACGAGCAGCACCTCGCCCGCCAGGCCGAGCTGGCCGACAAGGTGCTGGTCGCGCTCGGCCACCGGCTCACCGCCGAGCCGGCCGCCGCCGCCGCCAGCGCCGCCGACGCGGTCGCCGATCCGATCGCGCCGACCCGCGAGGAGCTGCACCGCGAGGTCGGCGACGTCGCGATCGAGCTGGGCACGCTGGCCGCCGCCTACGAGACCGACGCGCTCGCCGACAAGGGCCTGCGCGAGGCGCTCGAGGCCATGCGCAAGCGCATCGACAAGCTGGTCGCGCTCGAGGCCCGCGCGCTCGAGCGCGAGGCCGCCGCCGACGCCGCCGCCCGCAAGCGCGGCGCCGCGCCCAAGCCGGCGCCGAGCCGGTGGACCGCGCTCGACAAGCAGATGGTCGCCGAGCTCGAGGACGACGCGCTGGCGCTGGCCGACTGGCTCGAGCGCGAGCAGATGGAGGGCATGCTCGACGTCGCCGACGAGATCGACGCCCACCAGAAGCGGCTGGCCGAGCTGCTCGCCGAGTACGCCCGCACCGGCGACGACAAGCTCAAGGCCGAGATCCAGCGCCAGATCCGCGCCATCGAGCAGCGCCTCGCCGAGCTGGCCGGCAAGCGCGGCGCGCTGGTCGAAGACGTGCTCGATCAGTTCGTCCACAAGGACGCGATGGCCGACCTCAAGACCGAGGGCTGCTTCGCCGAGGTCACCCGCCTGGTCGAGCGCGGCGACGCCGCCGGCGCCCAGGCCGCGCTCGCCAAGTGCCGCCGCCAGCTCGACGACGCCGCCGCGGCCATGGAAGCCGGCCTGCGCGGCCTGCGCGGCGACAAGTTCGACGAGGGCGAGAAGAAGCTCGACGAGCTGATGGACGAGCTGGCCGACGTCTCGCGCGATCAGGCCGACATCGCCGCCGAGGCCGACAAGATCTTCGATCGCTACGCCGAGCGCGCCGACGAGCTCATGCGCGACCTCGGCAAGGGCGCCCAGCGCAAGCTGGGCGGCACGCTCGACAAGCTCAAGGACCGGGTCGCCAGCGTGCCCGACAGCGGGCTGACCCCGTTCGCCCGCGAGGAGCTCGAGATCGTCACCAAGCGGCTCGACGACGTCCAGCGCATGCTCGACGACGGCGACGTCGCCGAGGCGCTCGGCATGGCCCGCCAGGCCCGGCAGAGCCTCGAGACCGTGGCCGGCGAGCTCGACGCCGCGCTCGCCGACGATCCGCGCTCGCCGTGGGCGCAGGCGACCTCCGACGCGCTCGACTCGGTCGAGCGGGCCCACCCGCTGGCCGACAAGCTGGTCGAGGAGCTCGAAGACATGACGCCGTCACCCGAGCAGATCCTCGGCGACGAGGACAAGCGCCGGCTCGACGCGCTCCGCCGCCGCCAGAGCATGAACCACGACCGCGCCAAGCGGCTGGCCGACAAGGCCAAGGGCGCGACCGGGCTGCCCGGCGACGCCGGGGCGTCGATCGGCCGCCGGGTCGGCCAGGCCACCGGGCCGATGAGCCAGGCCGAGAAGCGGATGGGCGCCAAGGATCCGTCGGGCGCCCGCGACGAGGCGCGGTCGGCGGCCGAGGCGCTCGAGCGCGCGCGCCAGGACGCGCAGAAGGCCGCCCGCCAGGCCCAGACCCAGGGCGACGCGACCATGGGCGACGAGCCGGTGCGCATCCCCGGCGCCGACGAGTACAAGGCGCCGGAGAAGTTCCGCGAGCAGCTGCTCGAGGCGATGAAGAAGCGCGCCCCGGCCGGCTACGACGATCAGATCCGCCGCTACTACGAGGAGCTGATCCGATGACCCGGGTCGTGGTGGCCGCGCTGGCGGCGATGGTCGCGCTCGTGTGCTCGCACGCGCCGGTGGCCGAGGCCCGACGCGGCCGGGCCATCACCGGCGACGCGATCAAGGCGGCGCGCCTGCTGTCGTCGGCGCGGATCGACGAGGCGCGGCCGGTGATCGCCGATCTCGGCAAGCGCGCGCCCGACGCCGTCGAGGTCCGCTGGCTCGAGGGCCAGCTCGCGTTCGTCGAGGGCGACTACCCGCGCGCGGTCGAGCGGCTGTCGACCCTGCCCGACGACGCCGTCGACGGCGCGGTCGGCGAGCTCAAGCGGCTGTACGCGTCGACCCGCGACCTGACCGCCGGGTTCGCCCGCAAGGACTCGCCCAAGGGCCGGTTCACCATCTACTACCCGCCCGGCCCCGACGAGGTGATCGTCGATCTCGCCGGCGAGGTGCTCGACGCGGCGTGGGAGACCATCGGCGACGACCTCGGCTGGAAGCCGGCCGGCAAGGTCCGGGTCGAGCTGCTGGCGAGCCCGCGCGACCTGGCCCGGCTGTCGACGCTGACCGAGGAGGAGATCGAGACCACCGGGACGATCGCCCTGGCCAAGTACGAGAAGCTGATGGTGGTGTCGCCGCGGTCGACGCTGCTCGGCTACCCGTGGATGGACACCCTCGCCCACGAGTACACTCACTACGTCATCGCCCACGTCTCGCACGACACCGTGCCGGTGTGGCTGCACGAGGGCCTGGCCCGCTTCGAGCAGACCCGGTGGCGGGCGGCGCCGACCACCGCCCTGCCCCCGGTCGACCAGCAGCTGCTCGCCACCGCGATCGCCAAGCGGCGGCTGATCGATCTCGATCGCATGCACCCGTCGATGGCCAAGCTGCCCAGCCAGGAGGCGGCGGCGCTGGCCTACGCCGAGGTGTACACCCTGGTCGGCTGGATGCACGGCAAGGTCGGCTACGCCGGGCTGCGCCAGATGCTGGCCCTGCAGCAGGGCGGCAAGAGCGCCCGCCGCGCCGTCGCCGAGGTGATGAACACGACCTGGGCCAAGGTCGAGCGCGACTGGAAGGCGCACCTGCGCACCCTCGACCTGTCGGGCGGCAAGGCGACCGCCGGCCGCGGCGGCAAGCGGGTCCGCTTCGCCAAGGGCGGCGGCTCCAACGAGAACGTCGGGCTCGACGAGGTCCAGAGCGCCAAGGCGCGCAAGTTCGCCCGCCTCGGCGGCATGCTGCGCGCGCGCGGCCTGCCCGCCGCCGCCGCGCTCGAATACGAGAAGGCGCTGGCCGCCGCCGGCGGCCACGATCCGTTCGTCGCCGGCAAGCTGGCCCGCACCTACGTCGAGCTCGGCCAGCACGACAAGGCGATCGCCCTGGCCCGGCCGCTGGTCGCGCTCGACGAGCACGACATCGTGCCGGCGGTGACCCTCGGCGTCGCGCTCGCGGCGACCGGCGACCACGCCGGGGCCCGGGCCGCCTTCGAGCAGGCGCTGCGGGTCTCGCCGTTCGATCCCACCGTCCGCTGCGGCCTCGCTCAGGCCTACGCCGAGCAGGGCGACGCCGCGCGGGCCCAGCGCGAACGTGCCGCGTGCGATCGCCTCCGTAGTTAGCTAGCCTCGAGGTCCCTCCTTCCGATGAAACCGTCCCGCGCCTCCTCCGAGATCGACACCGGCCCCACCACGCTGGTGGGCCCGTCCGTGGGCTCCGCGTTCGGCTCGCCCATGGCCGGGACCCTCGACGAGCTGGCCGCCGAGGACCTGGCGCCGCCGCCGACCGAGGACGAGCAGCGCGCCGCCGACCTGCGCGCGGTCGGCGAGATCGCGCGCGCCCACGACGAGATCGTCGCGCAGATCGAGCGACGCATCGTCGGCCAGCGCAAGGTGGTCGAGCACCTGCTGACCGCGCTGTTCGCCCGTGGCCACTGCCTGTTCGTCGGCGTGCCCGGCCTGGCCAAGACCCTGCTGATCTCGACCCTGGCCGAGACCCTCAACCTCAGCTTCCAGCGCATCCAGTTCACCCCCGACCTCATGCCGGCCGACATCACCGGCACCGAGGTCCTCGAGGAGGACCAGGTCAGCGGGCGGCGGACGTTCCGGTTCATCCGCGGCCCGGTGTTCGCCAACCTGGTGCTGGCCGACGAGATCAACCGGACCCCGCCCAAGACCCAGGCCGCGCTGCTGCAGTCGATGCAGGAGTACCGGGTCACCGCCGGCGGCCACACCCACGAGCTGCCCCAGCCGTTCCTGGTGTTCGCCACCCAGAACCCGATCGAGCAGGAGGGCACCTACCCCCTGCCCGAGGCCCAGCTCGACCGGTTCATGTTCCAGGTCGACGTCGACTACCCGTCCGCGACCGAGGAGGAGGACATCGTGCGGATGTCGACCTCCGACTACCGGATCCGCCTCGACCGCGTGCTGTCGCCGGTTCGCGTCCTCGAGCTGCAGAGCCTGGTCCGGCGGGTGCCGGTCGCCGATCACGTGGTCCGCTACGCGGTCGCGCTGGCGCGCTCGACCCGGCCGCAGGAGCGCGACGCCCCGCCGTTCGTGAAGGAGTACCTGCAGTGGGGCGCGGGGCCGCGCGCGTCGCAGTTCCTGATCCTCGCCGGCAAGGCGCGCGCGATCCTCGACGGCCGGTTCGCGGTGTCGCTCGACGACGTCGCCGCGCTGGCCCGGCCGACCCTGCAGCACCGCCTCATCCTCAACTACCGGGCCGAGGCCGAGGGCGTGCGCCAGGGCGACCTGATCGACCGGCTGCTCGGCGTCGTGACCCCGTGATCCGCGATGTGTGACGGCCGGCGATCCAGCGTAGGTCCTGCGCCGCGCCAGCGCGGCGCACGCCGCCTGACGACGCGCGCCCTCGTGATCGCGGGTCACGGCGGTTCCGGACGCCTTCGGCGTCCTCCCATGGGGGACGATCACGTCCCCCAAACCCCCATGCCCTCCTGCGATCCGCGGCGCGCCCGGTGCTCGCGTCCCCGCCGAGGTGCACGCAGCACCGTATAGAGGGTCCCCGTGCCCAAGCTCGATCCCGTCGCGCTGGCCCGGCTGGGCACGCTGCCGATCAAGGCGCGCGTGATCGTCGAGGGCGCGCTGTCGGGCCTGCACCGCGCCCGGCTGCACGGCTCGTCGGTCGAGTTCGCCGAGCACAAGGAGTACTCGCCCGGCGACGAGATCCGCCACGTCGACTGGAAGGCGTTCGGCAAGCTCGACCGCTACTACGTCAAGCAGTTCGAGCAGGAGTCGCAGCTGACCGTGTACCTCGCGCTCGACGCGTCGGGATCGATGCGGTTCGCCGGCGGCGGGCTGTCCAAGGTCGAGTACGGCGGGCTGTGCCTGGCCGCCCTCGCCTACCTGGTCGTCCAGCAGCAGGACAAGGTCGGGCTGGTGGTGTTCGGCCGCCACGGCGAGCCGCTCCACGTCCCGCCGCGGGCGCGCACCTCGCACCTGGCCGACGTGCTGGCGACCCTCGACGACACCATCGCCGGCCCGGGCGCCGGCGCCCCGGCCCACGACGACGTCACCCCGGCCGCCGCGCTCGATCGCATCGGCGAGCTGGCCCGCCGCAAGCGGGCGCTGATCGTGCTCGCCTCCGACCTGTTCGATCCCGACGATCGCACCCTCGGCGCCCTGCGCCGGCTGCGGGCGCAGAAGCACGACGTCGTCGTGCTCCACCTCCTGGCCCCCGAGGAGCAGACCTTCCCGTACGAGGGCCTGACCATGTTCGAGGCGCTCGAGAGCGATCACCGCCTGCTGGTCAACCCGGCGGCGATCCGCACCGACTACCTCGAGAAGATGGCGGCGTTCCTGGCCCGGGTCAGCCGCGAGCTCGGCGAGGCCGGCGTCGACTACCACCTGGTGTCGACCGATCACCCGATCGAGGACACGCTGTTCCGGGTGCTGGCCACCCGCCAGAAGCTGACCGGAGGCGGGCGGTGAGCGTCGCCTTTCTCGCGCCGCTGATGCTGCTCGGCGTCGCCGGCCTGCTGATCCCGGTGGTGATCCACCTGATCGGCAAGCAGCGGGCGCGGGTGGTCCGGTTCGCCGCGCTCGAGTTCCTGGTCGCGAGCAAGCGCCGGACCGCGCGCCGGCTGCGCCTACGCGAGCGGCTGCTGCTGGTCGTGCGGGTGCTGGTGTGCCTGGCCATCCCCATCGCCCTGGCCAAGCCGTTCACCTCGTGCGCCAGCAAGGGCCCGGTGATCGCCCGCGGGCCGCAGGCCGCCGTCCTGGTCGTCGACGACTCGTTCACCTCGGGCTACCGCAGCGGCGGCCGCACGCTGCTGGCCCGGGCCACCGAGGAGGCGGCGCGCATCCTGACCCTGCTCGGCCCCGAGGCCGAGGTCGCGGTGGTGCGGGCCAGCGAGGGCGCCAGCCAGCCGACCGAGCTGTCGCGCGAGCACCTGCGCCTGCGCGATCAGCTCGCCGATCTGACCCCGACCGCGCGCCCGGCCGACCTCGACCGCGCGCTCGGCCGCGCCGCCCAGCTGCTGGCCGGCTCGAGCCACCAGCGGCGCACGATCTACCTGCTGTCGCCGCTCAACCGCGGCGCCCTGCGCGGCGCGTCCCCGGCGTGGGGCGCCGACGGCCCGGCGCTCGAGATCGTCGACCTGCGCGACGGCGGCGCGCCGCGGCCCAACCTGGCGGTGACCTCCCTGCGCGTCGAGCCGGATCCCGGCGCCGGCACGCGCGGCATCGCCGTGGTCGCCGAGATCGCCAACTACGCGCCGAGCCCGGCGCCGGGGGTGACGGTCAGCCTGCGGATCGGCGGCCAGATCATCGCCAAGGGCCAGATCGACCTCGCCGCCGGCGAGAAGAAGGCCAAGCGGTTCCTGGCGTCGCTGCCCCACGGCTACCGCTCGGCCGAGGTGGTGGTCGAGCTGCCCGGCGACGCCCTGCCCGCCGACGACAAGCGCTACGCGATGGCCCAGCTGCGCGACGACATCCGCGTGCTGCTGGTCGACGGCGATCCCCACGCCAACCGGCACGACGACGAGCTGTTCTACCTCGAGGCCGCGCTGCGCCCCGGCGATCGCGCCGAGGCCGGCGCCACCGTGACCAAGCTCAACCCCGAGGATCTCGACCAGGTCGAGCTCGAGCAGCACGACGTCGTCGTCCTGGCCAACGTGCCGGCGCTGACCGCCGAGCGGGTGGCGCGGCTGGCGGCGTGGGTCGAGGCCGGCGGCGGCCTCCTGGTCGCCCCCGGCGATCACGTCGACAGCGGCGGCTACGAGCGGACGATGCTGCCGCTCCTGCCCCAGAGCCTGCGCGACCCGATCGACACCGCGTGGGGCGCCGCCGCCGACGAGCGCGCCGCCCGCGCGCTCAAGCTGACCAAGTGGGAGGCCGACCACCCGATCTTCGCGCCGTTCGCCAAGGACGCGCCGGGGCTCGCCGACGCCAGCTTCACCAAGATCGTCCTGCTCGGGCCGACCACCGACACCGACGACCGCAAGGTGCTGGCCCGGTTCACCAACGGCGCCGCCGCGCTGGTCGAGGCCCGCAAGGGCGACGGCCGGCTGCTGCTGTACACGTCGACGGTCGATCGCGACTGGAACGATCTGCCGATCCACCCCGGCTACCTGCCGCTGATGCAGGAGAGCGTGCGCCACCTGGCCCGCAAGCGGGTCCAGGGCGGAACCAGCGACGCCCTGGTCGGCCAGGGCGTGAGCGTGGCCACCCTCGACCTGCGCAAGCTCGAGGTGCGCGGGCCGGGCGAGAACGCGCTGTTCGCCGGCGAGCGCCTCGAGGGCCGCCGCAGCGTGCGCTTCGTCGGCGGCAGCGCCGCCGGCATCTACCGGGTGACCGGGACCGATCGCACCGGCGCGACCCGCGATCGCGACGAGCTGGCGTTCGCGGTCAACCTCGATCCGCGCGGCAGCGACCTGACGCCGGCGCCGGCCAGCGCGCTACCGACCGGCGGCGCGGGCGAGGGCGGCGTGCCGCGCGAGACCAAGCGCCGGGTGGAGCTGTGGCACGGCCTCGCCGCCGCGCTGCTGATCCTGCTCGTGATCGAGAGCCTGCTGATCCAGCGGGCGTAGCCAGCTGCTGACGGCGCCGCGCAGCGGCGATCGCAGCAGCTGGATCCCGTGCCCCTTCCCGTGCCCTTGCCCGTGCCCGATCTCGACGGAGCGGTCGTGACCGCCTTCGCCGACCGCGAGCCGTCGCGCGAGCCACCGGGCAGGGCACGGGCACGGGGCAGGTTGACCTCGAACGCCGTCGGCGTTCTCGGCAACCTGCTAGCGGCCGACCATGCGATCGGCCAGGCGCCGGTGGGCGGCGCAGCCGATCACGTCCATGCCCGGCGGTGGCTGCGCGGACCGGGCCGCGTGGTGGGCGAGCTTCATGGCGCGGATCCGGTTGGCGGCGTCGGCCAGGCGGGCGCGCAGCGCCGGATCGCGGGCGCCCTCGCGCAGCAGCGCCGCTCGCGCCTCGGCCTGGTGGCCCTCGTCGCGGCACAGCAGCAGCGCGTCGCACCCGGCGCGGACGGCGCGCACCGCGGCGTCGCCGACGCCGTAGTGGTCGGCGATCGCGCGCATGTCGAGATCGTCGGACACGATCACCCCGCGGTAGCTCAGCTTGTGGCGCAGCAGCTCGTCGATGGCCTTGCGCGACAGCGTGGCCGGCACGTCGGGATCGAGCGCGGCGAACACGACGTGCGCGGTCATCAGCATCGGGAACGCCGCGGCGGCGGCCCGCCGGAACGGCGCCAGCTCGACGGCCTCGAGCCGGTCCCAGCCGTGGTCGAGGCGCGGCAGCTCGAGGTGGCTGTCGGTCGCGGTGTCGCCGTGGCCGGGAAAGTGCTTGCCACACGCCAGCATGCCGCTGTCGGCGAGGCCCGCCGCCACCGCCAGGGCGCGGCGCGCCACCGCGTCCGGCTCGGTGCCGAACGCGCGCTCGCCGATCACCGGGTTGGCCGGGTTGGTGTGGACGTCGAGCACCGGCGCGAAGTCGATGTCGAAGCCGAGCGCGGCCAGCTCGGCGCCGAGCGCGCGCCCGACCTCGCGGGCCAGCCGCTCGTCGTCGGGCGCGGCGTGGCCGTCGAGCGCGAACATCGGCGGCCACTGGGTGCCGGGCGCGCGCACGCGCTGGACCGAGCCGCCCTCCTGATCGACCGCGATCAGCAGCGGCACCCCGGGCGGCGCCGCCGCGTGCAGCGCGCGGTTGAGGTCGGCGAGCGCGGCCACGTCGACCACCTCCTGCGGCACCGCCGCCCCGCCCTGGACGACCTCGATCACCAGGTTGCGCTTGAAGATCACCACCACCCCGACCGCCCCCGCCGCGATCGCCGAGGTCAGCGCCGGCGGCGCGGTGGTGCCGTGGAACCCGACCCACAGCGTCTGTCCGACGTCGGCTTCAAGCGTTGCGCTCACCCGGCGAGCTTAGCGTCAAGCATCGCCATCGCGAAGTCGTGTGGGCTCCCCGAAGTCGGGAACAACGACCTCGCGCCCCACCAGTGCCCCCGGACACCCAGAGTCATTGTTGACCGCTCGCCTGCGGCGAGCGTGGCGTTGCGCTCACCCGGCGAGCTT
>Ga0247822_10001234_pt1 | contig 15467 bp, 10 predicted proteins | sample 13C_Cellulose_Da_FD_192423 | JGI IMG/M metagenome (GOLD analysis project Ga0247822, IMG submission 192423) | Soil microbial communities from agricultural site in Penn Yan, New York, United States - 13C_Cellulose_Day30 | ecosystem: Environmental > Terrestrial > Soil > Agricultural land | place...
GCCACCGACGCGCTCGCGCTCGCCGACGCCCGCGAGCACCGCACCCTGGTCCGCCGGGTCGCGGAGCTGGCCGCCCAGCACGGCGATCTCGACCTCGCGCTCCACCACTTCCGCCTCGCCTCCGACGGCGCGCCGGTCGACGAGCAGCCCCGCCTGCAGCTCGAGATCGCCGAGATCGAGCGCCGGCGGGGCGAGCCGGCGCGCGCCCTCGAGGCCGCCGGCGCCGCCCTGACCATGGCCCGCCGCCGCGGCGACCTCGCGCTCGAGGCGCGCTGCCACCTGCGCATCGGCTGGCTGCACACCCACCGCGGCGACTTCGCCGTCGGCGCCGAGCACGCCGCGGTCGGCACCACCCTCGCCCGCCGCGCTGGCGATCGCGCGCTGGCGGCCGAGCTCGGCCGCCTGGCGGCGGCGGTGGCGACCAGCCTGGGCGAGCCGCGCCGGGCCATCGCCATCCTCGACGAGGCGCTCGCCGACGCCGGCGGCGCCGGCGATCACCGGCTCGATCCCGGCATCTCGCACGAGATCGGCCGCGCCGCGATCCAGGCCGGCGACTACCCGCGCGCCATCGAGGCCCTCGAGCGCGCGGTCGCCGGCGCCGTGGCAGTCGGCGATCTGGTCCAGCGCGCGCGCTCGCTCAACAACCTCGCCGCCGCCTGCTACTACCAGGGCGACTGGACGCGGGCGCGCTCGCTGTGGGAGCAGTTCCGCCAGCAGACCGAGCGCCAGGGCGATCGCCAGGAGACGCTGTACGCGCTCAACAACCTCGGCTCGCTGTACCGCGACCTCGGCATGCTGGCCGAGGCGCGCACCGCGCTGGCCCGCGCCGCCGACCTGGCCACCGCCCTCGCCAACGGCCGCATGCTGGCCATGGTGCTGGCCAACCGCGGCGAGGTCGACGCCCGCGCCGGCGATCTCGGCGCCGCCCGCGAGCGCTACGAGCGCTCGCTCGGCGAGTTCGCCCGCCTCGGCGCCAAGGACGACGCCATCGAGACCCGGCGCCGGCTGTCCGAGCTCGATCTCACCGTCGGTCGCGTCGACGAGGCGCTGTCGCGCGCGCTCGAGGCCGCCCGCGACGCCAAGGGCAGCGGCAATCGCTTCGAGGAAGGCGTCCTCCACCGCGTCGCCGCCACCGCGCTGCGCTGCCAGGGCGACTTCGAGTCGGCGGCGTGGTTCATCGATCGCGCCCGCGAGCTGCTGGCCGGGCTGGGCGCCCGCTACGAGCTGGCCAAGGTCGGCTTCGAGGCCGCCGAGCTGGCCCGCGCCACCGGCGACGACGCCCGCGCCCGCGAGCGCCTCGCCGCCGCCGAGGCCGAGCTGGCCGCGCTCGGCGCGCGCTGGGACCTCGAGCGGCTGCGCGCGCTGCAGCGCTCGCTCGGGCCGGTGGTCGAGGGCGCGGCCGAGCCGGGCACGACCGAGGTCGCCCGCGCCGCCGCGTCGGGCGACGCCGACGCCGCCATCGAGCTGGCCCTCGACGCCATCCTGCGCGCCGCGCGCTGCTCGCGTGGCTTCGTGCTCACCCTCGATCCGCTCGGCCGGCCGCGCATCCGCGCCCGCCGGCTGCGCCCGGGCGCGCGCACCTTCGACAAGGGCGACCTCGAGGTGTCGGGCACGATCGTCCGCAAGGTCGCGGCCTCGGGCCAGCCGTTCGCGGTCGCCGACGCGGTCCTCGACGCCGACCTGCGCGAGCAATCGAGCGTGGTCGCGCTCGGCGTGCGCCGGGTCTACGCCGCGCCGCTGCGCGCGCGCGGCCGGCTGACCGGCATCGTCTACGCCGACTCGCAGGGCGGCGACGTCGACGAGGAGCTGCTCGACCTGGCCCAGCTCGACGCCGCCACCGCGCCGCTGGCGCTGGCCCTCGACCACGGCCGCCTGCTCGACGACGCCCGCCGGACCTCCGAGCTGATGTCGATCCTCGCCCACGAGATCCGCAACCCGCTCGCCGGCATCCTCGGCTACTCCGAGATGGGCCAGGAGCCCGACGGCACCCCCGACGGCCTGGCTCCGACCGAGCTGTTCGGCCGCATCCGCCACGACGCCGAGCGGCTGCGCCGCCTGGTCGACAACGTCTTCGAGCTGGCCCGCCACGAGTCGGGCCACATCGACTGGTCGATGACCCCGGTCGAGGTCGGCAAGCTGATCCACGACGTCGCCGGCGGCTTCGCGCGGGCGCTGACCACCCGCCGGCTGTCGCTGTCGATCGACGTCGACGAGCCGCTCGGCCCGGCCCTGGCCAACGCCGACCGCATCGCCCAGGTGCTGTCGAACCTGCTCGGCAACGCGGTCAAGTTCTCGCCCGAGGGCAGCGCCATCGAGATCGCCGCCCGCCGCGAGACCGTGCGCGCCAGCGACCCGGTCGCCCCGCCGATCCCGACCTCCGACCCGCGCGCGTGGATCCCGACCGACGCCGACGACGAGATCGGCGACGTCATCCGCGTCGACGTCAAGGACCACGGCCCCGGCATGAGCGCCGAGCTGCAGGCCCAGCTGTTCGAGAAGTTCACCCAGGGCGCCGGCGCCGCCCGCCGCGGCGGCATCGGCCTCGGCCTGTACCTGTGCCGCGAGATCGTCCGCCGCCACGGCGGCTCGATCTGGGTCGCCAGCGAGCTCGGCAAGGGCGCGACGTTCTCGTTCCGGCTGCCGGTGGCGCTATAGCCGATCGGCGCCCGCGGTCACGGCCCGATCTCGTAGACGTGGGTCGAGTCCACGCCGCGGCGGCGGAAGCGGATCTCGACCGGCCGGCTCGGGTCGATGCCGGCGATCGCGGCCGCGGTGCTGTCCACGCCGTCGAGCGGCTTGCCATCGACGTGGGTGATGGTGTCGCCGCTCTCGAACCCGAGCAGGGCGTGGACCGACCCGGCCTTGATGCTGAAGAGCTTCCAGCCGATCTGCCGTCCGTGGACCAGCGCCGGCACCGGGCGCACGCCGCGGGCGATGCGCTCGCGGTCGCTCATCCAGCTGGTCCACGTCGCCCGAGCGACCCGGTAGCGACCGGGCTCGACCAGGGCGACGTCGGTCGCGATCGGCGCGAAGTCGAACGGGTAGCTGATCTTGACCGCGGTCCCGCTCCGCAGCGACGGGAACTGCCACTCGAGGCTGCGCGACGCCACGCAGGCGGCGATGCCGCCGCGGCCGTCGAACTCGTCGGACGCGATGCGGGTGCTGATCACCCGGCCGCTGGCGGCGATCTCGAACTCGATCGTGACCCGGCCGGCGGGTTGGTCGAGCTGGTCGGCCACCGCCCGCTCGTAGCACTCGCCGACCTTGCCGATGCTGGCGCGGATGACGTTGCGGATCTCGGTCCGGTCGTCGTCGCCGTCGTCGCGGCCGGCGACGGCGATCGGACCGCCGTCGTACGGCCCCGCGGCCATCTTGTACACGTCGGCGTCGATGGGGGTGAGGCTGGCCGGCGCGGCGGCCGGGGTCGACGGGTCGCGCCCGGTGACCAGCACCCCGGCGGTCACCGCGACCGCGCCGACGCCCAGCGCCGCCACGATCAAGCCCCAGCGCCGCCGCGCCGCCGGTGGCGGGGCGGCGACCTCGGCCAGCGCGGCGAGCAGCACGCCCATGTCGGGATAACGTCGATCCGGCTCGACCGCGAGCGCGCGGCGCAGCACCGGCTCGATCGCCGCGGGGACGTCGCCGCCGACCGGCGGCGGTTCGATCTCACCGTCACCGATCGCGGTGGCCAGGGCCTCGAGGGTCTTGCCGGCGAACGGCCGCCGGCCGTAGAGGATCTCCCACGCCGACACCGCGAACCCGAACTGGTCGGCGCGGGCATCGGCGACGGCGCCGTGGTGCTGCTCGGGCGCCATGTAGGCCGGGGTGCCGAGGATCGATCCGGTCAGGGTCAGCTCGACGCTCAGCGCGTCACCACGCCCCGACGCATCGTCGGGCGCCGCACCGGCACCGACGCCGCGGGCGAGCCCGAAGTCGACCACCTTCACCACCCCGTCGCGGCCGACCAGGACGTTGTCGGGCTTGAAGTCGCGGTGGATCACGCCGGCCGAGTGCGCCGCCTCCAGGCCGCGCCCGGCGGCGATCAGCGCCGCCAGCCGCTCGGCGAACGACCGACCGCCGCGGGCCCACGCGCCGAGCGTGCCGCCGTCGATCAGCTCGAACGCGATGAACACCTCGCCGCCGACGCTGCCGACGTCGTAGACCGTGGCGAGGTTGGGATGGTTGAGCTTGGCCATCGCCTGCGCCTCGCGCAGCAGTCGGTGCTCGAGCCCACCGCTGCCGCTGCCCGGCGCGCGGCGCAGCACCTTGATGGCGAGCTCGCGATTGAGGTCGGGGTCGCGCGCGCGGTAGACCCGACCCATGCCGCCGGCCCCGAGCAGGCCGATGATCTGGTAGCGGCCCAGACTCGACCCGACGTCGCCGTCGTCGCCCGCCGGGCCAGGCGAACCGGCGGCGCGGCCGGCGCGACCGCGGCCGTCGACGGTGGTGTCCTCGCCGGAGGCCGGGGCGGTCTCCGCCATGCCGTCGTCGGCCCTGGACACGACGACGAGAGTAGCACCCGTGGCGGCCTGGACGGGTGGCTCCCGGAGCCAGAGACGGCTCCAGCCGGCGCTCGTTCTGGTCACGGGCTCGGTCCCGGCACCTCGCGCAGCCCGATGGCCCCGTGCTTGCGCCAGCCGTCGGTGAGCAGCCACGAGCGCGCGGCCGCGACGGGGAGCGGCTGGTAGTCGGTGGGGATCTTGAATGGCCTGGTGATGCCGTCCCAGCCGGAGAAGGCGATGCCGCTCGAGTACGGATCCACCTGCGCGCGGCGCTGGGCGGTGCCGCCGAGGTCCTCGCGGTGGCGGCGCCAGTTGTTCAGCACGTAAGCGAGGCAATGACGCGCCTGGCGCGGCGTGCGGATGATCTCGGCGTGATAGCGGGCTGGATGCTCACGTGCACGACGCGGATCAGGCCGAGCACCGCGGCCGTGAGGATCGCGAGGCGGATCGCGTGATACGCGTGCCGGCGGCGCAGACGGCCGACCGCCTCGGTGACGCGCAGGACGACGTGAACCGGCGTGCGGGGAGTCACCCGCGGACGCTTGCGCACTCGGCTGCCGGTGGCGGCTGTAGCCGACCGGCGCGCCGCGATTCACGGCCCGTCTTGGCGGGGCGGAGCGCCCTGATCGTCAGATCGCACCTGGTAGCACCTCGACGATCCGCGCCCGCGTCGATTCCAGCTGTCGGCGAAGGTCGCCCAGCAGCCCGCCCTCGTCGTCGAGGTCGTAAGGCGCAGCGTCGAGGTACGCCTCGGCCGCAGGAGGAAGCAATCGCCGGGAGGCCACGGCGTGTCGACGTATCACCACCCCGCCGCGGGGGCCGCTGCGGCTACTTCACCGCCTCCTGCACGCCCTCGCCGTCGAGGCGGATCCACTTGGCGTCGCGCGCCTTCCACACCGTCTCCTGGACCTTGGCCTTGGCGGCCGGGGCGGCGTAGCCGCCGACCTCGGCGGCGGCGGTGGCGCTGTCCTTGGCGATGGTCGCGGTCAGCTGGGCCGGCATGCGGCTCTTGCCGATCGTGAAGGGGGTCTTCGACGTCGGACTGGCGCGGTGCGAGTCGATGCAGAAGACGTCGAGGGTCACCCGCACGGTGGCGCCGGCGGCGACCTCGACGCTGTCCTTGCGATCGATCGCGTCGCCCTCGGCGATCTGCATCGGACCGACCGCGCCGAGCCGCTGCGGGGCCTGGTCGGGATCGCCGTCGGGCACGAAGTACAGGCCCGAGGCCGAGAAGGCCAGCGTGGCCTTGGTCGGGTTCTTGACCTCCACGGTCAGGGCGCCGTTGGTGGCGCCGTCGTAGGCGACCACGCGGAGCTGCAGCTTGGTGGTGGCCTTGCCGCTCGACGGCACCGGATGGAACCGGCCGTCGGCGCGGGCCGGCGCGGCCAGGGCGGTGAGCACGGCGAACACGACGATGGACGCGGCGAGCAGGACGGGGCGCATCCCGCCTGGGACGCACGACCACGGGGATCGGTCTGGCAGCCGCGCTGAGATGGGGGGCGCGCACCCGCGGGTGCCGGTTCGCGCCTACAGCCGACGCTCCCTCACGTCCGCTCCCGCCGCGCAAGGGTGCGACCCGTGGTCGGCAATTCTCGTGGCATGCGAGTGGCTATGGGGTCCTGGCGCGGAGGCTCCCATGCACAAGCTTAGAGTGTCGGTCCTGTCCCTGGTGATGTTCGGCGCAGCGGTGGCATGTGGTGGCGACCCGCCCGAGGACGCGCCGGTGGACGCCCCCGAAGGCCCGCACCCGGTCCTGCGCCGGGTGTCGCGGTCGACCACGATCGCGGTGACCGGCAACGACGCCCGGCTGCTGATGGTCAACCCCCAGGCCGGCACGGTCAGCCTGTTCGACACCACCACCGACACGCTGGTCGCCGAGATCCCGACCGGCGGCGAGCCGTCGTCGGTGGTCATCCACCCCGACGACACCACCGCGTTCGTCGCCAACACCGCCGACGCCACCGTCGTCAAGATCACCGGCATCGACGGCACGACCCCGTCGGTGTCCGAGCCGCTGGGCGTCGGCGCCGAGCCGACCGGCCTCGCGCTGGCGCCGAGCGGGCGCACGCTGTACGTCGCCGAGCACGCCGAGGGCCGGGTCGCGGTGATCGACACCGCGGCGATGGCCGAGATCGGTGCCATCACCGCCCCGCGCAACCCGCGCGGCATCGCGGTCACCAACGACGGCGACCAGGACGACGCCGACGAGCTCATCATCGTCCCCGAGTTCTTCGGCGAGCCGATCGGCGAGGAAGGCACCGACGCCAGCCGCCAGGCCCGGGTCCGCATCTACGCCGCCGCCGACCTGTCGCCGGGCGAGCCGATCGTGTTCGCGCCGTTCGACTCCGGCTTCGCGCCGTCGACCGCCGCCGCCGGCGCGCCGACGGTGATGACGTCGCCCAACCAGCTGTGGACGGTCGAGGTGGTCGGCACGACGATCTACGTGCCGGCGATCTCGGCCTCGCCCGACCGCCCCACCAACTTCCAGACCAACGTGTTCCCGACCGTGCTGGTCGGCGACCTCACCGCCCGCGCGGAGGTCCGCGGCGGCCTCGGCACCACCAACCTGGCCCGGCTGGTCCGCGACCAGATCCCGGCGCCGGTCGCCCCGACCGATCCACCGCGCTTCTTCCTCGCCGACCCGGTCGACGTCGCGTTCGTCAACAAGGAGGTCGGCTACGTGGTGGCCCGCGGCGCCGACGTGATGCAGCGGATCGTCTACAAGGACGCGACGCCGACCCTGGGCGGCACCGCGTTCAACCAGCAGATCGATCTCAACGTCACCCCCGAGGGCAGCCCGGGCCCGTGCCAGAACCCGACCGGCATGGCGCTCGCCCACAACGGCGGGCGCTCGTGGGTCAACTGCTGGGGCACCCGCCGGCTCGGCGTGGTCGACTTCTCGCAGCAGCGGCTGACCAAGACGGTCGCGTCGTCGGAGATCCCGGCCGACGAGGTCGCCGCCCAGAAGGGTCTGCACTTCTTCTTCACCGGCCGCGGCCGGTGGTCGAGCAACTCGTGGTCGTCGTGCGGCTCGTGCCACCCCGACGGCCGCAGCGACAACATCACCTGGATCTTCGCCGCCGGCCCGCGCCAGTCGACCTCGCTCGACGGCAGCTACAGCCGCGGCGCGGTGGTGAAGCGCCGCACGCTCAACTGGACCGGCATCTTCGACGAGCTGCACGACTTCGAGCGCAACACCCGCGACGTCCAGGGCGGCAAGGGCGCGATCACCCGCCCCGATCCCGCCATCGCCGGCGCGACCTGCGGCAACCTCGCCCAGGAGGTCCAGGTCGCCCTCTCCGCCGACGGCCTCGGCCGGTCGGTCAAGGTCGACCAGGACGGCGCCGGCACGTGCACCAAGGACTGGGACGCGATCGACGCCTACGTGAAGGATCTGATCCGGCCGCCCGGGCAGCTCCGCAAGCTCGACCCGGCGTCGGTGGCGCGCGGTGCGGCGCTGTTCGGCGAGCCGTCGGCGACCGCGGCCAACGCCGGCTGCGTGCGCTGCCACGGCGGTCCGGGCTGGACGGTGTCGCGCATCCACTTCGAGCCCGGCGCGGCCGACCCGTCGCCGCTCAACAACACCAACTTCCGGGCGCCGGCGGCGTGGCCGCCGAACACGACCGCGCAGGGCTGGAACTTCCAGGCCCGGCAGATCGCCGCCCAGCCGGCGTCGCCGCTGTTCCCCGGCCCCGAGGCGACCACGGCCCAGAACCCGCGCCAGGTCTCGTGCGTGCTGCGCAACGTCGGCACGTTCGGCTCCGACGCGCTCGAGACCCGGCTGGTCCGCGCCGCCGACGGCACCGTCAACCCGACCGCGCGCGCCCAGGGCCGCCTCGGCTACAACGTGCCGTCGCTGTACGGCATGGCGCTCGGCGCGCCGTACTTCCACCACGGCAAGGCGGCCAGCCTGCAGGCGATGTTCGACGACCCGGCGTGGGCCACCCACGCCACCGCCGGCAACCCGAACTGGCTGCTGCAGGGCTCCGACGCCGACATCGCCCAGCGCAAGGCCGACCTCATCAACTTCCTGCTGTCGATCGACGCGTCGACCGCCGAGCAGGCCGTCCCGGCCGGCTTCGACGGCTGCCCGTGACCGCGCCGCCCCGCTACTTGCCACCCCGGCGCAGCGTCACCTCCTGGCGACCGTCGCCCTGGAGCGCGAACCAGCGGAGCTCGCGCGCGGTCCACACCGCGCGCTGCACCGCCTGCCGGCCGGCGGCGTTGTCGATGCCGCCGTGCGCCTTGACCGCCTTGCGCGCGTCGGCGGTGATGGCGGCACCCAGGGCGACCGGCATGCGCTTGCCGGCCATCACGAAGCGCGTGCTCGACGTCGGGCTGTCGCGCTCCGAGTCGATGCAGAACACCTCGAGCTGGACCCGGGCGACCACCCCGGGCGGCACGTCGACGCCGCGGCGGTGGACCGCCTCGCGATCGCCGACGACCTTGACCAGCCCGACCGCGCCGAGCCGCTGGGGCGCGACGTCGGCGTCGCCGCGGGGCACGAAGTACATGCCCTCGGCGACGAACCGCACCGGTGCGGTCCCCGGGTTGCGGAGCTCGACGGTGAGCTGGCCGTTGACCCCGCCGTCATAGCCGACGACCCGCAGCTCGAGGCCGGCGCCGTCGGGCACCGGCCGGAAGCGATCGGCTCGCGCCGAACCGACCGCGACGAAAAGCGACACGACCGCGATGGCGACCACGTGACTTGCACGCATGGCAGCTCCCTCCACTCACCGAACCGAACCGGCCGATCGGCGGTCGGTTGTCAGCCAACGCGCCGATCGGCCGGTTCATTCCCTCATCGCGACACAACCCCGCCCCGCCTGACGGCGGGGCCCATCACGCCTCCTTCGGGCTCACTTGCGGAAGCGGCCCAGCTCCAACCCGTGTTTCTTGGCGAGCGCCCACAGGTTCTTGCGGTCCATGCCCGCCTGGCGCGCCGCTGCGGCCAGGTTGCCCGTATGGGCCGTGAGCAAGGACTGCAGGTAATCGCGTTCGAAGCGATCGATCACCTCGTGTTTGAGGTCCTGGAACGATCGGGCCAGATCGATCGTGACCCATGGGGTCGCGCTCGCCGCCCGGTGCCCATTCCCGCCCACATCGAGATCTTCGGCTGTAATCAAAGGTCCCTCCGACACCACCAGCGCCTCCTGTACCTTGTTTTCCAGCTGTCTCACATTGCCCGGCCAGTCCTCCGCGCACAGCTTGGCGACGGCGGCGGGGGTGAACCCCTCGATCCGCTTGTCGGCGCGACTGCGGTGCAACAGGAGGAAGTGCTGGGCGAGAAGGGGGATGTCCTCCTTGCGGTCCCGCAACGGCGGCAGGCTCAGCGGGAAGACGTTGATGCGATAGAGCAGATCCTGGCGGAACTCGCCGGTCTCGACCATCTGCTCGAGATCGCGGTTGGTCGCCGCGATGATCCGGATGTCGACGGTCCGGTCCTGATCCTCGCCGAGCCGGCGGTACTCGTGGAACTGCAGGACCCGCAACAGCTTGGCCTGCAGCTGGATCGGCAGCTCGCCGATCTCGTCGAGGAACAGGGTGCCGCCGTCGGCTTGGGCGATCAACCCGTCGCGGTCGCGGCTGGCGTCGGTGAACGCGCCGCGGACGTGACCGAACAGCTCGTCCTCGAGCAGGTTGGCCGGCAACGCCGCGCAGCTCACGGTGACGAACGGCTTCTCGTAGCGCGGCGACAGGTTGTGGATCGTGCGCGCGACCAGCTCCTTGCCGGTGCCCGACGGGCCGTGGATGGTGACGGTGACGTCGGTCGCCGCGACCATCCCGATGCGCTCGTAGAGCTGCTTGACCCACGCGCCGGTGCCGATGATGACGTCGCTCTTGCGAGGCCGACGCCCCGCCCCCTCGCCGCGCGCGCCCATCCGGCGATCGCGGATCGCGCGCTCGACGCGCGCGCGCAGATCGGCGCGCGACAGCGGCTTCGACACGAAGTCGAACGCCCCCATCTTCATGGTCTCGGCCGCGACACGGGGCGGATCGACGCCCGACATCACGACCACTCGAGCATCGACGCCTCGGGCACCGAGCTCACGAATGACTTCCCCACCGGCGATGAACGGCAAATGATAGTCGAGCAGCACGACGTCGAAACCCCGACCGTCTTCGTTGGCGGTCAGCGCCTCATCGATCGCAGCCCTACCATCACCCGCGGAGGCCACCTCGGCGCCGTCCTGCTCCAGCAGGGCGCGCACGACCTCCACGGTGCCTGGTTCGTCGTCGACCACCAGGACCCGCGGACGCAGCATGGTTACCAGTCCTTTTCTTGCTGCCAGCGGTGATCACCGCCGGACTTGCGCCTCACCTGATCGCGGCGCTGCTGCCGCGACATCTCCTCTAGCTGTTCGAGCTTTGTATCGCGAGGGGTGTCAGGTGTGTCGGACTCGGTGTCGTCGTGCGGCCACCGTGGCTGCGGTGTGGGTGTCCCCTGCCCTTGCTGGTCGGCCGGACCCGGCTGTCCCTGCTGCCCCCTTTGCCCCTGCTGCCCTCCCCCCTGTTGATCGCTGGGATCGCCGGGACTCGGCGCCTGGCCCTGCTGACCCGGCGACGGCTGCGGCTGCTGCTGGTCTCCACCCTGACCCTGCGGCGGCTGCGGCTGGTCCCCCTCACCTTGCTGTCCCTGACCTTGCTGCCCCTGTGCTTGTGGATTCGATGGATCGGACGGCTGGCCCTGCTGCCCCTGTCCTTGACCCTGGCCCTGCTGTCCCTGCTGCGGCTGGCCCTGACCCTGCCCTTGCTGGCCCTGGCCCTGCCCCTGTTGCTGCTGCTGCTGCTGCTGGCGCTGGCGCTCCCGGTGCCGGAGCGCCAGCTCCAGGTTCACGCGGGCCGACTCGAGGTTCGGATCGGCGCGTAGCGAATCCTTGTAGGCCGCGATCGCGTCCTCGAGCTTCTTCTGCTTCATGAGCACGTTGCCGCGGTTGTAGTGGGCGCGGGCCCGCAACGACGGGTCCGTGGACTCGGCCGCGTCGGCCAGATGCCCCATCGCCTCCTCGTAGGTGGCGGCCCGAGTGGCCTCGTCGGCCGTGGCTTCGGCCTGTCCGATCTTTGCCGTGCCGAGATCGTATTCCAGCGCTCGTGGGTCCACGCCCGACTCCTTCGCCCGCTCGTACGCCGCGACCGCATCATCGTACCGCTTGTCGGCATAGGCACGATTCCCGTCGGCGACGTCCGGATCCTGACGCCACAGCGGGTCCCAGCCACCCAGCGCCAGGACGAGAACGGGGGCGATCCAGCGGAGCCGCGTTCCCGTCCTCCCGTTCATGTCGGTCAGCTTGCCATGACCTCTGCGAACGCGCACGTCCCTACCCTTCGGGGTGTCGGATCCGCCGCCGGGTCCCCACGCAAGCCTCGGCGACCAGGAGCAAGAACCCCGGGAGCAGGAAGAAATGATAGAGCTCGTCCATCACGCGTTCATCGCGCCGCTCCAGCGCACCACGCTTGAGCGCCCCGAGCGCGGCCACCACTGGCGTCGGGTCGACACGGCCATTCTCGAAGGGCAGATCGGCCAGCGTGACATAGCGCTTTGCGTCACCGCCGGCCTCGGCGAGCAGCCGGAGCGACGCGGCGTCGAGCTTCGAGACGACGACGTTGCCGCCCTCGTCGCGCTTCTGGCCGACCGGCCGGCCGCGGTAGTCGAGCTCGGGGACCGCCCCGCCGTCGTCGGTGCCGGCGCCGACGACGAGGACGGTGATGCCCAGCTCGACGGCGTCGCGGATCTCGGCGAGCAGCCGGGTGCCGTCGTCGCGGCGGCCGCCGCGCAGGCCATCGGCGCCGTCGGTGATGAGCAGGATCACCTTGGCCCGCTCCTCGGTCTCGACCGGGTCGGTCGCGGCCTCGAAGCCATCCTCGTCGTAGGTCTCGCCCGGCAACGGGTCGCCGCCGTGGCCGCGGCCGCCGACCGAGCCGCAGTCGTCGTCCCACGAGTCGCCGAGATCGGGACGGAGCAGACACTTCGACACCCGCAGCGCCTCGACGAGATCCGAGCCGGGTGGCAGGTCGGCCGGTCCGAGGTCCGACATGATCTCGGCGGCGACGTCCTTGTCGCCGGTCAGCGGGAAGTGGGCGGCGGCGCCGGCGAACACCACCGGCGCGACCCGATCGTCGGGCAGCTCGTCGAACAGCGATCGGACCAGCGCGCGGGCGCGGTCGAGCCGGGTGCCGCCCAGGTCGTCGACCAGCATCGACTTCGACACGTCGAGGGCGACGACCAGATCGAGGCTCGCGGTGCCGCGGGTCGCCCGCCCGGGCAGCTGGGGCCGGGCCGCGGCCAGGACGATCAGCGCCAGCCCGGCGGCCTGGAGCACGCGCTTGATGCGGCGGCGGGCCGGCGACGCCGACGCCATCATCCGCTGCACCGCCGCGACCTCGCCGAGGCGGCCGAGCAGCGCCCGCCGGCGCGAGCGATCGAGCACGGCGATGAGGACGATCACCACCGGCACCAGGGCGGCGACCACGATCAGGAACGGGCTCTCGAAGGTCACGGGAACCTCCGGAACCGGGTCGCCGACAGCAGCAGCTCGACGAGCAACAGGCCGACCGCGAGCGCGACCAGCGGCACGAACAGCTCGCGGTCCTTCTTGCGCTCCTTGACCTTGCGGCGGTCCTTGTCGAGGGTCTGGCGGACCTCGCGGAAGCTCTGCTTGAGCGACTCGTAGTCGGTGGCCTTGAAGAACTTGCCGCCGGTGACGGTGGCGATCGTGCGCAGGGTCTCGGGGTTGACCGAGTTGCCCCAGCCGCTGCCGTCGGCGCCGACCAGCACGGTGAACACCTGGACCCCGAGGGCCTTGGCGGCCTCGGCGGCCTGGCGCGGCGTCATCTGGCTCGACACGTTGTTGTCGCCGTCGCTGAGCAGGATCACGATGCGCGACTTCGACTCCGACCGGCGCAGGTAGGCCAGGCCCATGCCGAGGCCGTCGCCGATCGCGGTGCCGAGCGACGGGATGTCGTCGATCTTCAGGTTGGCGACCACACGATCCATCATGTGCATGTCATGGGTCAGCGGGCACTGCAGCATCGCCTGCTGGGCGAACACGACCAGGCCGACCCGGTCGCCCTTGGTGGCGGCGACGAAGCGGCGGACCACCCGCTGGGCGGCGTCGAGGCGATCGCGGGCGAGGTCGGTCTCCTCCATCGACTTCGACATGTCGAAGACGATCATGATGTCGACCGAGTCGACCTCGGTGACCACGGTGCGGAAGGTCTGCGGCCGGGCCAGGCCGACGACGATCGCCGCGACGGCGACGATGCGCAGCACCCCGGGCAGGGTGGCCAGGTACGCCACGAAGCCGGGCCCCGACTTGCGCAGGTCGCCGACCCGGGTGAACGCCATGGTGGCGCCGCGGTGGTCGCGCAGGTGGAACAGGACCCACGCCAGCAGCACGCACGCGCCCATCAGCACGAACGCCAGCGGCTTGCCCCAGTCGAGCTCGTTGCGGCGCTCGGCGTCGGCGAAGTACGTGCGCACGCCGATCGCCAGCGGCCCGCCGATCAGGATCAGCAGCAGGTAGGCGACCAGCGCGCGCCACAGCTTGTTCATGCCGCGGTCCCCTCGCGGCGCGGCGCCCCGCCGGCGGCCTCGATCACCAGCGCGCGCCCGGCGTCGAGATCGCCGCGGCTGTGGGCGGCGTCGGGGCGCTCGGCGGCGTACTTGACCAGATCGCAGCGGGCGAACCACGCCCGGGCGGCGACCAGGGCCGACCGGCTGATCGACGTCCGGGCCAGCGCGGCCAGCAGCTCGTCGGTGGTGCGATCGTGGATGGCGACGCCGAACTGGTCGTGGACGAAGCGGCGCAGGATCGCGACCAGCTCGTCGTAGCCGTCGCGCGGCGCGCTGACCAGGGTGCCGGCGCGGTCGAGCTCGTCGAGCGCGGCCAGGGCCCGCTCGGCCGGGCCGCTCAGGCGCGGGCGCTCGATGCCACCGGCGGTGGTGGTGGCGACGATCATCGCCGGCGCGAGCGGGCGGCGGCGCAGGCGGCGGGCGATCACCGCGACGACGATCACCGCGGCCGCGGCGGCGGCGACCATGGCCCACCGCCAGTCGCGGCTCTCGATGGGCACCGGCGGGGTGTCGTCGAGCAACGCGGTCTTGTCGTCGACGTCGCCGAGCTGGCCGATCACCTCGATCGGCACCGCGTTGGTGACCACCCACGACCGCTGGCCGCCGACGGTGTAGCCGACCTGGAACGGCGGCAGGCGCAGCTCGCCCAGCTCCCATGGCCGCAGCTGGATCTGGTAGGTGCGCTTGCGGGTGCCGTCGGTGCGGACCTCGTCCTTGCCCGAGGTCCGCTTGACCTCGTCGAAGCTGTCGCCGAGATCGAGGGTCGACGGCAGGTTGACGGTGACCTGCTCGTCGAAGATCACGTCGATGAACAGGGTGAACGTGTCGCCGAGCCGGACCCGGCTGGGCGCCGCCGCGGCCGACGCCTGCGGGCGGGCGATGCCGAGCAGCTCGGGCCCGTCGACCACGATCGGGCCGGCGTCGGGCGGCGGGGCCACGCCGGCGTCCTGCGCCGCGGCGGCGGTGGCCAGCGCGGCCAGGGTGGCCGCGACGATGGCGACGCGGGCGGCGATCATCCGTGGGCCATCCGGCGCGCGCGCGCCTTGAAGAAGGCGACCAGCGCGTCGACGTAGGGCTGGTCGGTGCGGACGTGGACGACGTCGACGTTCATGCGGCGCAGCGCGGTCTCGCGCTGCTCCTCGGCCAGCCGCTGGCGCTTGCGGTACTCGCGGGCGTTCCAGCCGCTGGTGTCGAACTCGATGACCTCGCCCGACTCGAGGTCCTCGAACGCGACCAGGCCGACGTCGGGCAGGCCGAGCTCGGCCGGATCGGCGACCACGACCGGGACCAGATCGTGGCGCTGGGCGGTGATCCGCATCGGCCGCTCCCAGCCGTCGGACAGGAAGTCGCTGACCAGGAACACGACCGAGCGGCGGCGGGCGATCTTGGCC
>Ga0247822_10001235_pt1 | contig 15462 bp, 15 predicted proteins | sample 13C_Cellulose_Da_FD_192423 | JGI IMG/M metagenome (GOLD analysis project Ga0247822, IMG submission 192423) | Soil microbial communities from agricultural site in Penn Yan, New York, United States - 13C_Cellulose_Day30 | ecosystem: Environmental > Terrestrial > Soil > Agricultural land | place...
GAGCATCACCTGCTCCGTCACGTCGAGGCCGATCAGCTCGGGCTCGATCAGCTTCGTCACGCTGTTCACCGCCTTCCGCACGCCCTTGCCGCCATAACGCTTCGCGTCATTGTCGCGCAACTCGTTGGCCTCGTGCTCGCCGGTCGACGCGCCGCTCGGCACCGCCGCGCGGCCATAGGTGCCATCCTCGAGGATCACATCGGCCTCGACGGTGGGATTGCCGCGGGAGTCGAGGATCTCACGAGCCTGGATGGCGATGATGACGGACATGGCGTTGATGGATGGTCGAGGGTTGGTGCTGCGGGCCGGCGCGCCACGGCGCGCCGGAACGAAATCTATCAGCCCCGGTACGGCGGCGACGCCACGCCATACTCGCGCAGCAGGCACGCGGCCATCGCTTCGTACGTCTGCCGCGCGAGGTCGTCGCGCTGCTCGTACGTGAGTCCGGCAGTCGGGATGGCCGGCAGGTAGTGCATGTTGATGGTGCCCGGCCGCACCTTGAACTCGCCCTTGCGCTGCACGTCGAGCGCGCCGTGGATCAGCACCGGGATGATCGGCGCCTGCGACTGGATGGCGAGCACGAACGGCCCCTTCTTGAACGGGCGCAATGGGTAGTCGCTGCCGCGCGTGCCCTCGGGATACACGGCCACCGACGCGCCGGCCTCGATGCGCTGCGTCGCCACAGTGTACGACGAGAACGCCGCCTTGCGGTTGGCGCGCTCGATCGGGATCATCCCCGCCTTCAGCATCGCCGGGCCCATGATCGGCACCTTGAACAGCTCGGCCTTGGCCACGAACTTCATCCACCGCAGCTGCGACGCCAGTGCGAACACGTCGAAGTTGCCAAGGTGGTTCGCGACGAAGATGTGCTTGGTGCCGCGCTTGTTCTCGGCGCCATGCTCGACGATGCGCACGCCGCCGACCCACAAGTGCGTCTTGCCCCAGAGCCGCGGCGACCAGTCGTAGACCGAGCCCGGCCGGTCACGCACGCGAAAGAGCGCGGCGATCAGCACCGCGCCGCCGAAGATCGGCGTCATCACGAGCAGGTTGATCAGGACGAAGAAGGCGCGAATCATGTGCTCGCAAAATGGTCGTGCGCACCCGGCACTGTCACCCTCTTGCCGTGCTGCACGCCCTGTACTCCGCTACCGTCCTCCACGCGCCCGATGGCCGTGAGCGCCAGCCCGCCGGTCGCGGCGCGGAACGCGTCCACGTCCAGCACAGGCGCGGCGACCAGCAACTCGTACTCCTCGCCGCTCGCCAGCGCGTCAGCAACGTTCACATGCCCATGCAGCGGGATGCGCTCGAACTCCACCACGCAGCGGACGCCGCTCGCCGCGGCAAGGTGGGCCGCGTCGCCGCCGAGCCCATCCGAGAGATCGATCGCCGCATGCGCGCCGTGCGCCGCCATCCACTCGCCCGCCGTGATGCGCGCCTCGGGTCGTGCGAAGCGCGCGCGGTCGGCGGAATGCGGCGCGCGACCCAGTTCCCACGCCGCGAGCGCCGCGCCGGGCCCGCCGAGCGCCCCGGTGACGTAGAGCGTGTCGCCCGGCCGCGCTCCGCCGCGCGTGAGCGGATGCGGCGCGTGCCCCAGCACGGTGATCGCGAGCGCGAGCCGGTCGCCGACCGTCACGTCGCCCCCGACGATCGGCGCGCGTGACTTCACCGCGGCCTCGCCCAGCCCCTTCGCCAGTTCGCCGAGCCGCCCACGCCAACGGTCGGGCACGGTGAGCGCGAGCAGCGCGCCGAGCGGCGTGGAGCCCATCGCGGCGAGGTCGCTCAGCGCTGCCATCGCCGCGCGCCAGCCGACCTCCTCGGGCGCGAGCCAGTCCTCACGGAAGTGCACGCCCTCGACAGTCGTGTCCGTGCTGACCACGAGCCGCGAGCCCGCGGGCACATCCAGCACGGCACCGTCGTCGCCGATCCCGACCGCGGCGGGCCCCCACTGCTCCAGCAGCGCCCGCACGGCATCGAACTCGCGCCCGGGACCCATCGTCACATGACGGCTCATCGCTGATGCCCCACGGCCGGCAGCATCCCCAACACCGGCGACTCCATCCGCGGCCCGTCGAGCGCCCACGCCTGCCGCAGCGCCATCACCACGTCCTCAAGCGAAGACCCGCGCACCGACCCGCCGTGGGCCGCGATCTCGCCCGCGCGCCCGTGCACCCACGCGCCGCTGGTCGCCGCCGCGAACGGGTCGAGCGTCTGCGCCAGCAGCGTCGCCACGATCCCCCCCAGCACGTCCCCGCTGCCGGCGGTGCCCAGCGTCGGCGAGCCGCTCGCGCTCACGGCCACGCGGCCGTCGGGCGTGCTTATCACGGATGGCGGACCCTTCAGCAGCACGGTCGCGCCGAGGGTCTTCGCGAGTTCCGCGCCCACCTCGAACCGACGCTCGATCACTTCCTGCGGCTCCATGCGGAGCAGTCGCGCCGCCTCCACCGGATGCGGCGTGACGATCGCACGGCGTGCACCCAACAGAGAGCCGAGCTGCCGAGGCTCACCGGCAAACACGTTGAGCGCGTCGGCGTCGAGCACCACCGGCCCGCGCCACGAAACCAACAGCCGCTCCACCAGTGCGCGCGTCATCGCCGTGCGTCCGAGTCCGGGCCCCAGCAGCATCACGTGCGCCCAGCCAAGCACGCGGTCCTGGTCCTCCGCCGTCACGGGCCAGCGCGCGGCCATCGTCTCCGGAAGCGCGGACTGCACCACGGGCACGTTCACGTTCGCCACCAGCAGTTGCACCATGCCAATGCCGCTGCGGAGCGCGCCGCGCGCCGCGAGCATCGGCGCGCCGGCCATGCCGTCGCCGCCGCCGACGATCGCCAGCCGCCGCCGCACGCCCTTGTGTGCGTCGCTCGGGATCGGCGGCACGGACTCGCGCACCCACGCCTCGTCCACCAGCATCGGCGCGCCGTCACTGAGGGTCGCATGAGCGCCCAGGCCGATGTCGACGACGAGGATCTCGCCGGCCTCGTCGCGCCGCAACAAGAGCCCGCGCTTGACGGTGCCGTAGGTGCAGGTGAGGTCCGCGCGCACGACCACGCCGCCGGCGCCCGTCGTCGAGTCCAGTCCGCTCGGCACATCCAGCGACACGACGACCGCTCCGCGCGCACGGCGGTCGCGGATGCGCACCACCGCCTCGGCCGCGGCGCCGCTGGCGTCGCCCTTCACGCCGGTGCCGAGCAAGCCGTCGATCACGAGCGCGGGGCGCTCTGCGCGGCTCACGACATCGAGCATCGGCTGGGCGTCGTCACGCGCGTGGCGCGCGTCCTCCGACTTGGGCTCGCCGAGCGACTCGACGCTCACGGGGCAGCCGGCGCGCGCGAGCGAGCCCGCGACGACCCACGCATCGCCCCCATTGTTGCCGGTGCCGGCAAAGACCACGGCGCCGGCAGAGCGGACGTCCGGAAAGCGACGGATCAGCGCGGCCGCGGTGTTGCGGCCGGCGGCGCGCATCAGCGCGTAGGACTCCGTGCCGGCGGCAATGGCGGCTGCCTCGCGCGCCATCCCCTGCTCAGCTGTGACGACGCGCACGTTCACGGCGGGCTCCCGTGTGGAGGGACGACTACGCCGCGGGGACCGAGTTCCAGGGATAGTCGCGGTCGAACGCCTCGTGGAAGTCGAACACATCCACGAAGTCCTCCTTCGAGTCCGACGGCTGGCTCATGAGCAGGCCCAGCTCGACGAGCGTGAAGACGATCTCGCCGAGGTCTGCCGACCCGCGGACACCCCAGTGCTCGAGCACCGTGCGCGCCAGCACGCCGTAGCGCACGAGCGCGAGGTCGCGCGACGCCTCGGCCAGCTCGCGGCCGGTGAGATGCCGTCGCTCCGGGAGGCGCTGCTGGCAGAACTCGAGGGCGGCGAGCACGAACAGGTAGGCGCGCTCGTCGTATCGCGACTCGCGCAGCCTGATCCGGTCCATCACGCCATCTTTGAAAGCGAGTTCGGCCACGGTGACTACAGGTCGGAGGTGGCGGGAGGGAGGTGGGAGTTCCCCACCTCCCTTCCAGCAGCCTCAAACATACAGCGGAAAGGCGTCCGTCAACTCCCTCACGCCGGCGCGCACTTCCTTCGTGATAGCCGCGTTTTCGGGCGCGTGGAGCACCATGTCGATCAGCTCGGCGATGCGCACCATCTCGTGCTCGCGCATGCCGCGCGTGGTGACGGCCGGCGTGCCGATGCGGATGCCGCTCGTGACGAACGGCGACTGCGTCTCGCGGGGCACGGTGTTCTTGTTGACCGTGATCTGCGCGCGGTCGAGCGCCTTCTCCGCCACCTTGCCGGTGAGCGCGATGTCGCGCGAGCGCAGGTCGGCCAGCATGAGATGGTTGTCGGTGCCGCCCGAGACGATCGTGATGCCGCGGGTCATCAACTCCGCGGCGAGGGCGCGCGCGTTGGCCACCACCTGACGGCAGTAGACGGCGAAGCTGGGGTCGAGCGCCTCCTTGAACGAGACCGCCTTGGCGGCGATCACGTGCTCGAGCGGCCCGCCCTGCGTGCCGGGGAACATCGCCTTGTCGATGACCTTGGCGTGCTGCGCCTTGCAGAGGATCAACCCGCCGCGCGGGCCGCGCAGCGTCTTGTGCGTGGTCGTCGTGACGACGTCGGCAAAGGGGATCGGCGACGGGTAGACGCCGGTGGCGGCAAGGCCGGCGAAGTGCGCCATGTCCACCATGAAGATCGCGCCGACCTCCGCCGCCGCAGCCGCGAACTCCTCGTACTCGAGCACGCGCGAGTAGGCGCTGTAGCCGGCGATGATCAGCTTGGGCTTCTCACGCCGCGCCAGCTCGCGCATGGCCGCGTAGTCGATGATGCCCTGGTCGTCCACGCCATAGTGGACGGCGCGGTAGTTGATGCCCGAGAAGTTCACCGGCGAGCCGTGCGTGAGATGCCCGCCCTGCGAGAGGTCGAGCCCCATCACCGTGTCGCCCGGCTTGAGGAACGCGAGGTACACGGCCGCGTTGGCCGTCGCGCCCGAGTGCGGCTGCACGTTGGCGTGGTCCGCGCCGAAAAGCTGCTTGGCGCGGTCGATCGCGAGTTGCTCGACCTTGTCCACCACCTCGCAGCCGCCGTAGTAACGCTTGCCCGGAAGGCCTTCGGCGTACTTGTTCGTGAGCGTCGAGCCCATGGCCTCGAGTACCGCCGGCGACACGAAGTTCTCGCTGGCGATCAGTTCAAGACCTTCGCTCTGCCGCGCCGACTCCTCGGCGATCAGCGCCGCGATCTCGGGGTCCGTGCCGAGCAGTTCTACGCCGGGCAGCCGGCGGTCCCAGTTGTGCCAGCCTGGCTTCATGACTCCTCCGTCTCGATCTTCTGTACGCGCCGTTCGTGGCGCCCGCCCTCGAACTCCGTCTCGAGCCAAGTCTTGAGGATCTGCACGCCGTCCTCCTCGCTGATGAACCGCGCCGGCAGCACCAGCACGTTGGAGTCGTTGTGCTTGCGCGAGAGCTCGGCGATCTCGGGCGACCAGACCACCGCGGCGCGGACGCCGTGGTGGCGGTTGGCCGCGTACGACATGCCGAGCCCGGTGCCGCAGAGCAGCACCCCGCGCTTCACCTCGCCGTGCTCGACCTTCTCGGCAAGCGGGTGTGCGAAATCGGCATAGTCGGTGGAGGCCGGCGAATGCGTGCCGAGATCCTCCACCTCATATCCCAGCTTCTCGAGCGCCGCGCCCAGATGCTGCTTGAGCTCGTAGCCCGCGTGGTCGGATGCAATCGGAATGCGCTCTTTCGTAGACATCGTCAGCTCCAGAATTTCACGTCGACCCTCACACCTGCCACCCGCTACCTGCCACCTGTAGTTCGAATCAGCTCTTGTTCGGCCACTGCGGCCACGTGCGCACGAGCCCGTGCACCGCGGCGATGCGACGCTCGGCCAGCTTGTCCGCGGCGACGTATGAGAAGATGCCCTCTTCCTTCGCGATCCTGTAGATGCCGAGGACCGTGTCGTAGATCTCGTCGGCCTTGCGCAGCGCGCGCTCCTGAGTCCATCCGGCCAGTTCGCTGTAGACATTGATCACGCCGCCGGCGTTGGCGACGAAGTCCGGGCCGTAGAGGATGCCGCGCTTCTCGAGCGCCTCGCCGTGCTTCTCCGGCTCGAGCAGCTGGTTGTTGGCAGCGCCGCAGACGACCTCGACCTTGAGCTTGGGAATCGTCTGGTCGTTGAGGATGCCACCGAGCGCGCAGGGCGCGAAGAGGTCGGCCTTGGCCTCGTAGATGGCGTCGCCCTCGACGGCCGTGGCCCCGAACTCGTCGACCGCGCGCTTCACGCGCTCGGGGCGGATGTCCGTGACGATGAGCTTGGCGCCAGCGGCGTGCAGCTCGCGGCTGAGGTACGTGCCGACGTTGCCGAGTCCCTGCACCGTGATGGTCTTGCCCTCGAGCGAGGACGAGCCCCACCTCTGCTTGGCCGAGGCCTCGATGGCGCGGAAGACGCCGTGCGCCGTCACCGGCGACGGGTCGCCGGACTTGTTGGCGAGGCCGGCGACGTACTCGGTCTCCATGTGCACGAAGTCCATGTCGGCCGTGCTCGTGCCCACGTCCTCGGCGGTCACGTAGCGGCCGCCGAGCGACTCGACGAAGCGCCCGTGCGCGCGAAAGATCATCTCGCGGTTGGTCGTGCGGTTGTCGCCGATGATGACCGACTTGCCGCCGCCGAGGTTGAGGCCCGCGACCGCGTTCTTGTAGGTCATGCCGCGCGCGAGCCGCAGCGCGTCGATGATGGCCTCTTCGTCGCTGCCGTAGTTCCAGAAGCGCGTGCCGCCGAGCGCGGGGCCGAGCGTGGTGTCGTGGATGGCGATGATGCCGCGATATCCGGCGCCTTCGTCGGCGCAGAGGACGAGCTGCTCATGGCCGAGCTTGGCGATCGTATCGAAGATCTTCATGTCAGAAGGGAGATGTGAGATGTGAGATGTGAGACCTGCCGCCTATTCCTTCGTCACCGCGCGCCCGATCACGATCCGCTGGACCTCGGACGTGCCTTCGTAAATCTCCGTCGCCTTCGCGTCGCGGAAGTACTTCTCCACCGGATATTCCTTCACATAGCCGTAGCCGCCGAACACCTGGATCGCCTGCGTCGTGACCCACATGGCCGTCTCGCTGGCGAACAGCTTGCACATCGAGACCTCGCCGGGCACCGCGATGCCGCGGTCCTTCGCCGCGGCCGTCACATGCAGCAGCGAGCGGGCCGCGGTGATGCGCGTCGCCATGTCGGCGAGCTTGAACTGGATGCCCTGGAACTCCGCGATCGGCGTGCCGAACTGCTTGCGCTCCATCGCGTACACGCGCGCCGCCTCGAACGCCGCCCGCGCGATGCCGATCGCCTGCGCCGCGATCCCGAGCCGGCCGTGCTCGAGCGAGCGCATGGCGTAGATGAAGCCCATGCCCTCCTCGCCGAGCATGCGGTCCGCCGGCACGCGCATGCCGTCGAAGTTGAGCTGCACCGTCGGCGACGCGCGGAGGCCCATCTTGTCTTCCTTCTTCCCGACGTGGAACCCGGGGAGGTCGGGCGTCAGGATGAACGCGGAGATGCCCTTCGACTTGCGACGATCCTCCGGCGTGTCCGTGCGCACCATCGCGATGATCACGCCGGCATGCGAGCCGCTCGTGACCCACGCCTTGGTGCCGTCGAGGATCCAGTCGTTCCCGTCGCGCCGCGCCTGGCAGCGTACGGCCGAGGCGTCCGAACCGGCGTCGGGTTCCGAGAGCGCGAACGCGCCGAGCAGCTCGCCGCGCGCGAGCGGCGCGAGGAAGCGCTCCTTCTGCGCCTTCGTGCCGAACTCGTTCAGCATCTGCGTCGGAAGCGCGTTGTGCACCGACATCATCACCGCCACGGAGGCATCCGCGGCCGCGATCTCCTCGAGCGCCAGCAGGTAGGTGCGCGTGTCGAGCCCGAGCCCATCGTACTCGGTCGGCAGCACCATGCCGAGGAAGCCCAGCTCGCCCAGGTGGCGCACGAGTGACGGCTCGAAGTGGCTCTCGCGATCCCACTGCGCCGCGAACGGCTTCACATGCTCTGCGGTGAAGGCGCGGGCGGTGTCGAGGATCGCGACCTGCTCTTCAGTGAGCAGGCGCAGGTCGGTCATCATGTCGCGTACGAGTAGAAGCCGCGGCCGCTCTTGCGCCCGTACCAGCCGGCGGCGACGTACTTCCTGAGCAACGGGCAGGCGCGGTACTTCGGGTCGCCCAGCCCCTCGTGCAGCACGTCGAGGATCGCCACGCAGGTGTCGAGGCCGATGAAGTCGGCGAGCGCCAGCGGGCCCATCGGGTGATTCATGCCGAGCTTCATGACCTGGTCGATCGACTCGGCCGAACCCACGCCCTCCATCAGCGCGAAGCAGGCCTCGTTGATCATCGGCATCAGGATGCGGTTGGCGATGAATCCCGGGAAGTCGTTCGCCTCGACGGGCTTCTTGCCGAGCGCCTTCGCCAGTTCGATCGTGCGCGCGTTGGTCGCGTCGGAGGTGGCGAGGCCGCGGATCACCTCGACGAGCTCCATCACCGGCACCGGGTTCATGAAATGCATGCCGATCACCGACTCGGGCCGCTGCGTGACGGCGGCGATCTCGGTGATCGAGATCGAGCTCGTGTTGGTGGCGAGGATCGCGCCTGCACCGGCGACACGGTCGAGCTCACGGAAGATCTGGAGCTTGAGGTCCTTTCGCTCCGTCGCGGCCTCGACGACGACCGTCGCGTTCGCGGCGGATTCGAGCGACGACGAGCTGGCGATGCGGCCGAGGGCGGCGTCGCGCGCGGACGCCTCCAGGGTGCCCTTCTTCACCTGCCGCTCGAGGTTCTTCTCGATCGTGGCGCGGCCCTTGGCGAGGGCCTCCGGCGAGACATCGATCATCGTGACATCGAAGCCGCTGGTCGCGCAGACATGGGCGATCCCGTTGCCCATCTGTCCCGCGCCCACGACGGCGAAATGCTCGCTCATTCCAGGTCCCGTTCAGGCGACCCGAGGGTCGCGTTTCAGCCCAGGCGCGACATCGTCCGGTTGGACGCTCCGCGCCTTGATAGGAAGAACAGAAAGGTAACCAGAAGGACGGTCGCGGCGGTGACCGCACCGGCCTCCAGTCCCCATTCGCCGCCGGTCAGCCAGGCAGGGCCCTCGCTCACGAGGCGATAGTTGGGCGTCGGCAGGAACGTGAGCCCGCTGATGGGCGCGTGCATGATGGCGCCCTGTGCCCAGTTCACGCCGAGATGCGCGAGCCATGCGGCGGCGAGGCTCCCGGTGCCGAGGCGCACCGACGCCAGGAACACGCCGGCGATCACCACCGCGCCCACCGACCACGCGGTCGCACCCGGATTACCGAGGTGCAGCAATCCGAACCCGAGGCTCGTGAGGGTGATCGCGGCCGGCTCGCCCCAGGTCTTGGCGATCGTGCCGAGCACATAGCCCCGCGCGATGAGTTCCTCGAACAGCGCCGGCGCGGCGAGCCAGAGCATCGCGTCGAGGGCGGCCGAACCCCAGCTCCCGGCGGGCATCGTCTCGAAATGCGCCTGATTCGTGGCGAGCAGGAGCGCCGACGGGATGATGATGACGAGGATTCCCGCCACCGCGCCCAGCAGGATCGGCATCGGACGCCATGCGTGCGCCCCCATGCCGACGACTTCCCACCGGCCGCGCTCGAATATCAGCACCACCGCGACATGCGCCACCAGCAGCGCGACCGCGCCGAGGAAACCGAACAGCAGCATGCCCTCGGGTCCCGCGGGCACGCCGTCCGGGAAGACCGGCTTGAGGACTATTCCCGAGACGAAGAAGGCGAGCAGCGCGAACATCGCCAGCACGATGAGCCGGCCGAACAGACGTAATGCGTCATCCAGCCAGCTCGTCATGGGAGAGACCTCAGGGCAGTTCCACGCTCATGGCGACCGCGTTGCCGCCGCCGAGGCAGAGCGTCGCCAGCCCCGTGCGCTTGCCGCGCGAGGCGAGGTTGTGCAGCAGCGTCACCAGCACGCGCGCGCCGCTCGCGCCGATCGGGTGGCCGAGCGCGATCGCGCCGCCGTTCACGTTCACGCGGTCCCAGTCCCAGCCGAGTGCGTCGCCGTCGGCGAGGGACTGCGAAGCGAACGCTTCGTTGGCCTCGATCAGGTCGTAGTCGCCGATGCTCGCGCCGGTCTTCTTCATGAGGTTGCGCACGGCCACGATCGGCGCGAAGAACAGGTCCTGCGGATCGCCGCCGCCGGACGCGTAGCCAGTGATGCGCGCCATCACGTTGAGCCCGTGCGCCTTCGCGTACTCCTCTGAGGTCACGACGAGCGCCGCGCCGCCATCATTGAGCCCGGGGGCGTTGCCCGCCGTCACCGTCAGCTCCTCGGCCTTCATGTCCTTGGGCGCATCCTTGGGGAACGCCGGCCTCAGCTTGGCGAGCGCCTCGAGCGACGTGTCCTTGCGCGGAGACTCGTCGGTGTCGACCACCGTCGGCCCCTTCTTTCCGGCGATCTCGACCGGGACGATCTCGGCCTTGAACTTGCCGCCTTCGATGGCCGCCACGGCCTTCTGGTGCGACTCGAACGAGAACTGGTCCTGCCGCTCGCGCGTGATGCCGGCCTTCTTCGCCGTGTATTCCGCGTGACCGCCCATGTGCCGGTCGTAGAACGAGCACCAGAGTCCGTCGAGGATCATCCCGTCCTGCATCGCCTGGTTGCCGACCTTCACGCCGGCGCGCATGCCGCGCACGTAGTGCGGCGCGTTCGACATGGACTCCTGGCCGCCCGCCACGAGCAGATGCTCGTCGCCGGCGCGGATGGCCTGCGCGGCCAGCATCACCGCCTGCAGGCCGGAACCGCAGACCTTGTTGACCGTGTACGCCGGCACTTCGCCGGGTACGCCGGCCTTGATGGCCGCCTGCCGCGCCGGCGCCTGGCCCACGCCCGCCTGGAGCACGTTGCCCATGATGATCTCGCCAATCTCCGCGGGGTCGATGCCGGCGCGGGCGATGGCCTCGCGAATCACGATGGCGCCGAGTTCCGGCGCGGTGAGCGGCGCGAGGCCGCCCAGGAAGCGGCCGATCGGGGTGCGGACGGCGGAGACTATGACTGCAGTGCGATCTGACATTTCGAGTGCCGGTCCTTTTCGTGTGTTACTGGAAACGACGAGTGGAATTGAATCCGATGGTCGCGCCGATCGACGGCAAGAGCGCGAGGACGTTGATGACGGCCCACTGCGCGCGGGTGCTCTCACCGGGCTTTGGCGGGCCGACGTTGAAGATCAGCTTGTCGGCCGCGATACCGGTGATCAGGCCGAGGCCCGCGCCGAGCAGCGTTGCGTTGAAGTCGCCGTCAGTGTCGCCGATGCTTCCGACGGCGTAGACGAAGCCGGCGGTTGCCGCGGTCCCGAAGGCCGCGCCCGTGGCATATCCGACGCGGCGCCGGGTCACATCCGACTCGACTCCCATCGACACGCCGACGCTCTCGCCCACGACGCGACCCATGAGGAATCCGCCAATGCCGGCATAAGCTCCCCCGACGGCCTCGATGGCCACGCGGCCGGCCTCGAGGCGCGGCTTGCCTTGGCGCTGCGCCTCGGCCGGCGTCGCGACGAGCGCGAGTGCGAGCGCCAGTGCGAGCGCGAGGGAGTCGGCACGAAGCGCCCGCGAGCGCATCACGCCTCCGCGCCTTCTGACGACGGCACCAGCGCGCGCGAACGGATCTCGCCCGTGATCCGCGTCACGAAGTCGTCGAGTGCCACTACCTCCTGCTTCTTCCCCGCCCCACGCACCCGGATCGCGACCTGCCCGGCCTCGGCCTCGCGCTTACCGAGCACCGCCATGTATGGGACCTTCATGATCTCGCCGTCCCTGATCCGGTAGTTCAGCGTGTCGCCGCGGTCGTCGAGCACGGCGCGCACGCCGGCCTCGCGCAACTTCGCAGTCACCTGCCGGGCATACCCCTCCACCTCGTCGGAGATCGGCAGCACCCGCACCTGCTCCGGCGCGAGCCACACCGGGAAGGCGCCGGCGAAGTGCTCGATCAGGATGGCGATGAACCGCTCGAACGACCCGCTCACGGCGCGGTGGATCACCACCGGCCGGTGCGCGGCGTTGTCCTCGCCCGTGTACTCGAGGTCGAATCGCTCGGGCGCGTTGTAGTCCAGCTGGATGGTGCCCAGCTGCCAGGCACGGCCGATCGAATCCGTCACGTCGAAGTCGATCTTGGGGCCGTAGAAGGCGCCGTCGCCCTCCTTCAATTCATACGGGCGCCCCGTGGCCTCGAGCGCCGCCTTCAGCGCGCCCTCGGCGCGGTCCCAGAGCTGGTCCGATCCGATCCGCTCGGGAGGACGCGTCGCGAACTTGAGCGTCGCCGTCAGGCCGAACGTGTCGTAGTAGCCGAGGATGAAGTCCATCAGGAACCGCACTTCCTCGGCGATCTGGTCCTCGCGCAGGTACACATGGCAGTCGTCCTGCGCGAACTGCCGCACGCGCGTCAGCCCAGAGAGCGCGCCCGAGAGCTCGTTCCGGTGGAGCACGTCGAACGTCACGTAGCGCACCGGCAGTTCGCGGTACGAATGCTTGTCCGATGCGAAGTACAGGTGGTGCGACGGGCAGTTCATCGGCTTGAGCGACATGTCGTGCTCGCCCGACTCCTTGTCCAGCACGAGGAACATGTTCTCGCGGTACTTGCCCCAGTGCCCCGACTGCTCCCAGAGCTTCTTGGTGTAGAGCAGCGGCGTCTTGATCTCGGCGAAGTCGTCGCGCTGACGCTCCTGCACGAAGTCCACGAGCGTGTTGTAGAGCGTCGTGCCGCGCTTCGTCCAGAACGCCGCGCCCGGCGCCACCGGGAAGAACTGGAAGAGGTCGAGCGACTTTCCGAGCACCCGGTGGTCGCGCTTCTTCGCCTCCTCCATCTGGTGGAGGCGCGCGTCCAGCTCTTCCTTCTTGAAGAAGGCAGTGGCGTAGATGCGCTGCAGCATCTGCCGCCGCTCGTCGCCGCGCCAGTACGCGCCGGCCGTCTGCAGCAGCTTGAAGTGCTTCAGGTACGACGTGTCCGGCACGTGCGGGCCGCGGCAGAGGTCGATGAACGGCCCGTCGGTGTAGGTCGAGATGATCTCGTCCGAACCCTCGAACTCGTCGAGCCGCTCGAGCTTGAGCGGGTCGTCGCGGAACAGCTGCTTCGCCTCCGCCTGCGACACCTCGGCGCGCACGAACGGATACTTCTCGGCGACGACCTTCCGCATCTCCGCCTCGAACGCCTCGAGGTCCTCGGGCGTGAACGGCTTGGCGACCTCGAAGTCGTAATAAAAGCCGTCGTCGATCGCGGGACCGAAGCCGATATGCGCATCCGGGCGCAGCCGTCGCACCGCCGTCGCGAGAATATGCGCGGCGGAGTGCCGCAGCACGGCCAGCGCCCTCGGATCCTTCTCCGTGATCACCTGGAACGCGCCGCCGGAACGCAGCGGCGTCATCAGGTCCTGCACCTCGCCGTTCACGGAGACGGCGATTGCCGCCAAGAGCAGGCGCGGGCCGATGCTGGCCACGACGTCGCGCGCGAGCGTGCCCTCGGGCACCTCACGCGTCGCCCCGTCCGGCAGCGTCAGCACGATCATCGTCTGTGGGGTCGCGGTCATCGTTCCACCTCGTCGAGCACAGGCTGCACGGATGCACCGCCGCGCGCCGCCAGCACGAGGCCCGTGCCAAGCATCAGGAAGAACACCACCCATAGGATGAACGGACGCCACCGGAGGCCGGTGTTCGGTCGCTCAGTGGCGTGCAGGGGAGTGGTGCTCGCGGCCATTCTGGGATGGGAGAGGTGAAAAAGGCGAGCCCACGCGGGTCGCCAGAGAAACTGCCGGGTCGTCGATTCTTGGTTGCGGGGCGCGGGCGTGTAACTTGCCGTTGCAGGCGCAGTTGCACAGCCTTCAAACTAGCCGGGCACGCAGGCGCCTGCCAACCGCGAGACAGCCAGCCATGCGCATCATCAGGGTGGACCAGGACGAGTCGGATTCGAGGACGATGCTGTGGGTCGCCGCCGGCGCCGCGGTCGGGCTCGTCGCGGGCGCGCTGCTCGCCGAGCGCCTGAGCGGCCGTAAGCTCACCACGCGCACTCTTTGGCGGCGGGCGCGGAAGCTCTCCGGCCTCGCCGCCACTCGCTGGCAGCCCCTCGTCGGCGCGGCCCTCGCCATGAAGGACGCGTGGAGCGCGCGCGATGACGAGGAACCCGACCATGAGCACGCCGACGACGAGTCGCTCGACGAGGGGTTCGCCTTCTCCTCCGAGCCGGACGACCCGGCCGCGGGGCTCGATGCCCGGGTGCTCGAGGCGTTCGCCAACGACCCGATCCTCGCCGAGCGCGCGGTCGAGATCGAGGAGACCGGCGACGGGCAGATCGTGCTCCACGGCCGCGTGTACACCCCTCGCGAGGTGGCCCACGCGGTGACGCTCGCGCGCGGCGTACCCGGCGTGACGGGCGTGAAGCAGCGGCTCGCGGTGCGCGACAGGCGGTGACCCGTGCGGGAGCGGTGTCGGGGCCGCTAACTTCCCCGCATGAGTGAACCGACGGACAGCGCGCTCCCCGAGCTCCCCACCCACTTCGACTTCGCCACCTCCGAGCCCGCCATCAGCGCGGCCTGGGAGGACGCGCACATATTCCACGCCGACGCCGGCCGCACGACGCGGCTCGGCGGCGATCGCGACCCGTTCACCATTCTGATCCCGCCGCCCAACGTCACGGCGGTGTTGCACGTCGGACACGGGCTCAACAACACGGTGCAGGACGTGCTCGTGCGCTGGCGCCGCATGGCCGGCGACGAGGCGCTCTGGATGCCCGGCACCGACCACGCCGGCATCGCCACGCAGAACGTCGTCGAGCGGCTGGTCGCCAAGGAAGGCAAGACGCGCTTCGACATGGGCCGGGAGGCCTTCGTCGCGCGCACCGAGGAGTTCGTCGCCGAGACCGGCGGCGAGATCCTCCACCAGCTGCGCTCGATCGGCGCATCGGCCGACTGGTCGCGCACGGCGTACACCTTCTCGCCCGAACTCTCGCGCGCCGTGCGCGAGGCGTTCGTGCGCCTCTACGAGCGCGGTCTCGTCTACCGTGGCCACCGAGTCATCCACTGGTGCCCGCGTTGCCTGACTTCGCTCTCCGACGAGGAAGCCGAGTTCCACGACAGCGAGGGCAAGCTCTACCACATCCGCTACGCGCTCGCGCACGACCCGTCGCAGGGAATCACCATCGCCACCACGCGCCCGGAGACATTGCTCGCCGACGTCGCCGTCGCCGTGCACCCGGAGGACGAGCGCTACTCGTCGTTCGTCGGACAGATGCTGACGCTGCCGATCACAGGCTTGCCGATCCCCGTGATCGCCGACGGTTATGTCGAGCGCGAGTTCGGCACGGGCGCGCTCAAGATCACGCCGGCGCACGACGCCAGCGACTTCGAAGTCGGCAAGCGCCACGGGCTCGCGATGCCGGTGGTCATCACGGCCGAGGGCAAGATGGGCGCAGGCACCCACGCCGC
>Ga0247822_10001236_pt1 | contig 15461 bp, 14 predicted proteins | sample 13C_Cellulose_Da_FD_192423 | JGI IMG/M metagenome (GOLD analysis project Ga0247822, IMG submission 192423) | Soil microbial communities from agricultural site in Penn Yan, New York, United States - 13C_Cellulose_Day30 | ecosystem: Environmental > Terrestrial > Soil > Agricultural land | place...
CTTTCCTCCAAAACATGTGCGATGATCGGCAATATTTGGAGCAAAGCTTGGTTCGATAAGTTAACCGAAATAATCAAAGAAAGCGGTTGGACCGTACACTGGTATGGTCGAGGCTCTTCCTGCGGCTGGCTTGACACCAACCCTGATAAGCTTGGTAAATGCAACATCATTGAAAAAGGTTTCCTGGCAGAAGACAGCCTTGCAACTGCGCTCAAGAGGTACCCTTTTACCATCGTTCCTACAGGTACAGGTGAAGCGGATGACTCTCATCAAGGCGTAACGTTACTTAGCTTACCCACCCGAATGCCATTCATCCTGGCAGCCGCTTGTACACCAATGCTCGTCATTGGCACCCCCAAGAGTTGCTCGGCACGTTTCATCTCCCGTTTCGGCGTAGGAATGTCGATTGGCTACGATAAAACCGAGTTTGCGCAAGCTGTGGAAAGACTATCCGACGCCTCTTTTCAGAGTAAGTGTAGAGACAATGCCGTCTCAAGCGCGAACATATTTAGCAATACAGATCTAGCCGACTGGATGTGGGCGTCATGTGCTCGTCAATCTCCTGTTAGCGACCGCTTTGAAAAGCCATTCCGCAGGCAACCCGGAACACTCGTAAATTATTACGAATCGCCAGCCCCTAGGGACCTATATGGTGACTTTCAACTGGTCTATCAAAGCCTGCACCGCATCGCCCGATACGGTTACGAGCCAGATTTCGTCATCGACGTTGGGGCTTCATCTGGGGTGTGGTCTGACGCAGTAAATCGCGTCTTTCCAAATGCTCGTTTCATTCTGATCGAGCCGCTCCCCGATCGGTACCCTAAGTGGTTCCACGAAAAGCACCCCAAGTTCGAATGGGTCGCCGCTGCTGCATCAAACGAAAGCGGGAAAGCCTCTTTTCAAGTATCGTCCGACATTTACGGAAGTTCCCTATTACAGCCCAACGATAATCGGGAGTACACCTCCTTAGAAGTCCCCATCGTCACATTGGACTCCATTTATACGCAAAAGCAGATTCGTGGACGCGGCATAGTTAAAATCGACGTGCAGTTTGCAGAACACCTTGTGATTGATGGTTCAACCGAGCTTTTGAAATTGATCGACTTCGTTATATTAGAGCTTACTATCGAACGAAGTATACCAACCGCGAAGACATTTCTGGAAATGGTAACCCACATGTCTTCACTCGGGTTTCGATATTTTGACGATACGGGCGAATGGCGCAACCCCATAAACGGAATGCTCGAACAGAAAGATGTTCTCTTTGTTCGAGAGGATCGCGCCTCTGAGATTCTAAATAGTTAATCTCGTATGCGACAAAATTTAGAACGCCTTATTGCATCTCTCCAAGAAAGCGTGCGCGCTATTGTCTGGAGCAATTATTTTACAACCTCCCTCAAGTCTCACCTCTCGGCTTTACAAGCCCTTCGCACATTACTTCACCGCGTGTCGATGATAGAGGAAAACATTGAGTGCCTCCAGACTAAACAGGAGAAAATCGCACATCACCTACACCGAACCACTCCCGCCCGTTTTGATCAATATTCCGAAAATTCTCAAAACACCCCTGAAGAACGCCTTATTGAGTTTCTTTTCCCGTGGTTGAATGAACAATCAGCGATTGATATCGGCGCCCATAAAGGGAACTTCATCAGAAGCCTTGAGACCATCGGTTTTCGAAAGGTATATGCCTTCGAACCGCACACTCAGTTATACACGTTTCTTGCAGATGTATATCGAAATAATCCCACCGTGGAGGTTTTCCCTCTCGCTATTTCGAATCAAGAAGGGCATGCAGATCTGCATCTCGCACGCCTCACAACTGATGCTGCATTCGAAACCGACCCGTTGTTGTTTTCCTCCTTACAGGTTCATGCCCTACCTGTCGGACTTTCGTTCTACGACAAAATTAAGGTGCAAACCCGCTCTCTTTTCTCACTCATCACCGAGCAGGTCCTGCCGCCCACCTGCGGGCTACTCAAGATCGATACGGAAGGTCATGACACCTCGGTATTAAAAGGTATGCCAGACGGCACCCCTTTCGAGATCGTCATGCACGAGTTCTGGAGCAAAGATTTTGTTTTCAAACCGTCGGAAGCAAGCTTGCAAGAAGAAGCATTACGTATTATGCGCGCCCGCGGGTACTTTTTCTCCATTACCCTAATGCGCCTGTCAACCGGCGACCTGCGGTTTTCCGTGAATTCCCCAGCCCGTGCGTCCAACGTCTGGGGAAATGTCTTTTACTTTCGCGACAAAGCCACCTTTGAGATAGCCTATACATTTATTCGAAGCACGGTACCCCAAGACCTCTCTTAGTCTCCATGTCCAAAACCATTTTAGTCACAGGTTCCTCAGGGCTTATCGGATCAGAAGTTTGCATTTATTTTTCTCATCGTGGTTTTCGCGTCCATGGGGTGGATAATAATCAGAGGGCTGTTTTTTTTGGCCCACAAGGAGACAATCGGTGGAATCAAAAAAGACTTTCGGCAAAAATTCCTGCTTTCATACATCATGAACTCGATATTCGAGACCGAACTGGTGTTTTAGATCTCGTCAAGACCTTAAAACCGAACGTCATCGTCCACGCAGCCGCTCAGCCCTCTCATGATCGCGCGGCCGCTATACCCTTCGACGATTTTGATACCAATGCAGTTGGAACGCTCAATCTTCTTGAAGCCGCACGCCAAGGCTGCCCAGCGTCACCGTTTATACACATGTCAACCAATAAAGTGTACGGCGACAGACCAAACACGGTGGCTCTCAAAGAACTGGATACACGCTGGGATTTCAACGACGATCAATATTTCAACGGGATACCAGAGGAATTTTCCATCGACTCCAGCAAACACTCATTATTCGGAGCCTCTAAGGTCGCCGCTGACATCATGGTGCAAGAGTATGGCCGATACTTTGATATGCCCACCTGCTGTCTGCGCGGAGGCTGCCTTACCGGCCCCAATCATAGTGGTGTCGAGTTACATGGTTTCTTAAGCTATCTAGTAAAATGTAATCTTGAAGGGCAGAATTATCGAATTTTTGGCTATAAGGGGAAACAAGTTCGCGATAATATCCACAGCGAGGATGTCGCCAGTTTTATGTGGGAATTTGTTCAGAATCCTCGAAAGGCTGAAGTCTACAATCTGGGAGGAGGAAAACAGAATTCCTGTTCGATTTTGGAGGCGTTCTTACTCGTAGAGAGCTTCACCGGTCGGAAGCAGAATTTTGTTTGTACCCCGGAAAATCGAATCGGCGACCATATTTGCTATTATAGCGACCTCTCCAAAATACGGTCTCATTATCCAACTTGGGATATCACAATTAACTTGGAAGAGACCATACAACAGATCGTCGAGGGATGGTCTGTACGAAATTCAGTTTTTCTTAGTTGATTAAGACCTATCTCGCGAAGGACTCCAGGTAAGCGCGGTAGGTATTGCGAGGCAGGGCATCGATCAATCGCCGAAAGCCTGCCTCGTCCACAAAGCCCATCTCCAGGGCGATCTCTTCCAGACAGGCGATTTTCACTCCCTGCCGATGCTCCAGGGTGGCTATGTAGTTGCTCGCCTCCATCAGACTGTCGGGCGTACCGGTATCGAGCCACGCCACTCCACGGCCCAGCGGCTCGACGAAGAGCTCGCCCCGCCGGAGGTACTCGCGATTCACATCGGTAATCTCAAGCTCACCCCTGTGGGAGGGTTTCAACTCCCGGCAGATCTCGACGATGTTCTCGTCGTAAACATAGAAGCCCGGGACCACATAGTGGCTCTTGGGCTTGGACGGCTTTTCCTCGATCGAGATGGCCCGGCCATCGGCGTCGAACTCGATGACGCCGTAGCGCTCTGGATCCTTCACCGGACACGCACAAATCGTCGCCCCCTTCTCACGCGCCAGCGCCGCCCGAACGAAATCCAGCGGCCCGTGGAAAATATTGTCACCCAGGATCAGAGCTCCCCCGGCGCCATCGAGAAACGGCTCCCCCAGCAAAAACGCGCGCGCAATGCCATCCGGCCGTTCCTGCACGACGTAGGAAATGTTCAGCCCAAGGTGCGATCCATCGCCGAACAACGCCTCGATCATCGGCAGATCCTTCGGCGTGGAAATGATCAGGATATCGCGAATCCCCCCCAGCATAAGCACCGAGAGGGGATAATAAATCATCGGCTTGTCGTAAACCGGCAGCAGCTGCTTACAGACGATACGAGTCAACGGATCGAGCCGGGTACCCGACCCACCAGCGAGGATAATGCCTTTGCGCGTGCTTTTTACTTCGTCCATGAACCTTTTCCATTAAAGCGAAACCCTCCCGATAAACTAGGAGATTAACGAGACACCACCCGTTTTCTATTCAGATCCCATGAAGTCTCCCTCGTCCTCGTAATCTTGACGTGTCGTCCGTCAAAGCCGATCACCACCTCCTACATTGACTTGATGAGCAGGCAGGCTTAACCCATTTCACTCGAAAATGACGTCTCACCTTTCGCCAACGTACTCGATGGAAAGAATTTGGTCCCGGATCGAAGTTCTCCTTGCCGTCGTGTTGCTCTCGGCCTGTGTCTGGCAAACCGGGCGGACGATGACAGCGATGGCGACCAGTTCGTTGTGGACGGATGAATACGGGACGGTCGGTACATTTTCCTCGAAAGGCCCTCTCCGCGTCGTCACCGACTATCGCAAACCGAAGAACCACGTCTTTTTCAACTTGGTGAACTCTGTTCTTCCGGGTCGGGAATCCTTTAACCCGGCCCGAGTTCGCATGCTCAGCATCGGTGCGGCGGGGGCTTTTCTGGTCATACTGGTCGCCTATGGCATATGGCGTAGGGCGCTTTTTGAAAGCTCCGTCGTTTTAACCCTCTGGACATTCTCCGTTGACTCCCTGCCCTTGGGGATGGAGGCACGCGGATACGGATTTCTAACGCTCGCGACGTTGATCTCGTTTATCGGTGTGACCGAGTACTTCCGTACTTCAAGAGCGGCCTGGCTCTACACCGCGGCGGGAGCAGTGGTGTTAGGAACATATACGATCCCGGCATTCCTAATATATGGAGGTCCGCTCATGCTCCTCGTCTGGGCGCTGAGACCGACCAAGCGCACCTTCATCGTAGGAGTGGCCACGGCGGCTCTGATCGGACTCCTTTACAGTCCGCTGGCCTCGCAATTCCTCACCGCATTTCAGAGCTATGGCGATCAATATGGAGAGGGGTTCAATAGCTTGGGGAGCATCACGAAATCGATGTCCGTCTATCTGTTGGCGATGTCGCCAACAGCCTATTGGCTGCTGATCGGCGGGCTCCTCGTGGCAGCTGTTTTCGCGGGAGTTCGGTGGCCGGAACGCCGGGGGTTGCTTGTCGTGATGGGAGCCGCTGTGGCGTTTTTTGTTGTCTTGCTAATACTTCGAACCAGCCCACTTCGCATGACCAATATGGGCTGGGTGCCTTTTATGCTCGCCGGCATCTTCGGCTTTGGCGCATGCCTCGCCATGCTACCTTGGGCAGGCCGGGCCGTTATCATGATTGGCGTCTTCGGATTTCTTTTGGCAAAGATCACGCCGAGCCTGCGAACGTTCCAGTTTGAGCCTCAGGAGAATTGGGTTTTGGCGGGAGACATCGCACATCAGGCATTTCCGAAGAGCGCTGGCATCGAGTATCTGCGATATGCCAAATACCTCTTATACACGCTTCCCGATGCGAAAAAGCGGTCAGCCGATTTTGACGAGAAGGCCTATCTCGCCGGAGAAATCATCGTCGTCGATTCTGCAAACATCGATCCGAGCGAGTGGTCCCGCGGGCAGGTTTTCAAAAGGCCAGCCGAAGAGCCGCACAATGCCACTATCGTCATGTGGGGAGGCGGTCGCAATTTCTTCTACACATTCCAGATTCCCCAAGTCGCCCATCTCTTAAACTTGTCGCCGCAACTATCTGACCGGGATGCCTCGACAGGCTTGCCTCTCAACGAGCCGGGAATCACCTTGCCCGCTCAGGACTTGAAGGAGGGCCAGTCCGTGGTCCTCCTATTCCAAGGGGAGGCGAAGAACGTCACGTTCTCCGCGAAAGAGGTCGGCACCTCCCGGGATCTTTCGGACTTAGCCATCGTCACCGCGAACAGCATCATCTTTCCCGTGCCAAAAACAGAGGGGGAAAAGCGATCCATCGAGTTCACCCTTAGAAGCGCTTCACACGACACCAAACTCGTCGAGGTGTGGGCCACTCCGCCACAATAGCACTCTCACCGAGGCAGCGGGGTACGCGGTAGCGTCGAGATGGGTTTCTCGCCGCGCAGGCGGAGGGCTATGTCGAGGAAGATGCGGTCGTCGTCGTAGGCGAAGCCATGCGCAGGGGATACGTCCTCGGGCGGCACCCACCAAGGGGATTCGCCACCCAAAGCAGTATTCTTAGCCCCGACGATGACGTCTCCGATTCGGACGTACGGAAATATCTCGTAGGGCGGTTTGGTCGCGTTCAGCTTTCGTAAAAAGGGTGAGCCAAAACGCATGTCGGTCTGCACTTCCTCAAAGGCGGGAAGCCCCGCGAGATCAGCTCCCTGGTGCGGACTGGAGATGGTGAAGAGGCGCTTGATCGCCAAGCGCTTGCGGCCGGGCTGCGGGGTGGCGGCGTAGCGGGACACCAGCCCGCCCATGGACACGGCGACGACGTCGACTTCCACGGTCTCCTTGGACGATCCGGAAGGAAACTTCGCTTCCACCGCCTTGACCAGACGATCCGCACAGGCTTCGAACGTATGGCACCCCAGCATCGAGACCTTCACGATCTGTGGATCGGTGAAGATGCGGTGAAACTTGGGCGCCAGAGTGTGGCTCGGAATGCCAAAGTCGTTAAAGCCGCTGATCACCACCAGCGGTCGCTTCTGCGTGACCGGGGTACGGCGGAGTTCCACGATTTCCTGGCGCGCCTCTCGCGCCGTCATCGGCATCGACGGGTTTTTTGTGACGCATCCCGCCAGACCAAGGAACAGCCCAGCGCTGAGAAGATAAGGGAAAGCTTGGGAAAAGGACATCACCGAGCGCCGGAAGATATCGCCTTCGCGGAATCGCTCAAGACACGATGGACGGTTTCCAGCAACTGGGGAGCCTCGATGGGCTTCTCCAAATACGCCGCCGCTCCCTGCTCTGCCCACCACGCGGGCGTCATCTCAGGATTGCCATAGGCCGTGATGATGATCACCGGCACACTCGGATAGGCGTTGCGCATGGCGTGCATGATCATCAGGCCGCTCGCCATGGGCATGCGCAGGTCGGTGATGACCAGGTCGAACGGTGTCGCGTGGTTCTTAAGCTCCTCGATACCGTCGCGCACCCAGGTGGCGCGCGATACTTGCAGGCCCTCCCGGCTGAGGACCTTTTCGAGCGCCCGGAGCATGCCGGGATCATCATCCACGATGAGGACTGATTTATTAGCTAGCGTATTCATAACATTAGGAATTTTCAGAACCGGGCACCTCAAGCAGCGTCAGGCCGTCCGGCCCATTCCGGAGAGGAAAGTGGAGGGTGAACTGCGTACCCTCGCCGACCGTGCTGAGACACTCGATGCGCCCGGCATGTTCGGCCACCACCTGCTGTACGAGCACTAGGCCGAGGCCCGTACCATGTGCCTTTGAGGTGACGAAGGGCACGAAGAGCTTCTCCTGCTGCTCGCCGGTCATACCGCCTCCGGTGTCCCGGACCCGCACGATCGCTGCGTCTTTCTCGACCTCCAGTGAGACGGTCAGCGTCCCCCCGCCAGGCATGGCCTCCAGGCCGTTGCGGATGATATTGAGGATCGCCTGCCAGAGTTGATCAGGGTCTCCATTCACCGGAGCCGGACGGCGGGAAATCTCGTCCTTGAGAAAGACATCGGCCTGCGCGAATACCCCCCGCATCAGAGTCAGCTTGTGGCATAACAGGGCCGACAGATCGAGCGACTCCAGACGCGCTTTCCGGGGATGGGCGAGCGCGAGGTAGTCCATGATCACGCGATCGATACGCTGCACCTCTTCGCGAATATCCCCGATCAGCTCAGTCCCCTCGCCCGGAGCCCGGTCTTCGTTTTTCTCCAGTTCGCCTTTGACCAGATCCAGGGTGAGCACGATGGCGCCGAGTGGGTTGCGGACTTCATGGGCGACCTGCGCGGCCATGCCACCCACCACCGCCAAACGCTCCGCCTGGATACGGGCCTTCTCCGCTCGCTGGCGCTCCTCGATTTCCCGATGCAGGGCCGCCGTACGCAGTCGCACCGTCTCTTCCAGATGGAGGTGGGCACGCTGAAACGCCGAAAGCAGGTACACTGTGGGTAGGAACAACACGAGCAACATGGCGGCATTCCAATAGGGCAGCACGGGATGCGTGTAGGAATACTCCAGCGATAAATCCCCCAGCAGCCAGAAAAGCACGCTCACCAGCGAGACCGCCACTCCCGCCGACCGACCAACGATCCAGGTAATCCAGCAAATCGGCACGAGATAAAACGCCGAGATCACCGCATCCCGTCCCGTGGAGTAATCAATCACCCCGATGCCAGCCGCCAAGGTCAGCGCCAACACCATGGCCCCCACCCTCGCTGGCGCGGAAGTGCGCGGGTTTAGAGCGTCATGGAATGCACTCACGTTACCAAATCAGACAACACGAGGCTGCCGGACGTTCAGTTTCCTCGGTCCGCCCGACGTGCGAGGGCATTTCGAGGCCGCCCAAAGCATCGGCGTTGCCGAATCGAGCGTATCGTCGTAAAATAGCCCTCCATGACAATCTCCGAGCAAGCGCGCAACCGTACGTTCACGCCCTTCAGTCTCTCTCGTCTGATTAAGTCCACTTTTGAGCCCGAAGCCGGCCAACGCATCTGCGTCCTGATCGATCTGGAAGATCCCCAGGACATTGAGGGCTTCCGTTTTCTCGAAGATCCGAAGCTGACGATCCAGCGTCACGCGGTCGAGGACATCTACCGCCCTCTCCAAGAGGGAGTTCTGGAAGAACTCAACATCAAGGGCGGCGAGATTTTCGCCTATGAACTCACCGGCGGGAGCAACCTCGACATGGAAGACAAGGCCGTCACGCCTGAGGGTAAGGTGGTCAGCCTGGAAAAAGACGTCTATCCGAACTACGACATCATTCTTTGTGTCTCGACCTTCTCCGCCACCGCCCCTCTGACGGCGCAGGCCAAGAAATTCGGCTTCCGTGGTGCGACCCTGCATGGGCTGAACCCCATCATCAAGGCCACCGGCCTGACCGTGAACTACGAGTTCGTCAGCCGGGACGCCGAAAAGCTCCGCCTCGGCATGACGAAGGCCGAATGGGTGGAGATCGACTTCGGCCATGCGGGCAAAAAATACACCCTTCACCTCGACCTCGGACGCCAGGAGGCCCAGAAAAGCCACGGCCTCTGTCTCGGCAATATCCCCGACGTGGCCAACTTGCCCGCGGGAGAAATCTACTACGTGCCGACCGGCGCGGCGGGGGAGTTTCCCATGCGCTACGAAGACGGCACGATCGGTCTTATGCATGTCGCCGATGGACGCGTGCAGCAGGCGGAGTTGATCGAAGGTTCGGCGGAGACCGTCCGCCTGCATAACGAAAAGCTCGTCAGCGACCCCATGACGGGAGAACTCGGCGAACTCGGCTTCGGCACACAGATCCTGCCTTTCTCCGGTCGCGACATTCAGGACGAGAAAATCCGGGGCACCATCCACGTGGCCACCGGCCGCAGCGACCATCTCGGAGGACACCTCACGCCGGACAAGTTCGCCAACCACAAGAACGCGACGCACGACGACATCCTCTTCTCACCGGACAAGACGCCGGAGTTCAAGCTCCACCAGGCCCGCATGTTCCGCGACGGCAAGGTCACCGTGCTGATCGAAGACTACGAGCCGTCGGAATACCTCAACGGGCTCCTGGCGAATTGAACCCCTACGAATCTGACAAGCTCCTGAGCGAGTACCTCCTCTTCCACTACGGAACTGAGGAGGACATCTTCGCCGAGGTGCCCGGACCCCGCGAGGCGGTCGGGTTTGCCACGCGTCTCGTTCACGAACTCATCGACCCGCTCCGCGTCCCCGCGCAGGCCAACGCCTTGGAAATCGGCTGCGCTGTCGGACGCTCGGCCTTCGAGCTCACGCGATATGTCAGCCGTGTCGAGGCGCTCGACTACTCCCACCGCTTCATCGAAGCCGCCAACGCCCTCAAGACCCACGGCTCCCTCGACACGCAAATCCTCGTCGAGGGCGACTTGACCACGGGATTTACCGCCACTGTTCCCGGTGGCCTACAGCGTGAGGCGGTGACCTTCTTTCAAGGCGATGCCACAGCCTTGCCTGACGCCATCGCCCCCGCCGATGTCGTCCTCGCCGCCAATTTGATCTGCCGCCTGCCGGAACCATCACGGTTCATCAACCGCCTGCCCGACCTCGTAAAGCCCGGTGGCCAGCTCCTCCTCACCACACCATTCACTTGGATGGAAGACTTCACCCCGAAGTCCCATTGGATCGGCGGCACGAACGGCCAACGCTCCTTCGACGCTCTCGAGGAAGTCCTCGCTCCGCATTTCGAACTGAGCCTGAAACAACCCCTGCCCCTCATCATACGCGAGCACGTCCGAAAGTTCCAATACACCGTCGCCCTCGGCAGTCGGTGGATCAGGCGGTCGTAGCCCACATTTATGTTGGATCTGGTAGCAGCCTCATCTTCCGTCCACATGCGACCAATTCTGCCAGTTCAGGAAAATCCTTCTCAAATTCTTGAGCGAACGACCACAAGGTCGCAGCCAAACCTGACATCCCAGGTGACCGTGGGTTGTGAAAAACCAGATCTAAAGAACTAAGGGATCTGACACTTAGGGAGTAGCCAACACCATCCAACGCTTCATCGCTTGCGAAAAGATCGAGTTGATTGTTCTGCAGGTAAAGTTTTACGGGGTCGACATATCGCGAAATAACTGGCGCGGCCTCGTATGGATTGGAAAGACCTTCCTCCGATTCTCCACACCCTAGTACGTAAAGACCACTCTGACACTGCGCTGCAGCGAGATAGTACGTCCCGAGAAAAGCCGGCGAAATAGTGGCTATCCAAACATAGCTAACTTCGATGTCCTCAACTCGCCATCCTCGCTCGTCTCGAACGATATGTCTTCCAGGCCTAAAACTATCCAATTTTAGCGCATTGATAATTCCGGCTTAGCGGCGGGGGGTGTCAAACATCACAACTAAATTTAGACGCTATTCCGTGATCCGGCGATGGTGGAGATGCCACTCCAACAGGATCAACAAAAGGGCCAGAACGGCCAGCCATTGCCAAAATTGCAGGGCGGCGAAGCGGGAGAGGGCCAGGCTGGCGGGGGTGGATTTTTGACTGGAGCGCAGATCTGACTCCGCTTCGCTGGAAGTATTCACCGCTAGCCACGGTCCGCCGTCGAGGGCGAAAAAACCATTCCGGGCCAGAAAGAGTGGCGGATGTTTCGCAGCCGTATAGACATCTCCCGCGCGCAGGCCGCTGCCGGACTCACGCGAGCGTCCGGCGAGCCAGTGGAGCGTATTGTTAATGAAGAGCGGGAAGCTGGTTTTGAGGGCGAGATTGGATGAAGCGACATTCCACGCGGCCACGACCACGCGACGGCCTTCTTGATTTTCCAGAGCGATGAGGAGCGGCTCACCCGCGCTCTCGGCGATCACCTCGGAACGCCAGCCAGAGAGAGAAGCCAGATTCAGCCGATGAGCGGTCCCATAGCGGGCTTGAGCGAGCTCAACATTCCACAACAGCGGATGCTGCGGCAGGGGCGTTTCGGGCGCGATCACCGGGATGGGATCGCCCTCCAAGTCGACCGGCGATTTTCCGAAATAAAGTGCGTTGCTCGGCGGCGGGAAATCTGTGGTCGGAATGTCGTCGAAAACCGTCACGTCAAAGCTCTCGCTCATCGTGCTGCGCCATTGGCTCGGCGATAGGATTTCCAGCGAGATCGCCGGATCAGCCTTGATCGCGTTCTCTAGGAACGGGTTTCCTTTTGAAAGCAGAAGGACGCGCAGAGGACGCGCAGCATTGAGCACTGCGCGGGCTTCGTTATCCACGGCCAAGGTATCGGGCGCGATCAGGCGAGCGGTCAGCCTTTCCTCTCCCTGTAGGGTCTCGGCTGGCAGCTGGGTCAGAAAATTCGCCTGTCCCCCGGCTTCCACCGTGAGCTTCTGGAGATCGATCGGGCGATCTCCGAGGAGGAGTTCCACCTCGACCTCGCGAGGCGCTGGGGAAAAATTGCCGACTTTGAGAAACACCTCCGTCGTTTGCGGACTGGCGGGCAGAGGGCGCGGGGCGAGTTCCAGAATGGCGGTGTTTTCTTGCGGAGCCCCTGTGAGAACGGTGGTCGCGCTGGCGGGCAACTCCATCGGACGATCCGTGATCACGATCAAGCGACGGGGTTCCGGGCGACTAGCCAGAAGCTTCTCCGCCAGAGCGATGACCGGACCGGCCTCTCCGCCGCCATCGGTGGGCGTGAGGGTCGCCAGACGATCGCGGAGGTCTTTCGCGCGGCGGGAAAACGGCGACACCACGGTCGACTCTCCTCCCAAATCGAGAATCGCAATTTCCTCCGCCGGGCCTGCATGGGCTACGATCTGCCGAGCGGCGGCCAGCGCATCAGGAAAAGCCTGCCCGGCCTGCATGCGCGCCCGCGTATCGAGCACGATCACCGTGCTGGCCTGGCCGGGAAGCCGGAAAAACTCCGGTCGCGCCAGCGCCAGCAGGAGCAGCACGAAGATCAGCAACTGGAGTAGTAGCGAAAGCGGATGCCGGAGTTTTCCGAGAAACCGCCGGTTCGGCTGCCGATCGAGGACGCGCTGCCAGAAAAACGTGGACGACACTTCCAGCACACGACGGCGGCGACGGCGCAGATACAGCGCGATAATGCCCGGCCCGAGCACCGAGAGGAACAAAGCGGCGGGAAAGAAGAAGCTCATTGCAGCAAGCGGTCCTGCCGCAGGACCTTCCAGATGGCGTCCTCGAAAGACACGTCGGTTTTGAGAAACGAGTAGCCTGCCTCACGTCGGGCGCACCAGGTTTTCAGGCCTTCGCAAAACTGTTGCACCTCGCGCTCATAGGCCGCGCGCAGGTCCGGGCTGCCCGTCACCGGAAGTTCGGTCGCTGTTTCGCAATCCCGCAGCAACAAATCCCCCTCCGCCGCCGGAGCACACTCCTGAGGGTGTAGCAGGTGGATCAGATGCAGGGCGAAATGCCGGTTCGTGATCGCCGACAACCCCCGCTCATATCCCGCCGGATCGAGACAGTCGCTCAAGACGATGGCGAGCCCCCGACGTCGGGACTTCCGCGCAAACCTGCTCAGGCTTTCCGCCAGATCGGTCGTGCCCAAGGCGGGCGGATTTTGCAAAAACTGGACGACACTCGAGAAAGCCCGCCGTCCTCGGAACAGACCGCTCTCGCCCTGTAGCGTGGAGTCAAAATAACCCAACCCCACTCGATCCAGGCTATGCAAGCCGAGGTAGGCCAAGGCCGCCGCGACCTGACGGGCGAGCCGCCACTTCGTTGCCGCATCCTCGCCCGACGCCCGCCAACGCATGGAGCCGCTTGCATCGACGAGGATGGTCACCTCCAGATCCTCCTCTTCCTCGTAGAGCTTCGTCATCAGGCGATCGAGGCGGCCAAAAATACTCCAGTCAATCCGACGCGGATCGTCGCCCGAGGCGTAGTTGCGGTAGTCGGCGAATTCTAGGCTGGAGCCAATCCGGCGGGAACGGCGCTCCGCCCGCAGATGGCCCGCCTGAGCCTTGCGGACATGCAGGCGCAATCGCTCCAGCCTCGCCAGAAACTGGTCGCCGAGAAAAGGAGCCTCCTCTGCCATCGGGGTATCCTAGAGGCTGCCCAGAAATTTGCCACCCTTCGTGCGCGGCGTTTTCCCTTGCATGCCCATGTGAGCCTGTCTTCATAACGCAATGATTCGTCGGATGATCTTCGTGCTGGGCCTCGCCCTCGCCGGGCAACTTCATGCTGCCTGGACGCTCGGTCCCATCCGCGAGTTGGGCAGCCTCGGCGGATCGGCCACGGCTTGGGAGCGCGAAGCCACCCAGGGTGACCGGCGCGTGCGCATCAGCGGCGTCACCTTCTCGGACCGCCAGGCCACATTTCAGGTCATCGACAACCCGCCCGACGCCCGCGTCTCACTCTCGGAAGCCCTGAAAAAAGCCGGAGCCGTCGCCGGGATCAACGCCAGCTACTTTCACCCCGACTTCACCCCGCTGGGGCTCACCGTCAGTCAGGGCAAAACCATTCACGCCTACGAAAAGGCCAAGCTGCTCAGCGGCCTCCTCTTGGTTCAAAAAGGCCGGATCGAGCTCATTCGCGCCTCTTCGCCGGGCTCTGCCTCTCACGAGCAAGCCCTTCAAGCCGGCCCCTGGCTCGTGGAAAAAGGTACGCCCATCGCCACCCTCAACGCTGAAAAACTCGCCCGCCGCAGCGTGATCATCACCGATGGCAAAGGGCACTGGGGCATCGTCGCCCTCTCCTCCGCCTCCCTCACAGAGACCGCGGCCATCCTCGCGCAGCCAGGCTTTGCCGGCAGCTGGAGCGTCCGGGATTCGCTGAATCTCGACGGGGGATCCTCCACCGCGCTCACCGCCTTTGCGAACGGACAATCCGTCATCAGCATCCCTTCCTTCGGACCCGTGCGAAATTACCTCGCCATTGTCCCTCGATAGCCTTAAAAATTGACCCTCATTTCTCCTCTGGCGCGCGCCAGTTATTCCATTATCTTTTTAGTATGCAAATTCACCTTAGCCCCCGCCACCTGACCCTGACCGCAGCCATCCATGCACACGTCGCCGAGAAGCTCGAACACCTCGAGACTCTGACCGACAAAATCCTGGCTGCCCACGTGGTGCTGTTGCATGACGAGACGAAGACCAAGAAACATACCGTCAAAGTCCATCTCGCGATTCCCGGCCCCGACCTTCACGCCGAAGACACCGAAGACGATCTCTACGTGGCCATCGACAAGGTGACCGACAAGCTTGCCCAGCAGCTGCGCAAGCACAAGACCAAGACCACCAAGGCGAAGCAGCATCGTACCCAGCTCGCCTCGGAAGGCCGCAAGCGCGGCTACACGCGGCTCTAGTCTCCCTTCCTCCGTCTGGTGGATTACAAAGTAAAGTTGGAGGTCTTTGAAGGCCCCCTCGATCTATTGCTCTACCTCATCAAGCGCGATGAGGTAGACATCTACGACATCTCGATCGAGCGCATCACGAAGCAGTACCTCGAGTACATCGCGTCCTTTCAGGTGCTCAATATCGAGGTCGCCGGCGAGTTCATCGTCATGGCGGCAAATCTTCTCTATATCAAGAGCCGCATGCTGCTGCCCAAAGACCAGCAGATGGCGGAGGAAGACGCCGAAGAAGATGATCCTCGCTGGGAACTGATACGCCAGCTCATCGAGTACAAGAAATTCAAGGAAGCGGCCTCCCGCCTGCGCGATTTCGAGGCCATG
>Ga0247822_10001237_pt1 | contig 15458 bp, 14 predicted proteins | sample 13C_Cellulose_Da_FD_192423 | JGI IMG/M metagenome (GOLD analysis project Ga0247822, IMG submission 192423) | Soil microbial communities from agricultural site in Penn Yan, New York, United States - 13C_Cellulose_Day30 | ecosystem: Environmental > Terrestrial > Soil > Agricultural land | place...
GGATCGGCCATACTGTCCGGCGGTCAGCGCACACATCATCCCGGCGGCTCCTGCGCCGAGGACGATGACATCGAAATGGGATTGATTCACTAGCGTTCGTGCTTAGACGAGCGCCTAGCCCGGAGGCTGGAGGATGCGCACGGATGGCTCACCCTGCCGCTTATATTTATAGATATTCGCGGGAGCGGTGTTCTTGATCTCGGTGCCTGTCAGCACGAACTCCGGATAAAACCCATCACTAGCGGGCTCATAGACGGTGTCACCGGAGAAGTATCCGGTGAACTTGTACTCGAAGTTATTGTCTTTTCCGATGCGGTTTTGCTCGCGATCCGGGGCGAGTTTTTTCTGCTCGTTGAGCATGACGAGCTTGGCCGTGGACCAGGGCTTGCCGGGTTCGCGCACCCAACCCCAGACCTTGTAGTCCTGCTTGTACATGCGGCGGGCGACAAAGTAGTTGCCCGGAGGTTCCATGCGGATCGCTTCGTTCATGGCGGCGCGGGCCGGACCATCGGGATCAACGGTTTCGCATCCGGTCAGCGCGAGGCCGCCGATGACGACGAGGAGTGCTAAGAGTGGTTTCATTTAAGAAGTCTGAGCGAGAAAGCCGCCGATCCATTCGGCGAGAGAATCTTCGGATTCAATCTGCATTTCTTCGGTGAGCGGGAAGATATACCAATCCTCGAAATGCGTCACGGATTCCCCCGGGGCGAGATGAGTGAGCGGGCTTAGGGATTCGATTTCGAGCATCGCGCTGTTGGCGAAGGTCTCGAAATTGCAGCCGCCATCTGGGTACTCCGATCCATCCTGATAGCCGAAGACCTTGATAAACACCGTGTCGCCGAGGACGTAGGCGATCCAGTTTTCGCGATGGGCGAGGCCGAACTTGATGGGCGGATAGTCCTCGGCCTGGCGGAGCATCCAGAATTTCTGGCCGAAAGTCAGGCGGGCGTCGGAGAGGTCCGTGTAGGGCCAGATGACCATGCCACGATTTGGCTGGAGATCGCGGGGATGCTCGCCGAGAGGGGGCTGTGGAATGATCTGCAAACCGCTCGGCGTCATCACGCTCAGCGCCCAGACGGAAATGGTGAATGGTTCGTCGCTCTCGTTCGTCACGACGTGGCGAAGGGTGATCTTGGGCGCATCGGCGGCGAGATGAATGCCCAGCGTCTTGCGGAGTCGACGAGGTGCGGCCATGATGCTCTCGATGAGGACTTCGCCGGTAGACTCGTCCTGGCGATAGGCGACAGGTTCGTTGTCCACGTGATAGGAAAGGACTTCGTCCTCCGGAGCGAGCCAGAGGCGGTGTCCGCCCCGGATCTTCCAGTCGGTTTCGTACTGACCGCCGGCCTCTTCTTCGAAAATCTTCAGGATGTTTTCGCGGTCATGGCTGCGACAGGACAAAATGCGCGGGCCGACATCCGTGGTGACGATGAGTTCGAGAGACTCGTTAGTCAGGCGTAAGGAGTTGTTCCAGTTACGAAAAGAGACGGTTTCAATATTCATGGTGTGGCACCGGCTGGTGTTTACGCGATGACTGAGTCTGTCTGGGGCGTGCTTTCTGTCAAGAGAAGCGCACTGGCCTGGCCGTTAAATCCGGCGACGGGAATCAAGATGCGCCGGTGGATCCCATGATGAATAAAGAGCGTACCAAGAATGACGTGCTGTAGCGAAGAGGCCGAAAGCGCGTCGCCAAGGGACATTTTTGGACTGATCGCGGGTACGCCGGGGAAGGCTTCCTGATAGGCGAGCTCCTCCGTTTGATCGAAATGCGTGCCGGAAGTGGACGAAATGATGAGATCGGGTGGGGGCGAGATTTGGTCAAAAATCGCAAGGAGCGAGCGGGTCACTTCATCGCTGGTGCCGTAGGAGAGTCCGGGGTGGGACAGTCCGATCTCCGCCAGTCCTTTCCCCTCTTGAGCGAGCACGATCGCGGCGGCTCCTTCAGAGAAACAGGCGGCTTCGGGGGCTTCGCCATTGATCAGTCCCCAGCGGTCGTAGGCTTCGGCGCTGATCCAGTCCATTTCCTGGGATGCCACGATCAGGCAAAAATCAACATCTGGCATTTGCAGGGCTTCAACGCCCATGTTCAAAGCAGATAGCGTGGTCGAACTATCTCCCACCAAGGTCAGCACCTCGCCGGAGAGACCGACCGTGCCGGCCACATGGCTGGCAGGAGCGTTGTAAACCGTTTCCGGAAAAAGCAACGGACTGCCGGAGCCGGGCCCATGCTCCACGACATCTCCGTAGAACCGGCGCGTGTAAATGACGCCTCCATCCGAAGCCGTGAAGATGAGCGTGGTGCGTGCGAGTTGCTCCTCGGTGAGACCGGCCTGCGCGACCGCGTCGATGGCCGCCGCCACGGCGAAATGAGAGATCGCGCTGGAACGCCGCAGTCGTGGAAGGGCCAGAGCATCGGCAATAGTGTCGGCTGGGACGCGGTAGACCTGCTGATTGTTGGATTCGGGGACCGGCGAGGTGACGGGTTTCCGGCCATTCAGGACGCTTTGATAGACTGTTTGCAGATCGCGACCTAGAGGCGTGACCCAGCCGAGACCGATGATCTGTGCTTTCATGGAGTGCTCAGGATGATTGAGGCATTCGAGCCGCCGAAGCCGAAGGAGTTTGAGATGACCGTCCGCGGTATCGTCGGACGGATTTCGTTGGCGATGATATCGAGCGGCAGGTCGGCTTCACCCTGGCGGAAGTTGATGTTGGCGGGAAGAAAACCTTCCTCCAAAGCCATGGTGCAAATCGCTGCCTCGATCGCGCCCGCGGCTCCGAGCGAGTGTCCCATCATGCTCTTCGTGCTGCTGACGGGTGCTTGCGGGCAGACGTCCAGAATGGCACGGCCTTCGCTGGAGTCGTTGAGCGGAGTGCCAGTACCGTGGGCGTTGACATAGTCGATGCGCGAAGCCTCGAAGCCCGCATCGGCGAGGGCGCGTTCCATGGCGATGCGCGGACCACGACCCGAGGGGTGCGGCTGCGTTAGATGATGCGCGTCAAAGGCGCTGCCGTAACCCGCGAGGCGGATGCCGATATCGTGTTCCTCGGCTTCCAGGCAAAACATGGCGGCACCTTCTCCGAGGCAAAGTCCGCTGCGTTTTTCATCAAAGGGGCGGCACTTCTCGGGGGTCGCGGCGCGTAGGCAATCAAAGCCCGCGAAGACGAGTTCGGCCAGAGAATCGTATCCTCCGGCCAGCACGCGGCGAGCGTGGCCGTGACGGATGAGCTGCCGGGCGACGCCGAGGGCGTTGGAGCCGGAGGCGCAGGCGTTGGAAATGACGCGGACGGGCGCGTTGAAGCCGAAGAGCCGCATGGCTTGCAGGATCGGCTGGTGCGGGACGTAGTCGCGGATCCGGCGGGCGGTGGAGACTTCGCCTTCTTTGCGGATCATGGCGCGCATGAAATCCTCGCCGCGAGACATGCCTCCACTGGTCGTACCGATGACGATGCAGTCGGGGCGAAAGCCCGGGCGCGTGCGGAGAGCCTCGTCCAACGCACAGGCCACCATCTGGGCTGAACGCGTCCAACGCCTCGTCTTGCGCGCGATGGCCGAGGCGCGCTCAGTCAGGCTCTCATCGACCTGACCGGCCGACCGGCACTGGCAACCTTCGACCGCAAAGAGGCGAACCGGCGAGATGCTGTCGCGAGATGTCCGCAAGGATTGGACTGTCTCCTCCCGACCGATACCGAGCGGGCTGACACAGCCGTACCCGGCGATAATAACGGAGGGAAGGGCGGCCGACATGTAATGCGGCTAGGTTGAAGGAGATGGACCAAAGAAATCAAGCGAGCTTAACAATTTTTTCCAATTGTCGATGGACCCGCCATCCAAGGGCGATGGCAGCAACGATCAAACCTACGACAAATCCCAGCCACACCCCTTGTGGGCCTACCCCGACCTTGAAAGCGACGATGTAGGAGAAAGGAATGGCCACGAACCAGTAGGCGAAAATCCCAATGAACATGGGCACGCGCGTGTCTTCAAAGCCCCGCAGCGACCCAGCGCAGACGATTTGCCAGCCGTCGCAGATCTGAAAAAGACCGGCGATGAGCATGAGCTGTGCGGCCAATGCCACGACAGGACCGTTCGTGACGAACCACCCGGCGATGGTGGGACCGCCGACGATGAAGAGCACGGTGAAGAAGCTCATGATGACAAGGATGAGTCCCAAGGCACCCACGATGATGGGGCGGCAGCGGTCGTATTCCTTAGCCCCGCGAGCGCGCCCGACGCGCACAGCGACGGCTTGTGATACCCCGAGCGGGATCATGAAGGTGGTGCCCGCACAGGTGATGGCGATCTGGTGGGCCGCCATGGCATCGATGCTGAGCCAGCCCATCATTAGGGAACCAAATCCGAAACCGCTGACCTCCGCGAGGTGCATGGCCCCGGCGGGCAGACCCAGCCGGAGCAACGCTTTCGACTCCCAGGACTGGTCCCAGCGGAACCACTTCAGCGGCAGATATTTTTGGAAGTAGGTTACTTTCAGGATGAAGCCGAGCGTCACGGCCGCCACCACGCATCGCGCCGTGAGTGTGGCGATGCCGGCCCCGGTCAGGCCGAGTGCAGGTGCTCCGAGATTGCCGTAGATGAGGATCCAGTTCAGCACCACATTGAGCAGAACCCCGCCGATGATGATCCAGAAAGGAACCCAAGGCCGCGCAAGGGCTTCGCTAAAGCTTTTCGAGACGGTCGTGATGAAGGCGGGTACGATGGACCAGGCGCAGAGGATCAGGAAGGTTTTGCTGGCACTATTCACTTCCGGGCTCTGGCCGAGCACATGGATCCAGGGAAAGCTGAACTGGATAGCTGCGGCGATCACGACACCGATGAAGATCGCGATGAGGAGACCAAAGCGGAGCGCCTCTCCGCACTGGCGCTCGCGCTGCGCACCGTAGGAGTGCGAGGTGCGCACGCTCACGCCCGATAACAGGCCGAAGCCGAAGACGAACGGGATGGAGAGCACCGTATTGGCAAAAGCGCAGGCGGCGAGCTCCGTGACGCCGATGCGCCCGACCATGATGGTATCCGCCCAACCCATGAGCATCTGGCCGACGTGCCCGGCCACCATGGGGGTGGCCAGCGCAAAGGTGCGCCGGTTTTCAGAGAGAGATTGAGAGAGTAACGACATACGAAAGACTGCGAAAGAGGCCGGGAAATCGGCCTGGAGTGAGGTGGGCGAGCGGGTGGCGGAAAGCCCTTTACGCAGGAAGAAGTCCGCCACTCATGCGGAGCCCGCGCTGGCGGGACGGCATGACCATAGAATGGAGTGCGGATTTCATTGGAAAGACTGACCCTAGGGTAATGAGTTTTCAGAGTCAACTCTTGTCGCGCGGGCAAGGTCGGGGTGGACTTTGAAGGCAGGGAAAAGTAGCTTCTCGGCTCCTGTGAAAACTCTTCGAGCCAGAATCGTCCTGCCCATCTCATCGCCGCCGATCGAGGATGGTGCGGTGCGTCTGGACGGGTCGAAGATCGTCGAAGTCGGACGCTGGGAGGATATGAAATGCGACAAGGTCGATGACCTCGGGGACGTCGTGCTGATGCCGGGCTTGATCAATGCGCATTGTCATCTCGATTACTCCGGGATGCGGAATGCGATCCTCTCGACGTCGAGTTTTTCGCAGTGGGTGCGCCGGATTAATGAGCTTAAGCGCATCATTAGCGATGACGAGTATCTGGAGGCGATCGCGGATGGTTTTCAGGAGTTACGCCGCTGGGGGACGACGAGCGTTTTTAATATAGAGGCTTTTCCCGAGCTGATGGTGCGCATGCCGCCGCCCCCGATCCGGACCTGGTGGTTTTACGAACTCTTAGATATCCGCAATCGCATTCATACCGAGGACGTGGTCGCCGGAGCGTTAGGGTTCTTCGAGCATCGTCCGAACTGGTTGGGTGCGTTCGGGCTGTCGCCGCATGCTCCGTACACGACCTCGCTCGAGCTTTATGAATTGTGCCGTATTTGTTGCGAAAAATACGGGATGCCGCTCATGACGCACCTGGCGGAAACGGAGGAGGAGTTCCGCATGTTCGCCAAGGGCGAGGGGCCGCTCTACGATTTTCTGGCTCCTCTCGGACGAAATATGTCGGACACCGGCAAGTACACGCCGCTCCAGCATTTGGTGGTCAATAATGCGCTGCCGCAAGGCGCAATCCTGACGCACATGAACGAGCTCTCAGAAGAAGACTGGGTGCTGCTGGAGAAGCGCAAGGAAGACTTCTCGGTCGTGCATTGCCCGAACTGTCATATCTATTTCCAGCGGGAGTTTTTCGACTTGGAACGGTTTCTTAGCATTGGGGTAAATCTCTGTCTCGGCACGGATAGCTTGGCGAGTAACCGCGCGCTGAATCTCTTTGAGGAGATGCGCACGGTGAGGGAACTTTATCCCGCGATATCTCCCGAGGAGATCGTGCGTATGGTGACGGTGAATCCCGCCAGAGCGATCGGCTGGGCTGGCCGACTGGGCGAGATCCGGGAAGGCGCGGTAGCCGATTTGATCGCGGTGCCGTATGACGGCGGGCTGAGCGATGTGTATGCGGAAATCGTTCAAAACGAAACGCCGATCGATTGGTTAAAGGTTCAAGGCAAGCATGTGCCGCTAGCTACCGGCGAGCCGAAGGCGGCTTAGAGCACGTAGTCGCCCATATAGAGCGGCATGCGAAGGCGTCGGGCGCGTTCTCCGGCGAGGAGCAGGTCTTCGCTGGCGCGTTCATAGCGACCCGCCAGACCCAGGATGCGTGCTGACTCGAGGACGGGGTGGTTGTTCTTCCGCATCCAGTCCCGGACTTCGCCGACCCACGTGCGCACTTCCTCGATGAGTTGGGCGAGCGGTTTGTCATCGATTTGCAGCGGAGTGGTTTTTTCCATGCTGATCTCATGCGCGGCGAGGTGCTCGGCCAACAAGGCTTCCATGCGCGCGGCGAACTCACGGCCGCGGGCGGCGTGTTCTGCGGGAAGGGAGGAGGCGAGGCGACCGATGGTGACGAATAACTGGTTCCCGACGCGCTGCAGGCTGTGCAGGTAATCCAGCAGAAAGCCCTGCTCGCCCTCGGGACAGATCGGCGGAGTGAGGACGCCGATGCGGACACTGGCTTCACCGGGAATGAGCGCAAGCCGGGCTCGCTCCCACAGCGCGAGCGCTTGGGGGCCTTCCTTGACGATGCGCTGACAGAGGCGCAGATACTGGACGAATCGGGCGCGGAGTTCCCACTGTGGCAGGGAGGGCCAGAGCACGCGCTGGATGATCGAGGCGAGGGCTTGGGCGAAGGCGATGCCAAAGAACAACCCGGCGACGGCTTGGAATGGGACAGGTTCCTGACCGTTGAGCCCCAGGATGCCTACGGCTAGCAGCATGCCCATTTGCATGGGGATCGTCACTCCCCGGATCTTGAAGGACAGGTAGCCCCAGACAAAAAGCCAGGTGAAGAGGATGATATTCATCACCGCGTAGCTCGATAGCATCGGGGAGATGAGTAGGAGAATCATCGCGATCAAGATGAGCGCCATGGTGTTGTACGCTAGGTAGTGGAATGTACGGCGGTCGCCTTGTCCGCCGGGGCTGGCTGCATTCATGGAGGTGAAGACCCATGCTCCGAGAATGAACATCGAACTACCGGGAGGTTGCAGCCAGTCGTCCAGATAGAGGGCGATCGCCACGGCGATGGCTGATTTGATTCCGGTGCGGATCCAGAATGGTGGCGGGATGGGGGACACGAAGTCATCCATCTTCTTACTCACCTCGGTGGGGTCTTCGGGTAGGGAATCCAGCAGGTCGTGAGCGCGGTGGATTTCCTTGCGGATGTCATCGAGCGCCAGCACGTGAGTTCCGAGCGTCATCGCTTCGTCGGAGGAGATTTGATAGTAACGACTGTCGCTTCGGAGGTTGAAGAACTTCGTTTCGACTTCTTCAAAAGCCTCGTTAACCGCCTGGCGATGGGCTGCCCGGGTGGAGGGGGTGGAGTGAACCTGGCTAAGATTGTCCAGGGCGCGCTCCAGTTCCCGATGCAGCTTCTCGATGGCATCGCCGAGAGCATCACGGTAAGCGGAGGCTTTGGGGAGTTCCTCTCCGATGGTCACGATGGCGGATGCTATGTGGCTGAGGCAGATGGTGATCTCGAAGTAGGTGCTCAGACGGCGGCGGAAGAATTGACTTTCGCGGGCGCCGAAGTCGAGCAGTCCGCGCAAGCCTGAGATGCGGGCCGGAAACTCCTCCGCCTGCTGGATGGCGGAGTTTTTCTCGCCTTTGAGAAACACGTTGCCGCTGGCGATCAGGCAGTCCCGGAGATCGGCGAAGGCTGCCCGAGTGTTAGCGGTGAACTCAAGGCGGGCATAGCGCGGCCAGAAGATGCTTTGGACCAGGAGCGTCGCGATCACGCCCACCACCACCTCCTCGACTCGCCAGAGCATGAAGGTCCATGAGTTGTCCGGGTTGCCCAAGCCGTTGCTGGCGACCACGACGGTCGTCAGGCCGCAAAGAAAGAAGGCATACGGGTATCGACTCTGTCCGAACATCGCAGTGCAAAATCCGACCACGGAGCTCACGCAGACCAAAAACACGAATGGCTGCTGCTCCAGCGATGCCGTCAGGACATAGCCGATCACTCCGCCGACCGCAGTACCCACCACACGGAAAAACGACTTTTCACCGATCGCGCCCACATACTGGGCGATCATCAGCACGAACACGGTAAAGAGCGCCCAAGTCGGATTTTGCAGCCGCAGGAACAGCGCGATGAAAATGGCCAGCACACCAGCCAGGCCGAACTTCACGCCATAGCGGAAGGCCGGGTCGCGTATCTCGTCCAGCATGCTCTGCCAGAGGCCCGGCTGGCCGGGAGAAGAGGCGGCGGTGGAGGTAGAAGCAGCTGGCATGACCCCCGACTTCTGCGGTTTCACCCGCTGCATGTCAATCGCGAGTGGATGGACTCCCTTAAATGCTTGATCGAAAGGAGCGGATCAGTCCAAGGTTCAAACCTTCCGATGGGCTTCTTCGAGTACCTCAACAAAGCAGAGATAGAGATAGGAGATTTTCTCCTTCCCTGGGGAATGGTCATCGGAGCCCTGGGGTTTCTCGTCGCTTGGTTAGTCATCCACATCATGGAGCGAAATACCTGGACGAGACATGTGTGGCATTTACCGCTTTTTTTTGTGGCGCTCGCCGTGTTCTTTAGCTGCGTTATCGGACTGATCCTCGCACCATGATTGTTTCCACCCGCAAATATTTCGTCACTCTCGTGGTCATCGTGCTGGCGGTGGTGGCATCGCTGCTGCTGTACGCCCGGTACGTGGATCGCCCGTGGACGCGCGACGGTCAGATGAGGGCCAACGTAGTGGGCATCGCGCCACGAGTGGCAGGGCCGATCATTCAGATTCCCATCAAGGATAACCAGCCGGTCAAAAAGGGAGACCTCCTTTTCGAGATCGACCCTGCGACGTTCATCGCCGCCGTCGATAACGCCGCCGCAGTCCTCCAACAGACGGAGGCTGCTCTCGTACGGGCTCAACAGGATCTCCAGCGTCAGACACAACTCTACGAGACAAAGGTCAACGATTTGCGGGATCTCCAAAATGCGCAGGACTCCGAAGCCGAAGCGCGCGCCAATGTCTCGGCCGCTCAGGCGAATCTGAAGACGGCGCAGCTCAATCTCCAGTACACGAAAGTCTTCGCTCCCGTGGATGGCTATCTAACCAATATCAATACCAGCCCCGGGACTTACGTGAATGCCGGTGAACAGCTCCTCGCGCTGGTCGACGGAAGCTCGTTCTGGGTGGCAGCCTATTTTAAGGAAACGCAGCTGAAGCACATTCAGGAAGGGGCCAAGGCCCAGGTCACGATGATGGGGCACGCGTCGCAGCCTTTCGAGGCGGTGGTGGAGAGCCTCGCCTGGGGTATCTTCTTGACCGACGGTGCCACTGTGGAACTCCTACCCGAGGTGAGCCAGACGATCGACTGGGTGCGCCTGCCGAATCGCTTTCCCGTGCGTCTTCGTATCACGGGTCAGCCGCCAGTACCTCTCCGTATCGGCCAGACCTTGTCGGTGTCGGTGCAGAGCCTGCCTGCGCAGAATTAAACCGTTGGGGCGGGGGTAATAACGCCCCCTTTTTCCCTCAGGGTTCAGCCTTGTTAAAATTAGGAAATTCTGCTGTCATCGTAACTATCCCCTCATTGTTTCAATGAACTCCTCTCCCACTCCGCGTCGGACTCAACCCATTGTTTATTTCATAGGCCTTACCGCGGCATTAGCGGGTTTGCTTTTCGGTTTAGATGTCGGTGTGATCTCCGGTGCGATCCCGTTTATCCGAGCGGAGTTCAAGGTCGATGACCATACGATCGAGTGGATCGTCAGTGCGCTTCTCATCGGTGCGGCGGTCGGCGCCCTCGGCAGTGGTGTTCTATCCAAGGCCCTCGGACGTCGGCGGACGATTTTGCTGAGCGCGGTCAACTTTATCATCGGCTCGATCCTCTGTGCCTATGCTCCGAGTGAGCATGTGCTCATCGGGGCTCGACTGATCCTGGGCCTCGCGGTCGGTGTGGCTTCGTTTACCGCTCCTCTCTACCTCTCGGAAATCGCCCCGCAGTCCGTGCGTGGGTCTCTCATCTCGATGTACCAGCTGATGATCACCATCGGTATCGTGATGGCGTTCCTGAGTAATACGTGGCTCGCAACCTACGCGGACATCGGCGGAGTGGTGGGTGGTCACTGGCGCATGATGCTCGGTGTCATCGCCATCCCGGCGGCGGTCATGTTTGTCGGCGTATTCTTCCTCCCGGAGAGCCCTCGCTGGCTCTTCATGCAAGGCTTCCGCGATAAGGCCGTGGATGTTTTTCGCCGGATGAAGCTCGATGACGCCGAGATCGCAGCTGAAGTTCGCGAGATCGAAGACAGCCTGAAAGTGAAGCAAAACGGCTTCGCCATGCTGGCGAACAATAGCAACTTCCGCCGCGCCATCGCGCTCGGCGTCGGCTTGCAGATCATCCAGCAGCTGACCGGTATCAACGTGATCATGTATTACGCGCCGGAGATCTTTAAGATGGCTGGCTTTGCCGATACCAACCAGCAGATGTGGGGCACGGTGATTGTCGGTGTGACGAACGTGCTGGCCACCTTCATCGCGATCGCCTTCGTGGATAAGCTGGGCCGCAAGCCGATCATGTACGCGGGCTTTGTCACCATGGGTCTCGCTCTAATCGCCGTCGGCACTCTGTTCCACATTGGGGGAGAAGTGCGCGAGGTCGCCAACGCCAAGGGAGTCATGGAAAGCGCGATTTACCTCAAGAGCACTGATTTTGCTTATCCCGCGATCTTCTCTCTCCTGATCTTCGTTGTCGGTTTCGCCATGAGTGCCGGACCGATCATCTGGGTGCTCTGCTCGGAAATCTATCCTCTCCAAGGTCGTGACTTGGGCGTGACGTTCAGCACAGGTACGAACTGGATCGTAAACGCGATCGTGGGCCTCACCTTCCTGACCCTGCTGAAAGTGCTCGGACCGGGCAATACCTTCCTGCTTTACGGCGGACTGAACGTACTGTTCATCATTTTCTTCTTCATTTTCGTCCCCGAGACCAAGGGGGTATCGTTGGAGAAGATCGAGCGGAACCTGATGTCCGGGCGCCCACTGAGATGGATCGGGCGTTCCAAAGACGGAGCTATCTAAGACGAATCAAGGGGAGGCTTCGCGGCCTCCCCACTCATAAGAAAAAAGCCGGCCCCTCGCTAGAAGGTCCGGCTTTTTCGTTTGGAAATACCGTGCGACGGCTTATTTACTGCCGGGCTTAATCGCAGGAGTGCCCTGCAAGTCGGCGGGGATGTTGTCGGCCTCGAAGGTCTCGACGTTCATTTGGACGAGCGAGACAAACGGGCAACCGAAGTCAGGGAGGGTGCCACCGCTGCGATCCACGATGGAGCCGGCCGCCACGACGATGCCGCCGTGATCCTGAATGATCTTGATCGTCTCCTGTACACGTCCGCCGCGAGTGACCACGTCTTCCGCGACGATGAAACGCTCGCCGGGCGTGATGGTGAAGCGGCGCAGGACGAGACCGCCATTACCGTCCTTCTCAACGAAGATGTGACGCTTGCCGAGGTGGCGGGCGACTTCCTGGCCGACGATGATGCCGCCGACGGCCGGTGAGACCACGGTCGTGGCGTCATAGGACGAGAGCTTTTCCGCGAGCCAGCCGCAGACCTGTGCCGCAATGGCGGCGTCTTGCAAGAGCAGGGCGCACTGGAAAAACTCCCGGCTGTGGAGGCCGGAACGAAGAACGAAATGACCGTTGAGCAGAGCTCCGGTCTGACGGAATAGGTCGAGGACTTGATTCATGGAAAGGGTGGGGACTAGGCAGCGGTTTCTTCCGGCGGGGCGCTGACGAATGAAACGCCGCTGTTTTGGCGATCGAGAAACTCTTGGGCAAGGGATCGGTACGCCTCAGCTCCGGCGCCTTGGGGATCGTGCTCCAGAATGGTCAGACCATGGCTGGGTGCTTCGCCGAAGCGAATGGTGCGGGGAATCTGGGTCTGGAAGACGACCTCTTGAAAATGGTTGCGGACTTCTTTGACGACCGCTGGATTGAGGTTCGTGCGGCTGTCGAACATGGTCATCAGTAGGCCGCACATGGCGAGATTCGGATTGGCTCCGGACTGCCGGATCTGCTCGGTTACCTGCATGAGGAGGCCGAGACCTTCGAGCGCGTAGTATTCACACTGAATCGGCACGATGATTTCGTCGGCGGCGGCCAGCGCATTCGACATCAGGATACCGAGGGAAGGGGGGCAGTCGAGAAAGGCGTAGTCGAAAAGGTCCTGCGACTTCAATGGCTCGAGGGCCTGCCGGAGTTGCGTGAGGTGAGACTCCATGCGCGCTACCTCGACCTCTGCTCCGGCCATGTCCAGATCGCCGGGGATGCCGGAGAGATTGGGCAGGCGGGTGGGCACGATGAGGTCGGTGACAGGCTTGGCTCCGATGAGAGCGTGATATAGGCTTTCCCCCTGATGTTCTCGTAGTCCGAGTGCGCTGGTCGCGTTGGCCTGCGGGTCGAGGTCGATGAGGAGTACGCGGACTCCCTTCTCGGCCAGGGCGGCGGAGAGATTTATTGAGGTCGTGGTCTTTCCGACCCCGCCTTTTTGGTTGGCAACAGCGATGATTTTCACAGGGAACGAGCAGAGTAATACGCCAGCAAGCCACTCACAATACCATCCGCATATTCTCGATAAATGCTTTTGCGCATGGCGCCGCCGAAATTCCTCGTGCCCGAGTAGTCGCCACCCTGGATACGGGCGAAGACGAGCTTGCTGTTCATCACGTATGGCTCGAAATAGACGGTCGGACAGGCAAATAGTCGGTTGGCCAGGAGGTTTCGAGCCCAGATATAGGAGTTGTCGTTGACCTTGATCGCGTTGGATTGGCGATAAAAATAAGGCGGCAGACCGGTCTCCTTCGCCATGGAGCGGGCGAGGGTGTTGGTGAGGGCTAGTTCCTCTCCAAAGGAGCGGTTCAAAAGCTTCACGAGCATGTCGTAACGCTGATCGTCATACTCGAGTTCGCTCGCACTGAGAGCTCCCGTAATGAGGAAATGCAGGTGGTTCTCGTCGACGAGGCGCGGGTCTTTTTCATCGCCCCAGGCCTCCGCATTGAAATGCAGGCAGAGTACGATGTCGGGACGGATGTTTTCGTTGACGAGGCGGCTCCGACGCCGGATTTCGCTGGCGCGATAAAACAACCGCTCGGTCTCGTCCTGGATCGCCTCAGGGGTCGTCGGGGTATTTTTATCGGCCAACGATGCGGTAGCGGCATCTTCGAGTTTGTCAGGGCGTTGCGAAGTCACCGGCCAGTTTCTAGAACGGGTCAGAAAGACCTCGGCTCCGAGGGCCTCCAGCCGCGGCGCGACCATCTTGGCGACCTTTAGCGTCATATCTCCCTCAGTCACAGGCTTCGAGTTGCCGATCTGGAACCAGCGTTCCTCCATCTTGGCCCAGCTACCGCCGATGTGCCCTGGGTCGATGGCGATCTTGAGACCGGCCAGCGGTTTGTCCGGGACCATGGGGATCTCTTTAGCCTTTCTCCAGTAGGTGCTTACCGGCTTAGCCGCCGCCCGCGAGGGGGCGAAGCGCAGCAAATAGGGGGCCTGGCCGGGGCGCGTCTTGATCAGTGCGGAGTCGTCGTATATCGTGATGGTGTCTTTCCAGGCACCATTCGGAGCGTAAACATTGTTCAGGAGGTCGGTGAACTCCTTGGCGGTGATCGTTTCTTGAAAGACGTTCAACTTCGACCAGTCAGGCGCAGGTGCCAGAGGGCTGAGCTTCGCCCATGCCATGGTCGAACCGAGAATCAGGCACGCTGGGAGGATGAGGTGTTTCACGCCCGAGTATGAAAGCAAAATCCCCCTCCGAGATAACGGACAAAAACAACATTTTTGCGGCAAAACAAACAACGCTCTAGGTTCCCGGCTGGCTCCCGTGTATTGTGAACGGTTCGATGATTCGTATTCTCTTCCTCGGTGACATAGTCGGAGAGCCGGGCCGCAAAGCAGTTATTCGCATGGTGCCGGTTTTTCTCAAGGAGCGCGGTGTGGATTTCGTGGTGGTAAACGGAGAGAATGCGGCAGCTGGTCGCGGGATCACGGGCAAAATCGCGATTGACCTCCTGCGCTCAGGTGTAGCGGTGATCACGACCGGTGACCACGTATGGGACCAAAAAGACCTGGCAGGCTTTATCGAGACTGAGCCTCGCCTGCTGCGCCCAGTGAACTACCCCGAAGGCGCCCCTGGCCAGGGAAGCGTCGTCCTCGAGACGGCGAAGGGCAAGATCGGCGTGCTAAACGTGCAGGGCCGCACGTTTATGCAACCCATCCTCGACAATCCTTTCCGTGCCGCCGAGATCGAAGTGCAGAAGCTCCGTTTGGAAACTCCTGTCATCCTGGTGGATATGCACTCGGAGACGACGAGTGAAAAAATCGCGATGGGTCGCTTTCTTGATGGACGTGTATCCGCAGTCGTCGGCACGCACACGCATGTGCAGACGGCGGATGAGAAGATCCTGCCTCATGGCACGGCGTTCCTTTGCGACGCGGGCATGTGCGGGCCGGAGGACTCCTGTCTCGGGCGTGAGGTCGAGCCGATCATCCGGCGCTTCACGGATAATCTCCCGACGAATTTCCCCGTGGCGAAGTGGCCGGTCAGGCTCTGTGGCGCCATCGTCGAGGTCGATGCGGCGACTGGACATGCGCTTTCCATCGAGCGTGTTAGTGAGATGATCCAAGAGAACTAGGCTTTCGGGCGGCCGAGAGGAGGGGGAGGCGCGATACCTCCTGTATGAAGACTTTGCTTTTCTCCCTCATCGGAGTGGCTTCGTTGATGGTGGTCGCCTGCGAGCCTAAGCCATCTGTCTCGGACGCAACTCCTACGCCGACCCCGGTGTTGCCGATCCCGGGCGACTTACCGGTGGCTCCTACCGCACTTC
>Ga0247822_10001240_pt1 | contig 15433 bp, 15 predicted proteins | sample 13C_Cellulose_Da_FD_192423 | JGI IMG/M metagenome (GOLD analysis project Ga0247822, IMG submission 192423) | Soil microbial communities from agricultural site in Penn Yan, New York, United States - 13C_Cellulose_Day30 | ecosystem: Environmental > Terrestrial > Soil > Agricultural land | place...
GCACCCCGGGCGACGCCGCCGATGCCGCCGCGCGTGCCGAAGCTGCCGCCCGCACCGCCTCCGCCATGGCGCCCCGTCGCGCCGTCGCCCGGGGTGCCACACGCCGCCGGGTTCGCGCCGGCGCCGAGGGTCGCGCTGCGGCTCGCCACGTCGAGCGTGCCGGTGACCGTGATGGTCTCGGCGGCGAGGAGTACGAGCGGGCGCGCGCCCGCGGCCGTGAAGCCGGCGGCTTCGACGACGATCGTCGCGCCGGCGACGACGCACACCTCGGTGCCATCGGGTTGCGCGACCGCATCGCAGCGCACGTCCGTCGAGGTGTCGATCGTGCTCGACAGCGCGAGCGCGCCGGCGGGCGGGGCGTCGTAGCAGCGCGTCACGAGCGTGCCGTAGCAGAACGCGCTGTCCGGCGGGGAGGCGTCGGCGAGCGTGAGGTCCTCGATGCCCAGGAGCGAGTTGCAGCCTGCCGAGGCAAGCGCGACCGCGAGTCCCAGGTGACGCACGTCGCGACGGTACCACGAGGTGTGGCCACACGAGCGCGCCGCGCGTTAGGCTCGGCGCGTGAGGATCTCGCTGCTCGCGCTCGTGGTGTGCATCACGTCGGAGGTCTGGGCGCAGTCGGGGGCAGGGCAGGCAGCGTTCGACCGCGGGCGCGATGCGCTCAAGGTCGGCAAGTACGCCGAGGCGTGCGCGGCGTTCGAGGAGAGCCAGCGCCTAGAGCCGCAAACGGCGACGCTGCTGAACATCGCGCTGTGCAGCGAGCAGCTCGGCAAGCTCGGCACCGCGCTGCGCATCCACCGCGACCTCGCGCACCGCGACGACAATCCGCAGCGCAAGATCTCCGCCGATCTGGCCACCTCACTCGAGCCGCGCGCGCCGCGCCTCAAGATCGACGTCAGCGAGGGCGGCCAGCGCGCGCGCCTTCCTTCGGGCCTGGTCGTGCGTGTCAACGGCATGAAGGCGACGAACTTCCGCGAGACGCCCGGCGACCTCGGCCTCAATCGCGTCGTCGCCACCGCGCCCGGGTTCAAGCGCGCGATCGGCGAGGTCACCACGACGAAGGAGGGCAAGTCGGTGGTCGTCACGATCATCCTCGAGCCGCTCGACCCCGGACAGCCCGAGGAGCCCGATCTCGACGAGGAGTCCACCGCGCCTGCGACCACGACAGCGCGCAAGCGAGGCGCCACGCCGAGCACGGCACCGCGATCGATGCGCAAGACGATCGGCTTCGTGTCCACCGTGGTCGGCGCCGGTGCGCTCGGCGGCGGGCTCGTCGCAGGGCTGCTCGCGAGCTCGAAGTGGAGCGACGCGAAGGACGTGTGCGGCGGCGGGACCACCTGCACGACGCAAGAGGATCTCGATCGCGCGAACGCGCTCGCCGACTCGGCGCGGTCACGCGGCACGCTCTCGACGGCGCTCGTCGTCACCGGTGGCGTGCTCGTCGCCGGCGGGCTCGTGCTGTGGCTGACGGCCCCGAGCGCGGAGCGCTCCGTCGCGGTGACGGCAGGAGCCGGCGGCTCGCCCGCGGGCGTGACGCTCGTCGGCCGGTTCTGATCAGTAGCGCTGCATCGGCGGCTGGTAGCCCTGCACGGGCGTCCACAGCGGATCGATGAACGTCTGCGCGAGCACGACGGTGATGTTGTCGGTGCCACCGTTGTTGTTGGCCGCGCGGATCAAGTTCTCCGCGACCACCTCGAGCGAATCACCGGACGTCATGATCTCGCGGATCATCCAGTCGTCGACGAGATCCGAGAGCCCGTCGCAGCACAGCAGGAACACGTCGTTGTGATCCGGGATCATCGTGTTGTGCTCGATCTCGACGCTCGCATCGAGACCGACGGCGCGGATGATCACGTTCGAGGTCGCGGGGCCGAGCGTGCCGATGAGATCCGGGCGATCCTGGTAGAGGTTGCGCAACGAGTGGTCGCGCGTGATCTGCTGCAGCTGGCCGTGGCGCAGCAGGTAGGCGCGCGAGTCGCCGCAGTGGCAGACGTGGACGATGTTCTCCTCGAAGCGCAGGCCCACGGCGGTGGTGCCCATGCCGTGGCACGTGGGGTCCATCAGCGAGCGCTGATAGACCGCGGCGTTCGCGGCCTTCATCGCGGCGACCAGCGGATCCTGGCCGGGTGGCGGCACCGGATCGCCCGTCTTCAGCGAGTGCACGATGGTGCGAATCGCGATGTCCGACGCGACCTGGCCCGACGCGTGACCGCCCATGCCATCGCACACGATGTACACGCCGAGGAAGTCGTCGTAGTACATCGCGTCCTCGTTCTGCGTGCGCTGCGCGCCGACGTCGGTGCGCCCGACCGCGCGCAACAGGAAGCGCTCGACCGGGATGCGGCGGCTCTCGCCGTTGCCGTTCATTCGCTCACCCGCCGGTTGGGGAGCTCCACGCGCATCGGGATGTTCGTCCACGGAGCGCGGATCTCGCCGCGCGCTTCGGCGAGCATCCGATGCACCTCTCGGGGAGGCGGCTCGCCGAGCGGCGGAAGCTTCCAGTTGGTGCGCATGGCCTCGCCGACGGCGGCGACTGGATCGAGCGTCTGCTCCGCCGCCATGTCGACGACCTCGAACGTCTTGTCGAAGTCGATCTCGGCGCGATGCAGGTCGCGGAGCAGCGCCTGCGGCGTGTTGTCCCTGAGCTCGTCCTCGATGTCCATCGGCCGCTCCAGCTGACGAGGCTCGGCGATGCTCATCCGGCGATCGATCATGTCGAGATCGAGGCGCGCGATTCCGGCATCGACGCAAACGTCGATCGTCGCCTCGAAGCGGACCAGCGTCTCGGAGGCGACGACCGTGCGCGCGTGGATCGCGTCGAGCAGCGCGGGCTCGACGGCGGCCGTCGCTTGCTTGCGCCGTTCGCGCACCGCCGCGATCTCCGGATCCTCGGTGGGCGCGGGAGCCTTGGCGGCGGCTTCCTCGACGTCTGTGAACGACGGCAAGCCGAACCAGCGCTCGAGCTCCTTCGCGGTGAGCTCGTCGACGACATCGTGGAGCTCGCGCCCCAGCAGGTCCTTGACCTTCGGATCGGGTTTGTCGTCGGAATCCATGGTCACATCGCCTGCAGCACGATGACGTAGGCGAGCGCGCCCAGCGCGATCCCGATGACGAGCGAGAGGAACCAGAACAGCGGCGTCGCGCCCTGCTGGATCGCACCGGCGGGCTGGAGCGGCTGACCACTGCGCGCGATCGAGACCACGCCCTCGCTAGGCTGCAGCGCGACGGTCTTGGCGGGCCCGACTCCGGGCGGCATGCCCGGCTGCTGCATTCCGGGCGGCATGCCCGGCTGCATCATGCCTGGCTGCATTCCGGGCGGCAGGCCCGGCTGCATCATGCCTGGCTGCATTCCGGGCGGCATGCCCGGCACCTGCACGCCGGGCGGCATCTGGATCGGCGGCGCCATGCCCGCGATCATCGTCTTCTGCTGCGGCGACGCCGGCGCATAGCCTTGGCCGGGGCCTTGTGCGAGTCCGCTCTGCTGCTGCGGGGGCATCTGGCCACCGGCGAACGGGCTGACCTGCGCGATCATCGTCTTCTGTTGCGGGGACGCCTGCGCGTAGCCCTGCTGCATCGGCGGGCCCATCGGCAGCTGACTCATGGGCATCCCGCCCTGCGGGGACATGCCCGGCTGCATGCCGGGGTGCATGCCTGGCTGCATCCCGAGGCCGGGCGGTGCCTGCGCGGCGACCACGGTCTTGGGGATACCGCCGGCGCCGATCGACATCCCGCTCTGCGAGACCTCGGCGAACACCTGCTGGCAGTGCTGCATCATCTCGCCGGCCGACTGGTAGCGGCGGCCCGGATCCTTCTCGAGCGCGCGACGCACGATCTGCTGCACCGAGTACGGAATCGTCTGCGGCATCGGCGGTAGCCCCGCCTGCAGGTGCATCTGGATCACGGTCATCGGATTCTCGTCGTGGAACGGGACCGTGCCGGTGAGCATCTCGAACGCGAGGATGCCGAGGGCGTAGAGATCCGAGCGCGCATCGAGCGGCATGCCGCGGCCCTGTTCGGGCGACATGTACTGCGGCGTCCCGAACACGACGCCCGCCTGCGTCTTCATGCGATCGCCCTCGAGCAGCTTCGCGACCGAGAAGTCGAGGAGCTTCACGAAGTCGGGCGAGCCTGCCATGTTCAGCAGGAACACGTTATCGGGCTTGATGTCGCGGTGGATAATGCCGATCGAGTGCGCCTCCGCGAGCGATGCGCAGCACTGGATCAGGATCTTCACCACGCGCTGCGGTGCGAGCGGCCCCTTCGCCAGCGCGTCGCGCAGCGAGATGCCGTCGAGGAACTCCATCGTCATGAACAACCGGCCGTCGGAGGTCTGGCCGAAGTCGAACATGCGGATCGTGTTCGGGTGCTGGAGGCGCGAGCACGCCTTCGCTTCGTTGTAGAAGCGCTGGACCCACGTCGGGTCCGACGCCATCTCCTGGTTGAGCATCTTCAGGGCGATGACGCGATCGATCGAGATCTGGCGTGACTTGTAGACGACGCCCATGCCGCCCTCGCCGACACGAGCCTGGATCTCGTAGCGACCGTCGATGACTTTGCCGACGAACGGATCTGGGTTCATTTGGGGCTGAGCTTCACGCGGTCGTTGGCCTTCAGTTGGTCGGCGGTCAGACGGACCTTGCCGACCGTGAACTGTTTGTCGATGCGAACGACGGTGATCTCGCCGCCGGGCAGCGGCGAGTCGGAGTCTCCACGCAGGACGTACGCACGCCAGCCTTTGCCGACGCCCGAGCCCGAGCCGGCGCCGATGGTGATCACGGTCTCGCCGCCCTGGACCTCGCTCTTCATCACGCGCGTCACCACGGGATCCGCGGTCGCGTTATCGCAGTTCGGGTTCTGCGGATCGGGATCCTTGAGGTCGCACTTCTTGAAGTCGGACTTCTTGCACGCCTTCACGCGCCGATCCGGCGGGTTGGGGCACGGCATCGATAGCTGACACGACGGCAGGTTCACGTCGGGCGGCGTCGGGCACTTGTCCTTGCACGGCGGCCAGCCGGGTGGGGCGCCGAAATCGGGGCACACGCTCTTGCAGCTCGGGTTCTTGGCATCGAACGGATCGCACGGCACCTCGGGCTCGGGCACCGCGGCGAGCTTCGGCGGATCCGGAATCTCGAGCGCGAGCGGGTCGAACATCGTCCCCTTGCCCGCCTCGGTGAACTCGACGATGAGCTTGTACTTGCCGGCATCGCCGCGACCGACCGCATACACCTCCACGAAGTACTTGCCCTTCGCGTTCTCGAGCTTCGCGCGCTTCGTGCGGCCCTTCGCGCGTTTCCGGCTCGTCTTCTTCGATGCCACGACGCGGTGGCCCCACTCGTCGAACACGGCGAACGCGAGCTGGAGGCCGGGGCGGGGCGGGGTCCACTGCAGCTTGAACTCGAGCGTGCCCTTCTGCTTCTCGGGAAGCTCGATCTGCTTCCAGTCGACGCGGTCGCCGCCGGGATAGGTGACGATGCCGTTCGCGCGCGCCTCACCGTTCTCGAACTCCATCGACCTCGCGCCCTTGACCTTGCCGTCGGATCCGGTGGCCTTGTCCTGCGGCACGTTGTGCGCGCACGACAGCAGCATGGCGGCGCACAAAGCCGCCGATTTCCCGAGCATGTCCAAAGTGTTACTGAATCCGCCGGGCGGATCAACAGCCTACGGTGACAGAGTCGCGGTCCCGCCGCCGGCCTTAACTTGGTCCGGCGTCGCGCTGACCGTCGCGGTGCAGCGGCGCTCGTCACACGTGACCGTGCTCGTCCCCTGTACGCCGGCGATCTTGGCCTTCCAGCCGCTGGCCACGCCCTGCGCGGTGCCGATGCCCAGCGTGACCTGCGTGCCACCGCCGCTGACCGAGACGCCGATGATGCGCCCAGTCTTCGTCGTCGCCGGCGGCGCCTCCGGCTTGGGCGGCGGAGGCCTCCTCGGCCCCTTCTTGATCGTGACCACCGTCGTCTGCGGCGGCCGGTACCTCGCCGGCGTGTCGTCGGTGAGCGGCACCATCGGTAGCGCGGGCAAGAACGCGACCTGCGCGGGGAAGTCGCTCGGCACCTCGGCGGATCCGGCGCGCTTGAAGCTCCCGCTCAGCTCGAAGTCGGCGAAATCGAGCCGGCCCTGCAGGTAGAGATGCACGAGGTAGGTGCCGGGCTGGAGGTCGTAGAGCGTCCGGGTCTTGGACAGCTCGCCGACGTCCTCCTCCTCCATGTCGGCCTTGCTGATCACGCGGAAGCCGGGATCGAGTACCTCCATCGCGAAGTCGAAGTCGTCGTTGACCGCATCGCCGGGCGGCGTGATCTCGAGCTTGAGCTCGAGCTCACCAGCGGCCGGGACCTCGATGGCGTACCACCGCGCGCGCCGGTAGTCGGCGTACGACAGGTCGCCGCCGGTCTTCGTCTCCATGTTCTCGTCCCAGGTCAGCGTCTTGGGCTTCTTCCAGGGCTTGGCCTTCTCGCTCTTGTAACCGCTATGCGCAGGGATCTTGGGGCCGCCGCAGGCAGCCGCCAGGAGCACCGACGCGAGGACAATGCGCCGCATGGCCAAACACTAGCACGGGTGGCATATCGACCCGCGTGAAGCGTCTGCTCGTCGTCGTCCTCGTCGCTGCATGCTCCAAGGATCCTTCGGGCGGCTCCGTCGACGGCAAGGTCATCTTCAGCACCACGTGCACGACCTGCCACGGCTCGACCGGCAAGCCCGACGCGACGATGGTCGCGCGGCTCGGCGTGCGCGACCTGACCGATCCCGAGGTGCGTGCGCGGCTCACGCAGGACAGCGTCGAGGCGCAGGTGCGGGTCGGCTCGCCGAACAAGCTGATGCCCGCGTTCACCGGCGCGCTCAGCGAGGAGCAGATCAAGGCGGTGTCGGCGTTCGTCGTCAGCCCGGAGTTCGTGAAGTAGCGAGCTCGGCACGCACGTCGGGATCGTCGTCGGTGTGGGCGGCGAGGACGTCGTGCGCGCCGAGGTGCCCGAGGGCCCACACCGCGTGGAGGCGGACGAGCGGCGAGGGTGACGCGAGCAGCGAGGTGAGGGCAGGGATCGCGGCGGGCGAGCCGGTGTTGCCGAGCGCGACGGCGACGTTGCGCAGCAGCACCTCGCGCGGGATGCGGCGCAGCGCGGTTCGCTTCACGAACTGGCGCATCTGGTTGGTGCCGAGCGCCGCGAGGGCGACGAGATCGGGGAGGGCGTGCTCGCCGGTGCGCGGCGATAGCGGTGGTGCGTGGGGCTCGCCGGCGCCCGCGTTGAACGGGCAGACCTCCTGGCAGACGTCGCAGCCGAACACCCAGGTGCCGATCGCCGCGCGCAGGTCGCGCGGGATCACGCCATGGTGCTCGATGGTCAGGTACGAGATGCAGCGGCGCGCGTCGAGGAGGTACGCGTCGGTGAACGCGCGGGTCGGGCACGCATCGAGGCACGCGCGGCAGCTGCCGCAGCGCGGTCGGGGCGGCTCGGTCGGCGCGGTCACGGGGAGCTCGGCGTCGACGAGCAGCTCGCCGAGCACGAGGTAGCTGCCGGCGCCGGGCGCGATCAGCATCGTGTTCTTGGCGATGAAGCCCAAGGCCCCGCGCTCGGCCCACTCGCGCTCGAGGATGGGCGCCGAGTCGACGCACGGGCGGCTCGCGACCGGGCGGCCGAGCTGGCGCGCGAGGCCATCGGCGAGCTCGACGAGCTTGTCTCGCATCACGAGGTGGTAGTCCTCGCCGCGGGCGTAGCGCGCGATGCGGCCGCGGAGCCGCTCCTCGGGGACGATGGGATCGTGCCTGGCGTACGCGAGCGCGACGACGATGAGGGCGCGTGCCGAGTCGAGGAGCGTGCGGAGGTCGGCGCGCTGGGCCGCGTGCTCGGGCGAGGCGAGGTACGCCATCTCGCCGGCGTGGCCCGCGGCGAGCCAGCTCGCGTAGAGATCGTGGCGGCGCGGCGCCTCGATCGGGACGACGGCGGCGCGCGCGAATCCGAGTTGCCGGGCCAGCGCGACGACGTCGGGGATCACTCTGCGAGCACCTCGGCGCTACCTTCGCGATCGTCGTCGGGCGGCTCGCCGGCGAACTGGATCGCATCGTAGGCGACCGTGCAGTCACGCTCGCGCGGCTGCGGATATTCGACGCGGGTACCGCGATACGTCGTCACGATCACGCGCTCCTCGTCGAGGTGCTCGAGGTAGCTCGGCACGAGCGGGACCTTGCCGTGACCGCCGGGGGCATCGAGCACGAGCATCGGCACCGCCATGCTGTTCATCCAGCCGCGCAGGCCCTTGTACAGCTCCATCGCGGTCTCGACCGGCGTGCGCAGGTGATCGGTGCCGATCACGGTGTCGCCCTGGAACAGATAGTACGGGCGCACGCGCGAGCGCAGCAGGCCGCGCATCAGCGCGCGCAGGCTGCGCACCGACGAGTTGATCCCGCGCAGCAGCACGGTCTGGTTGCCGACGGGGATGCCGGCGTCGACGAGCTTCTCGCAGCCGCGGCGCGCCTCGGGCGTGAGCTCCTTGACATGGTTGAAGTGCGTGTTGATGAACAGCGGGTGATACGCGCGCAGCGCCGCCACGAGCTCGTCGTCGATGCGCATCGGGCACACGACGGGCAGCCGCGTGCCGATGCGGATCGTCTCGACGTGCGGGATCGCGCGGAGCCGGCCGAGGAGGTACGCGAGGCGGCGGGTCGACAGCAACAGCGGATCTCCGCCCGACATGAGCACGTCGCGGATGCGCGGCGTCTTGGCGATGTACGCGAGACCCGCCTCGAGGTCACTCGTCGTCGGGGGCTCGTCGCCACCGACCAGGCGGCGGCGGTTGCAGTGACGGCAGTAGATGCCGCAGCGATCGACGACGAGGAACAGCACGCGGTCGGGGTACTTGTGGACCACCGAGGGCGCGGGCATGTGCGAGTCCTCGCCCAGCGGATCGCGCAGCTCCTCGTCGCGGATCGCACGCTCGGCCGCCGACGGGATCGCCTGCATGCGGATCGGGCAGCTCGGGTGCGCCGGATCCATGAGGCTCGCGTAGTACGGCGTGAGCCCCGTGCGGAACAGATCGCGCGAGGCTGCGAGGCCGGCGCGCTCCGCGGGCGACAGGTCGATCACGCGCGCGAGCTCGTCGGCGGTCGTGAGCATGTGGCCGAGCTGCCAGCGCCAGTCGTTCCACTGCGCCTCGCTCACGTCCGCGCGGCGAAGGCCGGTCGGTGGGAGAGCGGGCGAGGCGGCGTGAGCGAGCGGCAGGCGAACCACGGCGCGTGTGTAGCACACGCGCAGGCGCGGTCAGTTGTTCGGCGGCCAGCTCGCGGTGCGTGCGCGCGCGATGACGTCGACGAGCCCGTCGGTGAGCGGCAAGCTCGCCAGCTCCGCCTCGTCGACGAACCGGGCGGCGCGCGCGTCCGAGCCCGCGGCGAGCGTGCCGCCGATGACCCGCGCGAGGTAGTCGAGGATCACGAAGTGGTAGTCATCTCCCATGCGCTCGACGACGCACGCGAGCGGGCCGATCTCGACGAGCAGGCCGGTCTCTTCGCGGACCTCGCGCGCGACCCCTTGCGCGAGCGTCTCGTGGCCCTCGAGCCTGCCGCCCGGGACCGTCCACAGGCCCTCGCCCGGCGGCTTGCCGCGCTCGACGAGCAGCACGCGCCCGTGGGCATCGAACACGATCGCGCCGACGGCGACCGCGGGCGTCACGCGCTCCCTCGCTTCTTCGCGGGCGCCTTGGCGCTGGCCGTGGGCTTCGCGCGCGCCTTCGCCTTGCCGATGGGCTCGACGAGGAACAGCGCGGCGCTCGGGCACTTCGGCGCGAGGAGGCAATGTGCGCAGTCGGGGTTGCGCGCGAAGCAGACGCGGCGTCCGTGCCAGATCAGCCGGTGCGCGAACATGGTCCACTGCGCGCGCGGCAGCAGCCGCATGAGGTCCTGCTCGATCTCGACGGGCTTGTCGCTGTGCGTGAGGCCGAGCCGCGCGGAGACGCGGGCGACGTGGGTGTCGACGACGATGCCCTCGTTCTTGCCGAGCGCGCTGCCGAGCACGACGTTCGCTGTCTTGCGCGCGACGCCCGGAAGCTCGACGAGCTCCTCCATCGTCTCGGGGATCTGTCCCCCGTGCTGCTCGACGACCATGCGCGCCATGCCGAGCAGGCTGCGTGCCTTGGCCCGATAGAACCCCGACTTGAAGATCATCGGCTCGAGCTCGGCGGGATCGGCGGCCGCGAGCGCCGTCGCGTTCGGGTACTTCGCGAACAGCGCCGGTGTGATCGTGTTGATCATCTTGTCGGTCGACTGCGCCGCGAGGATCGTCGCCACGAGCAGCTCGTACGCGTTGCGGTGGTCGAGCTCGACCACGGCGTCGGGCCACGCCTCCTCGAGCAGCGTCGCGATCACCAGGGCGTCGGCAGGTGTCGGGGCTCGTGCCTTTCCCGAGGCGCGCGGCCGTGGCGGTGTGCTATTCCGAGTCCGGGCTCCCATGCAGCGGCTGCACCGTACCACCTTCCTTCTCGCGATCACCGCGTGTCTCTGGCTGGCCGCGTGCAAGAACAAGCAGGAGATCCGCAGCGCGAAGTCGTCGCTCTACGACACCGACTTCGCCGTCGTGTACAGCGCGGCGCTCGCGGCGACGCGCGAGCAGTACACCAACGTCGACGACTTCCCCGGCAACGGCATCATCAAGACCGCGTGGCACCAGGTGTCGTACGCGAACAAGGACGACGACCTCGCGAACCAGCGCACGGTCGCGCAGTCGCAAGGCATGGGCACGGGCACGACCACGGCGGGGCAGGCGGCGGCGGGCATGCCGACGCGGCTCGCATACAAGCGCAGCTTCATCCGCTTCGACGTCACCGTCGCCGGCGGGCGGCCGTGGCGCGTGAAGGTCGTCGGGCACGCGGCCGAATGGGAGCCGGGCAACGCGCTACCGACCGAGCTGCGCGGCGCGGCGCGTCCGCCCTGGCTCGATGGCCGCACCGAGTCGCTGCAGGTCGCGATCTATCGCAAGATCAAGGCGTACGCGGTGCCGATGAAGGAAGAGGTCGTCGTCGACACCAGGCCCAAGCTGCCCAAGACCGATCCGTCGACGTTCAAGGATGTGCCCGCACCCGCGGCGACGCAGCTCGCGACGATCAAGGATGCGCTCGCTCGCCGCGACTACGCGGCGCTCCGCGCCTCGCTCGCCGATGACGTCGTGTGGAGCCTCGGCGGCGCGCCGGGCGCCGAGACCGCGATGGCGATGTGGCAAGCGGACGCCGAGTCGCTCGATGCGATGGCGCGGGTGATCGCGGGTGGCTGCGCGGCGCAGGGCAACGGCGTCGCGTGTCCCGCAGGCCCGCCGGCGGCCGGCGCCTGGCAGCTGCAGCTCGAGCCGCGCGGCGACGCCTGGCGCGTGACCTCGTTCCTGCGCGCCGAATAGCCGCTGAGCACAACTCGCCCCGCCGGCAGCCCGAGTCGCCAGGGGCGCGAAGTCACCGGAAAGTGACAGCACCGGGTGGCCTCGTGCTTGCTCGATTTCCGGGGCTATGAGGCTCTTCCCGCTGTGCCTTGCGTTCCTGGCCGCTACTGCAGCGTGCGCGACCAACGACGAGATCGAGAACGATTCGCGCATCTGCGAGGTGGCCGCCGCGCACATGGAGTCCTGCCTCCCCGGCCTGGTCGCGACGCGCCCGGAGACGTGCGGCGCGCAGGAGCAGGCGGAGTCGCAGTGGGCGCTCGAGCAGAGCTGCCCGGTGCTGCTCGCGCAGGCCGCCGATGGGAAGGCCGACGCGGTCCCCGCGATGAAGGGGATCCGGATCAAGAAGGTGGGGAGCCGCACCTACTTCATGATCCCGCTCGCGCAGACGTTCTCCGAAGATCGCGAGCGGCTGCTCCAGGAGACGGTCACCAAGTTCAACGCCGAGATGGGCAAGATCAACACGCAGTTGATCTCGCGCGGCATCGACATGAGCGAGGCGCTCACGGGCGATGCCGCCCGCCAGTTCACCGACCACTACATCGCGACGGTGAACAACCTGCTCGCGAGCCAGGTCGACACCGAGATCGAGACCGCGCTCGGGGCGACGATCGCGGAGCCGCGCCGGATGTCGACGTGGGACCGCTACGTGATCCCGCAAGCATTCATCGCGTACTTCAGCTCGCGGTTCAGCGTGAGCTGGGGCATCAGCGGTGGCGTCTCGGCGACGGTGATGATCGTCGCGCAACCGTGGCTCTCGCTCGCGGTCGATCACACGGCCGCGCAGCCGACCGTGGTCGGCAAGAACTACGAGCTCGACGTCGCGGTGATCGGCGTGCCGAGCGTCGAGATCGGCGGCGGTGTCGGCGGTGGCTTCCCGCTGCGCATCGGCGTCGGCGCGGTGTTCGGGCCGCTCAACAAGCCGAACGACGTCGCGGGCTGGGGCATCGGCCTCTCCGCGTCGGGCACGGCGCCGATCGTCGGCGGCCTGTCCGGCAAGTTCCTCACCGTGCTTCGCTACCCGCCGCTGTTCATGCTGATGCTCGGCTACTCGACGGGCACCGCGGCCGAGGTCGAGATCCACGGCGATCTGCAGCGGATGATGGACCTCAACGCGTTCCTCGAGTGGATCGAAACCGTCACGGGGTAGCCGGTCACAGCGCGCTGAACGCCAGCGAGTCGATCGACGCGCTGCACCCGCCGGCGACCGGCGCCCCGGCGAGGGTGACCTCCGAGAAGGTCACGTCCGCGAGCGTCCCCGTCGGTGGCGAGGTGTTGGTGAGCGTCACCGAGCCCGCGGTCGCGAAGTAGAACTTCGACGGGCCCTGCATCGCGACGATGTCGGCGATCAGATTGACGCACAGGCCGCAGTTGTTGAAGTCGAGGTCATCGCCCGACAACGTGTACGTGCCGTTCGCGAGGCCGCCGGCGAACACCCCCTTGCCGGCGTTGAGCTTGAGGAACAGCGTGTCGCGCGGCGGGCCCGCGTCGAGCGTGATGGTCAGCGTCGTCGGCCCCTGCGTCGTCGTGCCGGTCAGCGCACCGAGCGCACCGTAGTGCCCCGTGATCAGGCAGCGCGCCGTATCGTAGGCGTCAGGGCCGGCGGGCGCGTCGACGCCCGTGGTGCCCGAGTCGCTACACGCCGTGAGGGCGAGGAAGAGGCAGCAGAGGGAGCGCATCCCCTCGATGGTCACACATTACCGGCGCTCGAGGATGATCAGGCAGTTCGAGTCGGGGCAGGTCGACGGTGACCGGCGGGGAGTAGGTTATCGTTAGCGCATGGGGCTCGGACGCAGCGCAGCAGTGTTCGCCGCGAGCCTCGTGATGGCGCTGAGCGCCGCCGACGCGTCGGCTTCGATGGGCGATGCGTTTGTCGTCTATGCAACCGAGACGGAGTTGCTCGCGACGCGGATCGCACCTGACGGGACGGCACGCGACGCACCGGGGCTCTTGATCGATCGCCAGCCATCGAACGGCATCGGCAACGCCGCGTTCGCATCCACCGCGTCGGGATGGATCGTCGCGTGGACGCATCACACGAAGGGCGTGTTCGCGCGTCGCATCGGTAGCGACGGCCGGCTCGGCGCCGTGATTCGGGTCGCCGACATCGCGACGGATGACGTCACCGTGCGTGGCGACGTGTACGTGGCCGCGGTCGGCGACGATGCGTTCGTCGTGTGTCGACCGGCGCGAGTGGGGACGGCGAAAGCGTGGCGCATCGGTGGGGCCAAGGTTGGGGTAGTCGCCCACGATGCATTCGGCCTCGAGCCTGTTACCGGCCTCGCCGCTGATGGAGCGCGGCGGATGTTCGCTGTCGTGACGAGCAATCCCGTGTCGCAGACCGTGCACACGCGCGGGCTCGACGGCGACCTGACGTTTGTCCCGATCAGCCTCGACGAGCGCCCGACGGGACGGCCGGGCATGTGGCACGACGGGCCGCAGGTCGCGGCGGGTGCGAAGCGCGACTTGCTGGTCTCGTTTACCGAGAACGACCGCATCATCGGTGTGCTCGTCGATCCGGACTCCGGGGCCACCCGCCGCGGCACGCTCGCGACGCTGTCCGCGACGGTGTTCCGCCACGTCATTGCGGCGAGCGCCGGCGGCTATCTCCTCGTCTGGGTGGACATGCCGCGGCGCGGTCCGCGCACGATCCGTGCGCGCTGGCTGCCCGCGAGCGATCCATTCGCGGGCGGCCGCGACCTCGCGATCGCGAGCACCGGACAGGTCGCGGGCGATCCATACGTGAGTGCTTCCGGCGGTGGCTTCGTCATCAGCTGGACGGACGAGACCGGTCGGCACGCGACGCGCGTCGACGGTGCGGGCGTACTACTCGATGCGCAGCCGCTCACGCCGTGGACCAAGCGCGCGCGCCCGTGATCGTCAGTCGGCCTTCGTCTGCTCGCGCCAGATGAGCTGTCCTTGCTGGTCGCGCACCGCGCGGCCACTGAGCTCGACCGTCGCGTCCCACCGATAGATCTCGGGCGCGCCGGCGCCGTACGTGCCGCCGACGTGCCGCTCGCCCTCGAGTACGATCGTCTGTGCCTGCGTCAGTGTGGCCTTCTTCAGCTGCAGCCCGTCGAGACGGCTCTGCCACGACCACACGATCTTCCCTCGGCGGTCGAGGCGATGCAGCCGCACGGTCTGCGCCGGAAACGACGCTGTCACGGCGACGATGAAGCCATCGGGGAGCATCACCGCGCTCGCCGCATGGTTTGCCCCGGCCGATGCCTGCAGCGCGTGATCCCACACGACCTTGCCGGCGCCGTCGAAGCGAACGACGCGCGGCACGTGGGTCGCCTTGCCGCGCGCCTTGTGTCCACCCGCGACGACGTAGCCCCCATCGTCGGTCACCACGATCGGCGCGAAGCTGCCGTCGGTGCTCCCGATCTTCGACTCGAAATCGATCAGCAGCCCCTCTCGCGTCACCCACGACAGCGCCCACGCGAGCCGATTCTCGGGCGTCACGGTTCCGCGATTGCGCCCTCGCTGCGCGACGAGATCGTGGACGAGCCCGAACCACGCCGTCGGAGGCGCGAGGATGAACGCCTGGTTGCGCGACCGAAGTTCGCGCCAGCGCGTGTTGAGGGCACCAAAGCACCTCATCTCGGCGACGCCGATCGAGCAGCTCCCCGCGTCGGCGTTCTGCGTTGGCTGTGCCGGAAACAGCTGCGCGTGCGCGCTCGTCAGCGTCACGCGAGGATCCGGCGTCCTGATGTCCGCGCGAAATGCATCGACGTAATCCGCGCGCGAGCGCAGCGTGCTGATCGGCTGATCACCTTCGGCGTAGAAGGTGACGCGACCGCGAGCGGGCGAGATGATCGCGACGCTGAACGTCGTCATCTCCTTCTCGGTGCAGTAGATGTCGACGACGAACACGCGGTCGTTGCGATAGGTGCACGCCATGATCCGGTGCAGGCCCGGGATGCCGTACTTGCCGACGAACACGAGCGGGCTCGCCATCGCGTCCGCGATCGCCTCGTCGAGGGCGTACACCGCGGGCAGTAGGGGCTGCGAAGGGGGAGGGGTTGGAG
>Ga0247822_10001242_pt1 | contig 15423 bp, 11 predicted proteins | sample 13C_Cellulose_Da_FD_192423 | JGI IMG/M metagenome (GOLD analysis project Ga0247822, IMG submission 192423) | Soil microbial communities from agricultural site in Penn Yan, New York, United States - 13C_Cellulose_Day30 | ecosystem: Environmental > Terrestrial > Soil > Agricultural land | place...
GACACGGACCGGATCATTCCCGCGCGGTTCCTCCGCTGCGTCACGTTCGACGGGCTCGGCCAGCACGCCTTCGAAGACGACCGGAAGCAGGACTCCAAGCACCCCTTTGACGACGCCCGCTTCCAGGGGGGCTCGATCCTCGTCAGCGGCCGGAACTTCGGCTGCGGCTCCTCCCGCGAGCACGCCCCGCAGTCCCTCATGCGGTGGGGGATCAAGGCGGTCGTCGCCGAGTCGTTCGCCGAGATCTTCTTCGGCAACTGCACGTCGCTGGGGATTCCCTGCGGCGTCGCCGCCCGGGCGGACCTCGAGAAGCTCGCCGCCGCCATCGAGGCCAACCCGAAGACGGAAGTGACCTTCGACCTCGTCGGCAGCCGCGTCCAGTGCGGGGCACTCTCGGTGCCGATCACGATGCCGGCGAACGTCCGCGAGTCGCTGGTCACCGGTCAGTGGGACTTCCTCGGGCAGCTTCTCGACGCCAAGCCGCAGATCGAGAAGGTTGCGTCGACCTTGCCGTATCTCGCCGGATTCTCCAAGAGCTGAGGCTGGCCATGGACTCGGTCTTCTCTCGCCTGCTGACAGGCGCCGCCATCGTTGTCGCTATCGCGCTGCAGCTCTCCGCGGGTGCGAGCGCCCAGGAAGCGGGTGATGTCTCCGCCGACGGGCCGGGACTGGTTGTCGAGGTTCAGAAGAGCGAACTGGCCCCCGCCCCGACGGCGGGCGGGGCGACGGTTCCGGCCGAGGAATCGCTTCAGATCGTGGGGGTCCTGACCGCCTCCCACATGTATACGACGTTCGGCTACATCGGCGTCACGGCCGACGCCCTCTCGAAGAAGGTCTACCCGCCGGAGCGGGTGCGGGAGCTGATGACCGAAGTCTCGGCGATGTGCGACAACGTCATCGCGCAGATGGGGCGGCTGGATCGCAAAAAGCTCTCGGAAGACGACGGCAAGGCGATTGACGAGATGATCTCGATCTACCGCCAGCTCAAGGTCCAGGCTGAGGCGCTCAAGACCTATGCCGGGCAGCGGACCGACAAGAATGCTGCGGAGTTCGACACTGCCCGGAAGACGGTGTGGCCGCGGATCGAGAAGCTGCTTGGTCTCAGCGGCGAGAAGTGATTGCGGCGTCGGGGGAGTCGGAGGCGCGTGGCGACTGAGTTGATGTGTAGCAGTTTGTGAACCATAGAGACGGCATCGGCGTCGCCAGGCTTATCGGCCCAAGAACCGGGGTCCAGGGGGCACCCTGGTGGGGAGTGCAGAGGGGCAACGCCCCTTTGCCCGCCGGAGGCCGTTTCGTCGGGAGATGTCTGAAGGAGCTCGTGTCCAAGCGCGGACACCGTGTCGTATGCCCCCTCCCCAACACGCGGGAATTGCAAAGCAAGCGGTGTGGGGTGGGGGAGTCCTCAACGCCGGTACCACAAAGGGGTCGCCCGTTGTGTCCCACGGTTCCGCGACGAAAATGCCTCCGGCGGCAAGGGGGCGTGGCCCCCTTGACCCCAGGCTGCCGTCGCACGTTGGGTTTGAGCTATGACGCTGTGCCGGCAAGGACGCGGTTTGAGCCAGCGGAACAAAACATCCCGTCACCCGTTGACTGACCACAACCCGCAGATCACCCCGGCAGAAGGCGGTCAATCGGCTTACCCTGGCAAAGCGCCAGCGGGCGGCCAATCGGCGTGATGATCTCCTTCGATCCGTCGACCCCCATCTGCCGCAGGATCGTGGCGTAGAGGTCCGGAACCTCAATCGGATCGGCCGGGATCTTGGCCAGCTTCCCCGCATCGTCATCACGGATGTCCGGGTTCGTCCGGCCGATCAGCACGCCGCTCCGCAGTCCGCCCCCCCCGACCACGCACGAAAACCCGCTCGGCCAGTGGTCCCGGCCCCCCAGCGGATTGATCCACGGCGTCCGCCCGAACTCGCCAATGCACAAGACGATCGTCGAGTCGAACAGGTCCCGCTGCTTCAGGTCGTTGACGAGCGTGGCGAAAGCCGGATCGAGAATCCCGGCCTGGGTCTTCTGTCCGTCGAAGTTGTCGGCGTGCGTGTCGAAGCCGTGGAGGACGACCTGAATCGAGCGGACTCCCTCCTCGACCAGCTTCCGCGCGATGAGACACCCGCGGCCGAAGCCGTTCTCGCCATAGGCCGCGCGGAGTTCGGCCGGCTCGGTCTTGAGGTCGAAGGCCCGCAGCTGTGGCGACTTCATCATCGCCAGCGCCTCGTCGATGACGTGGCCGTGCATCGTCCCCTCGACCTGCCGCTTCCGCCCGGCGGCGAACGAGCGGGACAGGACGTCGAGCGACTCCAGCCGCCTCGCCTGCCGCGCCGCCGGAACCCGCTGCTCCATGTTCTGGAGGTTGTCGCCCGGGTTCGAGACCCGGAAGGCGTCGTAACGGTCCCCCAGATAACCGCCGCGGGGGACGACGAAGCCTTCACCGGTCGCGAGAACGATGTGCTGCGGGATCTCGACGCCTGGGGCGGGCTGCTCCTCGGTCAGGATCGCCCCGACCGAGGGGTGCTGGACCGTCGGATCAGGGCGGTATCCCGTCAGGAGGTAGTACGTCCCTCGCTCGTGGTCCCCTTCTTTCGAGACGAGTGACCGGATCACCGACAGGTGCCGCATCTGCTCCGCCATCTGCGGATAGTGCTGCGCGATCTCGATCCCCGGAGCGGAGGTCCGGAGGGCCGTGATCCCGCCGGCGTTCCCCGACTCCGGGTGCGGATCCCAGGAGTCCATCTGGCTCGGCCCGCCCGCCATCCACAGCGTGATGAGTGACTTCGCCCGCTCGGGCCCGCGGCGCTCCGCGGCCCGTGCGCTGAGACCCGGCCACAGGAACGACACTCCGGCGGCGGTGGCGATTCGCAGGGCTTCGCGTCGTGTGAACATGGGAGACGCCAGGTATCAGGTGCCAGGGAACAAGTATCAGTTCTGATGCAGCGGCTCAGTGGTTCCAGCAGAATTCCGAGCAGTTGAAGAGGACCCAGAAGAGGTCCTGGATCGATTCCTCGGAGGGGCTGTCCCCTTTCTGGAGCTCCGGCAGCAGGACCGCCCTCTCCTCGGCGTTCGGGTGTCGCGTGAGGCAGATCAGGAAGGCGTCGTCCAGCAGCCGCTCGGGGGTGGTCTCGACCTGCCCGAGCCGGCCGGAGGAGTTGAACGGCGAGGGCTTGGCGAGCTCTTCGGCGAACTGGCCGTTCATGGAGAGAAGTGCCTGCGGGATCGTGCTGGGCCGCTCCTGGAGCTCGGCGTCCCCGGGATCGCCGAACTCGTTGACGAAATCCCGCTCGCGGAAGAAGCGGATCGCCCGCGAGAAGAGGTGCGAGTTCTGGTCGATCGTCCGGATGGCGCTGCTCTGGACCATCGCCCCGATCACCTGCTCCGGCCGGAGCCGGATCAGCGGAAAGACCGCCCAGTGTTGTTCGAGATCGTTGAGCCGGTCCGATTCCGCCTGCGGGTGGACCGACGACATCCGGAACGCCCGCGAGGCGGCGATGACCCGGATCGTCCGCCGCAGGTCGTAGCCGTGGTCGCGGAAGTCGCGGGCCAGGAGATCGAGGAGCCGCAAGTCGTCCGCCGTCGCGGGATCGCCGGGATTCGGGAGATCGTCGACGGGCCGGCCCGCGGCGTAGGGCTTGCCGAACATCAGGGCCCACAGGCGGTTCACCGTGGCCCGCGCGAACCGCTCGTTCTCGGGGTGCGTGACCCATTCGGCCAGCCGGGTTCGCCGGCCCCCCTCGACCGCCATCCATTCGGACGAGAACGGAACCCCGGGTGAAACGACCTTTTCCGTCGTTCCATCCCCGTCAAGGACCTTGAATTCCCGGTCCTTGGAGTCGTTCAGGCCGAGCGGCGACAGGCGGACCTGCCCGTAGCAGGCGGCGAGTTCCTCGAACTGGCTCTGCTTCCACTCGGCGAAGGGGTGGTCGTGGCACTGGGCGCAGTCGATCCGCTGGCCGAGGAAGGCCCGGGCGGTCCGGGCGGCGAGCTTGTTGTAGTCGAACTCGTCGTTGGCGTAGGCCTGCGTGAGGAAATTGACTTCCGGCTGGCCGGTCCAGACCCCTTCGGCGGCGATCATCTCCCGGACGAGCCGGTCGTACGCGACCCGCTTCCGGAGCGACTCGCTGAGCCACTCCACGAACCGGTCCCGGCGGAAGATCAAAAACTGGCCGGTGTCGACGCTCACGAAGGTCCGGGCGAGGCGCTCCGCGAAGTAGTCCGAGAACCGGGTGTCGTCGAGCATCTCCGAGACTCGGATCGCGAGCCGGTCCGGACTGGAATCAGCCTCGAATCGTCGGATCTCCTCCAGCGAGGGGATCGTCCCGTGCAGGGCGAGCGACAGGCGGCGGAGGATCGTCAGGTCGTCGGCGGCCTCCGCCGGCTCCAGCCTGTGGGCGGCCCAGGCCCGGCCCAGCTCCCGGTCGACGCTCTCGACGACGGGGCTGATATCAGCCCCAGGCGATGCGAGTGCCGGTCCCTCGCGGCGGGGGACGGCGGCGACGGGGCTGCGGACCGCCAGGGAGGTGACGAGAAACACTCCGGCAACGACCAGCAGCGGAAACGTGAATTTCTTGACAGTCATGGGGACGTCACCGGGGGCCAATTCCCCGCAATCTATCCGGAACCGGCCGCCGCCGTTTCAAACGAATGCAGGGCTGCCCATCGTTTCAGCAAGGAAAAGACCATCTTTCCGTCCCGATTCCGGGGACCGCCGACTTTGGCTTCGCCCAACCTTGGCCCGCTCCGGACCGTTCTCTATTCTGTGCGCCCGTCGAGCGACACGCCGAGCGCGGGGCGTTCGGTCGCCACGAGAGTTCTCCGGCATCACCGCCCGCGAAAACCATCTGTGCTTACGGCATGTGTTTTCGCAAGTTGTTGATGCGGCAAAAGAAACGCAGAGCATGCCCACAGTCACCATCAACAACCAGCCGGTTGAGATTGGGGAACAGGAACGTCTGAACTGCATTCAGGCGGCCCAGAAAGCCGGTGTGGAGATTCCGCACTACTGCTGGCATCCCGACCTCTCGGTCGTCGCCAGCTGCCGCATGTGCCTGGTGGAAGTCGGTGACAAGAAGCCCGACGGCACCGTGGCGATGCAGCCCAAGCTCGTCCCCGGCTGCCAGACTCCGGTCAAGGATGGCACCGTCGTCATCGCGGACTCGCCGAAGGTCAAGGCGGCCCAGAAGGCGACGCTCGAATACCTGCTCCTGAACCACCCGCTCGACTGCCCGACCTGCGATCAGGCGGGCGAGTGCGGCCTGCAGGACTACAGCTACAAGTACGGCCGCGGCTACAGCCGGCTCAACGAGCCGAAGAACATCAAGCCGGACAAGGACTACATCGGCGACCAGATCACGCTGTTCACCGACCGCTGCATCATGTGCACGCGGTGCGTCCGGTTCACCCGCGAGGTGAGCGGCACGGCGGAACTCCAGGTGACGAGCCGCGGGACCCACGAAGAGATCGACATCTTCCCGGGCGAGCCCTGCAACAACAAACTGGCGGGCAACGTCGTCGACCTCTGCCCCGTCGGCGCACTGTGCAGCAAGGACTTCCTCTACGAACAGCGGGTCTGGTGGCTCAAGACCAAGAAGAGTGTCTGTGCGGACTGCAGCACCGGCTGCTCGGTCGTCATCGACCAGAACCACGACGCCGTCTTCCGCCTCAAGCCGCGGTACAACCCGCAGGCCCAGGGAAGCTTCATGTGCGATGACGGCCGCTTCGGCTGGAAGTACATCGCCTCCGACAAGCGGCTCGAAGGGCCGGTCCAGCGCGACAACGGCGCGGTCCGCTCGACGAGCTGGGACGTGATCCTCCCGGCTCTCCGCGAGGCCCTCGAAACGGCCGCCAAGCAGCGTCCGGAGAAGGTCGCCGCCGTCTTCTCGCCGTGGATGACGGTCGAGGAAGCCTATCTGCTCGCCAAGTACCTCAAGGCCCTCTCCCCCAAGATCACGCTGGCGGTCGCCAAGGCCCGCGTCGAAGGGGAAGACGACACGTATCCGAAGGACGTCCACGGACGCCCGGTCGACCCGGTCAAATTCACGATCCGGGCCGAGAAGGCTCCGAATCGCCGGGGGGTCGAAGCGGTCCTCCAGCACTTCCAGGGCTCGGTGATCCCGGCCGGGGATGTCTTGGGCGGCTCGTTCGACACGCTGTACATCGCCGGCGGCGACCCGCAGGGGACGCTGACCGAAGCCCAGGTCGCCGGGCTCGCCAAGACGCGGCTCCTGATCGTTCAGGACCTCCTCGCCTCGCCGCTGACCGACCGGGCACACTACGTGCTCGCCGGCGGCTCGTGGGCCGAGCGGGACGGAGCGTTTGTGAATCACGCCGGCCTGATCCAGAACATCACCCGCGCCATCCACGGCCCGGAAGAGGCCCGTCCGGACGGACGGATTCTTTCCGAGCTTACGGGCCGCGGAGCCCTGTTCAACGCTCCCCGCGTGCGGGCCGAAATGGCGAAGGAGATTTCCGCCTTCGCTCCGATGGGCGAAGGACAGCTCGGGGAGTACGGGGTCTTCCTGGCCGGCGCCCGCTAGGACGCCGTCGGGAGAGGTCGGCGGGGCAAGCTGGCGGATGGCCAGCGGCGGGCCCCGTAGAGGAATTCGAACTGGCAGGAATTTGCCGAGACCATGCAAGACCTGATTGCCACCATCGTCACGATCTCCGTACTCCTGGGAGGAGTGCTGGGGGCGGTCTCGTACCTCATCTATGTCGAGCGAAAGATCTCGGCGTTCATGCAGGACCGGATCGGCCCCAACCGCGTCGGTCCGATCGGACTCTTCCAGCCGATCGCCGACGGGCTGAAGTTCATCCTCAAGGAAGACGTGATCCCGGCGAACGTCGACAAGACGCTCTACCTGCTCGCCCCCTGTCTCTCCGCCCTGACCACGATGCTCGCCCTGGCGGTCGTGCCGTTCGGGCCGGTCGAGTCGATGCCCGAGATCCTGCGGCCCTGGCTGCGGTTCATCATCAGCCCGAACATCGACATCGGGATCCTGTTCGTCTTCGCGGTCGGCAGCTTGGCCGTCTACGGGATCATCCTCGGGGGCTGGGCCTCCAACAATAAGTACAGCATGCTCGGCTCGCTCCGCGCGAGCGCCCAGGTCGTCAGCTACGAGATCCCCCTCGGGATGTCGGTCGTCGGGATCGCCCTCCTGGCCGGGACGCTGAACCTCGAGAAGATCATGGCGATCCAGACCGACGGCGGGTTCTGGGGCTGGAACGTCTGGACGCAGCCGCTCGCCTGCCTGATTTTCTTCACCGCCGCCCTGGCGGAATCGAACCGGCTCCCGTTCGACCTCGTCGAGTGCGAGCAGGAGCTCGTCGGCGGATTCCACACGGAATACAGCGCGATGAAGTTCGCCCTGTTCTTCCTCGGCGAATACACGCACGTCATCACGATCAGCTTCCTGACCGTGATCCTGTTCTTCGGCGGCTGGCAGTTTCCCTGGATTGCCGATCCCGCCGGAAGCCTCTCAGTTGCCTGGCTGCTCAAGCTCGGCGTGCTGCTGACCAAGGTCCTGCTGGTGATCCTGTTCATCATGCTGATCCGCTGGACGATCCCCCGGTTCCGGTTCGACCAGCTGATGGGACTCGCCTGGAAGGTCCTGATTCCCCTGGCGACCGCCAACGTTGTCGCGGTCATGTTCGTTCTCCAGTTCGGCTGGAACCGATACTGGCTGTTCGCCATCTCCGCCGCCCTGTTTTCCATCGCCGGCCTGATCTCGGTCAGTGCCACGCATGCCGAACTGACCCACGGCCGCCGCCGCATCCGGCCCCGCGCCGCTTCGGAGACCTCCGGTCATGGCCACGCCCATGCCCACTAAGGGTTGAAGTTGTTTCCGGGACCTCCGTACGGATGCGGTGGCCCGGCCGTCAGCCCTCCAACTGCGATACCGATTCCCATGCCTATCGACGCCAAAGATGTCACCTGGGTGGAAGAGCCGAAGATCGGCTTCTGGGAGGCCACGTTCCTTCCGGCGATCGTCGAAGGCCTCCGCACGACCGTCGGCCACGTCACGAACTACCAGCCGGTGACGGAGCAGTACCCGGAAGAAAAGCCGGAGCTGCCGCTGCACTACCGCGGCGTCCACCGCCTCAACCGGGACGAGCAGGGTCGGGTCAAGTGCGTCGCGTGCATGATGTGCGCCACCGCCTGCCCGGCGAACTGCATCGAGATCACCGCCGAGAAGGCGCCGCCGGAATGGCCCGACCGGGACAAGTTCCCGATGGAGTTCATCCTCGACGAGCTCCGCTGCATCTACTGCGGGATGTGCGAAGAAGCCTGCCCGTGCGACGCGATCGAGCTGACGCACCTGTACGACATGACCGGCTCGAGCCGCGCCGAGATGACCTTCAACAAGGAGAAGATGCTGGCCATCTTCGACGCGACGAAGGACAGCGGAAAGGACCCGATCCGGACCCGCCGCGGCAAGCTCAGCGGGACTTCGGAGATCGTCGAGCTCGCCACCCTCGGGCCGGCGACCTCGGTCGTCGCGGAAGACCGCTCGGCCAAGCAGGCGACGGCCGGCGTCATCAAGGGGACGGCGGTCATGGAGACCGCCTGGGAAAACGTCGCGGACAAGATCGAAAACAAGAAGGCCTGAGCGGAGCGAAGACGAGCGGCTCGTCTTCGTGGTTGATCCCTGACGACTGAATCTCCGAACTGGGACAGACGTCCCTTCCGCCTTCCACACTCCATCCCGTTTCGTCCATGAACATCATCCTCGACCACTGGCACCTGCTGCTGCCGCTCCTCCTGGGGGCGCTGGCGGTGTGGTGGCTGATGCCGGTCGGCTATCAGCGTCCGCGGATCGTCGGCGCCCTGGCCGGTATCGGCGCTCTCGTCGTCCTGGCGGACATCCTCACGCCGAAGAGCCTCGCCGCCGAAGCCGCGGTGGAGACCGTCCTGTTCTACGTCTTCGCCCTCGGCGCGATCGGTTCGGCCGCCTTGATGGTGACGAGCTCCAACCCGGTCTACGGGGCCCTGTGGTTCGCCCTCACGACGCTCAGCGTCTGCGGGCTGTTCGTCCTTCAGGACGCTCCGTTCCTCGCCGCCTCGACGATCGTCGTCTACGCGGGGGCGATCATCGTCACCTTCCTGTTCGTCATCATGCTCGCCCAGCAGGCGGGGGCGACGAACTACGACGGCCGTTCCCGTCACCCCGTCGGGGCGACCTTCATGGCCTTCATCCTCCTCGGAACGATGCTCTACGGCCTGCAGCTCGCGGGCAAGGACGTTGAACGGATCGGAAAGAACGGGCCGTCGGCGACGATGTCCCGCGTCACCGGGACCCGCAGCGAACTGACGGTTCCGGCGGTCGTGGACGGAAACGCGGCTCCGGTCGGAACCCTGCACGGGCTCGGCCGCGCCCTGTTCGGAGATTACCTCTTCGCCGTGGAAATGGCGGGAACGCTCCTTCTCGTGGCGAGCATCGGAGCGATCGCCATGGCTCCGCGAAGGGCGCAAGGAACACTATGAACACCATCAATGGCTACCTCGCCGTGGGGGCCATCCTCTTCACCCTGGGGGGGATCGGGTTCCTGACGCGGCGCAACCTGATCCTCATGATCCTTTCGGCGGAGCTGATGCTGCACGGCGTCTCGCTCACGCTGACGACGTTCTCCAAGCTGCACGGCAACAACGAGGGACAGGTCTTTACGATCTTCATCCTCACCGTCGCGGCGTGCGAGGCGGGACTGGCGCTGTCGCTGATCCTGAACCTCTACCAGAAGTCGCGGTCGCTCAACATCGACCTGTGGAGCCTGTTCCACGAGTCGGACCTCCCCGATCCGCTGTCGCCGGAAGAACGGGCCCCGCGTCCGCTTCCCGAGTCGACCTACGAGAATCTTCCGAAGCTCACGCCGGCCGGCCGGCCGCTGGAGCTGAGCCGCGGCGATCGCAAGGAGACCGCGACCAATGTCTGAATCGACGCGCGATCTCATCCTGTGGCTCATTCCGGGCGCTCCGCTGGCGGCGGCGCTTCTGCTGGCCCTCACCGGCAAGCTGATCTGGAAGTACAAGAGCCACCTGCCGTGCGCGGCGGCGATTGCCGTCTCGTTCGTCTGCTCGCTGATCCTCCTGTTCGACATCCTGCCGAAGACCTGGGCGCACGCCGGTGAACACGCCGAGCACGTCCTGTCGGGGCCGGTCGTCGCCGTCGGCTACAACTGGCTCGACGTCGGATCGGTCCACGTCCCGATCGAGCTCCGGGCGGACGCCATGACCGGCATCATGCTGGCCATGGTGACCGGCGTCAGCCTCCTCGTGGCGATCTTCGGATCGGGCTACATGCACCACGATCCGGGGTATCCGCGGTTCTTCGCCGCCGTCTCCGGCTTCGTCTTCTCGATGTGCATGCTGGTTCTCTCGAGCAGCTACCTGATGCTGTTCGTCTTCTGGGAAGCGGTGGGGGTCTGCAGTTACCTCCTCATCGGCTTCTGGTTCCGCAAGCCGAGCGCGGCCGCGGCGGCCAAGAAGGCGTTCGTCATCAACCGGATCGGCGACTTCGGACTGATCCTGGGGATCTTCCTGATCTGGACGACCTTCGGCTCGCTCCGCTTCGATGAAGTCTTCAACGCCGATCGCCTGCAGACTCTGGCGATGACCGATCCGCAGCTGATCACGACGATCTGCCTCCTGCTGTTCGTGGGAGCGATGGGGAAGTCGGCCCAGTTCCCGCTGCACGTCTGGCTTCCGGACGCGATGGAAGGCCCGACCCCCGTCAGCGCCCTGATCCATGCCGCGACGATGGTCACCGCGGGGGTCTACCTCGTGGCCCGCTCGACGCCGCTGTTCATGCTCGCCCCGACGGCCCAGATGGTCGTCGCCGCGGTCGGAGCGATCACGGCCCTGATCGCCGCCATCACGGCCCTGACCCAGACCGACCTCAAGCGGGTCATGGCCTACTCGACCGTCAGCCAGCTCGGCTACATGTTCATGGCCCTCGGGGCCGGAGCGGCCGGGAAAGAGTTCGTCGGCTTCGCCGTCATGGCGGCGATGTTCCACCTCTTCACGCACGCCTACTTCAAGGCTCTCCTGTTCCTCGCCTCGGGAAGCGTCATGCACTCGATGGGGGACGTGATCGACATGCGGCGGTTCAGCGGGCTGAAGCATGCCCTGCCGATCACGCACTGGACGTTCCTCTGCGGAGCGGCCGCCCTGGCGGGGATCCCGCCGCTGGCCGGCTTCTGGAGCAAGGACGAAATCCTGGCCGCCCTCTTCAGCGGGGCGACGCACGGCGAGCACCGGATGTTCTTCGCCGTGATCCTGGGGATCGCCCTCTTCACCGCCTTCCTGACCGCGTTCTACACCTTCCGCGCCTACTACATGACCTTCCACGGTCCGGAGCGGTTCCCCGAAGAAGCGGGTCACCATCCGCACGACGCGCCGCCGGCGATGGCCTGGCCGCTGCGGATCCTGGCGATCGCGGCCCTCGGCATCGGCCTTGCGGTCGGTCCGACGCACCTCTTCGGCGGCACATTCCATCACACCACCGGGATCCCCGAGGGTGAGCATGGGATGAACTTCCTGATGATGGGCCTGAGCATCGTCATCGGGGTCGCCGGCTGGTTCCTGGCGAAGGTCCTGTATGTCGATAAGACCGACGTTCCGCAGACCCTGGCCCGGCAGTTCGGCCCGCTGTACCGCGCCTCCTACGGCAAGCTGTACTTCGACGAGATCTTCATGTTCCTGGTCGTCTTCCCCCTCAAGGGACTGGCGTACCTCTCGGAGCTGTTTGACAAGTACGTTGTCGACGCCGCCGTCGATGGCGTTGGAAAGATCCCCGGAATCCTCAGCAGCGCTCCGCAGCGGCTGCACGGCGGGTTCGTCCAGTCGTATGCGTTCGTGATGTGGATCGGCGTCCTCGTGTGCGTCGCGTTCGTACTCCAGGCCCTGGCAGGAATGTGATCGAGACGGTTGAGGGACTCGGGTCCAGGGACGAGGGATAAACACAGCCCCGCTCCTGCCGCCCTAGTCTCTGGACCCTAGTCCCCAGACCCCCCAACATGATTTCCACGATCGTCTGCCTGTTGTTCCTTCCGCTGCTGGTGGCGGTGCTGCTGATGCTGTTCCGCGGCTCGGCCGGCCCGACCGTCCCGCGGTGGATCGCGCTCGTCGGCTCGCTGGCGACGCTGGCGGTCTCGCTCGCCGCGGCGGCCCAGTTCAAGGAACTCCCTGCGCCCGCCGCCGACCGCGGCGCGGTCCAGCCCCGTGTCGAAGCCCGTTACGAGTGGCTGACGCTCGACCGGCACGTCAGCGGCAAGGAGCCGCAGGCCAAACAGCTCTCCTTCCAGTTCTATCTCGGTGTCGACGGCATCAGCCTGTCGATGATCCTGCTGACGACGCTCCTGACCGTCTCGTCGATCCTGATTTCTTGGGAGACGATCCAGGACCGAGCCGCGGAGTTCTACACCTGCCTGCTCGTCCTCGAGGCGGGCCTGATCGGGGTCTTCGTCTCGTTCGATCTCCTGCTGTTCTACGTCTTCTTCGAGTTCACCCTGATCCCGCTGTTCTTCCTCGTCGGGATCTGGGGGGGACCGCAGAAGGTCTACGCCGCCTTCAAGTTCTTCCTCTACACCCTCGCCGGAAGCCTTGTGACGCTGCTGGGCCTCGTCTCGATGGTCCTGTGGGTCGTCAGCCACACCGACCTCACGACGCCGTTCTCGATTCCGGATCTGGCCCGGACCCTCGCCGCTCACCCGATGCCGGGAAGCCTGCAGGTCTGGCTGTTCTTCGCCATCGCCACCGGCTTCATGATCAAGGTGCCGCTCTTCCCGTTCCACACGTGGCTTCCGCTGGCCCACGTCGAAGCCCCCACGGCGGGCTCGGTCCTGCTGGCCGGCGTCCTGCTGAAGCTCGGCAGCTACGGCTTCCTGCGGCTCTGCCTCCCGATGTTCCCGTACGCCTGCGTCCACTGCGGGGCGCCGCTGATCGGCCTCCTGTCGGTGATCGGCATCGTCTACGGGTCGCTCTGTGCTCTCGTCCAGCGGGACATCAAGAAGCTCGTCGCCTACAGCTCGGTGGCCCACCTTGGCTTCTGCATGCTCGGCCTCTTCGCCCTGAACGCCGAAGGGATTACCGGCAGCATCCTGCAGATGATCAACCACGGTCTCTCGACGGGGGCCCTGTTCCTCCTCGTCGGGATGGTCTACGACCGCTACCACACCCGCATGCTCGATGACCTGGGCGGCCTCGCCAACAAGCTGCCGCTGATCGCCGTCTCGATGGTCTTCATCTCGATGGCGAGCATCGGCCTCCCGGGGCTCAACGGGTTCGTCGGCGAAGTCCTGTCGCTGATGGGGATGTTCAAGTTCAACGTCGCCTACGCCGTGATCGGTGCGAGCGGCGTGGTCCTTGGAGCGTGGTACCTCCTGACAATGGTCCAGCACGGGTTCTTCGGTCCGCTCCGCGAGCCGCGAAACGTCCACGACCCGATCGAGGACATGAACTTCCGCGAAGCGGTCGCCCTCGTTCCCCTGGCGCTCCTGTGCCTGTGGATCGGAGTGACTCCCGCTCCGCTTGTCGACACGATCCGTCCCGACGTGGACGCCCTGGTGAAGCTGTACGAGGCGGTCCCCGCCCCGGCAGCGACCGCCGACGCCGGCAATGCCGCGACCAATCCCGCCGTTGCGGCCAAGTAAATCTCCTTCATTCTGCGATCGACTGACGTGACCTTCGACCAGATCAACAACGCCACGCAATTCATCCTGCCGGAGATCGCGCTCATCGCTACGGTGTGCGTGATGTTCCTGGCGGGCCCGTTCCTCGTCAGCGAAAGCGGCGTGGCGCAGAGCGGCCTCCGGCACCGCTGGGGCTTCCTCTCGCTGTTCGCCCTGGCGGCCGCGGGGGTCTTCTGGTGGAAGACGCCGCTCGCGGTCGATGTCACCGGCCCGTTCCGGCTCGACAGCCTGACGTGGTACGTGCGGGGGCTGTCGATTCTCCTTGGCGCGATCATCGTCCTGACGATGTGGAACCAGGTCGAGGACTCCCGCTCGGCGGAGTGCCACGCCTGCCTGCTGACGATCCTTGCCGGGACGAACCTGACCGCCGCGTCCAACGACCTCGTGTCGCTGTTCCTGGCCCTCGAGCTCGTCAGCATCCCGACCTACATCCTGCTCTACCTGCCGCGGCGCGATGACGCGAGCCGCGAAGCGACGATCAAGTACTTTCTGCTCAGCGCCTTCTCGTCGGCGATGGTTCTCTACGGTCTGGCTCTCCTCTACGGGGCGACCGGAACGACGAACCTCGCCACGATCGCCGCGTACCTCCGCTCAGGCTGGGGGCCGCTTGTGGCGCTCGGCAGCGGCCTCCTGATCGCGGGACTCGCCTTCCGGATCACCGCCGTCCCGTTCCACTTCTACGCTCCGGACGTATTCCAGGGCTCCCCCGCCTTCATGGCCGGGATGCTCTCGTTCATCCCCAAGGTGGTCGGGTTCGTCGCCCTGATCCGCTTCACGACTCTTGGCAGCAGCTCGGCCGGCTTCCTGGAATCCGGCCTGCTGGCGGGGCTCCTCAAGCCGCTCCTGACGGCGCTCGCCGCCCTGACGATGATCGTCGGGAACCTGATGGCCTTCCGGCAGAAGAACATCCATCGGCTGATGGCCTATTCGAGCGTCGCTCACGCCGGCTACATGCTGGTCGGCCTCAGCGTCGGGGCCTTCGGGTCTCTCAACGGGACCTCGGCCCTGCTGTTCTACCTGGCGACCTACGGGATCATGACGCTCGGCGTCTTCGCCATCCTCGCCGCGATCAGCCCGCCGGGCCGCTCGCTCCAGAACATTGAGGATCTGGCAGGCCTGAGCCGGCATCACTCGGCCTCCGCCTTCATGATGGCGATCCTGCTCTTCAGCCTGACCGGTCTGCCGCCGACGGCGGGCTTCCTCGGCAAGCTGAACCTGTTCCTGGCCGCCTGGTCCGACGCCAGCCCGGCCGGCCAGTACCTGGCCATCATCCTCGCCGTGAATGCTGCGATCAGTGCCTACTACTACCTCCGCCTGATCGGCGCGATGTACCTGAATCCGGGCGTCGGCCCGAGCGCGAGCCATCCTGCTCCGGCGCCCGTCGCGGCGGCGATCATCTGCTGCGTCCTGACGATCGTGCTCTTCGCGGCTCCGAAGCATGTCTGGAACGCCGCGGAGGGGAAGCGGCCCGCGTCGCTCATTCCGGCTGTCGCCGCCACGGTGACCGCCGAGCCGACGCCGACGCTCGCCACCCCGGCTGCCGAGTGACGCTCGCCTTTGCCGTAAACGGGGTGCGTTTCAGCGGCTGATCACACGAGTCCAAAGAAAAGCCCCGCGATCCGAAGTGGATCGCGGGGCTTTGTTTGTTTCGGCCGCGTCGTTGTCGGCCGCCGGCCGACGCGAAGCGATCAGTTCCAGCCCGCCGCGTCGCGGACCTGGATCATCTGGCCGAGGATCGTGTTCCAG
>Ga0247822_10001246_pt1 | contig 15405 bp, 13 predicted proteins | sample 13C_Cellulose_Da_FD_192423 | JGI IMG/M metagenome (GOLD analysis project Ga0247822, IMG submission 192423) | Soil microbial communities from agricultural site in Penn Yan, New York, United States - 13C_Cellulose_Day30 | ecosystem: Environmental > Terrestrial > Soil > Agricultural land | place...
GGCCGGCGCCGGCTGCCCGCGGTCGAGATCCTGCGGGTCACCCGCACCATCCGCGAGTGCCTGCGCACCCCGGGCCGGCGCGGCGACATCCCCGACCTGATCCGCAAGGGCCGCGACCTGTACTCGATGCAGCTGTTCGACCAGCACCTGCTCGATCTGGTCAACACCGGGCTGATCTCGATGGAGACGGCGATCTACGCCTCGTCGAACCCCGAGGAGCTCGAGCGGTCGCTGCGCATCGAGTAGCCGCGCCGCGGCGCGCGGGTGTCACAGCGGGATGTCGTGGCGCTCGAACGCCGCCGAGAGGCAGGCGATGGCGTCGGGGCACGCCGTCCCGTCGGGGATGCACGCGGTCAACTCGTCCATGATCGCCGAGGTCGGCAGGCACAGGTAGCCGAGATCGAACCCGTCGGAGGTGTCGTTCGGGGTGGTCTCGCACAGCCGGTCGAGCTGCTCGGCGGTCTCGAAGCACGGCGGCATGACCTCGCGGCACTGGGCCTCGAAGGCCTCGTGGGCGGCGGCGGGGCGGCACGCGCCGAGGCAGACGTCGTAGTCGCCGCCGCACGGCGCCGAGGCGATGCACGACGTGATCGCCTCGAAGGCGGCCGCGCGCAGCCAGTCGACGTCATCGACCTCGCCGACGCACTCGCTCATGCACGCCTCGAGCGTCGGGGCGTCGCCGCACGCGAGCTGGTGCTGGCAGCCGCGGTCGCACAGGTCGCGCGCCTGGTCGAGGGTCAGCGCAGGGTCGTCATCGTCGCCGCCGCAAGCGGCGGAGATCACCAGAAGTGGCAGAATCAGGAAACCAAGGTTAATCCTCATCTGCCCACTACAGCAGAAGTCTCAGCGCGCAGCCAGCACGAAGCGGCCCACGAGCGCGCTCGACTTGAACTCGATCGCCTGATCGCCGGCGGCGAGGGCGACCAGGGCGTTGCCCTCGCGATCCCACTGCAGCACGCGGGCGCCGCCGGTCAGCGTGGTCTCGAGCTCGTACTCGGTCCAGCCGAGCAGCGGCGCGTCGCCGATGCGCGGATCGACGCTGATCAGCGCCGTGGCGGCGGCGGGCACCGGCTGCGGCTGCTCGGCGACCACGCGGTCGAGCAGGGTCAGGTTGCCGCCCTGGTTCAGCGTGATGCTCGCCTCGAGGCGGTCGGGCGCGACGATGGTGACGTCGCGGGTGCCGACGACGTCGCCGGCGTCGTCGAGGAGCTCGATGGTCACGGTGCCGGCCTTGATCGCGGTCAGGGTGAACGCGTCGCTCGCGCTGTTGTAGCCGGGGGCGATGGTCGCGATCGTCGGATCGGTCGTGCGCGCCGACGTCGCGACGCCGGCCGGGGTCGACACGAACGCGATCTTGGCGCCGGTGGCGACCGGGAGATCGAGCGCGCAGCCGATGCGACCACAGGCGATCGGCTCGAGCTCGGCCGACGGCTCGAGCTCCGGCTCGGGCTCGGGCGACGGATCGTCGGTGCAGGCGACCAGCGGCAGGGACAGGCAGGCGAAGGCGAGGAGGGAGATGGTGGGCTTCATGGCCGGGCACATCAGCAAGCGGCGGGCCGGGGCCGATCGTGAACGGGTGGTCGCGATCCGCTGGCAGCGCTCTGCAGCGGCTGGCAAGACCCGGCGCGCACGCCCTCGGCGTGTGACAGGTTCCGTCGGGACCGTGACAGGGCCCGTCACGTCGCCGGCGGTCCTCACCACTGCTGGCCGAAGCGCCCCACGCGGATCATGCTCGCGGCGCACCGGCCGCCCCGGTCGATGGCGTCCTGGCCAGCGTAGCGCTCCGTCAACGAGATCGCCCACGACTCGCCTGCCCACTCGACGCCGCGCGGAGGCTCGAGCTGCTGCAACCGCGCGCGGAGCCGCTCGGCCGCGACGACATCGGCGGGGCCGATCCGGTACGGACATCCGCCGTCGCCGGTGTCGAGCACCCGGCACGCGTTCGGCTCGTGGGAAGGCACCGGCAGGTCGGCCGGCCAGGGGACCCGGGCGACCACCGGCTGGCCGGTGTACAGCCACACGTCGTACGCGGACGGCCGCCAGGGCTCGCCCCGGGTCGGACGAGCGTCGAGTAGCAGGCGATAGGCGGCCACGAAGCGTGGCGAGGGCTGCTCGTGGACGACGCCCCCCAGCGCCGGGATCGGGCTGGTCGGTGCCGGGGGCGCCAGCGCGTCCTCTCGGCTCACACCATGGACGAACGCGATCCGCCACGCGTCGCCGGCCCGCACGAAGATCCGCGCCAAGAAGCCGTGACCGAGCACGCCGACCTGCTTGCCGGTGGCCGGATCGGCGAGCCCGAGCTCGTCGTACAGCGACTCCCCATCCAGGGCGGCGAACACCCGCGTCCGCAGCGCCTCGACGACGTCGGGGGCGACGCGGGTCTGCTGCATCTCGGACGGCGCGCGCCCCTCGTAGCCGAACACGACGCGGCCGTCGGCCCACATGGCCAGCGTCGGCGGCGGAGACCAGGCGCCGACGCCCTGCTCGGCTCCGGCCGCGGCTCCAGCGTGCGCTGCTCCGGCGACGCCATCACCGCGCATCCTAGCCGCCCCGGCACAGCGCAGCCCTCGCGGCGGATCGGCGGCCGAACCTTCACTTCGTTGTTGCATCTGGTCTGACCAGCATGTGTAGAGTCCGGCACGAGATGACCATCACGCGCCGCGACGCCTTGAGGGGGCTCGGGGTCGCCGCCGGAACCGTCGTGCTCGGTTGCGGCAGCGGAGACCCGGCCGGAGACGTTGACCCGGGATCGATCGATGCCGCGGCCGGCGACGCGCCCGGCACGCCACCCGACGGCCCCGACCTCGATGCCCGCGAGATCGACGCCGGGCCGCCGATCGACGCGCCGTCGGCCGACGATCTGCTGGCGCCGATCGACACCTTCGTCGTGCTGATGATGGAGAACCGGTCGTTCGACCACTACCTCGGCGCGCTCCAGCTGCACGAGGGCCTGGCCTGCGACGGCCTGGCCGGCACCATGTCGAACCCGGCGCCGAACGGCGCGACGGTGTACGTCCACCGGCTCGACGACTTCACCCCCGAGGATCCGCCCCACGGCTGGGACGCCTGCCACCAGCAGTGGAACCAGGGCGCCAACGACGGGTTCGTGCGCGCCCACGCCGGGGCGTCGCAGACCGACGTGATGGGCTATCACGTGCGCTCGCAGCTGCCGATCACCTACGCGCTCGCCGACGGCGGCGCGATCTGCGACCGCTGGTTCTGCTCGCTGCTCGGCCCGACCTGGCCCAACCGCTTCTACCTGCACGGCGCGTCGTCGAACGGCAACAAGTCGAACGTGCCGGCGCTCGGGTTCCGGTCGATCTTCCAGCAGCTCGACGGCGCCGGCCTCAGCCACAAGAACTACTTCCACGACATCGCGTGGGCGGTCGGCGGCTACGCCAAGCTGGCCGGCAACGCGCCGATCGAGGACTTCTTCGCCGACGCCGCCGCCGGCACGCTGCCGCGCTTCTCGATCATCGATCCCAAGTTCTTCGGCACCGGCGCCAACGACGACCACCCCGACCACGACATCCGCCTCGGCCAGGCGCTGATCGCCTCGGTGGTGCGCGCGCTCGGCTCCTCGCCGCAGTGGTCGCGGTGTCTGCTCGTGATCACCTACGACGAGCACGGCGGCTTCTTCGATCACGTGCCGCCGCCGACCACCACCGACGAGCGCGCCGACTTCCGCCAGCTCGGCTTCCGGGTGCCGAGCCTGGTGATCGGCCCCGGCGTCCGCCGCGGCCAGGTGGTGAGCACGACGTTCGAGCACGCGTCGGTGATCGCCACCGTCACCCGCCGGTTCGGGCTGACGCCGCTCAACGACCGGGTCAGCGCCACCGCCGACCTGTCGTCGTGCCTCGATCCGCAGTGGCTCGGCAACCCGCAGCCGGCGCCGACCCTGCCGGCGCTGACGCTGTCGCGCGCCGCCGTCCACGCCCGGCCGGCGACCGCCGCCCACCAGGAGCTGGCCGCGGTGATCGACGCGATGAAGCTGCCGCCGCACCTCGATCGCCGCACCCGGTCGGCCGAGGTCACCGACGCGTTCCTGCACCACGCGGCGCGGGTCGGCGCGATCCGCCTCGTCGACTGAGGTCGGCGCCACGCGCTTGCGCCGGTAACGGCGGCGGCTATGTTGCGGGCGGGCCCTCCAGCCGTGGAGGGGAGGTAACGAGGGAAGGGAGCCACGCCATGCCAGACGAGCTCGTCGAGCGCACCGGCCCCGGGCTGGTCGCGCCACAGCCGGTCCGCAACGGAGCCGGCGCGTCGATCATCGGGCCACGCAACCTCGCGCGCGAGGCCGAGAACCCGACGATCCTGGCGCCGCCGCGCACCGATCGCGGCACGCTGCCGAACCTGCGCTGGTCGTTCGCCGACAGCCGCATGCGCCTCGAGGAGGGCGGCTGGGCCCGGCAGACCACGGTGCGCGAGCTGCCCATCGCCACCGAGCTGTCGGGGGTGAACATGCGGCTCAAGGCCGGCGCCGTGCGGGAGCTGCACTTCCACAAGGAGGCCGAGTGGGCGTACATGCTCAAGGGCCAGGCGCGCATCAGCGCGGTCGACCGCGGCCGCAAGACCTTCCTCGACGACGTCGGCGAGGGTGACCTGTGGTTCTTCGCCACCGGGGTGCCGCACTCGATCCAGGGCCTCGGCGAGGACGGCTGCGAGTTCTTGCTGGTGTTCGACAGCGGGGCGTTCGACGAGAACGAGACCTTCCTGCTGACCGACTGGCTGGCGCACACGCCCCGCCACGTCCTGGCCAAGAACTTCGGGGTCCCCGAGAAGGCGTTCGATCACATCCCCGATCACGAGCTGTACATCTTCTTGACCCAGGACCCCGGGCCGCTGATCCGCGACCGCAACGCCGGCGACGGGCCGGTGTCGCCGTGGATGAGCTACCGCATGCTCGCCCAGGAGCCGATCCGCACCCGCGGCGGGACCGTGCGCATCGTCGACTCGACCAACTTCCACGCCGCCAAGACGATCGCGTCGGCGCTGGTCGAGATCGAGCCGGGCGGCCTGCGCGAGCTGCACTGGCACGCCAACGGCGACGAGTGGCAGTACTACATCTCGGGCCAGGGCCGGATGACGGTGTTCGCGTCGGCGGGTAACGCCGCGACCTTCGACTACCAGGCCGGCGACGTCGGCTACATCCCGCGCGCCATGCCCCACTACATCGAGAACACCGGCACCACCACGCTGCGGTTCCTCGAGCTGTTCCGCAGCGACCACTTCGAGGACATGTCGCTCAAGAACTGGCTGGCGCTGACCCCGCACGAGCTGGTCCGCGCCCACCTGAAGATCGACGAGTCGGTCCTCGCCAACATCCCGGCCCACAAGTCGCCGGTGTTGCCGCCGTGACCCAGGCCGGGCCCGAGCCGGTGCCGCCGCCGTGGCCGGCAATGGCGGGGACGCCGGTCACGCCCAGCCTCGACGAGCTCAACGCCAGCGTGAGGGTGCCGGCGGCCGGGTCGCCGTGGCCACGCCGGTTCGTCGCCTTCCTCGGGCCCGGCTTCCTGGTCTCGGTCGGCTACATGGATCCCGGCAACTGGGCCACCGACATCGTCGGCGGGTCGAAGTTCGGCTACACGCTGCTGGCGATCATCCTGCTGTCGAACCTGATGGCGATCCTGCTGCAGGCGCTGGCGGCGCGGCTCGGGATCGCCACCGGGCGCGACCTCGCCCAGGCCTGCCGCGATCACTACTCGCCGCCGGTCAACCTCGCCCTGTGGCTGGCGTGCGAGGTCGCCATCGTCGCCTGCGATCTCGCCGAGGTGATCGGGACCGCGATCGCGCTCAACCTGCTGTTCGGCACGCCCCTGGTGGTCGGCGCGCTGATCACCGCCGCCGACGTCTTCGTGGTGCTGCTGTTGATGCGGCGCGGCTTCCGCGCGCTCGAGGCGTTCGTCATCACGATGCTGCTGGTGATCTTCGTGTGTTTCGCGCTGCAGATCCTGCTGGCGTCGCCGGCGATCGCCAGCGTCATGGCCGGCTTCGCGCCGTCGCCGAGCATCGTCCGCGATCCGGCCATGCTGTACATCGCGATCGGCATCGTGGGCGCGACCGTGATGCCGCACAACCTTTACCTCCACTCGTCGATCGTGCAGACCCGGGCCTACCCGCGCACGCCCGAGGGGCGGCGGTGGGCGCTGCGGTGGGCGGTCACCGACAGCACGCTCGCGCTCATGCTCGCCCTGTTCGTCAACGCGGCGATCCTGATCGTCGCCGCCGCGGTCTTCCACACCGCCGGGCGGACCGACGTCGCCGAGATCGGCCAGGCCCATGAGCTGATCTCGCCCCTGCTCGGGGTCGGCATCGCGTCGACCCTGTTCGCGGTGGCGCTGCTGGCCTCGGGGGTGAACTCGACGGTGACCGCGACGCTGGCCGGGCAGATCGTGATGGAGGGCTTCCTGCGCCTGCGCATCCCGAACTGGGCGCGCCGGCTGATCACCCGCGGCCTGGCCATCGTCCCGGTCGTGGTCGTGATCGCGCTGTTCGGCGAGGCCGGCACCGCGCGGCTGCTCGTGCTCAGCCAGGTCGTGCTGTCGATGCAGCTGCCGTTCGCGGTCATCCCGCTGGTCCGCTTCGTCTCGGATCGCCGCAAGATGGGCGCGCTGGTGATCCCGACCTGGGTGGCGGTCCTGGCCTGGTCGGTCGCGACCGTGATCGTCGGGCTCAACGTGAAGCTGCTCGTCGAGACCTTCGTCGGGCTGTGACCGGCCGGCGCATCGTTGCCGCCAGTCGCCAGCTCGCGCCATGAGGCCGGTGACCGCGGCGTGGTAGCGTGGCGCCCATGTCGTCACGGCGATTGATCGTCACGGCCGCGCTGGCGGCAAGCGCGTGCGCCGGCAACGGCCGGGTCCGCGCGCTCGAGACCCGGCTGGCCGCGGTCGAGGACCAGGCCAAGCGCAACGACGCCGAGCTGCGCGCGACGCTGGTGCGCATCGAGGCCCAGCTGGCCTCGCTGGTGGTCACGGTCGCCGCCGGCGACGACCGCGACGCCCTCGACGCGCGCCTCGAGGCGATCAGCCAGCGGCTCGACAAGCTCGCGGCCGCCCGCCCGCCGGCGCGGCCGGCGCGCCGCGAGCCCGATCCGGCCAAGGTCTACGCGGTCCCGGTCGACGGCGATCCGGTCCGCGGCAAGGCCGACGCGCTGGTGACGATCGTCAAGGCCACCGAGTACGCGTGCCCGTTCTGCGAGAAGAACCGCGCGGTGCTCGACCAGATCGTCGCCGACTACCCGAACGACGTCCGCATCGTCTACAAGGACTTCGTCGTCCACCCGCAGACCGCGACCGCCGCCGCCCAGGCCGGATGCGCCGCCCACCTGCAGGGCAAGTTCCTCGAGATGGATCACCAGCTGTGGGAGCGGGCGTTCAAGGACCGCCGCTTCGAGCCGGCGTTCTACGAGACCCTGGCCGGCGAGCTCGGCCTCGACGTCGCCCGGTTCCGCGCCGACATGAACGGGGTGTGCGTCGCCGAGGTGCAGCAGGACATCGCCGCCCTCACCATGGTCGGCGTCAACGCCACCCCGGGCTTCTTCATCAACGGGCGGTTCCTGTCGGGGGCCCAGCCCTACCCGGCGTTCAAGGCCCTGATCGACGAGGAGCTGGCCAAGGCCCGCGACCGGGTGAAGAAGGGGGCCAAGAAGAAGAAGTACTACGACGAGTGGGTGATCAAGCCGGGGCTGACCAAGCTCGAGCCACCCCCGGCCGCGCCCGCGCCCTGACCGCGCCGCGCCACCAGGCCGCGCGCGGCGAGGAAGTCGGCCTGGACCGCGCGCAGGGTGCGCGCCAGCGCGCCGGCGTCGGCCGGGCGATCGCACGGATCCTTGCTGAGGCAGGCGTCGACCACCGCGCGCACGCCGGCGTCGAGCTCGTCGGGCAACGGTCGCGGCGGCTCGGCGACGATCGCCAGCAGGTCGTCGCGCAACGAGCCGCCCGGCTCGAACGGCAGCCGGCCGGCGAGCATCTCGTAGAGCAGGACGCCCAGGCCCCACACGTCGGTGCGCTCGTCGATGGGATCGCTGGCGACCTGCTCGGGCGCCATCGTGCGCGGGGTCCCGGCCAGGCCGGCGACGCGCTCGGCGCCGTGATCGCGGCGGCAGGCGATGCCGAAGTCGATCAGCTTGACCACCAGGCGCTCGCCGTCGCGGGCGAGCATGACGTTGTCGGCCTTGATGTCGCGGTGGACGACGCCGGCGGCGTGGACCGCGGCCGCGGCCTCGGCGACCTCGATGGCGATGTCGAGCGCCTGGGCCTCGAGCAGCGGCCCGGCGCGCAGCCGGCGGGCCAGGGTCGCGCCGGCCGCGAGCTCCATCACGAAGTACGGCCGGGCGAAGGTGTCGTAGCCGAAGTCGAAGATCTCGAGGAGGTTGGCGTGACGGATCGCGCCGGCGATGCGCGCCTCGCGCAGCAGCAGCGCGTGGGCCTCGGCGACGCCGGCCAGCTCGGGCAGCAGGCGCTTGATCGCCACCGCGCGATCGATCGTGGTGTGGCGGGCCCGGTAGACCCGCGCCATGCCGCCCTCGCCGAGCAGGCGCTCGACCACGTAGGCGCCGAGCCGCTCGCCGACGACGTCGGGCTGGGCGCGCCGCCGCGCGCGCGTGCGCGGTCCGCCCCAGGTGGCCGTGGAAGCTCGCTGCGGTTCCATGGGCGCTCCTCCCGCGTCCCACGCAACCACCGCTGGCCGAGCGGGGCAACTTTGTGGCCGCCGGCGACCGGCGCCGACATGTAGCTCCGGCCGGCTACGGCGCCAGCATGATCGCGAAGCCCTCGACGCCGCTGGCGACCGGCGGGACCGGCGCGTCGAGCGCCTCGGTCGGGAACGTGCCGTCGTACTCGCCGGCGAGCACCGGGTAGCCCTTGGCGATGGTCAGGTCGGCGGCGGTGATCGTGCCGGTGCCGCCGAGGCGGCGGGCCCAGCGCAGGGCGCCGTCGGCGGCGATCGCGGCGACCGCGGTGTCGTGGCGTGGAGCGGCGGCCTGCGATGGCAGCTCGCGGTCGCCCACCGTCACGGTGCCGCGGTAGGTGACGGCGACGTACGCCGTGCCGTCGGCGCCGATCGCGACGTGGCGCGCGGTGACGTCGGTGGTCGCCGGCGCCAGCTCGAGCGGGAGGCCCGCGCCGCCTTCGTACGCGAACCGGGCCAGCACCAGCGGGCTCTCGTTGAAGCCGAGCGCGATCACCGCCCCGTCGCGCCCGACCGCGACCGAGGTGAACGCGCTGTCGACCGTGGCCTCGTACGCGTACGCCCAGCCGATCGCGCGGTCCGGGTCGAGCCGGCCGTCGGCGGCCAGCCGGGCCACGAACGCGCAGCGCCGGCTGCACGCCAGGAACCCCGGCACCTCGCCGGCGTAGTCGCCGACCACGATGAGGTCGCCGGTGGGGCCGATCGCGAGGTCGCGGATCACGGTGTCCGGCCAGTCGACCAGCACCGTCGGCCGCGGCCCTTGATCGAGGCGCACGATCAGGCCATGCGCGCCGGCCAGGGTCTCGCCGAGCGTGAGGTCGGGCGCCGAGATCGCGACGATGGCCCGACCGTGGCGATCGCCGGCGGCGACGACCACCGGCGGCGCCGACGAGGCGAACAGCGCGGTGTCGACCAGGCTCGTGGCCGGCAGGGTCAGGTGGGCGTACATCGTCAGGTCGGACGCGGTGGTCAGCGCCACGACGTTGCCCTCGTGGTCGGGGACCACGCCGTGGAGCGAGGTGTCGTCGCGGGCGAGGGTCACCGCCTCGATGATGTCCCCGGCGAGTGGCACCCGCACGATGAACGCGTCGTGCGCGAAGGCGACGCGAGTGAGGTAGGGCGGCAGCGCGAGGGTCAGCTCGAACTCGCCGGCCAGCACCAGCTCGCCGAAGGCGTCGACGGCGACGGACTCGATCCGGACCCGGCCCTCGCCGGTGGTCGCCCACGCCCGGGCGATCGCGCCGGGCGCGCAGCCGGTCGGGCACACCGGCGAAGGCTCGGGATCGAAGGTCGAGCACGCGGCCGCGCCGGCGATCAGCGCGACCGCGAGCGCGCCGCGCGCCCGGGTCACCCGCCCCCCGGCCGCACCATCTCCACGTGCGGGATGCCGTCCTCGTCGTAGTCGTCCGAAACCCGGACGAAGCCGAGCTCGCCGTAGAACCGCTCGAGGTACTTCTGGGCGCCGATCCGCACCGGCACCGGGCCGTGGGCGGCGGCGATCCGCGCCAGCCCCTCGCGGCACAGCGGCCGACCCAGCCCGCGCCGGCGCACCTCGGGCGCGGTGATGATGCGGCCGAGCGACGCCTCGGCATACCTCACGCCGGGGGCGAACACGCGCAGGTAGGCCAGCACCACGCCGCCGGCTTCGTGCCACAGGTGATGAGCGCGCGCGTCCCAGCCGTCGGCGTCGAGGTACGGGCAGGCCTGCTCGACCACGAACACCCGCTGGCGCGCCACCATGATCGCGTACAGCTCGTCGGTGGTGAGCGCCGACCACGGCCGGTACTGCCAGGCGATCGTCACCGCCGCATCGTGCCATGCCGGCGCGCGCCGCGTAGCATCTCACCGCCATGGCGATCACCAGCGTGTGCGTGTTCCTCGGCTCGGCCCGCGGCCACGGCCCGGCCGCGATCACCGCCGCCCGCGCCCTCGGCGCCGGGCTGGCCGGGCGCGGCTGGACCCTGATCTACGGCGGCGCGTCGGTCGGGCTGATGGGCGAGCTCGCCGAGGCCGCGCTGGCCGCCGGCGGCGAGGTCACCGGGGTCATGCCGATCGAGATGGCCGACCGCGAGATCGCCCACCGCGGCCTGACCCGCCTCGACGTGGTCGCATCGATGGCCGAGCGCAAGGACCGCATGTTCGCGCTCGCCGACGCCTTCGTCACCCTGCCCGGCGGCTACGGTACGCTCGACGAGCTGTTCGAGGCCCTGACCGGCGCCCTGCTCGGCTACCACCACAAGCCGATCGTCCTGGTCGACCTCGACGGCTACTTCGCCGGCCTGCTCCGCTTCCTCGACGATGCCATGGTCGCCGGCTTTCTCCGCCCCGAGTACCGGGCCCTGCTCGAGGTCGTCCCCACCCCCGAGGCCGCGCTGGAGCTGCTGGCGCGACGCTGATCTATGCGAACCCCGGACGAACGGTGGTTCGACCTGGTGGGCAGACCTCCTACATCGCCGCGAAGGCGACCACAACCACACCCCACAGGAATGATGTCCGGCGTCGCCGGGCAGCCAGACCGCTTCAGCTCGAACCCGCGCCTTTCTCGTGACAGTCGCTCATGGTTCGTCGCACGCTGCGCGCCATGATGTGTTCGACCCTTCGACTCGGCCGCAGCGCGGCCTCGCTCGGGGTGACCTCGCTCGTCGCGCTCGCCGCCGCCTGCGGTGGCGGTGGCGGCGACGGCGGTGACGCCGTGGACGCGGCCGTCGACGCCGAGGTCGACGCGTTCGTCATCCCGGTGCTGCGCAACGCGGTCAGCCTCCCCGACAGCGAGCTGGCCACGCAGGCGTCGAACCTGCTCGGGATCGGCGGCAGCAAGAACTGCGATCGCTGCCACGCCCTCACCCGCGATCGCCTGCGCAGCTGGGAGAGCGAGACCGCCGCGGCGACCGCGAGCTGCCTGACCAACCTCACCCCGACCACGCCGGCCGAGGCCCAGGCGATCATCGACTGCTTCCGCGCCACGCCGGGCGTGGCCGCGTCCGGGTGGCCTCCGCATCGGCTCGGCATCTACAACGTCGCCGCCCGCCTGCCGTGGTTCACCTACGTGTTCCGGCTCGGCTTCGGCAGCGAGGCCGATGCCCAGCTCGACGCGTTCGTCGGCGAGGCGGCCATGCCGCGCGGCGACGGCCCGGGCTTCACCCAGGCCGAGTGGGACATCGTCGGCGAGTGGTTCGCGCGCGGGCTCCCCCGGCTCGACGTCGTGGTCCCCGCCGATCCGCCGCCGCAGACCTGCACCACCAACATCACGCCCGAGATCGCCACCCACGTGAACGCGATGCGCACCCAGGGCTGGCGCGCGCGCAACAAGGAGGGCGGGATCCTGATGTTCGGCTGCCAGGGCGCGACCAACGCCCGCGACTGCCTGGCCAGCTACCCGCGGCCCGACGACAACGCGTTCTCGACCGGCTGGGAGGCCGCGTTCCCGGCCGGCAAGCTGCGCATCCTGCGCACCAACACCTATCGGTCGAGCTACTGGACCCGCAGCTCGGCCGACGGCCGCTACGTCTCGCACGGCGGCTCGGCGACCGGTGACCAGACCTACCGCTCGACGGTGATCGATCTCCAGAACGACCGCGAGATCCCGGCGGCGGCGCTGTACGATCCCGGCTTCTTCCCCGACAACTCGGGCTTCGTGATCCAGGGCTCGAACGCGCGCTTCTGCGAGCAGAGCCTGCTCAACAGCGAGCCGGCGATGATCACGTTCAACGAGCCGCAGTGCCGGCGCAACAGCGCGGTCGGGCTGTACCAGCACCTCGGCGCGGCGCCCGGCGGCGACTACTGGACCGTCGACGGCCAGTTCGACAACGACAACGGCGGCCAGGGCCAGAACGCGACGCTCAACGACACCCCGGCGACGTTCGACGCCAACGCCGAGGCCGACCTGACCCCGATGGTCCACGAGGGCACCCAGTTCGTGCCGCGCCCGACCATCACCAAGCCGACCCCGTACGAGGGCGACATCGTGATCTCGCCGTCGGCGCGGCTGCTGATCAGCCGCCTCGACGGCCCGAGCCAGTCCAGCGGCACGATCGGCTACCTGTTCCGCAAGATCGTCGCCACGCCCAACGCCGCCGGCTCGTACGACATCACCATCCCCGAGATCGCCCGCTACTGCATCAAGGGCGGCAAGCCGGCGCTCAGCTACGACGAGCGGTGGATGGTCTTCCACCACTACGTCGAGGCCAACGACTGGCAGTCGCTCGGCTACGCGTCGGCGACCGACCCCGGCTTCGTCGCCCTGCGCAGCAGCTCGACCGGCGGCGCGGCGAACATCTTCCTGATGGAGCTGACCACCGGCGAGGTCCGCCGCATCACCACCATGCAGCCGGGCCAGTACGCGCTGTACCCGCACTTCCGCAGCGACGGGTGGATCTACTTCATCGTGCGCGATCGCAACCGCGGCGGCGACGAGTACATCGTCGCCAGCGACGCTGCGCTGACCTTGGAGAACTGATGGCAAGCCGGGGCTGGATCCCATGCACGCTGGCGGCGCTGGCCGCGTGCTCGGATCCGCCCCGCGACGCGTGCGAGGGCGTGACGGCGGCCGCGCTGACCGCGCCCGATCGCAAGCTGATCGGCGCCGCGTCGCCGTATCCCGCCGACGGGATGCTGCGCGGCCGCGACGCCGAGCTGGCCGGATCGCAGCGCGAGCGGCGGGCGGCGGCGTGGGCCGCGGTCGAGCGGGTGCTGGCGCCGGTGCGGTTCGCGGTCGATCCGCCGGCGGACGTGCCGGCCGAGCTGCCGCGCTGGCACACCTGGTACGGCAAGGACGATCTGCACCGGCTGTTCCAGCGCCTGTTCCGCGGGCTGTCGGCCGACGACATGCGGGCGCGGACGCCGTTCACCGACGCCGCCCTCGACGAGGCGTTCGCGTGGAACCCGCGCGCGGTCGAGGAGCTGGCCAGCTGGCCCGAGGACCGCTGGCGCGAGTACGTCGCGGCGATCGACGGCGCCGACGACGTCGCCGGCATCGGCGGCATCGATCGGGTGCAGTACAGCCCGGGCGCGGCCCGCCACCTGCTGGCCAGCTACCCGGCGATCGTCGGCTGTGAGGGCGCCGCGACCCCGCCGCCGGTGACCGACCGGCCGAGCGCGGGACCGCGCCGCATGGTGCGCGAGGTGATGGACCTGGCCGCGTGCGACGAGCGCGGCTACGGGCCGTACTTCGTCGGCGACGGCGAGACCCTGATCGCCACCGCCGACGGCCCGGCCGAGCTGCGGGTGCGCGCGGGCGCGGCGCCGGTCGGGGATCGGTTCGACTGCGCCGGCGCGCGCTGCGAGGCGCGCGGCCCGGCCGCGGTGTGGATCGCGGTGATCGCCGCCGACGCCGGCGCGGTGACGCTGACCGTCGACTACCAGGAGGCCGATCCGACGTGGGCGGCGTGCCTGGCGTCGCCGTTCCCGCTCGACGCCGCGGTGATCAAGGCCGACTGGCGGCGGGCCGAGCTCGGCGTGACCATGCCGGTGACCGCCACCTCGGCGGCGGCGCTGACCGGCGTGCTGGGCGCCGCCGAGCCGACCTGGGCGACGACCGCGTCCGCCGATCCCGGGCCGGAGCAGGCCTACACGCTGGCCCTGCCCAGCGGCAACCGCTACCGGCTGGCCGCGCTGCACCTGATGACCAAGGAGCTCGACCACTGGCTGTGGATCACGCTGTGGTGGGCGCCCGATCCCGACGACGATTTCGGCGCCGACCGGCCGGCGTCGCTGGCCGCGGCCGGACCGTGGCGCAACTACAAGATGTGCGTGGTGACCGCGTTCGCCGAGGGCGATCCCGATCCACGCGGCGGCGTGGCGCCGGCCGGCCTGGCCGCCGCGCTGGCCGCGGCCCACGGCGGCGGGCCGTCGTGGTGCTCGAACCCGAACCTCGAGGCCGGCGATGGCAACGCGGCGACCAACTGCGTCGGCTGCCACCAGCACGGCGGCACGACGGTGGCGCAGGAGACCATCCTCGCCGACGAGACCGCCTTCCCCGGCAACGGCCGCATCCAGATCCGCAACAACTTCCCCAGCGACTACGCGTGGGCGGTGAGCCAGGGCGATCGCCTCGGCCGCATGTTCGCCGACGAGGTCGAGTACTGGACCCCGCCGTCGCCCTAGCCAGCTCGCCCGGCTCACATCGACGCGGCCAGCGCGCGCACGGCCGACCGCATCGCCGCGGGCGACGGCGCGTGGAAGCGCCGGCCGTGGCCGGGCAAGACCCAGGTGAAGTCGTGCTCGGCCAGCCGCGCCATCGAGCGGCGCTGCTCGGCCCACGAGTACCAGCACACGTCGCGACCGGCCTCGAGGGCGTCCTGGTCGTCGGTCGCCCACACGTGGTCGCCGCTGAACAGCACCGCGCCGCGATAGATCAGCGCCTGGCTGCCGCGGGTGTGACCGGGCACCGGCACGACCAGCAGGTCGGGCGCGAGCGCGACCGGATCGGCGCCGTCGATCACCCGCTCGACGTCCTCGGTGCCGCGGCCCTGGTCGGCGCGGTGGATCACCCGCTCGCAGCCGAACCGCGCCCGCCACGCGGCGTGGTCGGCGACGTCGTCGCGGTGGGTCAGGAACATCCAGCGCACGCCGCCGAGCGCGGCGACCCGGTCCATCAGCACCCGGGCGGCGCGCGGCGAGTCGACCAGCACGTTGCCGTCCGGGCGCCGGACCAGCCAGCTGGCCGCGCCGTACGACGCCTCCGACGCGTAGCCGCAGAACCATACGTCGGCGTGGTGT
>Ga0247822_10001247_pt1 | contig 15403 bp, 11 predicted proteins | sample 13C_Cellulose_Da_FD_192423 | JGI IMG/M metagenome (GOLD analysis project Ga0247822, IMG submission 192423) | Soil microbial communities from agricultural site in Penn Yan, New York, United States - 13C_Cellulose_Day30 | ecosystem: Environmental > Terrestrial > Soil > Agricultural land | place...
CCCGGCTTCGGCGGCGGCCCGCCCGCGCCGGTCGCCGCCCACTTCCCCCACGAGCGCAGCCCGGCCGGCCCGCCGCCGAAGCCGGGCGCCGCGGCCCCAGTTGCGGCGGCGGCCGGGCCGAACCACGGGCCGTCCGACGCCGAGTGGCGAGCGAAGACGTTCTCTGACCTCCAGGCCGGGCTGGAGCGGCAGCGCGACCGGCCGGCGCGCGTCCGCATTCCCGACTGGAAGGAGGTCGAGGCTCGCATCGGCCCGGACGCCTGGGTCCGTCGCTGGCCGCGGGTCGTCTGGGGGCTGGTCTGCTACGCCCACCAGCCGGAGGTGACGGACCTGTGGTTCGACGTGGTGGACGCGTTCCGCCAGGAGACAAAGTTCGACCGGTTCGTCGCCCAGGACATGTTCTGGGTGGTGACGCGGGTCCTGGACTGCTTCTACTGAATGGGCCACTGCGAAATGGGCCTCGCGGTCGCGGGGCTGAAGCAGGACGAGATCGCGGACCGCACGAAGAAGCTGGCCGGCGGCGACTGGTCGCATCTGACCGCGGCGCACCAGGCGGCGCTGACGTTCGCCCGCAAGCAGGCGCTCGACCCGTGGCGGGTGACGGCCGCGGACCTCAAGAAGCTGGAAGACCACTGGGGGCCGGAGAAGGTGTGGCACGTCGTCTTCTGGTCGGCCCGGTGCCACTACATGACGCGGGTGGCCGACGCCTTCCAGTTGCCGCTGGAGCGGGATAACGTCTTCCTCGACCCGCCGGCGAAGCGGTAGCACCGTCGGAGCCCGAAGCGTGAGTGAGGGTTCGGGGCAAGACCCTCGCTCACGCTTCGGGCTCCGTAAAACGGGAGCATGGCCGCACGCCGACCCACCGCGATGACGTTCCTTTCCCGGCACCGATTCCTGCTCGCCGCGCTCGTCGGCGGGGCCGGGGTCGTGGCCGCCGTCGCCCTGTGGCTGTTCCCGCCGCACGGTTCCTCCGCCCCGGACCGCGTCCCGCTCCCCGACGTGCGGTTCACGGACGTGACCGCCGCGGCCGGCATCCGGTTCACCCATGTCAATGGCGCCGTGGGCCGCAAGCTCCTGCCCGAGACGATGGGCTCCGGCGTCGCGGTCATCGACTACGACCGCGACGGCCGGCCGGATCTGTTCTTCGTCAACTCGCGCCCGTGGCCCGGCGGGTCCGCCGACCGGCCGACCCCGGCCCTCTACCGGAACGCCGGCGACGACACGTTCGCGGACATGACCGCCGCGGCCGGCCTGGACGTGTCGCTCTACGGCATGGGCGCCGCGGTCGGGGACTTCGACGCCGACGGCTGGCCGGACCTGCTCGTCACCGCGGTTGGCGGCAGTCGTCTGTACCGCAACCTCGGCGGTAAGCGGTTCGAGGACGCCACCGCCCCGGCCGGCCTGCCCGTGGGTTCGCTACCGGACGTGTCGGCTGACGAGTTCCACCGATGGGACGACCTGATCCCGTGGCCCTCGTCGGCGACCTTCCTCGACTACGACGGGGACGGACGGCTCGACCTGTTCGTCTGCTCGTACGTCGCCTGGAGCCCGGCCCACGACCTCGGGGTCAACGCGGTGCTGCCCGGCGGCCGGCGGGCGTATGTCCCGCCGACGCAGTTCCCCGGGGCGCACTGCCTGCTGTACCGCAACGTCGGCGGCCGGTTCGAGGACGTGTCGGCCGCGGCTGGCGTGCAGGTCAGCGACCCGGTCGGCCGCGGCCACCGCCCGGAGCCGGTCGGCAAGGCACTCGGTGTGGTGGCGTGCGACCCGGACGCGGACGGCTGGCCGGACCTGATCGTCGCCAACGACACGGTACGGAACTTCTTCTTCCACAACGTGCCCGCGTCCGGCGGCGGCCGGCGCTTCGACGAGGTCGGCCTGATCGCGAACGTCGCCTACTCCGACGGCCGGCCGCGCGGCGGCATGGGGATCGACTACGCCGAGGTGCGGCCGGGGCAGCCCGCGGCGGTGATCGCCAACTTCACCAACGAGCCGAACACCCTGCTGGCGCTGGCGTCGGGCAGCCCCTTGTTGTTCCGTGACACCGCGATGACCGAGGGGCTGGCCGGGCCGAGCCGCGGGCCGATGAAGTTCGGGGCGCTGTTCCTCGACTACGACCTCGACGGCCGCAACGACTTCCTGACCTGCAACGGCCACCTGGAGCCGGACATCGCACTGTCGCTGCCGAACCAGTCGCACCCGCAACCGGTGCAGCTCTACTGGAACACCGGCCGGGACTCGCAACTCTTCGAGCCGGTCCCGGAGGCAAACGCCGGGTCGGACCTGTTCAGGCCGCTCGTCGGCCGCGGCTGCGCGTATCTGGACTACGACGCCGACGGCGACCTGGACCTGGTGCTGACCGAGAACAACGGCCGCGCCCGGCTCCTGCGGAACGACAACCGCACGGGCAACCACTGGCTGCGGCTCGATGTGGGGGCCGCGACCGGGGCCGGGGTGACGGTCGAGGCCGGCGGGGAGACGCGGCGGTGGCATGTCGCTGGATCGCGGGGGTACTTGAGTCAGAGTGAACAAGTCGTGACCGTCGGGCTGGGTCGGGCGTCGAAGGCGGAACGGGTGACGGTGCGGTGGCCGGGCAAGGACGCCGGGACGCGGACGTGGACGGACCTCGAAGCGGGCCGGGTGCATCGGCTCCATCCGTAGCGGTCCGGCCGCAGGCCGGACCGGGGACGCCGGTGGCGTCCCCGCTACGCCATCTCGCACGCGCTCGACCCAGTCCCGTGTGGTACACTGTGACCCGCTTGCCCGACCCGTTCCTCTCTTCGGGAGCCGACATGAGCCGTCGCATCACCCGTCGTCACTTCGTGGCGTCCGCTGCGGGTGCCCTCGCCGCCCCGGCGTTCCTCCGCGCCCGCAACGCCAACGAGAAGCTCAACATCGCCATGATCGGCTCCGGCGGCCGGGGCCTGGCGAACCTCAAGGAGGTCGAGTCGGAGAGCATCGTCGCGCTGTGCGACGTGGACCAGTCCGGCGTCGAGATGGCGGCCCAGAAGCACCGCGACGCGGCCCGGTACGCCGACTTCCGCAAGCTCTATGACGAGATGGCCAACAAGATCGACGCGGTGGTGGTCAGCACCTGCGAGCACACCCACGCCGTCGCCACCCTGCCGGCCCTGGAACTGGGCAAGCACGTCTACTGCGAGAAGCCGCTGACGCACGGCATCTGGGAGGCCCGGGTCATCCGCGAGAAGGCGGCCAAGACGAAGGTCGCCACCCAGATGGGCAACCAGAACCACGCCCGGGACAACTTCCGCCGGGTGATCGAACTGGTCCGGTCCGGGGCGGTCGGTCCGGTCCGCGAGGCCCACGTCTGGGTGTCGCGGGCGTGGGGGCTTCAGTCACCGGAGGCGGCGAGGAAGTTCGAGGACCACAAGGCGTTCGGGGACCAGATGGTCGGCCTCGACGCCCGGCCGAAGGAGGCGGAGAAGATGCCGCCGGGCCTGGACTGGGACCTGTGGCTGGGGCCGGCCCCGGCGCGGCCGTTCCACTCGGTCTACGTCCCGGGGCCGAAGTGGTATCGGTGGTGGGACTTCGCCAGCGGCACCATGTCGGACCTCGGCAGCCACTGGAACGACCTGCCGTTCTGGGCGCTGAAGCTCCAGGCCCCGCTGACCATCGAGGCGTCCGGCCCACCGCCGCACCCGGAACTCGCCCCGGCGTCCATGCAGGCGACCTACGAGTACGGCCCCCGCGGCGACATGCCGGCCGTCAAGCTGACCTGGTACCAGGGGGTGAACAAGCCGGACCTGTGGACGCAGAAGAAGGTCCCGCAGTGGCCCAACGGGGTGCTGTTCGTCGGCGACAAGGGGATGATCCTGTCCGAAGCCGGCAAGCACGTCCTGTTGCCGGAGAAGGAGTTCGCCGACTTCAAGCGGCCGGAACCGTTCATCCCGAACTCGCCGGGGCACTACGCGGAGTGGATTCAAGCGGCCAAGACCGGGTCGCCGACGCTGAGCAACTTCGAGTACGCCGGCTGGCTGACCGAGGCGAACCACCTGGGCAGCATCGCCTACCGGCTCGGCAAGAAGCTGGAGTGGGACGCGGCAGCGATGCGGGCGAAGAACGCTCCCGAGGCGGACGCCCTCATCAAGCGCGAGTACCGCAAGGGGTGGAAGCTGGTGTGAGTGTAATGGTCGTCCAGTGATCGGTCAGGGGGTCAGAGGGTCAGGGGATCACACTACCCCACTGATCCCCTGACCCTCGGATTCGGACTCGGTTTCAATCAGTTGGCGGGGGACTACCGACCACCTCGGTGCCGGACTCCCGCTCCTCCAAGAGCTCCCGTAGGGCGATCGCAGCCTCCTTCTGGAGCATGCCGGTATCGAGCCGAGCGCGAATTACATCCGTCGGGAGCGATCGGAACCTCTCCTTGAACTCGGAAACCCGCTCGAAAGACCTATCACGCTTTCCCACCGGCTCACCCACTTCGCCTAGATCAGGATGTCCTTGACCGCCCGCGCCCGCTCGACGCCGGTCAGCCGCATGTCGAGGCCCTGGTACTTCACCGTGAACCGCTCGTGGTCGATGCCCAGCAGGTGCAGCACCGTCGCGTGCAGGTCGCGGACGTGGACCACGTTTTCCACCGCGTTGTAGCCCAGTTCGTCCGTCGCCCCAAACCCGACGCCGCCCCGCACCGGGCCGCCGGCCAGCCACATCGAGAACCCCTTGATGTGGTGATCCCGCCCCGGCCCGCCCTTGCCCTGGAACATCGGGGTGCGACCGAATTCGCCGCCCCAGATGACGAGCGTATCGTCCCACAGCCCGCGCCGCTTCAGGTCAGTCAGCAAGGCCCACGTCGCGCGGTCGGTGGCGCCGCAGCAGATATTCATGTACTTGACCAGGTCGCCGTGGTGGTCCCAGTCGCGGTGGTAGAGCTGGATAAACCGCACCCCGCGCTCCGCCAGCCGCCGGGCCAGGAGGCAGTTCGACGCGAACGACCCGTCGCCGGGCTTCGACCCGTACAGGTCCAGCGTCTCCTTCGATTCCTTTGACACGTCCATCAATTCCGGCACCGACGCCTGCATGCGGAACGCCATCTCGTAGGCGGCGACCCGCGTGTCCACCTCCGGGTTGCGCTGCGTCACGTTGCGGTGCCGGTCGAGGGCCGTGACCGCGTCCACCAGGTCGTGCTGTTGCCCGTCGGAGACGCCTTTCGGGTTGCGGACGTAGTAGACCGGGTCGCCGGTGGAGTTGAACTCGACCCCCTGGAACCGGCTGGGCAGGAACCCCGGCCCCCACATCCGTTGGGAGATCGGCTGCGGGTTACGGCCGGCGAAGCTGGTCATCACGACGAACCCCGGCAACTCGTCCGCCTCGCTGCCGAGGCCGTACGTCACCCACGAGCCCATGCTCGGCCGGCCGCTGATGGCGGTGCCGGTGTTCATGACCGTGTGGGCCGGGTCGTGGTTGATCTGGTCGGTGACCATCGACCGGACGATGGCGATGTCGTCCACGAACTTCGCGTGCCACGGCAGGAAGTCGCTGACCCACTGGCCGGACTTGCCGTGCTGTTTGAACTTGGTGAGCGGCCCCTGGACCTTGAGCTTGGTCCCCTGGAGTTGGGCGATGGGCTGGCCCTTCGTGAACGACTCCGGCATCGGCTTGCCGTCGAGTTCGGCGAGCGTCGGCTTGTAGTCGAACGTCTCCAGGTGGCTCGGCCCGCCGGACATGTACAGGAAGATGACCCGCTTGACCTTCGGCGGGAAATGCGGCAATTCGGCGAGACCGCGCGGCGCGGCGGCGAGGTCGCGGTGGAGCAGCAGGTTCAGCGCGACTGAGCCGAGGCCGACGCCGGATTGCGCCAGGAAGGTGCGGCGGGTGAGGGCCGAATGACGAATGACGAATGACGAATGACAGAATGCCATGAGATTATCCCTTCGGGCCGGGCGGCTTGGGATTTGGAACTCCCAAGCCGCGACGGCGGATCGCACTGAAGATGCGATGCAGTTCTCCGGCCTCCTTGTAGAGTGGCCGAGCTTTCTCCTTGGCCACAGGAGCGGCCCGGGCGATCATTCGCAACCAGAATTGCGTCTCTCGCGACTCTTTTCGACAGGTGCCGATCTTCAGAAGGAATTCTTTCTTAGATACCGCGTCGTCTGCCTCACAGTAGTTGGCCCCGACGCTTGTGGCAGACCGCACGATCTGAGACACGAGCGGATTGACGACTGGGTTCCGCGGTAGGTCCAGCGCGAAGTCGATGACGGCTTCGCCGAACTTCGCCGTTCGCTCGGCGAGGTCGTACTGCCGCCCTGCCCGGACGTTTCCGGCCCGTGGGTCAGGGTTCGTCATTCCGTCATTCGACATTCAGTCATTCCCTCGTCACCGTCTCGTTCAGGTTCAGGATCGCCCGGCACACCGCCGTCCACGCCGCCAGCTCGCTGACATCCGCGTCCTTCGGCACCGGGGCCAGCCCGATCCGCACCAATTCGCCGGCCGCTGTCGGGTCGGCCCGGTATCGCGCCCGCTCCTTCTCCAGCAGCTTCAGCAACACGCCGCGCTCGAACTCGTCCGGCTTGCGGGACGTGGCCAGCCGGAAGGCGTACCCGATGCGGGCCGCGTCGTCGCCCTTCGCCATCACCCGCTGGGCGAACACCCGGGCGGCTTCGACGAACGTCGGGTCGTTCAGGAGCACCAGCGCCGCCAGCGGTGTGTTCGACCGCGGCCGTTGCGCTGTGCATTCCTCCCGGCTCGGGGCGTCGAACGCCCGGAGCATCGGGTGCAGGAACTGCCGCTGCCAGTGGGTGTAGACGCCGCGGCGCCACTGGTCGCGGTCCGTGTCGGCCTTGTACTCGCGCTTCGGGAAGTTCAGGTGCCGGTAGTAGCCGACCGGCTGGTACGGCTTCGCCGGCCCGCCGCCGACGTCGAGCACCAGCAGCCCGGCCAGTGACAGCACGTTGTCGCGGATCACCTCGGCCGGCAGCCGCATCCGCGACTGTCGGGCGTACAGCCGGTTCTCGGGATCCTTCTCCCGCAGCGCCGGCGGCTCCAGCGACGACTGCCGATAAGTGCGGCTCGTCACGAGCAGCTTCACCATCCGCTTCACGTCCCAGTCGGAGGCGAACTCGACGGCGAGGTTGTCGAGCAACTCCGGGTGGACTGGCGGCTCGCCCTGACCGCCAAAGTCCTCCAGGCTCTTCGACAGCCCGACGCCGTGGAAGAGGTACCACAGCCGGTTGACGAACACCCTCGCCGTCAGTCCGCCGACACCACTCTTGGCGTCCGTCAACCAGTTGGCGAGGTCGAGCCGGTTCGCACGCCGGTTGCCGACGTCGAGCTTGCCGAGGAACTCCGGCACGGCCGGTTGCACCACCGGGCCGGAGTCGTCCAGCCAGTTGCCGCGCGGCAGCACCCGGACCGTCCGCGGTTCGACGGCCTGCGTCACCATGACCTTCCGCCGGCTTTTTGCGGTCTCCGCGCGCTCGGTTCGGAGTTCAGCCCCGCCGCCCTGTGCGATCAGGCGGTCCAACTCCCGGAGGCGCTGCCGCTCGCGGCGGGTGAAGACCGGGACCTCCGGCGGCCGTCTCGTCGGGATCGTGTCCGCGCCGCCGCCGCGGAGGTGCTTCTCCTCGTCCACGTCGGCGAAGAACGCCCCCAGCGCGGCGAAGTCCCGGGCCGTGTACGGGTCGAACTTGTGGTTGTGGCACTGGGCGCAGCCGACCGTCGCTCCCATCCACACCGCCGACAGGTTCCGCACCCGGTCCGCGTGGTAGATCGCCAGGTACTCCTTCGGCTGCACTCCGCCCTCGTGCGAGGTCTGCAACAGCCGGTTGTAGCACGACGCGATCGCCTGATCGACGCCGCCGTTCGGGAGCAGGTCGCCGGCGAGTTGTTCGCGCGTGAACCGGTCGAAGGGAAGGTTGCGGTTGAAGGCGTCGATGACGTAGTCGCGGTACGGCGAGGCGTGGTGGTCCTGGTCGCCGTGGTAGCCGACCGTGTCGGCGTAGCGCACCAGGTCCAGCCAGTAGACCGCCATGCGTTCGCCGAAGTGTTCGCTGGCGAGTAGCCGGTCCACCAGCTTCTCGTAAGCGCCCGGCGACTGGTCCCGGACGAACGCCTCGACCTCCTCCGGCGTCGGCGGTAGGCCGATCAGGTCGAAGTACAGCCGGCGGACGAGCGTCACCGCGTCCGCGTCCGGCGAGGGCTTGAGCTTTTCCTTCTCCAGCCGGGCAAGGATGAAGCGGTCCGCCCAGTTGATCGGCCAGCTCGCGTCCTTCACCGCGGGCGCCGGGTGCCGGGTCGGCGGCGCGTAGGCCCAGTGGACCTGGTATTTCGCCCCTTGTGCCACCCACTGCTTGAGCAGTTCGATCTCGGCCGGGGTGAGTGCCTTGCCCGACTTCTTCGGCGGCATCCGCTCCGACTCGTCCTCCGAGATGATCCGCTTCACCAGATCGCTCTGGTCCGGCTTGCCGGGGGTCAGGACGCGGTAGCCGCCGCGGTCCTCCTTGGCGCTCTTCTCCACGTCGAGGCGCAGCTCGGCCTCACGGTGCTTCTCGTCCGGGCCGTGGCAGGCGAAGCACTTGTCCGACAGGATCGGCCGCACGTCGCGGTTGAAGTCCACGTCCGCCGCGCCGAGCCGCGAGGCGCAGCCGAGGGCCGCGAGCAATACGAGTAGCCGGTTCATACCATCTACCCTAATCCGGTCGCGTCGCGACGCCCAAAGTAAAATAGCCCGCCATGAAGATCACCCGGATCGAGACGCACGTCTGCCACGCCCGGATGCGCAACTGGGTGTTCGTCAAGGTGCTGACCGACCAGGACGGCCTGTTCGGCTGGGGCGAGGCGACGCTGGAGTGGCACACCCGGGCCGTCGTCGGGGCTGTCGAGGACCTGGCCGAGTTGGTCATCGGCGAGGACCCGACCCGCGTCGAACACCTCTGGCAGATGATGTACCGCCAGCACTTCTGGCACGGCCACGGAATCGTCCGGTCCACGGCCATCGCGGGCATCGACCTGGCGCTGTGGGACATCCTCGGCAAGGTGTGCGGGGTGCCGTGCTCGAAGCTCTGGGGCGGGCCGGTGCGCGACCACGTCCGGCTGTACTGCCACCTCGGCGGCGGGCGGATGGAAGACTTCTACGAGACTGCATCGGACGACGCGAAACGATTCGCCGACCTGGCGCAGCAAGCCGTGGCGGACGGGTTCACCGCGTTCAAGTCGATGGCCGTGCCGCCGACGTTGCCGCTGGAGGGGCTGAAGCCGATCCGCGCCGCCGAGGCGTGCGTGGCGGCGATGCGGGAGGCGGTGGGCGAGGGCGTGGACATCATGGTAGACTGCCACGCCCGGCCGTCGCCGGCGATGGGCTTGCAGTTCGCGAAGGCGCTGGAGCCTTACGGGCTGTACTTCCTCGAAGAGCCGTGCTGGCCGGAGAGCGTGGACGGGCTGGCGGCGATCAACCGCGCCGTGTCCACGCCGATCGCCACCGGCGAGCGCGTGACGCACCTGGCCGCGTTCCGCGACCTGTTCGCTGCGCGGGCCTGCGAAGTCTGCCAGCTCGATATCACGCACTGCGGCGGGCTGAGCGAGGCGCGGCGCATCGCGGCGCTGGCGGAGGCGCACCGCATCGCACTGGCCCCGCACAATCCGCAGGGGCCGGTCAGCACCGCGGCGAGCCTGGAGTTCGGCTTCGCGCAGCCGAGTTACGTCATCTGCGAGACGGTGCATGCCGACGTGCCCTGGCGGCAGGACGTGGTGCGGGAAGGCTTCGCCGTCGAGCCAGCCGGCCGGATCGTGCGGCCGAACACGCGGCCGGGGCTGGGCATCGCCATCGACGAGGCCGAGGTGAAGAAGCACCCGTTCCAGCAAGAGTTGCCGCAGCGGGTGTTCCACTCCGATGGCAGCGTGGGAGACTGGTAGCAGATGAATGACGAATGACGGAATGACGAATGACGGATGACGAGCGGTGAAGGCAAGCCCGCTGTCGCATCGCATTCACTCCTTCGGTCATCCGTCATTCCGTCATTCCGTCATTCGGGGGTTTCATGTCCCGACCGCTTCACGGCGTGCTGGCGATCGTCCACACGCCGTTCACCGACTCCGACGAGATCGACGCCGCGACGCTGAGGCGCGAGGTCGATTGGATCTTCGCCCAGGGCGCCGACGGCCTCGGCACCGGGATGGTGTCGGAGACGTTCAAGCTCACCGCCGACGAACGGGTGCGGCTGGCCGAACTGCTGGTCGAGTTCGCCGCCGGCCGGGGGCCGGTGTTCGCCGCGGTCGGCGCGGAGAGCACCAAGCAGGCGCTCGCCTTCGCCTCGGCCGCGGAGCGGGCCGGGTGTGACGCGGTGATGGCTGTGCCGCCGCTGACCGGCCGGCTGACGGAGTCGCACCTGGTCGATCACTTCCGCGCGCTGGCGGACGGCGTCGGCATCCCGCTGGTCGTGCAGGATGCCTCCGGGTACGTCGGGCAGGCGATCCCGCCTGGCGTGTACGGGGACTTGCTCAGCCGTTACGGCGAGGAGAAGATCCTGTTCAAGCCCGAGGCGTCGCCGGTCGGGCCGGCGCTGTCGGCGCTGCGGGACCTGACTGGCGGGCGCGCGAAGATCTTTGAGGGGTCCGGCGGCATATTCCTGATCGACAGCTACCGCCGCGGCATCACGGGCACGATGCCGGGCGCGGACCTGCTCGACGGTGTCGTTGCCGTCTGGCGGGCGTTGCAGCGCGGCGACGAGGAAACGGCGTACCGCGTCTCGTTCCCGGTCGGGGCGTGCGTGGCGCTGCAATTGCAAGCCGGGCTGGACGGGTTCCTGGCCGTCGAGAAGCACCTGATGGTGAAGCGCGGGCTGTTCCCGTCGCCGCGGCGCCGGCGGCCGTACGGCTGGGAGCTGGACCCGGAGACGGCGGCCGAGGTGGACCGGCTGTTCGAGCGGTTGCAGGCGGCGCTGGGCGAAGCCGGGTGATGCGATACCTGGTGCTGACGCTGTTGTGCCTGTGTGCGGTGGTCGCCTACGTCCAGCGATCGGCGATCAGCATCCCGGCGGCGGCCATCGAGCGCGACCTGGGGCTCTCCGGCGCGCAGATGGGGCTGGTGATGGGGGCGTGGTACTGGGCGTACGCGCTGCTCCAGTTGCCGGCCGGGTGGTTCGCCGATCGGTGGGGGCCGCGGCCGACGCTGGCGGCGCTGTGCGTGCTCTGGTCGGCCGTGACCGGGCTGGTCGGGCTGGCGGGCGGGTTCTGGGGGCTGCTCGGGCTGTGGTCGCTGATGGGGGCCGCGCAGGCCGGCATCTTCCCGTGCGCCACCAAGTCCATTGGGCAGTGGTTCCCCGGCGCGGGCCGCGCGTCGGCGTCGGGCGTGCTCATCTTCAGCCAGGCGGTCGGGTTCGCCGTCGCCCCGGTCGTCACGGCCGCGCTGCTGACGGTCCTGTCGTGGCCGCAGGCGTTCGCGCTCTACGCGCTACCGGGCCTGCTGTGGGCAGCCGCATACGGGCTGCTCGCCGTCGATCCGCCTGGCCGCGACCCGGCCCCGGCCGCGCCGACCGACTGGACGCGGCTGGCGACCAGCTACCCGATGATCCTGCTCTGCTCGCAGCAGTTCCTGCGGGCGGCGGCGATGGTCTTCTTCTTCACCTGGTTCCCGAAGTTCCTCCAACAGACCGGCGGGCTGTCGCAAGAGGAGGCCGGTAGACTGACCGCGTGGCCCGGCGTCGGGGCGATGCTCGGCGGGTTGCTCGGCGGGCTAGCGTCCGACTGGGTGCTGCGGCGGACCGGCAACAAGCGGCTCAGCCGACAGGGGGTCGCGGTCGCGGGGATGGTCTGCTGCACCGGGCTGACGCTCGGTGCGTACTTCGTCGCGGACGTGCGGCAGGTGGTGCTGCTGTTCGCGCTGGGCGCGTTCGCCGGCACCTTCGGCGGGGTGAGCGGGTACTCCGTGGCGATCGACTTCGGCGGCCGCCGCGTGGCGACCGTGTTCGGCACGATGAACATGTGCGGCAACATCGGGGCGGGGCTGTTCCCGCCGCTGGTCGGGTGGGCGGTGGACCGGACCGGGAGCTGGGACGTGGCCATCCTCGGGTTCGCCGGGCTGTTCGCCGCGGACGCGGTACTCTGGGCGCTGTTGAACCCGAAGCGACCACTTTTCGAGGACGACGAATGACGCACGTCGAGACGCCGCAGAGCCGTTGCCGGGTCGCCTTCGCCAGCGCGGACGTCACGCCGCCGGTCGGCATGTACCACCGGATGTGGGGCGCCGCGCTGCACGACCGCTCGACCGGCGTCCACCGGCCGCTCGCTGCCACGGCGCTGTGGCTGGAGTCGGCCGACGGCGCCGACCGGCAACTGGTGATCGGGCTGGACCACTGCCTGCTGGACCGGGCGGAGATCGACCGCATCGCGGCGCGGGTCGCCGCCGCGACGCCGCTGCGCCCGGACCAGGTCCACGTCGCGCTGTCGCACACGCACGGGTCGGGGTTCCTGTCCCGGTCGCGGGCGGACCTGCCCGGTGGCGATCTGATCGGCCCGTACCTCGACCGGATGGCCGAGACGTGCGGGCAACTCGCCGCGAAGGCAGCCGCGGCCGCCCGCCCGGCGACACTCCTTTACGGCACCGCGCGCTGTTCGCTGGCCGCGCACCGCGACTTCCCCGATGAGGCGACCGGGCAGGTCGTCTGCGGCTTCAACCCGGCCGGCCCGGCGGACGACACGGTGCTGGTGGCGAAGGCAATAGCCGACGACGGTGCGGTGCTCGGCACGGTGGTCAACTACGCCTGCCACCCGACGACGCTGGCCTGGGAGAACACGCTCGTCAGCCCGGACTACGTCGGGGCACTGCGCGAGGTGGTCGAGGGGCAGACCGGGGCGCCGTGCCTGTTCCTGCAAGGGGCGTCCGGCGATCTGGGGCCGCGCGAGGGGTACGTCGGCGACCCGGCGGTGGCGGACCGCAACGGCCGGCAACTCGGGTTCGTCGCGCTCGCCGCGCTGGAGGCTCTGCCGGTGTCGGGGACGCGGTTCGAGTACGCCGGCCCGGTCACGTCCGGGGCGACGCTCGGCACCTGGGCGCACCGACCGCTGGACGCGGACGCGCTGGCGGGCCAGGCCCGGTGGGACGCTCGCCGGTTCGTGATCGAGTTGCCGTACCGGCCCGACCTGCCGACGCCAGAGCAGACGCGCGAGCAGTTGGCGAAGTGGCAGGCCGAGGAGCAGGCCGCCCGCGCCGCCGGCGACACGGACCGGGTCCGCGACAGCCGGGCGCAGGCCGAGCGGATGACCCGGCAACTCGGCCGGCTGGCGGTGCTGCCGCCGGGGAAGGCGTACCCGTATGCGGTGACGCTCCTGCGGCTGGGCGACGCCCTGTGGGTGCTGGCGCCGGGGGAACTGTACCAGGCGTTCCAGACGACGCTGCGGCAGCGGTTCCCGGACGCGGCCGTGGTCGTCGCCACGGTGACGGACGACTGGCAGCCGGGGTACATCCCGACGGCGGCGACCTACGGCCGCGGCATCTACCAGGAGACGATCGCGGCCGTCGCCCCGGGAAGCCTGGAAACGCTGACAGATGCGGTCGGCCGGGAATTGGACAAACTGTAAGTCGCTCTGGGTGTCAGGTTGCCAGATTGCCACTTCGTGGATGTGCCAATCTGGCAACCTGACACCCAGAGCGCCAGGGCGCCACTTTCTGGTGGTATCGTTGTGGCGCTCTGGGTGGTCAATGATTGACCACCTCACCCCCGAAAAGGCATGCCCGAACTGTGGCCATCTGGCCATCTGACCTTCCCCAGAATGCCAGAGTGCCACTTCTGGTGTGTGGCAATGTGCACTCTGATCCCCGAACGATCGTTCACGACTCAACCCACGTCGCCCCGAGGTCAGGTGTCGGCGGAGCGACACGACCACGCGGCCAAGAGATATCTCAGGGATCGGGGTCGATGCTTGCGATGTCGGTTGTGAGCCGGTCGCGCCCCGGCTGGGAGGGCGAGGCTCCTGCCGAGCCGCGGACTTCGGCTCGGCAGGAGCCTCGCCCTCCCACCGACAGGTCGGTCACTTGGTCGGGTCGGTCAGCCGGCCGAGGAACAGGATCGTTCCGTGCTTCACGTCCCGGATCAGGAACACGAACGGCCGGTCGGCGCGGAAGATGACCGGCTCCTGTCGGTCCCGGGCGGTCGCTCTCGTGACGGTCACGCCGGTCGCCGCGGCCGCCTCCGTCCCCGCCTCGTCCACGGCCACGAACGCCTTGTGGACCGCCGCGGAGAGGAACAACCGCCCGTCCGGCTGCACCGGGGCCATCCCGCTGAAGTCCGCGCGAACGGGGTCGAACGGGTCTGTCATCCCCAGGGCCTGGAGCTGGGCAGGTAGCTCGAACCGGTTCTCCAGCTTGAACCGCGGCAGGTAAACCTGAACGTCGTCCGTACTCCCGAGGCCGCCCAGCCATGTCGTCAGGTTCTCCGCCGTCAGCCGCCGCTCGATGGCCGGCAGTCCGCCCGGTTCCGATGGCAGGATCACGACCAGCGCCAGGTCGCGGGCCCGGTACGGCAGCTCCAGTACCTGGAACCCGGCCGGGTCGGCGTAACGATACTTGCCGCCCCGGAACATGAGCGGGACTCGCACCGTCCCGCCGTCGGCGAGGCGGAAGTCGGCGTCCCGGGTGTGGTCCGGTTTAAAGGCGTCGGCCCACTTGGCATTGAAGTAGACGGCGTTGGCCAGCACCATCCGGGCGTTCGTGGTGACGTCCGGCTGTAGGAACAGGTCGCGGATTCGCCCCCCGGTCTTCTCCTCGACCCAGCCGTTGATTTGTCGTCGGACGGCGTCCGGGTCGGACCGGAAGTCGGCCTGCTCGAACCCGGCCCCAAACCGCTGCTTCTGGCGGTCGAGGAACTCGGGCCGCCACGGATACCCGGTCTGTCCCCACAGGTGGTTCGCCACACTCAGTTCGTACGACCCGCTTCGGGCGGTGTAGTACGGTCCGAGGTCGCCAGCCGCCAGCGCCTTGTCTTGGTCGGCCGGCAGGTGGAGGGCCTTCACCATCTGGTCGCGGGTGGTGCCGCTGGCGCCGTCTGCGGTCATCGCCAGGGCGGCGTGGATGCTGTACGGGGAGAAGAAGAGGTTGCCCGGCTTGTCGCGGAGCTGGCTGTAGAGGTTGAGGGCAAAGCGGTTGCCGCCGTCGGCGACCGTTTGCATGTCGGTTGACCAGGGCGGCGGCGGGGGTGGGTCGTCGTCCGGGGTAGTGGATTTGACGCAGCCGGCGAGGGCGATCAACAAGATCGAGACAGTGGCCCGCATGGGAGTCCTCCGGGCGGCCGCGGTGGGCGCGTCGGGCCACAGTAATGATGGCCGGCGACGCATATTATTCCCGGCTTGTCGCACGCCGGTGCAACAAGGCGAGCGGGGGACGTCAGTCCCCCCGAGTGGTCTACGTAGTCTCTGGTACTTCACTCGGGGGACTGACGTCCCCCGAGTGAAG
>Ga0247822_10001249_pt1 | contig 15392 bp, 13 predicted proteins | sample 13C_Cellulose_Da_FD_192423 | JGI IMG/M metagenome (GOLD analysis project Ga0247822, IMG submission 192423) | Soil microbial communities from agricultural site in Penn Yan, New York, United States - 13C_Cellulose_Day30 | ecosystem: Environmental > Terrestrial > Soil > Agricultural land | place...
CGACCTGACGGTCAGCGTCGGGCCAACGGTCTGCCCGAAGCCGGCATCGAAATCGCCGGAGACAGGCGCGTCGAGGGCGATACTCGAGCTACTCAGCGCCACGCGCACGGCGCGAGAGATCGTCAGGTTGATCGCATAGATGGCGTCGGTGCCGCCGAGCGTGCAGCTGCCGCCGGTCCCGTTGTAGTCGCAGCTGCCCTGCGCTCGCAGCGCGAGCGGGAATGCCGCGCTCACGACTGCCATGAGCACCCCCGAAACCGCGAGGACCCGCGCCCTCACCGGGTCCCCCGTACGGCGCGGAAGCTGCCGCTCAAGCCACCCTGGATTTGCACCCAGGAGCCTTCCATGGTGTCCGCGCTCAGGCGCGCCACGTGCCGTCGCGTTCCGGTGGTGCGGATCAGGTCGAAGTCCACGTCGCCCCGTTCGATCACGCGACCGCTGATCGGCCCCCCATCGAGCCGGCTCACTCCCAGCGCATCGCGCTCCTCCCAGGTGAGCGTGCCCGTCACGAGGTCGCCGTCCTGCCCCGTAATGGTAAGCGTGCCGGTCAGTTGCACCGAGGGGGTGACCTGCTGGCCGGTGAACGCCCACGCACCGCGCACGTCAGCGACGTCTCCACTCGAATCGGTCGGCATTGCACACGCGCCGAGTGCGAGCGCCGCGAGAAGCAGGAAGGGACGACGGATCATCATCGCGATCGCGTCTGCGGCTGCGCCTGCGACCGCGACCGGTTCTGCGGGACGAAGATCCGCACGGCGCGACTGCGAAGCTGCGTCGTCACCGACTGCGTCTCCCGAGGACGGAGCACCAGCGACTGTTCCTCGGCGCGCAACTGCTCGCGCAGCCTGGCACCGTTGAAGATCACCGTATAGGCCCCAACGGGGATTCCCTCGAACGACGCGCGCGTGGGACTCGTGCGGTGGCCGACCCACTCGAATCCGGTCGCGTCGCGCAGGATCACGACGGCCGGCTCGAGATCGACCTGCGGCACTCGCCCGCCCTCGTCCGCGACGAGTTCGAGATCCACCAGCACCGTACCGGTGGGGAGCACGGGCAGGTCGTGCCGCTCCACGGAGTCCGTGGCGAGCAGCGGGTGGGAGACGAGCCCGAGCGGCAGTGAAGCCTGCTGGATACGGGTCGCACCGCGCGCGTTCACGGCGAGGCGATAGCTGCCCTGGCGATCGGTGCGCGCACTGGCTTCGCCGCGGCGCACCACGACGCCGGCGACGCCTGGCTCGCCGTCGTCGCGCACGCCGTTCAGGTTACGGTCCTCGAACACGCTGCCGGCCGGACCGAGCGGCTGCGCCGAGAAGACGCGGGCCGACGCCGAGACGCGCATGGCCGCGATCCATCCCGCACGGCCACGGACATCGCGGAAGAATGGATTGCGCTCGGCCGACATGGCGAGATCGAGCCCGAAGGGGAGCGCCAGCGCCACGCTCGATCGCGTCACGAGCGATCCCCGCAGCCCGCCGAAGCGCTGGTACGCGGCCTCGGTATTGAGGCGGATCTGCCGGTCCAGCACGACGATCGGGATGTTGCTCCAGCGAACGGACGCGTTGAGCATCTGCCCCGGGATGCCGACGCCGGCATCGGTCATCTCGATTCCGGCGTTGCCGTCGACCGCACCCCAGCGGTCGAACGCGCGCGAGACGCCGACGCGGAGGCCGCGCTGGGCGGCGACCGCCGTGAAGTCGCTGCCGTCGAACAGCGCGGTGCGCCGGGCGACCTGGCCGTACGAGCCTTCCGCGGTGATGGAGAGGGCCTCGTGACGCCACTCCCCGCCCGCCGTGAATGACTGGTCGTCAGCGCCGAAATCTCCGATGCTGCCCGTGGCGCTGCGCGCGTCGAAGCTCGAGGCATTGCCGCGCAGCGAGAGTTGGACCTTCGGGTTGAGCAGGTAGCGGCTGCCCACCGAGAACGAGGAGACGAGCATCTCGCTGAACACGGGGCCTGCGTCGTCCGAGCGAAGCGCCGACACGTCGCCCGACCAGCGCTCGCTGAAGGTGCGGTTGAACTCGAACTGCAGCTCGTCGGTCGCACGGGCGAATGCCGCCGTGCCTCCGGGCGCGTGAGAGACGCGGAGCCTCACGCGCTCGCCGCTGCGCTCGTGCGAGACGGCGACGCCGTAGCCGAGTCCGGATGCCGTGGGCGCCGAACGATGCGCCAGCGCGCTCTCGATGGTGACGGTGCCGATGGGATTCGTCGTGAAGTCCGCGCCAAGCGCCATGAGCTCGCGGTCGCTGCCGAAGCCATTCTGTTCCGCGAAGTGCGACACCGAGCCGCCCACGCGACCGAACGCCGTGGTGCGCCAGAGCCCCGCGCCGACCAGCGACCCCTTGGCGCCGCGCGTCGAACCGGGACGGGCGACGATGCCGCGCGCCTGATAGCGATCCCTCTCGGCGCGCGCGCTGACTCCCTGCCCCATGACGTTTACGCCGGTGAGATCGGTGAGTTGCAGCCCGACGTTGCCGGCGGCGATGTCCCAATTCCCACCGCCCAGCGTCGCGTTGAACGGCGCGGAGAACGCGCCCACCGAGCTCAGTCCCTGGGAGACGATGCCCCCCTGCGCGGCGGCGGGCGAGAACTGGGCGCGCAGGTAAGTGTTCGCCGCGACCGTGCCCTCGAGCGTGGCGCCGGTGAAGAACGCGCTGCCGACGTTGCTCGTCGCGACGGCCATCACGGGCGTGAGGACCACGCCGGCGACGTCGCCGGCGCGCCCGATGATGCCCAACGTGGTGTGAACGGCGCCCAGCACGTTGATCGAGTTGACCGTGCGGAGCGACACGCTGAGGGTGTGGTCTCCGATGTTGGCCGTGCTGGGGATGCTCGCGTGCACCGGGACCTCGACCTGACCGCGCGGCGGGACGACGACACGCGCCGGACGGCCGAGTCGCACCATCCACCCGAGGGGTCCCCGTGCGTCGATCATCAGGGTATCCGTCGCGTTGCCGGCGTTGACCACGCGGTAGACGAGCTCGAGGCGATCCCCCAAACGGAGACCGCGCATCTCCCGCGGGCCGAGGATGGCGACGTTGCGCACGAGCGTCACGCGCACGACGACGGGCACGATCACTTCGCGTCCGGACGCGGCGCGGAAGTGGACGTCGGCCGCACCGACCGAGCCGGCATCGGCGCCGGCGGGGATCCGCAGCGTGAGCACGAGCGGCCGTGCCGGCGCACCGCGCACGGTCGCAAGGCCGGAGAGACGGCCCAACACTTCCATGCCGCCGGACACGCGCACCTCGAACGAGACGTCGTCCGCATCGCGCAGCTCTTCCGGCACCGGGACGACGACCGTGACGAGGCCGCGGGGCGTGCCTTCCGTGATGAGCTCGGGAAGGCGCGTCGGGACGTCGCGATGGGCCGGTGCGGCGGCGAGGGTCGTTGCCACGAGCAGGCTGACAGGCAGGAAGACCATTTGGAGCATCCGCACGGCTGTTCGCGCGACGTCCCCGAGGCGGTGCCTCATGGCGCCGTCACGAGCAGGCGAAATCTCACGCGGAACTGCGACGCCGCGGTCGGCGGACTGCCCGTCCAGCTCAGCAGGTATCGCCACTGCATGGACTGTCCCCACGGGTCGTTGACACCGTCGAAGACGAGGTCGCGCTGTTCGATCGCGACGAAGTTGGTGGTGAGGGACGTCCAGGCGACTTGGTCGGCCCGACGCCACTGCACGTCCCCGACGCTGAGCGAGCCGCTCTCCGGGCAGCCGCCGGCGCACTGCACCTCCACCGTGGTGGAGCGGTTGGGAAACTGGCTGCCGCTGTTGGAAGTGGCGTCGACCGTGAACGTCGTCGAGCCGAGCATCACGAAGCCGGCCTCGAAGTCGTTGCCGCTGGTGCTGGCCAGGGTCAGTGGCCAGCCGGTCATGGTGAGCGACGTGCGCCGACCGCCCTGGGCGCCGGCGACCGCGGGAACGACGAGCAGCGCGGCCAGCAGCATGCGAACGCAGGCACCGGCGCGACTCTCCGGCCGATGGCGAGCGACACGCGTCACGGAACGCGGAAGTCCGCTTGCGCGGCGCTGATCTCGTCGCCGCCGTAGTCGAGGAGCATGATCGCGATGTAGTCGCCGCTCGGCAGAGCCGGCATCGCGATGTTGATGATCCGGACGGCGCCGGGTGTCATCGGCGCCTCGGGACCCTCGATCGTACGCAGGATCTCGCCCGCCGCGGTGCGGATCTCGAGCGAGGCCTTCACGCGGAAGTGCGCGGTTCCCGTGTTGGCGAAGCGCACGGTCGCTTCGCGCACGAGGGCGGTGTCGCGCAGGGCGGTGCCCGGTGCCTTGAGCCGCCAGGCCATGTCGACGCCGGCGTCCTGCACCTCGCCGAGCGCGACCGCATCGTGACGATGGACGTAGATCTTCACGCCGGTGCGCACTTCGATGGTGAGGAACGAGCCCTGCGCCTGCTCGCGCGGCGGAGGCGGCGTCACGGTCTCGACGAAGACGATCGACCAGCAGCCGGTGTCCGCGGGGGCGGGATCGTAGGAGACGCGCACGAGTTCCGTGGCGCCGGGTGCCACCTGGAAAGTGGCGGGGAATGCCTTGATGCGACTGCCGCATGAACCGGGCACGGTCGACGCATCGAGGAAGACATTGTTGCCGAGCGAGTCCCGGACCCAGTCGCCGAGCACGATGCGCACCTGCTGCGCCTTCGTCTCGTCGTTGCGCACGGGGATCACGTCGGTGATGGCCTCGCGCTTGGCGCCGAGGCGCATGTGCACCTCGAGTTCATCCACGGAGACCTGACCACTCGCCGCCGCCGGCATGAGTGCGGCGGCGGCGAGGGTAAGGGCGAGCGCGACGGTGCGAGACCGCGCCTGCCCCAAGAACTTCCCTGCAGAGGATGTCCCGATCGGTCGCTTCACGGTATGTCCTCGGTCCTTTCCTGGCGGCAGCCTTAGTTGGCTGCCAGGGTGAGCGTCATCGCGAGCGAGTACGTGCCCGGACGGTTCTTCACGTTGGTGTAGTCGTTCGGGAAGTTAGTGCTCAGGCAGACGTCGGCGGTTGCGCCGTTCGTCAGTGCGCCCGACGCGACTGCGGCGGCCGTGGCCGAGAGCGGGATCCATGCACCGGCGCAGTTGGCCTGGAACAGGAGGTCTTCGCGAACGCGGGCACCGCCCGACGCGCCGGCGGCCGGCGTGTAGGTCCAGGCTGCGGCGGCGGAGCTCAGGTTGATCGTCCAGGGGTGGTTTGCGCGCACCGAGATGCCGCCGAAGGTCGTGACCTCATCCTGGCCGTCGAGTGAATCCGTTGCGAAGTCGACCGTGTTGAGCGCGATCGACGTGGTGGAGACCGCGAGGCGGACGACCTTCGGGATGGTCAGCGAGGCAGTCGGCGTGAGCGAGCAGGTGGCGACGCCGACGCAGGTGAGCTGCGCGGAGACGACAGAAGGAGCGGAGAGAAGCGCTGCACCAACGGCGACGACTGCGAGACGGCGGAACATGGAGATCGACCTCATGACGAGTGAAGGAAGGAGCATCGGAGTAGCGCTGCAGGGGACAGACTCAGGAGGGGGTCGAACCGTCACGTATTGGACGCCGTCGACTTCCTGCCCGTCTCATTGGCAACAGCGATGCCATTCTTCACACTTTTTACACAGCAGGAGCTAGAGCCGACTGCGCGACTGACCCCGTCATTGATGGTCAAGTGCTATGACATAAAGCACTTAGCCAACGCTAGTAACGAGTGGCGCCATCGCACAGCAACCCTCAGTTGCTATCACAGTGTGCATGGAAAGGCATCATGAAGCCTAAAACACACCTGCCGTACTGTTCCTGTTCACTGGCGCTTTACGCGACATGCGGCGAAACGCGGCGGCATCCTCGCGCCTCGCCAACATCGTGGCAACATCGCGGCAACCAGATAGACACCTGTCAGGGAAAGCGGCCACATCTATAGGGAAAGGTCGGCTTCCGTACCCAAAGGAATGGCGGTACGTTCACCGCGACTGTCGCATCCGGAGCTCACCGCGCGCAAACAAACCCACGACATGCCAGGTGCCATGATCATCGGAGTTCCCACCGAACGAGCAGCGCACGAACGGCGCGTTGCCTTGGTACCGGACAGCGTCGCACGTCTCGTCAAAGGTCCCGGCAGCCCAGCCGTCGCGGTCGAACGAGGTGCGGGCGTGAAGGCTGGTTTCCCTGACTCGGCGTACGAGGCCGCCGGCGCCACCATCACCGACGCAGAAGGCGCCTATGCCGCGGACCTGCTCTGCAAGGTGCAGAAGCCGACGGCGGGCGAGATCGCTTCCATGAGAGCGGGCGCCCACCTCGTCTCGTTGCTGCAGCCGAGCGCGAGTGGCGAAGCCATCGCGGCGCTCGAAGCCAGGGGCGTGACGGCCTTTGCCCTCGAGCTGGTGCCGCGCATCACCCGGGCCCAGTCCATGGACGTGCTCTCCTCCCAGGCGACAGTATCCGGCTACAAGGCGGTCCTCGTCGGTGCCTCGGCCCTGGGCAAGTTCCTGCCGATGCTTACGACCGCCGCCGGTTCGATCGCCCCCTCAAAGTGCTGCGTGCTTGGCGCCGGCGTCGCCGGCCTGCAGGCGATAGCGACGGCGCGACGCCTCGGCGCGGTGGTCAGCGGCTTCGACATCCGCGCGGCGGCGGCGGAACAGATCCGCTCGCTCGGTGCGACGGTCGTCGCGGAGAACCTGATCGGCGGAGACTCCGAGACCGCCGGCGGCTACGCCAAGGAACAGTCCGGCGAGCGACAGGCGGCCGTCCAGGCGGCCCTCGCGCAGCACCTCGCTTCCATGGACCTCGTCATCACCACGGCCCAGATCCCCGGTCGCACCGCACCCCGGCTCATCTCCACCGCGACCGTGCGGACGATGTCGCCCGGCGCGGTAATCGTCGACCTCGCCGCCGAATCCGGCGGGAACTGCGAGGCGACGATCGCCGGAGAGACCGTGGACATTGCCGGGGTTCATGTGATCGGGCCCATCAACCTTCCTGCCACGATGCCTACCCACGCCTCACAGATGCTCAGCAGGAACATCCTGACCTTCGTCCAGCACCTGCTCGGCAAGGACGGCAAGCTGGCCGTCGATGCGGCGGACGAGATCACCGGGGCGATGATCGTGACTGGGAGGAAGCCCTCATGAGTGAAGCGCTCATCGGAGGCATCGTCGTCTTCGTGCTTGCCACCTACCTCGGGGCGTCGCTGATCGGCCGCGTGCCGTCCACGCTCCATACGCCGCTGATGTCCGGGGCGAACGCGGTCTCCGGCATCACGATCGTGGGCGCGCTGCTGGTCGCCGGTGCAGGCTTTGGCTGGCTCTCGAGCGCGCTCGGCTTCGTCGCGACCGTGTTCGCCATGATGAACGTCGTCGGCGGGTACGCCGTCACCGACCGCATGCTCCAGATGTTCCGGAAGAGCGAGAAGCCAGTGGAGGGGAACAAGTGATCACCCCCTGGCTCGAGCGGCTGCTGTACCTCGTGGCGGCGGTGCTCTTCATCATCGGCATCAAGCGGCTGCAAAGCCCCGAGACCGCACGCGGCGGCAACCAGCTCTCCGCGGTCGGCATGCTGCTGGCGATCCTCGTGACGCTCTCCAGCCGTGCGATCGTTTCGTACGGCACCATCGCGGCGGGCCTCGTCGTCGGCTCCGCGCTCGGCCTCTGGATGGCCAAGTCGGTGAAGATGACGTCGATGCCGCAGATGGTCGCCCTGCTGAACGGCTTCGGCGGCGGCGCGTCGCTCCTGGTCGCGATGGTCGAGTTTCTCCACCTTCGCGATACCGGCCTGAAGGCCACGCTCGATGTGGCTATCACCACGCAGTTCGGCGTGTTCATCGGCGCGGTCACGCTCACGGGCAGCATCATCGCGTTCCTCAAGCTGCAGGAGATGCTCTCCGGGCGGCCGATCACCTTCCCCGCGCAGAAGACGGTCAACGCCCTGCTCTTCCTCGCCATCCTCGTGCTGGGTGCATGGATCGTGATCGTGCCCGGGGTGCCGGTCGCGGCGTTCCTCGCCCTCGTCGCACTCGCGCTGGTGCTGGGCGTGATGCTGGTGATCCCGATCGGCGGCGCGGACATGCCGGTCGTGATCTCCCTCCTCAACTCGTACTCGGGCATCGCCGCGGCGATGACCGGCTTCGTGATCCGCAACGAGGTGCTGATCATCTCGGGCGCACTGGTCGGCTCATCGGGGATCATCCTCAGCCAGATCATGTGCAAGGCGATGAACCGCTCGCTCGCCAACGTGCTCTTCGGCGCATTCGGCGCGACGGTGGCCTCGAGCGCCAAGAGCTCGGCGGGCCTCACCGTGAACACCACGAGCGTCGAGGACGCGGCGGTGCAGCTCGCGTATGCGCAGCTCGTGATCGTCGTGCCCGGCTACGGTCTCGCGGTCGCGCAGGCGCAGCACCAGGTGCGCGAGCTGATGGAGCTCATCGAGAAGCAGGGCGGCGTGGTGAAGTTCGCCATCCATCCCGTCGCGGGACGCATGCCCGGCCACATGAACGTGCTGCTGGCCGAGGCAAACATCCCGTACGACAAGCTGTTCGACATGGACGACATCAACGGCGACTTCGAGCGCGCCGACGTGGCGCTCGTGATCGGAGCCAACGACGTCGTGAATCCGGCGGCTCGTTCTGACCCGGGAAGCCCGATCTACGGCATGCCGATCCTCAACGCGGACCATGCGAAGCGGATCATCGTCCTCAAGCGAGGCATGAGCGCCGGCTTCGCGGGCATCGAGAACGAGCTGTTCTACGACTCGAAGACGCAGATGTTGTTCGGCGACGCCAAGGGTTCGTTGACGAAACTCGTCGCGGAGATCAAGCAGGTCTGAGCGCACGTGTGAACGGTTGGGCAGCGAGCTTCGCTCCCGCTGCCCAATCCGTTCAAACGTCCGGTGCACGCGCGCTGTCGGAAATGAGAATCCTTCGCGTCCTCGCGGCCGTACGGGACTCATTCCTCCGCTCTGCGCACCAGTCTCAGGAGTAACCACTTGCGCCAGTATCTTTCGCTGCCGATGGCCCTCGCGACCATCGCGCTGACCGACGCCGCCTTCACCGCCCCGCTCGGCGCCCAGGAGCGGCACGTTCTCACCGGCGCCACCGCCTTCATATGGAACCTCGCGGGCGAGGTGCGGCTCGAACCCGGCACCGGCAGCGATGTCGTGGTCGAGGTCACACGAGGCGGTGACGATGGACGCCGGCTCGACGTGAGCGCGAGCGGCGGCCGACTCCGCATCGTGTATCCTGCCAGCGACATCGTGTATCGCGCCGGACGCGAGGGACGGAGTTCGACCACGCTGACCGTGCGCGAGGACGGCACCTTCGGCGGAGACTGGGGGCGCGGCGGACGGCGCGTGCGCGTGCGTACGAGTGGCTCCGGGATGGAGGCACATGCGGACCTTCGCGTGCAGGTTCCGCCGGGAAAGCGCGTCGAGGTGCACCTCGCGCTGGGTGACGTCACGGTCGAGAACGTGGATGGCGACCTGCGCCTCGACGTACACTCGGCGAGCATCCGCACGAGCGGCACCAAGGGACGCCTCTCGCTCGACGCAGGGTCGGGCTCGGTGCGCGTGGACGACGCCGAGGGAGAACTCGAGGTGGACACCGGCTCCGGCTCCACCTCGGTGACGCGCTTCAGCGGCCAGTTGGTGAACGTCGACGCGGGCTCGGGCTCCGTCACGCTGCGCGAGGTGACGGCAAGTCGAGTTTCGGTGGACGTCGGCTCCGGCAGCGTCCGCGCCGAGGCGCTCGGCACGGACGACCTTTCCGTCGAGACAGGCTCGGGCGGTGTGGAAGTCGCGCTCACGAAGGTGCCGAAGGACACCGAGATCGACACGGGCTCCGGCAGCGTCCGCATCGAGCTCCCCGCCAACACGAACGCCGACCTCGACATCCAGACGGGATCGGGTGGCATCTCGACGGACTTCCCGGTGACGATGGACAAGATGCACCGTCGCGAGTTGCGCGGCCGCATCGGGCAAGGCGGCTCGCGAATCACGGTGAGCACAGGGTCGGGCGGGGTGCGGCTGATCAAGCGCTGAGCGGAGGTGGGCGGCGAGCGCGGAACCTGCTCGCGCCGCCGCCCGTCAGATCTCTCCGCGCTTCGCGAACCGTCCGATGTGATCCGCGGCCCGGAAGGCCAGCGCCTGGATCGTGAGCGTGGGCTGCCCACGTCCACTGGTCACGAATGAGCTGCCGTCGACGACGAACAGGTTGGGCACATCATGCGTGCGGTGATACTTGTCCACGACCGAGGTCCGCGGGTCGTTGCCCATGCGCGCCGTGCCGAGCAGGTGCACGGTGAAGTTCGGTGAGTCGAGGATCGGGTCGTCGTGGATGCGGAGCGCGCCGGCGGCGGTGAGCAGTTCGCGTCCGCGTTGCTGGAACCACTTGTACATCCGCAGGTCGTGCTCGTGCTCCTTGTATGTGGTGCGCATCGCCGGCAGTCCCCACGCGTCCTTCAGCTCGGGGTCGAGCGAGAGCGAGTTGGACTCGACCGGCAGCGAGGTGGTGTGCGCGTAGCTCAGCAGCGAGTTCGTGTACCACGGGCGCAGCCGCTTCTTGAACGCGGCGCCCCACTGCGGCTCGGACGCGGGCACGGAGAGCGCCATCAGGATGGCGGGCACATCGAATCGGAAGTCGAATCCGCCGCCGCCCACGAAGCCGAGCGCGGGGTCGAGCTCGTACGTGTGATGCGTGATCCGCGAGACCACCGGCCCGCGGTGTCCATTCACCTCGTGCGCGAACTCGGCGCGTGACGACGCCGCGCCGTTGAACATGAAGTGCTTCCCCACCATGCCGCTGGAGTTCGCGAGACCCTGCGGGAACCGGTTCGACTTGGACATCAACAGGAGGCGCGGCGACTCGGCGCCGTTGGCTGAGAGCACGACGGCCTTGGCGCGCTGCATCACCTCGCGCTTGTCCTTGTCGAAATAGATGACGCCCGTCACGCGCCCGGCGTCGTTGGTCTGGATCTTCCGCACGTAGCTCTGCGTGCGCAGCTCGCAGCGTCCGGACGCGAGCGCCTCGGGGATCATCGTGTAATTGGCACCGGACTTGGCGCCCCATTCGCACGGGAAGGCAAGGCAGAAGCCGCAGTTGTGACACGGCTGCCGGCCCTTGTACTCGCGCGAGAGGATCGCCATCGGCGCGGGCATCGAACTCCAGCCCATCTTGTCGCACGCGGCCGTGAGCAACACGCCGGGCCCGGTGACGTTGAGCGGCGGCAGCGGATACGGGCGTGAGTGCGGCGGCTCGCCCGGCGCGGCGTTCGCCTGCCCCGAGACGCCGATGGCCCATTCGACCGCCGAGTAGTACGGCTCGAGCTCCTCGTAGGTGATCGGCCAGTCCGCGAGCGCCGCGCCGGGCACGCCGCCGCGCACCGAGAACTCATTGAAGTCGATCGGCCGGAATCGCCAGTAGTTGCCCGTGAAGTGGAACGTCGTGCCGCCGACGGCCTTGGCGTAGCCGACGTAGGCACGCTCTTCCGCCTTCTCCTTCTCCGACTTGCGATACGTCTGCGGCTGCGTCACCGGGTCGTTGGTCCAACGGCCGGTGAAGAACGCGCCCCACTCGTCGTGTTCCATCTCCTCCGGGCCGAACTGCCGCCCCTGCTCGAGCACGACGACGTCGAACCCCTGGCGCGTGAGCTCGCGCGCGACCGAGCCGCCCGCGGGGCCGGAGCCGATCACGACGAAGTCGACTTCGCTGTCGGTCGCGAATGTCTTGCCTGAGGGCTGCCGCTGCCTCACGCAAACCTCCGGCCCCGACCGCACGGGCGGCCCCGCAAGCCGGATCGCATCACAGCACCCTCCCGAGCAGCGCCCTCTGGTTCTCCGGCCGGTCGTACCAGCCGAACGGCGGCTTGTGCTCGAAGGCGCGGTCCTGCCCGATCAACTGCCAGCCGAGATAGTCCCGGTTGCCGCCGTACTTGGGCAGCGCGAACATGCCGGCGATTGTCGCGAAGCGCACATTCCCGAAGAACTCGGCGTCCTCGATGCGCTTGAGGAAAGCGTCCTGCTGCGTCTCCGTGAGCGCCGCAAAGCGCTTGCCCGGATGCCGCTTCGCGACATCCTTCTCGAACTGCGCGAGTCCGTCCATGAACGCCTTCTTCTGGCCGGGCGGAAACGTCACGAGTTCCCGGTCGATGAAGTTGACCACGCCGGCTTCGCGCGCACCCGGAGAGTCATCCGTGGGGAAGATGCGCGCGGTGATGGCCTCGACGTCCGCCGCCTGCTCGGGAGTGAATGTCACCAGCCCGGGTGGCGGAGCAGGTGCCTCGGCAGTGTCCGGCAAGTGCGGCAGGTGACTGGCAGCGTCGGGCGCACTCTCGCGGCAACCAGTCGCCGCGGCGAACCAGAGCGCGCCGACGGCACCGAGATCTGCGACGAATTCCCGCCTGGAAATGGACATGTGCCCTCGATCGTGAATGCGCTGCCCGCCTGGGTTTTACGGCCATCTCGACGCGAGCGCAAGCGCCGTTACTGCACGAGCCCCACCCTCACCTGGTCCACGATGAACGCGTAGCGGAACGCCGTTTCCTTGAGTCGCTCGTAGCGCCCCGAACTGCCGCCGTGCCCCGCCCCCATGTTCATCTTCAGCAGTATCGGGTTCGATCCGACAGCTTTCGCGCGCAGCCGCGCGACCCACTTGGTCGGCTCCCAGTACGCCACGCGCGAGTCGTTGAGCCCGCTCGTGATCAGCAGCCGCGGGTACGCCTTCTCCTCGACATTGTCGTACGGCGAGTAGGTCCTCATGTAGTCATACTCCGCCTTCTTGGCGGGGTTGCCCCACTGTTCCCATTCCTGCGCGGTGAGCGGTATGCTGGCGTCGAGCATGGTGTTGATGACATCCACGAACGGCACATCGGCCACGATCACCTTGAAGAGGTCGGGACGCATGTTCGCGACGGCGCCCATCAGCAGCCCGCCGGCGCTGCCGCCGTTCGCGGCGAGCCGGTCCGGCGAGGTGTAGCGCTCCCGCACGAGGTGCTCGGCGACGTCGATGAAGTCCGTGAAGGTGTTCATCTTGTTCATCATCTTCCCGTCGTCGTACCAGCCGCGCCCCATCTCCTGACCGCCGCGCACGTGGGCGATGGCGTAGATGAAGTCGCGGTCGATGAGCGAGAACCGCCCCGAGCTGAACGTCGGCTCGGTGGTGGAGCCGTACGAGCCGTACGCATAGAGCAACAGCGGGCGCTTGCCGTCGCGCGTGAAGTTCTTGCGGTAGACGAGCGAGACCGGCACCGGCGTGCCGTCACGCGCCGTGGCGGTGAGACGCTCGACCGCGTAGCGCGACGGGTCGAATCCGCCCAGCACCTCGTCCCGCTTGCGAAGCACGCGCGTCTGCGTCACCAGCGCGTAGTCGTAGACGCTGTTCGGCGTGACGAGGGAGCTGTAGGAGAACCGCAGCGTGCGCGTGTCGAACTCGGGGTTGCCGCTGAGGAACACGCCATAGGCGGGCTCCGGGAACGCCACGTCGTGGCTGGTGCCGCCCTCGAGTTCCGTCACCCGCAGGTGCCGCAGCCCTTCGCGGCGCTCCTGCACCACGACATGACGACGGAACGGCAGCACGCCCTCCACGAACACATCGGGCCGGTGGCCGAGCCATTCCGTCCAGCGGCGCGGCGACGGATCATCGAACGGCGCGCGCATGACCTTGAAGTTGCGCGCGTTCTCGTTGGTGATGATGTAGAAGAAGTCCTCGCCGGCCTCGACCTCGTACTCGATGCCCGGCCGGCGCGCCGCGATCAGGCGCGGCTTCTCGGACGGCGCATCAGCCGGGATCGCGTGCCACTCACTCGACGTGAACGACCCGCTCGAGATGAGGATCCACTCCCCGCTCCGCGAGCGCGAGACGCCGACGTTGAAGAGCACGTCCTCGTCCTGGTAGACGGACACGTCCGCCGAGCGCGCGGTGCCGAGTGCGTGCCGCCAGACGCGGTCGCCGCGCTTGGCCGAGTCCGGCGTCATGTAGAAGATCGTGCGGTTGTCGCTCGCCCATGCGAGTCCCCAGCTCAGCTTCTCGATGCGGTCCGGCAGCCACTCACCCGTGCGCAGGTCCTTCACCTGCAGCACGAAGTCCTCGTAGCCGTTGGTGTCGACGAGCACCGCCAGCTTCTGGTGGTCGGGACTGATCTCCATGCCGCCCAGCTGGTAGAAGGCGTGCCCCTCGGCCTCCTTGTTCTGGTCGAAGTAGACCTCCTCCGGCCCCGTTTCGCTGCCGCGACGGCGCGCGAAGATCGGATACGCCTTCCCCTTCTCGGTGCGCGAATAGTAGAACCAGTCGCCGCGCTTCACCGGCACGCCGGAATCGTCTTCCTGGATGCGGGCGAGCATCTCGTCGTAGATCTTCTGCTGGAGATCGACGGTGTGCGCCATCATCGCGTCGGTGTACTTGTTCTCCGCCTCGAGGTAAGGGATCGTCTCGGGATCGTTGCGATCGCGGAAGTAGGCGTACTCGTCGCTGCGCGTCTCACCGTGCAGCGTGGTGATCACGGGGCGCTGCTTGGCGACGGGCGGAGTGGGGAGCTGTGAGTCGGCAGGCACGGGAAACACGAGGGCGAGGATGACGAGAGCGGAGGACCGGCGCACGGGCAGCTCCTGGTGATGGCTGCACCAAGATACGACCGTGCTAGCTTACTGACGCAACCCGACCCACCCCATGCGAGGTTTCCCGTGGCTTCCTCTCCCGGCACCCGATTGCTCCGGCTCTGGAACCGGCTGAGTCCCCTGCCGGGTGGCCAGTGGCTCTTCGCGCAGGTCTTCGGGCGCATGGTGCCCTACTCCGGTAGCGTCGGCCCGCGGATCCGCCATCTCGAACCGGGCTACTGCCGCGTCGAGATCCCCGACCGGCGAAGCAACCGGCAGCACCTCGGCTCCGTCCATGCCATCGCGTTGCTCAACGTGGCCGAGCAGGCCAGCGGCATGGCCATGTTGGCTGGGCTCCCCGACGGCGTTCGCGGCATCGTCACCAACATCTCCATGGAATACCTGAAGAAGGCGCGCGGGACCATCACCGCCGAGAGCCGGGTGGCCGTGCCGACGGTCACCGGCGACACCGACTTCGATGTGGTCGCGGACTGCACCGACCGCGAGGGCACGGTGGTCGCGCGTGCGACGGTCCGCTGGCGCCTGGGCCCCGTGCGCGCGACGGCGCAGTGATGGAGACCACCTTCACGCGCCAGACGGGCGTCGCCGTGCCGCTGATCTGCGGTCCCATGTATCCCTGCTCCAACCCGGAGCTCATTGCGGCGGTGAGCGAGGCCGGCGGGCTCGGCGTCGTCCAGCCGATCTCGCTGACCTACGTGCACGGCCACGAGTACCGCGCCGGGCTGCGCTACCTCCGCTCGCTCACCGACAAGCCGGTGGGGTTCAATGCGCTCATCGAAGGCTCCAACAAGATCTATATGGAGCGCATGACGA